>OLNP01000173.1_pt1 | contig 72490 bp, 62 predicted proteins | sample 1671951 | NCBI WGS metagenome assembly OLNP01 (sample SAMEA3136629, study PRJEB25190) | human gut metagenome | biome: human gut; feature: human-associated habitat; material: faeces | place: Austria | collected 2013
GTGGTTTATTTGTCTCGTGCGCTTGCGCTCTCGACGGGGCGTATTGCCCAGCAAACTGAAAGAGTGGGTTTTGCCCACTCTTTTGTCATACCGTTTAGAAATTTAATCCTTATATAGATTAACACATATTTATCATAATTGCAAGAGAAATTATTGAAAAATCAAGGTTTAACTGAAGGGGCAGGCCGGCTGGGGCGGTTTTAAGTTGGGCAGGTTGCAGCCTTCGGTTCGTAAGACCCCGATTTACACTGCTTTTTGAGGTTTACGGGGATTTTTGGTAGTGGCTCTCGCTTCCCCTGAATTGCAAAGTTTTCACGATCTAAAGTCCGCAGGTAAGCGCTCGCTGTCGCCGTCATTCCCTGTACTTGGCCTTTTTGGCTTCTTTGCGAGAATTTTTTCCTGCCAAGTCTCGGTACCATTAAATTACAGAGGGTTTGCGGGAGTTTTTGGCCGCCTTGCAGTAGCAGAGAGGCCCTTGCAGCCTTATTTTTTGATTTTTTGCCTTAAATAGTCCCGCAAACGGCCTTAAAATCCATTTTACAGGGAATACACCGCCAAAAATTCTCGCAGACCTCTCAATTTTTGAAAAAGCCGGGACTTAGCATCATGAGTCTCCCGCCCAACGGGACAGTGGCCGCAAAGCTGGCAACCCCTTTTCTCTCTAAACCGGGATTTTCCCCTTATCAGTGAGCATTTTTTCGCATCTTAGTCTCTCAAATTTCTTATATTCACTTGTCAGTGAGCATTTCGCAAAATCCATGCTCACTGATTTTAATATTCAAGGGGTTAAAGAGAAATATCGCCCTGACAGCTATGGCAAAATCCACGGAATGCTCTCTCTTCCTGCAAATAACAAAAAGAGAGAGCATTCCGGTCGAAAAAATGCTCTCTCGCAGTCCGAATATTCATATTAGAGAGAATTCACCCCAGCTCCACAAAATTCCGCCTGCAAAAAAGCCGCGGCTCCCAACCCCTATCGGCAAGGGCCCGGTCAGAAAAAGCTCAGCTGATCTGTCTCAGGCAGCCCTTTGAGGACGCCTCTAACTCTCAGCGCTTCCACAGAAGATTTATTTATCTTGGCTCTCTTTGTTATCTCTTCTATCGTCTCATACGGTTTCACGTTATATTCATCTGCCAAAGACCTGGCCGCCGTCTCTCCCATGCCTGAAAGAGCCATGAACGGAAGCAGCACCTTTCCATCAGATATTTTAAACCTGGCGGCCTCCGATTCGCCCAGTACCATATCCTTGAACTCATATCCTCTGGCATACATCTCATAAGCCACTTCAAGCACCGTAAGTTCATTATTTTCCTTGGCCGTAGCCTCCAGCCCCTTGGCATTTATCAGATCCATCTTCTCTATGATAGCTTCTCTGCCTTTAAGTATGGTATCGGCGTCAAAATCACTTACCACACTTCCAAAGTAGGTGGCGTAAAACTCCCTCGGATAATACACCTTATACCAGGCCATCCGAAAAGACATCATAGTATAGGCGACGGCATGAGCTCTCGGGAACATGTACTGTATCTTGATGCACGAATCTATGTACCAGTCGGGCACGCCGTGCTCTTTCATCACGGCCAGCTGCTCTTCTTTCAGAGGTCTGTTCTTTCTGACGTCTTCCATTATCTGAAACGAAGTCTTGTTCTCTATGCCTTTGAGCATCAGATAGTTCATTATGTCGTCTCTGGTGGAAATCACCTCTCTCATGGTAGCCACGCCTTGTCTTATATAGTCCTGGGCGTTATTGAGCCATACGTCTGTACCGTGGGAAAAGCCGGATATTCTGACAAGATCGGCAAACTTGTCGGGCTTGGTATCATCCAGCATCTGTCTTACAAAAGAAGTACCGAATTCAGGTATAGCATATGAGCCGTGCTTGAACTTGTAATCAGGATCCTTTATGTCGAGGGCTTCTATGCCGTTGAATATGCTCAGCACTTTTCTGTCCGTCAGCGGCACCGTCAGAGGATCCACCCCGGTCATGTCCTGAAGCTGCCTTATCATAGACGGCACGTTATGTCCCAGTATGTCCAGCTTCAGCAGGTTTTCGTCTATCTTGTGATAGTCGAAATGGGTGGTGATGATGTCGGACTTCGTGTCGTTGGCAGGGTGCTGTACGGGACAAAACTCATATATCTCATGATCGTCCGGGACTATTACTATTCCTCCCGGATGCTGTCCGGTGGTGCGCTTGACTCCCGTACAATGCTGAGTAAGCCTGTCAGCCTCATATTTGTTTATAGGAATCCCCTGCTCCTCATAAAACTTTCTCACATATCCGTAAGCAGTCTTATCTGCGATAGTTCCCACCGTACCGGCCTTGAAAACATTCTTTTCTCCGAATATCGTACCGACATACTTATGGGCTACGGCCTGATACTCTCCGGCAAAGTTAAGATCTATATCCGGTTCCTTATCGCCGTCAAAGCCCAAGAATGTGGCGAAAGGAATGGTGAAGCCGTCTCTGTTCATCTCTGCGCCGCAAACGGGGCATTTCTTCGGAGGCATATCTATTCCGCAGTCATACATCTGCATATCTCCGAACTCCATATACTTACATTCCGGGCATATGTAATGAGGATCCAGCGGATTTACTTCCGTGATGCCGGCCATGGTAGCCGCAAGAGATGATCCCACGGAGCCTCTGGATCCTACCAGATACCCGTCTTCCAGCGACTTGTGTACCAGCATCTGAGCAGATACATACATGACTGCATATCCATTGTTGATTATGGAACTGAGCTCCTTCTCCAGACGTTCCCCCACTACCTGAGGCAGAGGGTCCCCGTATATGCTGTGAGCCTTTTCCATGCACGTCTTTCGCAGAGTTTCCTCAGCCCCCTCTATCTTCGGAGGAAATTTTCCTTTAGGTACAGGCAGAAGTTCATCTATCATATCTGCGATAAGATTGGTATTCTCTATGACTACTTTTCGCGCAGTGTCGGCGCCCAGATACGAAAATTCCTCCATCATTTCATCGGTAGTCCTAAGATAGAGGCCCTGGCCGCTTTCGGCGTCCTTATATCCCTGACCTGCCATTATGATGTTTCTATATATGGCGGAAGTATCTCTGTCATAATGAGCGTCGGTAGTTGCAACTACAGGCTTACCCATCTCTTCGCCTAAGGCCACTATCTGCCGGTTTATGTCTTTGAGATCGTCCACCGTCAGCCGGCGCCGATCAGGATATTTTCCGCCTTCTGTCCTGTCTTCTGTGAGAAATCTGTTATTTATCAGCGGCTGTATCTCAAAATAATCATAGAATTCAGCGATCTGTCTGACTTCCTCCATAGGTCTCTGCCTGTAGAACGCCTGATAGAGTTCTCCGGCTTCGCAGGCCGAACCTATTATTATTCCTTCCCTGTTAGCCTGTATCACAGATTTAGGCAGTCTCGGCCTCTTATAAAAATAGTGAAGATGAGAATAAGAAACTAACTTATATATGTTCTTCATTCCCTCCTGAGTAGCCGCCAGAAGAATTATATGATTGGTAGGCCTGCTCTTGTAGTCTATATTTCCGTTTTCATCTATGAGACCGGCGTCATCGAAGACGTAGCCCTCCATGCCGTATATTATCTTTATATCTTTTCCCTTGCTCTTCAGCTTTTTTGCGGCTTTAGCCGCATCCGGGAAGGCCTGCACCACTCCGTGGTCCGTTATGGCTACTGCCGGCTGTCCCCAGGCGGCCGCCTGATTGACAATATCTGAAGGCTCATTGAGGCCGTCCATGGAGCTCATCTTGGTATGGGCGTGGAGTTCCACTCTCTTGGCGCCCTTCCACGTGTCCTGTCTTCCCTCGGCTCGTTCTCCCTTCTCCAAGTCTTTTATCATTATCACATTGAGATTTTCAAACGTATCCCACTGCACTTCGCCTCTTATCTTTACCGGATCTCCGGGCTCCAAAAATTGCTCTATCTCCTTTTGTTTTGCGGCGGTGATGAAAGCCTTGGTACATATGGTGGTGGTATTATCCGTCAAAAGAAGAGTCATAAGATAATTCCCGCTCTTGATGAGGCGGTGGCTTATCTTGAATATGCTTCCCTCTACTACGACCATCCCCTGAGACGGGTCTATATCTCTCAGGGAAGTAGTAACGCCGGAATTTATATCCTTACCCATTATTCTGTTCCCCTGGGCAGGAGCTTCCTTTTCTCTCCTGCGACTTCGCCATTCTCCTCCGGCGGAGGCTTGTCCCGAAGAAATCTCAGGCTGAGATTTGACTGAATCGGCTTTCATTTTAAGTTCTCTGGTGTATTCTTCGAGAGAGCGCCTTATATCCTCTTCTTCCACTTCCCTGAATTTCTGAGAGCTCTTGTGAAACATCTCTTCATTATTCTTAAACGTTATATCCGCATCTATGCCGAAAGTCTGTTTAAGCAGAAGTTGAAAAGGCTTTCTCATCTGTTTATTCAAAAGGCCTGCTGTAAATTCGCCCGCTGCATATATAGTCAGATTCTTTCCGTCCCATTCAAAGTTGTCCGCCTGAATAGCCTTAGCTATGCCGGCATATCCGCATCCTGCGGTCTCTATCATGTGGGGAATAAAAGCGGCTATGATCTCTTCTTCTTTCATGTTTAAGCCGTCGTAAGAAAAATTTATCTCGACTCCGTTTATCTTATTATCGAGTTTTTCTGCAACGGCATATTTTATATCGTGGCAGGCGGCCAGCGGCATGACAAAATTAAGGGTCATATCTAATGATAAAACCCTTTGCTCTTTTTTGATCGAAGCCCTCATCAGTTGGAATTTAAGATTCTTTCCTGCCATACTTCCCACACTGTATTTGTTTAAAATATTTTCTATGATATCTCTCATCTCGCCTACTCTAAGCTCCTGCAGTAATCTTCTATGATTTTCAAAAATTCGGCCGCCAGATCTTCTTCGTCTACGGTCTTAATTATTTCTCCTTTTGCAAATATCAATCCCTTTCCATCTCCTCCCGCAAGGCCGAAGTCGGCCTCTTTAGCTTCTCCTGGACCGTTTACGGCGCAGCCCATCACAGCTACGGTGATTCCGTTCTTCCCTGAAGACAAGAGTTTGGATTCTATAGGAGACAGCTTTTCTTCTATCTCTTCGGCCAGCCCTTTAAGATCTATCTTTGTTCTGCCGCATGTAGGGCAGGATATCAGATTGATACAAGATTTTCTCAGACCTAAACTTCTTAGTATTTCCGCTGCAAACTTCACTTCCTCCAAAGGATCTGCTGTAAGAGATACTCTCATGGTGTCTCCTATACCTGCCAGGAGAAGAGCCCCAAGCCCTATGGCAGATTTGATCTTTCCTCTTTTGGGAGTTCCGGCCTCGGTTATGCCTATATGTATCGGCACATCGGTAGCCTCGGCAAGTATCTTATGCGCTTCATAATTTACTTTTACATCCGAGGACTTGATGGAAACCACCAGATTGCCGTAGTCCATATCCTCTATGTATTTTATATTTCTGAGAGCGCTCTCGGCCAGTCCTTCGGCAGTGACGCCCCCGTATTTTTTCAGTATATCTTTTTCGAGAGAACCGGAATTCACCCCTACTCTTATAGGTATCTCTCTGGCCCGTGCGGCCTCTACCACGGCTCTTATCCGGTCCGGGCTTCCGATGTTCCCCGGATTTATGCGTATCTTATCTGCTCCGGCTTCTATGGCCGCTATGGCCAGCCTGTAGTCGAAGTGAATGTCCGCTACCAGCGGCATGGGGGTCTTTCTCCTCACCTGCGCAAAGACCTGCGCAGATTCCATATCGGGAACGGCGATCCTTACGATCTGGCATCCAGCGTCCTTCAGCCGGCATATCTGATCCAGAAGAGCCGCTTCGTCTCTCGAATCCACGTTGGTCATGGACTGGATAGAGCAAGGGGCGCCTCCGCCTATCAACACATCTTTACATCTAACTTGTCTCGTGGCAGTCATCCGAAAATCCTCACAACATCATTGAATGTAACGTATATCATAAGAGCAAACAACAGCAGTATGCCGGCGAAGTGGATAGTCCCCTCCACCTTCTGACTCACATTTTTACCGGTTATCCACGTATACAGAACGAAGATTATCCTTCCGCCGTCCAGCGCCGGCAGAGGAAGCATATTTATTATGGCCAGATTCATACATATGAGCGCCGTCAAAAATCCGTAGTACCATAATCCGTACTGTGAAGTCTCGCTCACCATCTGCACCATTCCCACAGGGCCGCTTAAATTATCTGCTCCTACTTTTCCTGTGAACAGCTGCCCCAGAGTATCGAACATATTCACGGTCATATTCCACGTGGCCTTTGACCCTTCCACCACGGCTCTGAACGGGTTGTGGCTTATCTGGCAGGTGATGCCGATCACGTATCCGCCCTGCTGATTTACCTCCGGCGTTATCAGTATATCTTTATCTGAACCGTCTCTATTTACGGTGACGTTTACAGGCTCTCCCTCGGCTTCGGCGATGAACTGAGACACATCGCCCCATGAATCTACAGTCTTTCCGTCTATGGCTGCGATTTCATCTCCCGGTTTCAGGCTCGAGTAAGCCGCAGGGCTGTCCTCGGCGACAGTGTCGACCGTAGTGGTAGTAAATCCTAAGACGCCTGTAACTATGATCATTATCAGCAGTGCGCAGACTACATTCATAAAGGAGCCTGCCGCCAGGACTATTATCTTCTGCCAGGGCTTCTTATTGGTGAATGCCCTCGGCTCGTCAGACTCCTCGTCTTCTCCCTCCATGGCGCAAAATCCGCCTATGGGGAACAGTCTTATGCTGTGGAGAGTCTCTCCTCTCTGTTTCTTCCATATAGTAGGTCCCATGCCGAAAGCAAACTCGTTTACTTTGACTCCCATCCTCTTGGCCGCTATATAATGACCCAGTTCGTGAGGAAAGATCATTATACAAAATAATATTATAGCAAGTATGGCTGTTTTCATAAATCCCCCTGATCGGATGCTTATTTTGACGCTATGAGCCTCGTCTCAACTCTGGCCCTCTCATCCGCTTCCAAAATATCCTCTAATTTAATATTATATGTAGGTTTGTGCAGATCCAGTATTCTCTGTATGTTATTTTGAATATCGACAAAATTTATTTCACCTGCAAGAAACATTTCCACCAATACCTCGTTGGCGGCGTTCATGACTACAGGATAAGTGCCGCCCGCCTCCGACGCCTCATAGGCGATCCTTATACATTTAAAGACCTCGGGATCAGGCTTTTCAAAGGTAAGATGGGAAGCTCTGCCGAAAAAGTCTATCCCGTCTCTGGTACTTTTCAGCCTCATGGGATAAGCCATGGCAAAGCTTATAGGGATTCGCATATCAGGCACTCCCATCTGCCCTATCACCGACCCGTCTTCGAATTCTACAGCCGAATGAAGTATGCTCTGAGGGTGAACAAGTATCTGTATATCCTTTACATCCACTCCAAACAGCCACTTGGCCTCTATGACTTCAAGTCCCTTATTCATCATGGTCGCCGAATCTATGGTTATCTTCTTTCCCATGCTCCAGTTTGGATGTTTCAGGGCCTGCTTAAGCGTCACTTCTTTGAGCTGCTGCGCCGTAGCCCCTCTGAAAGGTCCTCCGGAAGCCGTCAGAAGTATCTTTCTGATCTTTCTGCCTTCGTTGCCCTCCAGACTCTGGAATATAGCGCTGTGTTCGCTGTCCACCGGGAATATCCTGACTCCTCTTTCTAAAGTTAAAGGCATTATGACCTCGCCTCCCGCCACCAGCGTTTCTTTATTGGCCAGAGCTATATTTCTCCCCATCTTTATGGCCCTATAAGTCGGTTCCATTCCCCTCATTCCCACGAGAGCATTGAGGAGCAGTCCACATTCTGCCTCTGCGGCTTTTATGAGACCTTCTCTTCCCCAGAAAAACTCAACGCCTTTATGGATTTTAGAAAGGGCGGCTGCGTCTTCCTCATGAGCTGTCACTGCGATATCAGGATGAAATTCATCTATCTGCCGGGACAGAAGCTGTATATTGCTGCCGCAGGTCAGGGCTTTCACCCTGTATTCCTCTCTGTTTTCTCTTATTATATCCAAAGATTGGGTTCCGATAGACCCGGTGCTCCCCAAAATTGAAATAGTCTTCATCATCTCTGTCTTCCTCTTCAGTCTTATTTCAAGACCAATCAGCCGATATTTATGAAAAGTATACAATAATATACCAGCGGCGCTGTAAAAAGAACGCTGTCGAATCTGTCAAGGATACCGCCGTGCCCAGGAATAAGGTTCCCGTAATCCTTGATTCCCATCTGACGTTTAAAAGCTGATGCAGACAGGTCTCCAAGCTGGGCGAATATGCTCCCTAAAAATCCTATGATCAAAGTCATAACAAAGGCGTCGGGAAGAGCAAAGTATCCGAATATCCCGCAGAAAACCACGCTTCCGATCACGCCTCCTACCGCGCCTTCCACACTCTTTTTAGGGCTGAGATTAGGACAGAGCTTATGCTTTCCAAAGGCCATTCCCGTAAAGTAAGCCATTATATCGGTACCGAAGGCCGTAAGGAACACCAGCCATATCAATATCCTGTGCTGAGACTGGTCTATGAGTACTATGTGATATGAAAAGAACACTACGTACATTATCCCCAGCAAAGTTGAAGTCATATCCGCAAGCTTTCTCTCGTTTACGCTGAATCCATATACCATGCTGAAGGCCGTGACAAGCACTACCCATATCATCATAAGCCTCATGTCATGGGGGCTCACTGCGCCAATCACGTAGAGAAGCGCTATGGCCCCGTAGGCGATGGAATAACACGGCTTTGCACCGGATGCTTCAAAGCCTTTGTAGAACTCCCGTACCCCGAGTACTGCCACGATCAGGGCTGCCGCCCAGATGAACCAGCCCCCAAGATAGACTAATATGAGCAGCGGCAGCATCACGCACGCCGAAATTATTCTAGTCTTCATGTACATTTTGCACTACGCCTTGCATGAAGTTTGCAAGTTCGTGCCCCTCCTTTTCAGTTTGTTCTCTATTTCACTTTCTATTATCCCTGTATCTTGAAGTCCCGTCATATTTCATTTAAGCCATGTTGATATCTTTTACCGGCCGCCGAAGCGGCGTTCTCTTTGGGCATAATCGCATATGATCTGTTCAAACTCGTCAGGAGTAAAATCCGGCCACAATGAGTCGGTGAAAGTCAGTTCGCTGTAAGCCGCCTGCCACAGCAGGAAATTGGAAATCCGCTCCTCGCCGCTGGTTCTGATTATCAGGTCGGGATCAGGTATAAAACCGTTTTCTTCACCGGTATACAGATCCCTTGAGACGGCGGCTTCGTCTATTTCACATAAGTCCATCTCGCCGGATAAGACTCTGCCGGCCAATCGTCTGGCAGCTCTTGCGATCTCCTGTCTGCTTCCGTAATTCAACGCTATATTAAAGTGGAGGCCGTCGTTTTCCCCCGTGGTTGAGAGGGCCTTGTCTATACTGGCCTGCGCCGATCTCGGAATTTTTTTGAGATCTCCCAGAACCGCCACTTTTACGTTATTCTCATTAAGTTCTTTAAGTTCGCTGGCTACATATTTGACCAGCAGTCCGAAGATGCCTCCGACTTCTTCCTGCGAACGCTTCCAATTTTCCGTGGAAAAGGCATATACCGTCAAGTATTTGATGCCCAGTACGTCCGCTCTCTTTATTATTTCTTTCATCGCAAGCATACCCGCGTTATGCCCGGCCAGCCTGCTGACTTTATTTTTCTGCGCCCATCGTCCGTTTCCGTCCATTATCACGGCAACGTGCCGGGGCAGACGCTCTTTATCCGTCATGTTTCTCTCCATAAACAGTGTGGCTGCCCTGTCAGCAGCCACACCGATAGATAGTCTTATACTTCTAAGATTTCCTTTTCTTTGTTAGCTACAATATCGTCTATCTCTTTGACAGTCTTCTCTATAGCCTTCTGAATATCGTCGAGAGCTTTTTTCAGCTCGTCTTCTGTTATCTCGTGAGCCTTTTCTTTTTTCTTCAAGTGCTCATTAGCGTCGCGCCTTAAGTTTCTTACGGCTATCTTGCCGTCTTCGCCCATCTTCTTTACAGTCTTTGTCAGTTCTTTTCTTCTCTCTTCTGTGACCTGAGGAATGGCCAGTCTGACGCATTTTCCGTCGTTGGATGGATTTATGCCGATATTAGCTACGTTTATCGCTTTTTCTATCTCTCCTATGGCCTTAGGGTCAAAAGGCGTTATCAAAAGAGTCCTGGGATCCGGGACGGAAACGTTGGCAAGATTTTTAAGGGGAGTCGGCGAGCCGTAATAATCCACCATGACTTTGTCCAGCAGCGCCGGGTTCGCCCTGCCGGCTCTCACCGTATTCAAGTCTTCTTTTAAAACCGCTATGCTTTTTTTGCTTTTCTCTTCGAGATTTTTCTTGATAGTCTCCATATTGGTCCTCCTATTCGATAATCGTTCCTATATCTTCGCCGACGATAGCTCTCATCACGTTTCCTTCCTCAGCGATGGCGAAAACGTGTATCTTTATGTGATTGTCCCTGCAGAGCGTAGCAGCTGTCAGGTCCATGACTTTCAGATCTTTTTCCAGCACCTCCATATGGGTGAGCCTGCTGAGTTTTCTGGCGTCGGAATGAACTGCGGGGTCTTTGTCATAGACTGCGTCTACATTTTTAGCCAGCAATATTATCTCCGCGTCCATCTCGGCAGCTCTGAGAGCAGCCGTAGTATCTGTCGAGAAGAACGGATTGCCCGTTCCGGCTCCAAAGATGACGATATCTCCATGTTCCAGCTGGCTCAGCGCCTTGCGCCTCGCATACGGTTCGGCGATCTCTCTCATTTCTATGGAAGTCTGAACTCTGGTAGGCACCCCTAAAGCCAGAAAAGCGTCCTGCAAAGCAAGGGAGTTCATCACCGTAGCCAACATCCCCATGTAGTCCGCCGTGGCCCTGTCCATGTCCTTGCTGGTCCTGCCTCTCCAGAAGTTTCCGCCGCCTACAACTATGGCCACTTGGACTCCCAGATCATGTATCTGTTTGACCTCTTTGGCTACCTTCTGAGTCATGGCTTCGTTGATTCCGAAGTGCTGTTCTCCGGCCAGAGCTTCGCCGCTTATTTTCAGCAGCACTCTATTATATATGGGTTTCATCTCTTTACCTCTCATTTTGTTAAATGATTGCTTCGTTTATTATACCGCAAACTCAAGCAGGCAGCGGCGGTTCAATGAACCCTTCCTATCGGCAACGCCGCAATCATAATCGATGGGTTCATTATACCATAATTGCGCATAAGGCCGCAAGTTATTCCTGAAAAGCCTGAGCTTCATAAAGGCGAGCATATTTTCCGTTTTCGGCCAGAAGCTGCTCATGACTTCCGGTCTCTTTTATTTCTCCGTCTTCTACCAGAACTATCCTGTCTGCGTCCCGTATCGTAGCCAGCCGGTGAGCGATTATCAGAGTAGTCCTTCCCACCGAAAGCTGGCTGAAAGATCTCTGTATCTGCTGTTCCGTTATGCTGTCAAGGGCAGAGGTGGCTTCGTCGAGTATGAGTATAGGAGGGTTTTTAAGGAATATTCTGGCTATGGATATTCTCTGTTTCTGGCCTCCCGAGAGGAGAGTTCCCCTCTCTCCCACGTAGGTGTCGAAGCCGTCCTTCATGTCCATTATATCCTCATATATCTCCGCTTTTCTGGCGGCCTCCGCCACTTCTTCAAAAGTGGCTTCCGGTCTTCCGTATCTTATATTTTCAAAGATGGTGGCGGCAAAGAGAAATACATCCTGCTGAACGATTCCTATGTTGCTTCTCAGAGAACTCTTAGAAATATCCCTTATATCGACTCCGTCTATAGTTATACTGCCGCCGTCTACATCATAAAATCTCGGTATCAGCTGGCACATGGTCGTCTTTCCTCCGCCGGAGGGGCCTACGATTGCTACACACTCGCCTGCTCTTATGCTCAGGGAGACGTCTTTTAAGACATCTTGTCCTCCTGAATAACCGAATTCCACGTGTTTTAGCTCTATATCGCCTTTAACATCCGTAAGACGAACAGGATCGTCGGATTCTTTTATGCTGGGCTTTATCCTCATTATCTCGGCAAATCGCTTCAGTCCTGCCACTCCGTTGGTAAAGATCTCTGCCAGGGTAGCCAGTTTTCTTATAGGAGTGATAAAGGTAGTTATATATAATGTAAAGGTTATGAGGTCTATATAATTCAGGCTTCCTTCCATAATAAGCCATCCTCCGAAGGCGATAACCGCCACCTGAAGCATACATATGCAGAATTCGAGAGAAGCGTTGAATCTTCCCATAGCCTTGTAATAATCGTTTTTTGAGTTTTTATAAGTCTCGTTGGACTTTTCGAATCTTTCGTAGTCCACATCCATATTGTCGAACGCTTTGGACGTCTTCATTCCGGATATGGTGGACTCTATATCGGCATTGATATCAGCCATTCTCTGTTTCACCTTGCCTGATGAGTTTACCATGCTCTTTCTGCACAGTATAACCACCAAGAGGAAAAGAGGTATCATGATGAGGACTAAAAGAGCCAGTCTCAACTCCACTGCGAACATCACTATGAGGGCGCCTAAGATAGTCGCCGCCGATATCAGCAGATCCTCGGGGCCGTGATGAGCCAGTTCAGTTATCTCAAACAAGTCGCCCGTCAGTCTGTTCATCAGTTTTCCTGTACGGTTCTTGTCAAAAAAATCGAAATCCAGTTCCTGAAAATGCTGGTACAGGTCTTCCCTTATATCTGCTTCTACGCAGATACCAAACCTATGCCCCAGAAAAGTTATGACATAGTAAAACAACGCTCTGAGGCCAAAAGCCACGGCCATTATGATCATCACTGTAAAAAATGTCTGATACAGTTTGCCCGGAAGCAGGTCGTACATGGCGAACCTGCTCACAAGAGGAAAGGCCACGTCTACCATGGACACCAAAAAAGCGCAGCTCATGTCTATAAGAAACAATTTTCTGTGAGCCCCGAAGTAGGATATAAAGATGCGAAACAGTGAACGGTCAAAATTCTTTTCTTTCATATTCTCTCCTAAAATATCGTATTCCGCCCCGATATGCTTGAAGATAGCAACGGAACCGGCTTTCGTTTTTTAAAGCTGCAAGATGAAGTCCCCGTTTATAAGGAACGGGGACTTTCTGCGCTTATCAGATGTAAGCGATGGCTTCGATTTCAATCAGACAATCTTTAGGAAGTCTGGCGATCTCTATGGCAGATCTGGAAGGATAATCACCTTCAAAATATCCTCCGTAGATTTCGTTTACAACCTGAAAATCATTCATGTCCTTAAGAAAACAAGTAGTCTTTATTACCTTGTCAAGGCCGCTTCCCGCTTCCTCCAGTATAGCTTTGAGGTTAGCGAATACCTGTCTTGTCTGTTCTTCGATGCCGCCTTCTACCAGCGCTCCCGTTTCAGGTATCAATGGAATCTGCCCCGATGTGAAAATCAGATTTCCGACGATGTTTGCCTGCGCATAAGGGCCGATGGCCGCAGGGGTTTTTTTTGTAGCTACGATTTTTCTCATTTTGTTCCTCCTCGTATTATACGTTTAGATATTTCAAATGCCGTCTCCTTCTTAAGATACGGTATACCTGCCGCAAAGTTTAAAAGCTTAACGGCTCCGTCTCCTATCCCATAACCTCTGGCTACGGGATGATAATTCATAGTCAGGATCTGCATTTTTTCATAAGTACATATCGTGTATACTCTTCTGAAATATCCTCCGGAAAGCAGAAGGCCTTCCTCTTTTACAGAATATCCCGAAGACAGGTGCGACAATATATAAAGCAGGTTTATAAATACATCCAAGGCTACAGGAACTGCGGCTGCGACCCAGACCGGCCAGCCTGCCTCAAAGTAGAGCAGCAGTACGGCGCAGACCGTAAATATATGCCATTTGACCGACTTCACCGCTCGGACGGCGATACTGCCTCTTTGCTCCTTTTCTATGTCTCCTATGGCGGCCCAGCTATATTCGGGCGCCAGTTCAGTCAAGCGTTCCATAAGCTCTTCTGCGGAAACAGACATGGTTATATTTGAATTTTCTCCGGCCTCGTCTCCTATACCTACAGTGACTACTTTGACGCTGTATTTCTTCATCACCCTCGATATGAGCGGCTGTTCGATCTGAAGCGCCGTTATCTTATCGACGGGGATAGTGTAACTTCTGAGCTTTATGAGACCGCATCTGACATGGAGATCTCTGCCGTCTCTGTAGACCGTAAAGTCATAATAAGTCACGAACTTCTTTATCAGACTGTAGACTGCAGAAAGTACCATCAATATCAGGGCGATGAATCCGCCGAAAGCATTTTCTATAAAGCTGGCAAACCCAAAGACATAGATATACCATATTCCGCCCGATACGCCTGCTACCGCGATGAAGAGGCTTAACAGAGGCATCGTATATACAGCATGCCTGAGCATATCTTTCTTATCGCTGTGAAATACTTTTCTGCCGCCTGCACTTTCATCAAAGAGCCTGTCCGGATGAGTCTCAGGAGATACCGCCGCCTCCTGATGAATTTCCGAAGAATCCTCCGGCAGTCCCAGCTGTCCTGTTCCCTTTACTTCACTTATCTTCTCAAGGACAGCTTTTCTGAATCTGATTGCATCGGCTTCTTTCAGCACTATAGCTACATCAGTCTTATTGGCGGTGGTCATGCTGCCGGTATCCATCTTGATCTTATAAGTTCCCACCAATCTCTCAAAGAGATTCTGCTCCATATTCACCGCAGAGATATTCTCCACAGCTATGGTATTCTTATATTTCTTCAGAGTATTCCTCTCTATTATAACCAGATTGTCCTCCAGTATTATCCATGTTTTTCTCCATCTGAAAAATGAAAAACACAAAACGGCAACGGTCAGAAGCATCAGACCGACAAGAACCCATCCGCCGCCCGAATCTATCAGACCGCGTATGCCGCCTGTCCCTATGTCCCGTATCATCCTTATCAGGTTTTCGGCCTGCTGCACAAGCATGATGATTATGACGAGCCAAAACTGCCAGAGATTTTCGAATATTATGGAAAAGTGGCAGCGAAGTTTCATTTTTTCCATCACTGCCTCACCCTTTCACGGACAGCCATGTCGTTTATCTTTTTCTTCAGAGTCTCTGAAATTTCATCTGCTTTCTCATCAGTGAGAAACTTGATGTTCACATCTCCGCCCGCCGTGGTCACTTCTACGGTAGACAGTCCGAATATTCTGGCTATGGGCCCCTGAGATTTGGCTATCTTATGAAGCCTTTCGATGGGAACTATCTGCTCCTGTACCCATATGAATCCCTCTATGACTCTTATCGCTTCTTCGTCTATGCAGTAACGGTATCTGGCATACCTGAGCGCGGGAGACGCTATGATGTAAACCACAGCCAATACCCAGCATCCCGCCAGTACAAGATTTCTCATGAGCGAAGCGTTCCAGAATATGAGACAGACGGCTGTGACTGACGCCGCCATTATCACCATGACTACCGCCGCAGAAAGTCGCATGCATCTCTCCGCTTTTTCTTCTAATTTTATGTAATTTATATCATCGTTCAACCTCAAATTTTCTATTCCCCTTCCCCGTTTTCCCTATATAATTCAAGGGCTGCTTCTCTTATAAATCTCTCTGTCTGAGGCACATCTGTATCGTTGGAGGTGATGACCAGTACGAAAGGCCTTTGGGCGAACACTATAGCAGCATCATGAGTAGTGTCCGAATCTTCTCCCGTTTTGTTGGCAATCTTTTTCTTGCGCCCTATATAACCCGGTATCTTATGTCTGATCTGCTGGAGCAGCATTACGTTCTCTATCTTCTCCGATACCTGCCGGCTGACAAAGCCTCTCTGATATACCTGCTTCAAAAGCATGGCTATTTCTTCGGGAGATATGTAATTTTCAAGTCCTTTAGCCGCCGCCTCATCGTCAAACAGCTCTCTTTGTATCTGGGTCTTAACAAGACCCATCTGTGCAAACCCTCTCTTCAGTTCATCTATGCCCACAGTTCTTATGAGCATGTTGGTGGCCGTATTGTCGCTGAGAGTTATCATGAGCCTGCATAAACTCTCTATGTCTACTTCGATGTCTCCGGAAAGAGAGAGCAGAGCTCCGCAGCTGGGCTTTTTGTCCCCTTCTCTTACGATCACTTTCTGATCCCAGCTCAATTTTCCCTCGCTAACCAGCTTTGCCACATACATGAACAGCGGCACTTTTATGACGCTGGCCGCCGTAAATACATGATCCGCATTATAGGACAGCTTATCTCCATCTATCATGTTTTCATAGTAAAAGCCTATCTTTCCCTTCAGCGGGCTTATCAGTTCTCTGAGACGTTCCGGCTGCATATTCTCCTCCCAAGTCGCAATTTATTCTTTTTAAATTCTATCATATCGACGGATAAAAAGAAATATCGCATACTGTAATTTTTTCCTCTGAACCCTTAAATTTTATTTCCGCACCAGCATATTTCATTCCGTATATCCTTTCGGGATCTCTCTGATATGCAGGCCTGGGGTCCTGCTTTAGTAGTTCTCTTATGTCTGCAAGCATTTCGTCGGATATTCCGCCGGGAACTGGGCAGGAAAATTCGACTTCCGTTCTCTTAGGAGCAGAAGATGCAAATCCGCTTTTCGCATCGGGGAAAGAATCAGCATATGGCAGATATGGCTTTATATCATATATAGGCGTACCGTTAAGCAGATCAGCCCCCAAAACTCTTAACACGGGACCTCTGTGGTCGAAAACGACTTCTTTTAGCCTCACGCAGGAAAGTCCTATGTGATTGGGTCTGTAGGGAGAACGGGTGGCGAAGACTCCTATCCGTCTGTTGCCGCCCAGTCTCGGCGGCCTGACGGTAGGATACCATTCTCGTTCTTGCTGTTCTTTATGGCACTCTGAAAAATCCCACAGTATCCATAAGTGAGAGAATTCCTCAAGGCCTCTGACTGCCTCCCGTATGTTATACGGAGGTTCAAATATTATCTCCGCCTGCGTCTGAGCCAGGCCGCTTTGCCTGGGTATTCCAAATTTTTCTTCGAATCCGGTATGTATGTGCGCTATGATTTTCATAATCGTCTGAGTTCCTCTTAATTGTATATGAGAACATGTAAATTCCTGATCGTTTGTGCGTCTTGCACATTTATATCTAATTGACATTTTTACATCACTATTTTAAACTAAAACCATAAGGAGGTACATCCTATGAAAAAGAATGTAATCGAAAAGATAAGCCGAGATTTCGGCGGCAGTCCGGGCAGAGAAGTCAGGGTAATCACTCCTGATCTCATAGATGAATATCTGACAATATACCTCAACGCATATCCCGCTTATAAGGATCTCAGCGACGAGAGTATAGCCGGCTACAGAAACAAGTATCTGAACTCTATGCAAAACGACGAAAATATAACCTTTGTGGGCCTGTTCGAAGAAGGAGAATTTATCGCTCTGATGAAGCTGATAGATTTCTCTATGAATATATTCGGCAAAATGGGCCATGCGGCAGGGCTCATGTCCCTGGCTGTTTCCCCTATGCATAAGAAGAAAGGCGCCGGCCTCGACATGGTCCGCTTTTTCGAAAAATATACTAAAGAGACCAAGGCGACAGTAGCTATGCTCCTACCTTTCCGCATAGATTTTTACAGAAATATGGGATACGGTTACGGCGGCAGGATGGACGAGTACAGGATACCTACCTCGAATCTCCCGAAGTGCAGTGATACTTCAAAGATAAAATTTCTTGGTCTTGAAGACACAAAAGCCATGCTCAGGTGTCAGGCGGACTTCGCCTCCCGCAATCACGGCATGGTGGTTAAATTCGAAGACGAGATCCGGGCTATGACCTCTGACAGCCAGTCCAAGAGAATAGGCTTTATAGAAGACGGTCAGTTAAAAGGATATGCCGTATATGACTTTGTTTCTGAAAGTGAAGTCAACTATACTCTCAACAGGATAGAGGTCAGCGAACTCGTATATCTTTCTCCTGCTGTTCTCAGGGCTTTTCTGGGCTTTTTCCGCAATCAGTCCGACCTGGCCGAAAACATCGTTATCCGCACAGGAGAAGAGGATTTTTATCATATTCTTCCAAGCGCTCAGGATATCAGCGGCAATTACATAGATTTCGGTTTCCTCCAGACGAATGTTTCAGCTGTAGGAACGATGTACAAGATAGTAGATCTGGCAAACTTTGTCGAGACTTGCGGCCATAGAGAATTTCCTGCCGCAGACTTGACTGTGGCTTTCGATTTCTACGACGAGCTGGCTCATCGTTCAGAGAGCTTCTCAGTAAGTTTTAAAACTGAGCCGGGAGAAAAGATTTCCCGCTGGCATGAAGCCTCCCCCGGCGCCGTCTGTGATGTGCGCATAAAGTGTTCCCTGGCTGATATCTCCTCCCTATTCATGGGAAGCTGCAGGCTGTCTTCTCTGGTTAGGCTGGGCTCGGTTCAGCTGAGCGATCCTTCTTACGAAGCTCTCATAGACTCCCTGTTCTATTGCAGCCAAAAGCCTTGGACCAATACGGACTACTGATCAGATCAGCCGATGGAATAAGTCCGGTGCATTACGGTTTATTCATAATAAAAAAATGCTCTCTATCCACCTTTGCCGGGATATGGAGCATTTTTTAAATTCATCTGATTCCGTCCGCCGGACGATCTTACACAAAAGCGGCGTAAGGATAAACAGGTTTTTACCCGAGGAGTTCCTTTACGTTTACAGTCCCTTCTGCTACTATGGCTGTAGGCCCTGTCAGGAAGAGCCCGTCTTCGGATACCGTGATAAACAATTCTCCTCCCGGTACGCTGACCTTTACGTGGTCTCCGCTGACAAGTTTCTTATCTGTAAGAACCGCCACCACAGATCCGGCTCCCGTGCCGCAGGCTAGGGTGAAATCCTCCACGCCTCTCTCATATGTGAGGACGGATACGTTATCGTTGTCTATCACATCATAGAAATTGACATTTGCGCCTTTTGGAAAAATCTCATGATGGCGCAGAGTCTTTCCCAGTTCTCTCAGTTCTTCCTTGTCCTTGATCATCAGTCCAGGAATCTCCAACACTACATGAGGTATTCCCGGATCTCCCAGTTCCACGTATGTACAGCGGATACGGCTGCCACACGCCTCCGCTTCTCTTTCTTCCATCGTAGTCACATCGTTGAGCCTTATCCTGTAAAGGCTGTCCGTCTCCCTATAGCCTTTTACCATGCCTGCGATAGTCTCTATGTTCTGAACCTTTCCCGCAAGGCCGTTCTCATAACCATATCTGGCGACGCACCTGGCTCCGTTTCCACACATCTCTCCGAAACTTCCGTCTGCATTATAGAATTTCATCTTATAATCGCCGCCATATTCGGGAGAATCTATCACCATAAAGCCGTCGGCTCCGATGGAGAACCTCCTGTGGCATATTTTTTCGGCCAAGTCTCCCAGCTTCTCATCGGGAATCTTTTCTTCTATGTTGTTCACGATGATAAAATCGTTTCCGGCTCCGTGCATCTTTACAAAATCCATATCAAACCTCTCTCACTAATTTTTATTTATATCCGAGGAAACCGTCGTCCACAGGGATTGTAACGGCATTTATACCGTCGGCGGCCTCAGAAGCCAAAAACAAGGCCGTCTTTCCTATGGCCAACGGCGGCAGAGGCTTCTTTCTCATTCCCTTGGAGTAGAGTTCCTCAAAGGTTCCTCTCTGTTTATCTATCTCCAGCATAGGCGTGTCTATAACTCCCGGAGCTATGGAGACTACTCTGATGTTATACGGAGCCAGTTCCAATGCCGCGGCCTTGGTCATCATCTCAACGGCTCCCTTGCTGGCATTGTAGCCTATTATGTTGCCGCTGGCTACTTTTCCGTATATGCTTCCCATATTTATTATGACGCCTGATATACCTTTTTCTACCATCATCTTGGCGCCTTTCTGCATGCACATAAACGTCCCGTACTGATTGATCTTTATCGCTTTATCGTACTCTTCGTAAGATGTCTCTAAAAAAGGATGGCTGGGAGCTACTCCCGCATTGTTTATTACGACGTCTATCCGACCGTACTTTTCATCGATAGAGGCGAAGATCTTTTCCACATCCTCACGGCTGGAAACATCTGCTGCTATGGCCAATACTTTCTCGTTTCCAAAGATATCAGCCAGCTCTTTCTCTGTCTCCTCTATCTTTTCTTTTCTTCTTCCTACTATGGCTACTGCATAGCCGCCTTCGAGAAAACTGAGTGCGCAAGCTTTGCCTATTCCTGTGGCTCCTCCCGTTACGAGAGCTGCTTTTATAACTTTCATGTCGGTCCCTCCAAGCAAGTATAAGATTATCTGATGAAATTAGTCCATATATTCTTTTCTACATATTCAGGCTCTATGCCCGCTCTCTTTCCGGCCTCTATACATCTGAGCATCCACGCCATATTTCTGGCAAGAGTAGAAAGCGTAAACAGCCCCTCTTCATCGCATCTCAGCTGCTCGGGATCTACATGGGCGTGAGCTATGGGCCAGTAATCTCCGCTCACCACCGGCATCTGATTATAAGTGGGATATTTCAGCATAGCGTCAAAGGCAGATGTGCAGCCTCCTCTTCTGGCTATAACTGCGACAGCCGCCGGCTTATATCTCATGGTGCTGCTTCCCGCATAAAAAAGTCTGTCGAGAAAAGCTATCATATCTCCCGAAGGTGAAGCAAAATGCACCGGCGTCGCAAATATGTAACCATCGGCTCCCGAAAGGATATCGAGAGCTTCATTGACACAGTCGTCTATGACGCATCTGCCCGTATCGCTGCAGCCTCCGCAGCCCATGCATCCGCCCTTTACTCTTCTGCCGATCTGAAATATCTCGGTTTGTATATTTCTCTCGGTCAGGACTTTTGACATATGTCTCAATGCTGCGTCAGTACAGCCGTTTTCGTTAGGACTTCCGTTAAAAAGCAATACTTTCATCTGTCTCTGCCTCCCCATGCTTTACTTTTCATACTCTTAACATATCATATACGGCTCTCCTCCGCAAGGTTTGATTCATGTATACTTGAGCAGCATAATTTTTATATGTCGTTCATATGTCTGTCTAAAAATTTCTCCACCTCACTCCAATAAAGTTCCGGAGCTACAGAAGATGACATAGCGTGGCCCGCGCCCTCGATCACTAACTTCTGCTTTTCGCAAGACGCAGACTCATATACCTTGTCAAGCATCTCGAAAGGTACAAAATCATCTGCATCGCCGTGTATAAACATCATAGGTATATCACACCCGGCGACCTGATTTTGAGCGCTGGCCTCTTTAAAATCATAACCTCCCTGCTTATCGCATATATACGAAGCTATGTTGAGCAGTGGAAAAGACGGCAGTCTGAACTTCCTTTTAAGCTGCTCTTCAAACTCATCCCATACTGATGTATATCCGCAGTCTTCTATGGCTGCGCAGACGTTATGCGGCAATTCCTCTCCCGCCGTCATCATGACTGTAGCGCCTCCCATGGATATACCGTAAAGAGCGATTTTAACTTCCGGATCACTGTCTATGATCATATCTATCCATCCGAGCATATCCTTTCGCTCCAGAAAGCCCATGCCTATGATTCTGCCCTGGCTGCTGCCGTGAGCCCTGGCGTCGGGCAGAAGCAGGCTATAACCCATATCATAAAAGTGCTTGGCATGCTGAGCCATATCCTCCGCCCTCGAAGTATACCCGTGGCAGGCTATGACATATCTTCCGTTCCCTTCCTCGTTTTTTATCTCATATCCATGAAGTTTGAGTCCGTCCTCAGACTCTATATATACGTCGCAGGCAGTTTCTTTAAACCATCGGCGTATTTCTTCGCTTCCTTCAGGCCCGCTGAAACTGCTCTTTTCCTCAGAGCTGTTCGCATCTTCTTTTGGGCCTGATTTTATAAATGACTCAGAATACGTATCCAGCGCATATCTGAACAGATATCTCCCTGCCAGAAAGAGGGCCGCAGCCGCCAGCGCAATTATAACCAAGAATATGATGAGGAGAGTCTTTCCTCTTACCTTTATCACAGCGTCCCTTCCACCTCCGCAGAAGACTCCTTATGTATCTTATTCTTCATTATGTACAGATAGCATAAAAGCTGTACTCCCGCTGTTATAAACCATGTGACAGGATACGACAGATATATTACTGTAACCGTATGGAACTCTTCCATCTGAAAAATAGTGCTGAGCCATACTATTCTCAGAGCGCATACGCCTACCAGCGAGACTACCATAGGCACCACCGAATATCCCATTCCTCTGAGAACTCCCACCAGAGCGTCCATAGTTCCTCCCAGCGCATAAGTAGTGCATATCACTGCAAGGCGTTTTAGGCCCTCTTCTACTACAGGAGCGCTGGAGGAATATATCCCCAAAAGCTGAGGTCCGAAGAGGTACGCCAGGTTGCCAAGGACGGCTCCGGTAACCGCTGCGCACAGCACGGAGCGTATCATTATAGGTCTTATTCTCTCATACTTACCGGCTCCCATGTTCTGACCCGTAAAGGATATGGCCGACTGATAGAAAGCGTTCATGGCTATATATACGAACCCTTCTATGTTGGCAGAGGCTGCGCTTCCGGCCATGGTGACATCTCCGAAAGTATTTATGGAAGATTGTATTATGACGTTAGCCAGCGAAAACAGAATCCCCTGAAATCCGGCAGGCAGTCCTATCTGCACTATCGTAAATAATTTGGATTTATGTATCTTGAGGCTGCTGAAAGAAAGTTTGAACCCTCCGCTCTCTTTGCACAGGCATCTGATGATCAAGACCGCAGAAACACACTGAGAGATGGCGGTAGCGGTAGCTACTCCCGCCACGTCCATATTAAGCTCAATGACGAAAAACAGATTGAGGCAGACGTTAAGGACGCCTGCTACCGTAAGGTATTTTAAAGGTCTCCTGGTGTCTCCCTTCGCCCTCAGAATGGCGCTTCCAAAGTTATACAGCATCATGGCCGGCATACCCAGAAAATATATCCTCAGATAAAGAGCCGAAAGATCTAAAACGTTGCTGGGAGCCTCCATCAGATGAAGAATAGGCTTGGCGAGGAATATTCCCAATGCTGCCAGCACCACGCCGCTGATGATGCTCAGGCTCACTGCAGTATGTACAGTCTCGCTGAGTTCTCTTTCTTTTCTCGCTCCGAAATATCTGGCCACAAGTACGTTGGCGCCGATGGAAAGCCCTATAAACAGATTTGATAAAAGCAGTATCAGAGAGCTGGTAGAGCCCACGGCAGCCAGGGAATTATCCCCGGCGAATCGTCCGACGACTATTATGTCTGCGGCGTTAAACAGAAGCTGCAATACTCCTGAGCACATAAGCGGAAAAGCAAACAGCAACATCTTCTTGAGTATGGGCCCGCTGCACATATCTATCTCATGTTTTTCTTTCAGTTCTCTTTTTTCTTCCAAATTCTCTTCAAGTCGTTCTTCTCGTTTTATTATCTTTTCTTCCTGAGATTTTTCAGATGTTACATTTGACTTTTTTCGCATATATTCCTCCTGCCCTCATGTTTTAAATATCGTCAATAAAAACACCCGAAGGTAGTTCTTCGGATGTCTTTCATCAGTATTATATAACACAATCTTAGCGCAAATCAATACGGTTTTGCATAATTCTTGTGTTGATTTAATATCTTTGCGGCTTTCACTTTACCGCTTTAAGATATGCCTCATACATCTCCCGGCTATAGCATACGAAAGTTATCTCCATGTCGTAGCCGCTGTTTTCTTCGAGCCACCTTGTGACGGCCGCCGCTGCTGCCGGTACTGCCTCGTTTACCGGGTATCCGTACACTCCCGTGGATATGGCGGGAAATGCTATGGTATGAATGTTGTGACTCTTGGCAAGCTCCAGCGAATTTATATAGCAGTCCCGCAGCTTTTTCTCATCTTGCGGTATGCCGCTGTATACCGGACCCACCGTGTGTATCACGTATGACGCTTTGAGGTTGTAGCCCTTGGTTATCTTGGCCTCTCCCGTGCGGCAGCCTCCAAGCGTTCTGCACTCAGCCAGAAGACCGGGTCCCGCCGCCCTGTGTATGGCGCCGTCCACTCCTCCGCCTCCCAGCAGGCTGTGGTTTGCCGCATTGACTATGGCCTCACATTCGAGGGCTGTGATGTCGCCCTTATAAACCGTTACGTCGCTCATATACCGTTCCTCCTCGATGTTCTCATGCTTATATTGTATCACATCGGAAGCTGTTTGGGGCGATTTACTTGCGAAACAGCCGCCTGAGAATGTTGGCGGCGCCGGCAAAGGCCGGCGAGGTCTGCGGGACCTGCGGAGCCGGCGGGGCCTGTGGGGCCGGCGGGGCCTGTGGGGCTGGCGAGGCCTGCGGAGTCGGCGCTGCAGCTGCTACGGATGATACTGGTGATACGGCTTGACGGACGGCTCTCTTCATCAGCTCTTTCTGACAGTCTACGGCCTGCCCGTCTCTCTCCTTCTTCCTGTAAATGCCTCTGCAATCCATCGTCCTGGCCTTTACATTGTCCGAAAGCATCAGCTGCAATATCTCCCATATCTGAGCCTTGACGGCCCTGTCTTTTATGGGACAGGCCACTTCTACACGCCTGTTCAGATTTCTGGTCATGAAATCGGCGGAGGAGATGTACATCAGCATATCTTCTCCCTCACCGAAGCAATACACCCTCGAGTGTTCCAGAAACCTGCCCACTACGCCGGTCACCTGCACGTTGTCCGTATATCCGTCAACTCCCGGAAGCAGACAGCAGATGCCCCTTATTATCATTCTAACCTTAACCCCTGCCATGGAGGCTTCTTTGAGCATATCTATGGTTTCCCTGTCGGTAAGCGAATTCAGCTTTACTGTAATGCTTGCCTTTTCTCCGCGCAGGGCCTTTTCCCTTTCTCCGTCCATGAGCGCCAGAAGCTTAGTCTTCATATTGCCGGGCGCCACCAACAAATCGTTGTACCTGCCGTTTATGTTGGCGATGGACATGTTCTTGAAATATTCGGCGGCGTCGCTTCCGATGGCTTCGTCAGAAGTGATGAGAGAAAGGTCTGTATACAGCTTGGCGGTCTTTTCGTTATAATTGCCTGTGCCGACCTGAGTTATTCTCTTGATTTTGTCTCTGTCCATCAGAGTAATCAGGCATACCTTAGAATGTACTTTATAGTCCGGCAGGCCGTATATAACGGTGCAGCCGGCTTCCTCGAGGCTTTCCGCCCAGTTTATGTTATTGGCCTCGTCAAAGCGGGCCCTCAGCTCCATTATCACCGTCACTTCTTTTCCGTTTTCTGCGGCAGTCCTCAGATAATCTATCAGCGAGGCTTTGCCCGCAAGGCGGTATATGGTTATCTTTATGGATATAACCCTCGGATCGTCGGCGGCCTCCTTCAAGAGCTGCAAGAAAGGCGCCATCTGCTGATACGGGTAAGAAAGGAGTATATCCTCTCTCATGACTCTATGTATCATGGATTCTCCCTTGACCATCCACACCGGCCTTTGTGGCTCAAAAGGTTCGTATGTCACGGACGGAACCATATTCTTTGGAAGCATGTCGAGCAGCCCGAACACATATGACATCTCCAAGGGCGCCTTGCTGGAAAATATCTGTTTTTTTCTGAGACCCAGCTTCTCTGCAAGGTAGGCCTCCAGCCGCTGGTCGATTTCTCTGTAATATTCCATCCTCACGGGAGCCAGCCGCGACCTCTTTTTCAGCAGCTTTTTCATGTGGTGGCGGAAGTCTTCGTCCTCGTCCGCCAAACTGCTTACGTTTATATCTGCGTTTCGTGTGATGCTGACCGTGCTCCTTGCCGTAACCTTACAGTTGTCGAAGATTCTGTCGGCGTATTCCGTGACGATGTTTTCCGTCAGCACGTACTTCATCTCATCGCCCGGAAGTCTTATGACTCGGCCTATACTCTGGGGCACAGGTATGATGCCGAAGGCTTCGGTATCGTTTATTTGAAGCAGGACGGCCGTATACAGCCCCTTGTTCACCAGATGGGGAAATGGGTGGTGGGTGCTGACTATCTGCGGCGATAAGACGGGCTGAATATAAGATGTAAAATATTCTTCTATATACTTTCGCTCTTTATCGCTAAGCTCGCTCATCTTCATATGCTTGATGCCGCAGCCGGCCAATTCTGCCGTCACATCCTTATAAATTCTGTCTCTTTTTTTGTATAGGGAGGCCGACGATTTGAAGATGGCGTCCAGCTGCTCTTCCGCCGTCATGCCGGTCTTGTTGTCTTTCTGAGGCTTAGGCAGGAAGGTCTGGTCGTAAAGGCTTCCCACTCTTATCATGAAGAACTCATCTAAGTTGCTGGTAAAAATAGAAATAAACTTCAGCTTCTCGAAAGCGGGAACATCCTTTTCAAGGGCTTCTTCCAGCACTCTCTCATCAAATCTGAGCCACGACAGTTCCCTGTTTTGTGTGTATATAACGTCTTTTTCAGCCATTACGCGCCACCTTTTTGTGCAGATAGCCCTCTCTGACGCCAAAGCCGCTGACCTCTATCTCGTCGCATCCGAAATGACGGCATATGACATCCAGAATCAACATCCCCGGTATGAGTGTATGGATTCTGTCGGGCGAGACTCTGAGTATCCTCTTCAGCAGCTGTCTCTCCTCGTCTTTGCATTCATCTATGAGCTTGCTTAGGTCGTTCCGCCTTATGGCCTGCTCTTTTTCCGTCTCAAACCTGTATTCGCCCAGCTTCTTTACTCCTCGTATGGTTCCTCCTATGCCTATCATCTTCTTGTAGCTCTGTCCCTTGAGGAAGTCTGCCTTTTTCAGCTCTAAGCGAACGGCCCTCTGTATGGCTTTTTTCTCTCCCTTGTCGGGGAACAAGCCCGACACGTAATTCTTATACATGTAAAGAGAGCCTATTTCAAGGCTTACGGCGTCTTTTATATTCCCGTCTTCAAAGGAGACTATCTCAGTACTGCCGCCTCCTATGTCGACCATTATTCCCAGCTCCATTTTCTTTTCAAAGGAAGCGCCCTGAAAGTCCAGTCTGGCTTCTTCATCTCCGCTCAGTACGTCTATGGTCAGTCCGGTGGTCTCTTGGATCTTTTTCACGGCCTCGCGGCTGTTGGAAATGTTCCTCAAGGACGCCGTGGCAAAGACGAAGAGGTGGTCTATGCCGACTTTTTTTCCTGTTTCTTTGTATCCTTCCAGAACGGCGCAGGCCTTTCTTATGCCCTTTTTGCTCAGCTCGCCGTCGTTTATGTAGTCAATCAACCCCGCGGTATTTTTGGTGCTGAAAAGCGGTATTATGCGGCCGTCCTCCACATCGTATATACACAGCCTTATGGTGTTCGAGCCCACGTCTATCACTCCGTATGTCATGATTTTTTCTCCTTTTTTATCATACTTTTATTATATAATCACGACTGATTTATTAAACCGCGCATTTATAAAATACATGTAAATTCTTTTTAAATTGCGGCCTGAACGCCGCCGCATGCTAAAAGGGCAAATGCCTCGCCCGAGGTATTTGCCCTTTTTAAAATCTCTATCTGCGGTCTTAATCCGTATAATTGTCGAAGTATCCCTGTATATAGATGAACGGCGTTCCCTTGTCGCCTGAACCGGAGGTCAGATCGCACAGAGAGCCCAGCAGGTCTGTGAGTCTTCTCGGAGTAGTTCCCTCCGTAACCATCTGTCCCACCAAGTCTTCATCTTTCTCTCTGATGGCCTCTTCTATTGCGGCCTTGAGCTCGTCGCCTTTAAGGTCTGCGAAATCGTTGTCCGCCAGATACTTGAGCTTAAGCTCGTTAGGCTGTCCCGTCAGTCCTTCGGTGAAGCCCGGAGATACTACAGGGTCGGCCAGCTCCCATATCTTGCCTACCGGATCCTTGAAAGCTCCGTCTCCGTATACCATCACTTCGATAGTCTTGCCGGTTCTCTTTTTGATTTCTTCCTGTATCTCGTCCACGAACTCCTGACAGTTGATAGGGAACAGTTTTATGCTGTCCTCTGTCGCCTTGTTGGAGCCGAGAATTCCGTAATCAGGGTTATATCCCGAACCGTTTACGGAGGATGTCATCAGATCGTCCATGCCGAGAACGGTTTTTCCGCCGGCTTCCTTTATCAGTCTCTTTGTGCGGAAGCGGGTGTGGATATCGGCGCAGATTACCTTGTCGGTATAATCCACTATCTTCCTTGGGTTGTTGGCGAATATGATCTGAGCCTCGGCGCCTTCCTCCTCGATCAGTTCTTTATAATAGTTGACGTAATCCATATCTGTGAAAGTATGGCGGGATTTGCCGAAGATGTTTTCAAACTCTTCCTGAGTCAGGACATCCTTGTAAGGGTCGACGCCTTTTTCATCCAGCAGGTCCAGGTCCAAAAGATGGTTTCCTACCTCATCGCTGGGATAGCTGAGCATCAGAACCACTTTCTTTGCGCCCTTGGCTATGCCTCTTAAGCATATGGCAAATCTGTTTCTGCTGAGTATAGGGAATACCACGCCTACAGTCTCGCCGCCCAGCTTGTTTTTAACGTCTTCCGCCAGCTGCTCGGTAGTGGCATAGTTGGCCTGCGAGCGAGCCAGAATGGATTCGGTCACTGCTAAAACGTCTTTCTTTCCGATTTCAAAGTCGCCGTTGTCAATGCAGCTCATCAGAGTATCGACGACGATCTTCTTCAGGTCGTCTCCCTCCTTGATGATGGGAGCACGAAGGCCCCTCGAAATCGTACCTATTCTTCTTTCCATTTATCATCACTCCTTCTAATAGAAAGTCTTTAAACATCTCTCAAAAAATACTCTTTATTATAGTCCCGCAGTAAAAGTGTGTCAAGCTATTTGAAATATTTTACCGCAGACTCAAACATCTTCATATCGAAGCGTCCCGGTACGTTCTTGTACAGCCCTGCGCCGATTCTCTCGGAATGGCCCATCTTGCCCAGAACCCTTCCGTCAGGCGAAACGATACCCTCTATGGCCCAGTCGGAGCCGTTAGGGTTGAACTGTATATCCGAGGTGGCGTTTCCGGCCATATCCACATACTGTGTTATGATGCGTCCGTCGGCAGCCATCTCTTTGAGAAGCTCAGGAGAAGCCATGAATCTGCCCTCTCCGTGAGAAACCGGCACCGTATATATGTCACCCACTTCCGTAGCCGCCAGCCAAGGCGATTTGTTGGAAGCTATCCTTATCCTCACCAGCTTGGACTGGTGGCGGGCTATCTTATTGTAAGTCAAAGTAGGGAAAGAAGCGTCCGTGTCCATTATCTTGCCGAAAGGCACCAGACCCAGCTTTATCAGCGCCTGGAATCCGTTGCAGATACCTGCCATCAGGCCGTCTCTCTGCTCTAACAGCTCGGTAACGGCTTCCTTTATCTCCTGATTTCTGAAGAAGGCCGTTATCAGTTTTCCCGAGCCGTCCGGCTCGTCTCCTCCCGAGAAGCCTCCCGGAATGAATATCATCTGGCTCTCTCTTACCTTAGCCGCAAAGGTCTCTATGGAAGAGGCCACGTCTGCGGCAGTCAGGTTGTTCAGCACGAATATCTCAGGCTCTGCTCCCGCTCTGTCGAAGGCCTTGGCCGTGTCGTACTCGCAGTTGGTTCCCGGGAATACAGGTATGAGGGTCTTAGGACGGGCAGTCTTTACCGACGCGCCGAATTTCTTTGAAGAATCAAATGAAATGTTGGCAGGGTCCTGTCCGTCGGTCTCTATGTTGCAGTGGTATACGCTTTCCAGCTTGTCCTCGTAGATTCCGCAGAGGTCCTTCAGCGTGAGAACCGTCTCACCGCAGGCGATTATCTTGTCGTCGCACGTACGGCCTATCAGCAGACCGCCGTCGGCGTTGAGGTCATCTGCCGACTCTACTACGAATGCGCCGTAGTTATATCCGAATATTTCTTCCGCAGTCAAGGCTTCGCCGTATCTGAATCCTATCTCGTTACCCATAGCCATTTTCAGTATTGCCTCGGCAATACCTCCGATACCCGGCGTGTAGCAGGCAAGCACCCTGCCGCTTCTCGACAGGCCGGTAATCTTGTCGTACAGCTTTTTAAGAGATTGGCCTGTCGGCAGGCCTTTTTTGTCCGTCTCTGCCTTGAACAGATACACATTGCTGTCCGCCTTCTTGAATTCAGGCGAAATTATGCTGTCTGTCTTTTCGGTAGTCACTGCGAAAGATACAAGGGTAGGCGGAACGTGAATATCCTCGAAGGTTCCGCTCATGGAGTCCTTTCCTCCTATGGAACCGATTTCCAGTCCCATCTGAGCGTCCAGAGCTCCCAAAAGGGCTGCAAAAGGCTGTCCCCACTTCTCAGGGTCTTTGCCCAGCTTCTCGAAGTATTCCTGGAACGACAGGTACACGTCCTCAAAAGCCGCTCCCTGAGCTATCAGCTTGGAAACCGACTCTACTACGGCCAGATAAGCGCCGTGGTAAGGGCTCTTCTCCATTATGAAAGGATTGTATCCCCACGCCATAAGGCTGCAGGTGTTGGTATCGCCTTTCTCCACTGAAACCTTGTTTACCATGGCCTGTATAGGCGTTCTCTGGTACTTTCCGCCGAACGGCATCAGTACCGTTCCCGCTCCTATGGTGGAGTCGAATCTTTCCGACAGTCCTCTCTTGGAGCAGACGTTCAAGTCTCCCGCCAGCTTTTTGTAGCTTTCTTCAAAGGAACCGTCTACCTTCTTATCGTAGCTCTGAGGTCTCGAAGTCTCTACCGTGGTATGCTTTTCGGCTCCGTTGGAGTTTAAGAATTCTCTCGATATGTTGACTATGTTCTTTCCGTTCCAGAACATGGAGAGTCTCGGTTCTTCCGTAACCTGCGCCACCACCGTGGCTTCTAAGTTTTCTCCCCGAGCCAGCTTGCAAAAGCGATCCACATCCTTCTCCGCCACCACGACGGCCATTCTCTCCTGAGATTCGCTGATGGCAAGCTCGGTGCCGTCCAGTCCCTCGTACTTCTTAGGAACTTTGTTCAGATCTATCAGGAGGCCGTCGGCCAGCTCTCCTATGGCTACCGAAACTCCGCCTGCTCCGAAGTCGTTGCATCTCTTTATCAGCTTTGAGGCCTCCGGATTTCTGAAAAGCCTCTGGAGCTTTCTCTCCTCCGGAGCGTTGCCCTTCTGCACTTCGGCGCCGCAGCTTTCCAGAGAAGACACGTCGTGAGACTTGGAGGAGCCTGTGGCTCCGCCGCAGCCGTCTCTTCCCGTCTTTCCTCCCAGCAGGATTACCCTGTCGGTAGGAGCCGGAACTTCTCTTACTACGTTCTCAGCCGGAGCTGCGCCTATAACTGCTCCTATCTCCATCCTCTTGGCTACATAGCCGGGATGATATATCTCGTCAACCTGACCGGTAGTCAGGCCTATCTGGTTTCCGTATGAACTGTATCCGGCGGCCGCCGTAGTCACCAGCTTGCGCTGAGGCAGCTTGCCCGGTATCGTCTCTGAAACCGGAGCCAGCGGGTCTGCCGCTCCCGTCACGCGCATGGCGGCGTAAACGTAGCTTCTTCCCGACAGCGGGTCTCTTATGGCTCCGCCTACGCAGGTGGCCGCGCCTCCGAAAGGCTCTATCTCGGTAGGGTGGTTGTGGGTCTCGTTTTTAAACAGCAGGAGCCAGTCCTGGTCTTCTCCGTCCACGTCCACCTTTATCTTGACGGTGCAGGCGTTTATCTCCTCCGACTCGTCCAGCTTGTTCAGCTTGCCCTCTCTCTTAAGGTGCTTCACCGCTATGGTGCCGATGTCCATCAGAGTCATCGGCTTGGTTCTGCCGAGAGATTTTCTCAGGTCCACATATCTGTTGTATGCCTCCTCCAAATCCGGGTCTTCAAACTTGACGCTGTCGATGACGGTGTTGAAGGTGGTGTGGCGGCAGTGATCCGACCAGTAGGTGTCTATCATCTTGATTTCCGTTATGGTAGGGTCTCTGTCTTCCTTTTGGAAGTATTCTCTGCAAAACCGTATGTCCGCCAAATCCATGGCAAGGCCTCTGTCGGCTATGAAAGCCTTTAGCTCGCTGTCGGTGAGCCTGCGGAAGCCCTCTACCGTCTCCACCGAATCCGGTACTTCGTATTCTGTCTCGAGGGTTGCCGGAACAGCCATATCGGCTTCTCTCGACTCCACCGCGTTTATCACGTATTTCTTAATGGCGGAAAGCTCTTCGCCGCTGATGTTTCCATACAAGGCGTAGACCTTAGCCGTTCTTACGGCAGGTCTTTCTCCTCTGGAAATTATCTGTATGCACTCGGCCGCAGACGAGGCTCTCTGGTCGAACTGACCCGGCAGATATTCCACCGCAAACACGGCGTCCGCTTCGGGCAGCTCCTCCGTAACCACGTCAAGCTGAGGCTCGGAAAATACAGTGTTTACCGAATAGTCAAACAGTTCTTTCGTTATGTTGTCCACATCGTATCTGTTAAACAGCCTGACCTTTTTCACAGACTCTATCTGAAGCAACTCGTTGATGTCGCTGGCAAGCCCTCGTGCTTCGTTGTCGAGTCCCGGTCTCTTCTCCACAAAAATTCTGCAAACCATCAGTTAGCTCCTTTCCGCCTCCATGGCTCTCTTACCTATATCTTTTCTGTAATATGCGTTTTCAAAGCTTACGCTGCTGACAGTTTCGTAGGCGGCGTCTATCGCCTCCTTGAGGGTGGCTCCCGTTTCAGTCACGCCTAAAACTCTGCCGCCTGAGGTGACCAGTTTGCCCTCTTCTATCTTGGCTCCCGCCACGTATATGTTCTTGTCCGCAGGCATGGTTATCTCAAAGCCTTTTTCGTATTTCACCGGGTATCCGGCAGAAGCCATAACTACGCATGCGGCATATTCGTCTTTAAACTTAACCTCTGCCTTATCCAGCTCTTTATCGTAAATCTTCAGCATTATATCCAGCAGGTCGCTTTCCAGAAGCGGGAGAACCACCTGAGTCTCAGGGTCTCCGAAGCGGCAGTTGTACTCTATGACTTTAGGACCTTTTTCTGTGAGCATCAGGCCGAAGTACAGACAGCCGGAAAAGCTTCTGCCCTCTTTGTTCATGGCCTCTATCGTAGGCTTGAATATGGTCTCCATGCAAGTCTTTGCTATATCGTCAGTGTAATACGGGTTAGGGGCTACAGTTCCCATTCCTCCGGTGTTGAGGCCCTTGTCTCCGTCCAGCGCCCTCTTGTGGTCCATGGAGGAAACCATTGGAACTACGGTCTTACCGTCGGTGAAGGAAAGCACCGAGACTTCCGGTCCCGTCAGGAACTCTTCCACCACCACCTTGTTTCCGCTGTCTCCGAAAGCCCTGTCGCCCATTATGGTGTTAACAGCGGCCACAGCCTCTTCTCTGGTTTCTGCAATTATGACTCCCTTACCGAGGGCAAGGCCGTCGGCCTTTACCACCACCGGCACGAGACAGGTCTTTACGTAGTCCATGGCCTTATCCATGTCGTCGAAGGTCTCGTATGCAGCGGTGGGGATTCCGTACTTCTTCATCAGGTCCTTGGAAAATGCCTTGCTGCCCTCTATGACAGCGGCCTTTTTATCAGGCCCGAAGGTCTTTATGCCTGCCGCTTGCAGAGAGTCTACGGCTCCCAGCACCAGCGGGTCGTCGGGAGCCACCACGGCAAAGTCTACGCCGTTTTTCACGGCAAAATCCGTTATGGCTTCTATATCCTTGGCTCCTATGTCCACACAGGTGGCGTCCTTTGCTATTCCGCCGTTGCCCGGCAGTGCGAATATCTCTTCTACTCTCTCGTTTTCTTTTATCTTCTTTATAATGGCGTGCTCTCTTCCGCCGCCGCCTACTACCATTACTTTCATATCTGCCTCCCGGAGTTTAATGATGGAAAAGTCGTATTCCCGTCATGGCCATCACCATGCCGTATTTGTTGCAGGTATCTATGACATTGTCGTCTCTTATAGAGCCGCCCGGCTGAGCTATGTAAGTAACTCCGCTCTTGGCCGCCCTCTCGATGTTGTCTCCGAAGGGGAAGAAGGCGTCTGAGGCGAGACATACGCCCTTAAGCCCCGCAAGATATTCTCTCTGCTGAGCCCTGTCAAACTTCTCCGGCTTCTCTGTGAAGAGCTGCTGCCAGTTTCCCTCTCCGATAACGTCTTCAAAATCTTCCGAGAGATAAACGTCTATGGCGTTGTCCCTGTCGGGGCGTCTTATCTCTTCTTTGAAAGGCAGATTCAGCACCTTGTCGTGCTGTCTCAGGTGCCACTTGTCCGCCTTTTCTCCGGCAAGGCGGGTGCAGTGTATTCTCGACTGCTGTCCCGCTCCTACTCCGATGGTCTGTCCGTTTTCCGCGTAACATACGGAATTGGACTGAGTATATTTTAAGGTGATCAAAGCTATCACCAGATCTCTCCTCGCTTCGTCGGTCATTTCCTTGTTCTCCGTCACCACGTCATCAAGCAGCTTTTCGTCGATGGTCAGGTCGTTGCGCTTCTGACTGAAGGTAATGCCAAATACCTGCTTCTTTTCTTCCTCGGCAGGAACGTAAGCAGGATCTATCTTTATTATGTTGTAGCTTCCCTTTCTCTTGCCTTTCAGTATGGCCAGAGCTTCTTCATCGTAGTCCGGGGCTATTATTCCGTCGGAAACTTCCCTTGCTATTAGTTTGGCGCAGGTGGCGTCGCACTTGTCGGAAAGGGCTATCCAGTCGCCGAAGGAGCTCATCCTGTCTGTTCCTCTGGCTCTGGCGTACGCCGTGGCTATAGGGGAATCGTCAAATCCCTCTATGTCGTCTACGAAAAAGGCTTTTTTCTGCTTGTCGGTCATAGGTATGCCGACGGCGGCAGAAGTGGGGCTGACATGCTTAAACGAAGCAGCTGCGCACATCCCAAGGGCGTCTTGTATCTCTTTTACCAGCTGCCAGCTGTTCATGGCGTCCAGAAGATTTATGTATCCGGGACGGCCGTTTAATATTTCTATGGGAAGGTCGCTGCCGTCTTCCATAAAGATTTTGGCAGGCTTCTGGTTTGGATTGCAGCCGTATTTCAGTTCGTAATCTTTCATCATCTCACCTTCCTCTCATTCTTGTTTATCATTCTCGTCTCTGTCTTCATGCTGTTCAGGTCTGTATATGCCACGTAGAGGGAAATTTTATTGTCCGCGTCGAGGCTTTCCCAAATTGCCTCTGTCATGGCGTCTATGTCGTCGTCTATGGCTACCGGGCGAGGCTCACCGCAGAAAGTAGGAAGGGGGTTGCCGTCCCTTTCATAAGTGTGTATCAGGTGGCCCTTTCCCGCAAGGGCAGGATAGTCGTAGAAAAATCTGCTGCATGCGCTGCCCGCCTCGTCGGCGCTCTTGAGTATGCTCATCTCGTACTTGAAGCCGTCCTTCTGGCCAAAGCTAAGCACTCCGCTGATTCTCGGCGTAAAGTTAGGCGCGTCCGGTTCAAACTCCCTGGTGAAGAGAGCCTGGCGTGACGACTTTCCCTCGGCCATGAACCGGGCAACGGTGTCGGTCTGATCGCCGTTGGTAACTATGAGTCCTCCGTCGATGTGAGCCACCGCCCTGTAGATTATCAGGCTCGGGTCTTCCACCTTGGACTCGTCGAAAGGCTTGGTGAAAACGTCGCCTGCCTCGTCCGCCTCAAACACTCTGTTTCTGCTGTTTTCGCTGCGGCCGCTGATAAAATATCCGACCACGGCCTTGTTGTCTTTAGTCATTCCTACGAGAATGCCTCTGCCGGGATAAGAATTGTTCCCTATATATTCTCTTATGGTTTTCATATACATACCTCTTATGCGTATTGTGGGGAAAAGCCTACCGCTTCTCCTCTGCTATCTTTCGGGAAATAATCTCAACTGCCTCGGGGAGTATCTTCCACTCGGCCTCCTCCATAACCCTCCTCTGGAGAGTCTCCGGGCTGTCGCCGTCCCTTACCTCTACGGCCTTTTGCATTATTATGCGGCCGCCGTCAGGTATTTCGTTGACATAGTGGACGGTGGCTCCCGTCACCTTTACTCCGTATTCCAGCGCCGCCTCGTGGACATGAAGCCCGTAGAAGCCCTTGCCGCAGAACGACGGTATCAGGGACGGATGGATGTTGATTATCCTCATGGGATACTTGTCCGTAAAGTCCTTGGTCAGGATGCTCATAAATCCGGCCATGACTATCAGGTCTATATCCTTTTCCGTCATCAGAGCGCAGAGCGCTTCTTCAAACCGGCTCTGGCTGCCCAGCTCTTTCTTCGAGGCTACGGCAGCCTCTATGCCGGCCGCGGCCGCCCTTTGCAGGGCGTAAGCCTTGTCGTTACTGGCAACCACCAGCTCGATTTCGCCGCTTTTGATGATTCCCGCCTTTTGGGCGTCTATGAGCGCCTGCAGGTTGGTGCCGCCTCCCGAAACGAGGACGGCGATTCTAACCTTTAGCATATTACCACCTTTTCGTCGGACTTTATTATCTCGCCTATGACATAGGCGTCTTCTCCTGCGTCTCTGAGGATATTAAGAGCCTTTTCTGCGTCCTCGGCAGCCACGACTACGCTCATGCCTACTCCCATATTGAAGGTGTTGAACATGTCGTGTTCAGGTATGTTTCCTTCTTCTGCGATTAGGTCGAATATAGGCAGTATCTTTACTGACGCCTTATCTATCTTCGCTCCCAGTCCGTCGGGAATGCTTCTCGGTATGTTTTCGTAGAAGCCGCCTCCGGTAATGTGGGAAACTCCCTTGACCTCTGCTTCCTTGAAGAGGGCCAGCATGGATTTCACGTATATCTTGGTAGGCGTAAGAAGAGCCTCTCCGAGAGACTTTCCGCCCAGCTTTTCCAAAGGCTTTTTCAGGTCTGCTTTTTCCACGTCAAACACCTTTCTCACCAAGGAGAAGCCGTTGGAATGTACTCCGCTGGAAGCCAGTCCTATTATTACATCGCCCGGCTTCATCGTATTCTTATCGAGGACTTTAGCCTTGTCCACCGCTCCCACGGAAAATCCGGCCAAGTCGTATTCGTCTTCGTCGTAGAAGCCCGGCATTTCCGCCGTCTCTCCTCCTATCAGCTCACAGCCGGACTGAACGCAGCCCTCGGCTATGCCGGAAACTATCTCGGCTATCTTTTCCGGATAGTTCTTGCCGCACGCTATGTAATCAAGGAAGAACAGAGGCTTTGCCCCGCAGCAGATTATGTCGTTTACGCACATGGCCACGCAGTCGATTCCCACGGTGTCGTGCTTGTCCATCAGGAACGCCATCTTAAGCTTGGTTCCCACGCCGTCGGTGCCGCTGACGAGAACAGGGTTTGGCATGTCTGTAATATCCAGCTCAAACAGTCCGCCGAATCCGCCTATGTCGGCGCTCTTTCCTCCTACCATGGTCCTTGCTATATGCTTTTTCATCAGCTCAACGGCCTTGTATCCGGCAGTTATATCGACGCCTGCCGCTGCGTAGCTGTCTGATTTAGATTTTTCGTTCATGATTCCTATTCCTTTCCGCTCCAGCAATAAGTGCAGAGCTTGCACGGCTGTATTCCTATGGCTTCTGCAATTCCCTCCAGCGACTGGAATTCGAGGGAGTCGAACTGGAATTTTTCACAGATGGATTTTCTGAGGGCTTTGCCTCTCTCCGTTCTGAAGTCGCTGTACTCGTCGGCGTATTTCAATCCTTCCTCGCCTTCTAACTCTACTATAACACGTCTTGCAATCAATTCCATCTCATTTTTTGCAGATGAGAAGTTGAGATATTTGCAGCCGTACATTATAGGAGGGCAGGCAGAGCGCATGTGGACTGCCTTCGCTCCGTTTTCATAGAGGAATTCCACGGTCTCGCGGAGCTGAGTTCCTCTCACTATCGAATCATCTACGAACAAGAGATTCTTGTCCTGTATCAGCTCGTGAACAGGTATCTGCTTCATCTTAGCTACTTTGTTGCGTTCACGCTGGTTGCCGGGCATAAAGCTTCTCGGCCATGTAGGCGTATACTTTATGAACGGTCTCGCAAACTGTATATGAGTCTCGTTGGCGTATCCTATGGCGTGAGGCGTGCCCGAATCCGGCACTCCGCAGACGTAATCTATTTCCTGAGCATTGCCGCTTTCCATATCGTTCTTGGCCATTATATGGCCGTTGCGATAGCGCATGACCTCTACGTTTACTCCTTCATAATTGGAGGTCGGGTATCCGTAGTAAGACCAGAGGAAAGCGCATATCTTCATCTCTTCTCCCGGAGGATTAAGCTGGGTCATGGAGTCGGGAGTAAGCTCTACTATCTCTCCCGGGCCCAGTTCTTTTTCGTCTTCGTATCCCAGCTTCTTATATGCGAAGGACTCGAAGGACGCGCAGTACCCGTCCTCTCCCTTTCCTATAAGCACGGGAATTCTTCCGACCTTATCTCTGGCCGCTATGATGTTTCCGCCGTCTTTGAGGATAAGCACGGAGGCCGAGCCGTCTATGGCCTCCTGTGCAAACTTTATTCCCTCTGCGAAAGTATCTCTCTGGTTTATCAAGGCCGCCACCAGCTCGGTGGAGTTGATTTTTCCGCCTGTCATGGCGTCGAAATGTCCGCCGCTCTTCTCAAAATAGCTTTCTATCAGTTCTTCCGTGTTGTTTATGCGTCCTACGATGCATATGGCGTATGTACCCAGCTTTGATCTTATCAGGAGCGGCTGAGGGTCTGAATCGCTTATGCAGCCGATTGCCGACGTTCCGCTCATCTCGTCGAAAATATTCTCGAACTTTGTTCTGAAAGGTGAATTTTCTATATTGTGTATTTCCCTTTGCAGGCCTATGTTTTTATCGTAAGCCGCAAGACCGCCTCTGCGGGTCCCGAGGTGTGAATGGTAGTCCACACCGAAGAACACGTCAAGCATGCAGTCCTCTTTAGAGGCTACTCCGAAAAATCCGCCCATGGCTTCCTCCTTATGCGAAGAATAATTCTGAAAGAGTCATAGGGTCGATGTATTCCCCGTCCTTGTACACTCTCATGTTGCCGGAAGCAATCTCGTCTATGAGCATTACTTTTCCGTCTTTATCGTATCCGAATTCAAACTTGATGTCGTAGAGCACCAGTCCCTTTTCTTTAAGGTCGTCAGCCACTATCTGAGTTATCTTCTGAGTCATGGCCTTGATGTCGTCGTACTGCTGCTCAGTCATTACTCCGAGGACTACCAGTCCGTCTTTAGTTACCAGAGGATCGCCCTTTTCGTCGTTTTTAAAGGTTGTCTCAACGTAAGCAGGAAGGTCTGCGCCTTCTTCTATGTATTCGCCGTAGCGGCGGAAGAAGCTTCCCACTGCCTTATGACGGCAGATTACTTCCAGTCCCTGTCCGAAAACCTTTGCCGGAAGAACTTCCATGGTAGTGTCCTTCAGGTCTGCGCTTACGAAATGAGTTCTTATGCCTGCTGCGTTTATCTTTTCAAAGAAATATATGGACATGCGTAAGTTAACGTCGCCTACGCCTTCGATAGTAAGTCCTACCGAATTTTCGCCCGGATCGAACACGCCGTCCTTGCCGGTACAGTCATCCTTGAACTTGAGCAGGTAATTTCCGTTGTCAAGTGCAAATACGTTCTTCGTCTTTCCTGTGTAAACCAATTTGTTTTCCATTTTATTTCTCCTTTTTATAATTGTTTGTCATTTTTATACTCAATCTTCTGACCACGGTTCATCAGAATCTGGCCGAGATGTCCGCATCTTTCGCCAGAACTTTCGCTGCGTCCTTTTTTCTCTTTTCCGCCAGCCTTGCCGCAGCTTCTTCGTCCTCTATAGCCAGCATCTGTACAGAAAGCAACGCGGCATTGACTGCTCCGTCTATGGCAACTGTAGCTACAGGTATTCCTGATGGCATCTGTACAGTTGACAAGAGGGCGTCAATGCCGTCTAAAGTCGATGATTTTACGGGTACTCCTATAACAGGCAGGGTAGTATTTGCTGCCAGCGCGCCTGCCAGGTGGGCTGCTTTGCCTGCGAAGGCTATGATAGCTCCGAAGCCTTTTTCTCTGGCTGTCTTAGAAAACTCGGCAGCTTGTTCAGGGGTTCTGTGGGCCGAGTATACGTGTACCTCAAAAGGTACTCCCAGTTCTTTGAGGGTCTCTGCCGCCTTTTCTGCTATACCAAGGTCGCTGTCAGATCCCATTACTATACCGATCTTCTTCATTTCATCCTCCGTTATCTTTATTGTCCTGTTTTATTATAACAAGGAAGAAAAATCGTTGTCAATCGCCACCCCGTCGTATATAGATAAAAGTTCTGTGTATTTTATCTGTTATTCGTCTATTAGCGAATGTTTTTTCTTCTATATTATTTTTAGTTCGTTTTTAAGCAGATATAACATAATTCATTATATCTGAATTCTGCCCATATTTAGTTTTGCCTTGAAGGCGGCGCCCTTAAGAAGTATAATATCTTTGTTCACAGTGTAAGCTTTTAGGAAAGGATTTTATGTTCCTCAGAGCTTTTACAAAAGATTATTGTTCGCCGGTCGAGAACTAAAAATCCCCCTTGCACTTGCAGGCGAGTAAGTCCGGCGTTTGTTATAAGGAGGTCTTTATGCCAGAATTTTTACTGCTGTCTTTTGAAATCGCAGGCACTGTCGCCTTTGCCGTCTCCGGGGCCATACTGGGACTGGAAAAACGCATGGATATCCTGGGTATATCCATACTCGGTCTGACTACAGCCGTCGGCGGAGGTGTCATCCGCGATCTGATACTGGGAATAACGCCTCCTATGACCTTTCGGGATCCCCTCTATGCAGCTATAGCCATCGCTGTATCCATACTGGTCTTTATCATAGCCAGAAAGTATTCTACATTTGGAGGAAAATGGTATGACGTGATCATGCTGATCATGGATTCCATAGGATTGGGAGTTTTTACGGTAATCGGCATAAATACAGCCTATTCCCTCGACGCCAGATTCAGCATGTTCCTTCTCATCTTCGTAGGTGTGATAACGGGAGTAGGAGGAGGTATTCTGCGAGATATAATGGCGGGAGATCAGCCATATGTATTTGTAAAGCATTTTTATGCCAGTGCGTCTATAATAGGCGCTTTCGTCTGCGTCCTCATATGGCCGTATGCCGGAAGCATAGCTTCAATGTTTGCAGGTACTGCCATAGTCATCGTCCTGAGACTATGCGCCGCCAAATTCCGCTGGAGCCTTCCGAAGCCACGACAGTAATATCTGCACATAAAAAACAGCAGCCGGTATCACCAAGCCGACTGCTGTTTTTTAATCATAACGGCCTTCTGGCCGCTGCGCATGCGCTATTGGTTATATCTTTTACTCTTTATCTTCTTCTGTATCATCGCCGCTTTCGGGCTGCTGCTTTTGGTCCGTCTCTTCTAAAAGCTCTTCTTTCTCTTCTTCGACAGAACGTCCCAAGTTGAAAACTTCAGGGTTTATTCGCTTTCTGAACACTATCAGGAGTACTACTGTGATCACTATCATAGCTATAAACGCATAGAGTATCACTTTTACATCTCCTGTCTTGGACATCTTCAGGGCGCCGGTCTGATCTTCAGGTATGGACCAGTCAAACTTGACTTCTGTCTCGGAAGTCTCATACTGCTGCGCCGCCTGACCCTCAAAATAAAAATATATCCTGTAGCGGGTATCGTTTTTCTTAGCGGCGTTAGTCACCTGCTCTGTCTCAAACACCTTATTATCAGCATTTCTTACGCTTCCCTCATACAAAACTTCATCGTGGGTCTCGTCATATACTTTCATCTTAAGGGCTTCATCCATGCCGTCTTCCTGCGAAGCGACCTGAATCCTGAAAACCATAGTCACATCCTCGTTGTGATTGACGCGAAGCAGATATATCCTTTCTTCCTGTTCCGCAGCCTCAGCTCCGGTTATCTTTGCAGTCTGGCTTACCTGCGTCTGATCATTTCGCAGTTCTACAGATATCTGCTTTTTAGCATCTTCTGAAAAAAAGTCAACCTCGTTCTCAGTCTGCGGATTATACATCTTAAAAGCCAGCGCGACTGCGATCAGTATAAAGATCACAATTATAAGTCCCTTGCTCGTTCTTATCTTACTTTTATCAGATTGGTTCATAATGCATCTTCTTCCGTTTCAGTTAAAATTTCATGTCTTTTCAGTCAGATGCCTTTATTATACTATATCTCGCCTGTTTTTGCACTAAAAATTTCGGTATAGGCATACTCAACTTCGTCGGCTGTCAGTCCTCGATGTTCGTATTCCGCCTCGCCGCATTGGTTATCATAAGGGTCTATTCTCCACCGATTCTTAGGAGGAACAAATTGTTTTTGGAATCCATTGTTTATTGGAATTCTCCACGGATCCACATTCCCGAAGAAAAAGTTCCACCTGTCGTATGCTCCCCTTATATATGATGAGCCTCCGTAAGATAAATCGGCGTAAAGCCACCCTGCCGTAGGTATGTAAAACATCGCCCAGTCGTGCTCACCCACATCTCCCGGCTTTGCGTCAAGTCCCGACTGCCACCTTGCCGGAATCCCGGCTATGCGGCAAAGGGTTATGAACAGCAGAGCTTGCACGCCGCAGTCTCCTCTTTTATTGAGGGCACAGTATTCAGGAAGATTATCTATGCTGCAATAATCTCTGACAAAGCGATAATCAGTCTCGGTAGTTATAAAGTCGTAGAACTTCCTCGCCAGCCTGAGCAGGTTGGTCTCCCCTGCAGCGATTTCCTCTGCCAATGCCTTCAAATACGGCGTGAACCGTATATGGGGAAGCTCTTCTGCAAGGTACTGCCTTTCCTCCTCGGGAACAGGCGTTTCGTCCACAGCCTTAAGGTCTATCCTCGAAGTATCCCTGTATGCCACGCTGTTATCCATCTCATATTCTACAGAGAAAACCTGCCCTTCTTCAGCCTCAACCTCAAAGTAAATCGTAGGCTGTAGGGCGTTCTGCGATATGAATTTGTATTCCGGAGTTATGTCGACCAGTTTCAAATTCTTTACGCTGCCTGCTTCAATCGGAACGGGCATATGGACTTTAAGAATCTTTCCTTGCTCGACGGATTCTTTCTTCAACCAAAAGTCATGCCTGATATGAATATGGGCTTTCATGCAAAAACCATCGCCGTTGGCCTTCGCCTCTTCCGCCACTCTCTGAATAACGGTATAGTCACTCGTATCTCCCTCGTCTGTCATCTCCCATATCTGCGGATACACCTTATACAAAGTGGCGTCGAAGCAGTCTATGTACTTAACCTCGCCATCGATATACATCCAGTCGGCCTTATCCTCACGCCTGAGGATTTCCAGCTCCTCTTTGGTCATTTTGGGGATTCTTCGCCTCATTATTTGGAGTGCTTCCTCTTCCGAAACGGTGTAACGGGCCTGAATGTAATTCATGTTGTTCAATTCAAGCTCGAGACGGCATCTGAGGGGATACGGTGTCCCCTCAGATGTCAGCAGCGTATTTATCAGCTTTCGGGTCTCGTCGAAATTGCCGCTCCATTTTTCCTTGTTTATCGCCTCCGGAAGTTCCACAGACAGATACTTTAAGTCAGAATATTTCATTTTCTTCTCCCGGTTACTCTATTCCTTCGCCCTGATATTCTCTTCCGCCGTTCTTCTTTCTGAAATACATGTATACGAATATGCCAAGAACATTGATTCCGATGCCTATGAGGGCGGCCTTAGGCGCATCTATAAATTCGTTGACCATGAGTATCAGGTATGCGATGCAAGTAATACAGATGGTGATTTTTCCGCCCCAAACTTTATAAGGTCTCTCGAGATCAGGGTATTTCTTCCTCATGATGAGAACCGCAAATACAGTCATGGCGTTAAGTATGGAAGTAGTGAATATGAGCATGTCCGTCAAGTCCTGTAAGCTGTTGAAGATTACCAGAACTACAGCCATGGCAGAAGCTACTATGATACCGTATGTAGGGACGCCGCGCTTTTCGTCCAGATGTCCGAACAGCTTAGGAAAATACCCTTCTTTTGCCATTGCGTAGTAAGTTCTCGGGTCGCAGAGTGTGTTTACGTTGGCGGAGCCTATGATGCCTATAGTCATACAAACGAGCACAATCCATGTGCCGGTACCGCCCAGAGTTCTGGCCACTACTTCGTTTCCTAAGTACAGGTCTCCTTCGGCTATCATAGCAAGTATATCCTGATGTGGCAATACTTTATAAACTGCCAGATAGAATAATGTATATATGAGAGTTACCCCTACGAGAGAGGTGATTATGGCAAACGGAAGATCCTTTTTAGGATTCCTCATCTCTTCTGCTACGGTGTTTAGATTGTACCAGCCGTCATACGCCCACAAAGACGCAAATGTGGCGAATCCAACCATTGAGATTACGTCTACTACGCCGCCTCCTTCTGCCGGAGTTTCTGCGAGAGACAGGCTCAAATCAGGAGACTGGTCTCCTGCAATGAAGCCCACCGCTATAATCATAATTATAGGTATAAGCCTTATCACCATAGAGAAATTTTGGTACAGCGTCATCTCTTTTACTCCCAACAGATTTATGGTCATCAGTATGAGTATTATTACGATAGCTATGACCTTCACCATGGTATCGCTAATGTCGAATACCGTTTTGTATGCCGTCACTGCGGCCATGGCCAGAGCGGCAACTCCGCCGGAGCCTACCAGCAAGAAGCAGGAGAACCCATTGATAAATCCGAACACAGGATGATATGCCTTGCTCAGATATATGGTCTGTCCGCCGGCTACAGGCATGCTGGCTCCAAGTTCAGCAAAGCACAGTCCTGAAATAATCGTGATGATTCCTCCTATTATCCATGCGACCAACGACCAGCCCATGCTCATTCCGGTACGTTCGAGGACATAGCTTCCCAGATAATATATACCGGAGCCTATTACCATTCCCGCAACTATACTTATGCCGCTAAATGGCCCTATGGCTTTTTTAAAACTGCCTTCATGTTGTTTATTATCCATTTCCTTTTCCTTTCTGCTATAAGCAATCTTTTAAAACTCGTAATACGTTTGCGTAGCATATCTTTTCAACAGTCTTCTGCGGAAATATCTTTTCCAGCCTACAGACTACTTCCCCGTAAAAATCATAATTCTCAACTTCCAGCCGGCAATCTATGCCGTCAAAATCCGACCCCAGAGCAACATGCTCGTCGCCCATCACCGATATCATATATTTAATATGTCCAACAATGTCATCGACAAAGGTCTTTGTCGATTGTTCCCTCAGAAACGAAGCGTTGAAGTTGACGCCGGCCACACCGCCCGCCTGCGCTATACGCTTCAACTGGTCGTCCGTCAGGTTTCTCGGATGATCGCATAATGCTCTCGCGCAAGAATGAGAAGCCACAAAGGGTTTGTCACTGTGCTCAGCAACGTCATAAAATCCACCCTCGGACAGGTGCGATACGTCCACTATCATTCCCAATCGGTTCATCCGTTCTACCGTCTCTATCCCGAAAGGCTTTAGCCCCAGACGATGTTTTTCCGCCTCCCTGCTGTTGGGATAACCTATGCAGTTTTCATAATTCCATGTCAGCGTAAGAAGTCTGACTCCCCTCTCATACAGCTCTTCCAGTCTTTCAAGCCTGCCGTCCAGCAGTTGTCCGTCCTCGACTGTCAATATGGACGACATTTTGCCTTCTTCTCTGTTGGCAATCACGTCATCATATGACAGAGCCGGCCGTATAAGGTCCGAATTGGCTTCAATCTCTCTTTTATAAACTTCAGATATTTTGAGAAACAGGCTGTAAGGGTCCATGTCAAGGCCTGCCTCCTCAGCATCTCTGCCCAGCGGCAAGAATATTGCAAAGAATTGCCCCAGAGTGCGGTTTTTCTTCATGGTCTCCAGATCTACAGACAAGTCGTTCTTTCTCAGCCTTTTATCTTTTAGATAACATTCAAGCAGAGTATCGCAGTGCATATCAACTATGCGCATTCCTTCACCTCCTCTCTTTTGCATGTTCGTCTTATATAAATGCAAAAAATATGCCATCACAGCTTTGGCTGTTTTAAGGCATATTTCTTGTGAAAATCAAATGTTTTATATCATTTCTTCGGAAATTATGTTCTTTTTTCAGATCTCCGTTCTTTTTTCAGAACGCTTTTCGCCGAAGTTCATTTGTTTGCCCGGCCGTCGCCGGTCATTGCCCGGCCTCTTTTCCGCACATGGCAGCCACGTCTTTCATTATCCCTTCTGCCCTCTTGGCATCCATCTCCGCCACGCTCATACAGATTATGAACGGTTCGGGCGTCATGACTACGGCTACCTCATGCAGGGCTTTGACATCGAAGCCTGTCTGTTGGGCTACGGAAACATTGTCATTGGAGAACTGCGAAAGAATGTCTCGCCGCTGATGGTAGGACAGCATTTTGAGCATCTTCTCACTGGCGGAAGAAGAAATGAGCTGCCGTTTATACAGCCGTTTAAGCAGGCTGCCAACCTCTCTCACCGAGTGATAATTATCTCGTTCGGGATTTCGTTCTTCCCACTCGAACAGCATGCAGCCTATCTTGGTATGTATGAGCCCAAGTTTTTTCATGGTTTCGTTAACATTATCGATTCCGACTATGGACAGCAAAATATTAAAAGCCGAATTGTCGCTTATGACTATCATCATGTACAGCAAATCTTCTATGTGGAGCTTCATTCCCTTGTGCAGAAAGTCCAGCACCCCGACGGTAGACTCATACTCGTCTTCGGGTATGGCAAATGGCGGATTTTTCTCCAGCTCATATTCATCGTCCAGCTTTATTATTCCTTCCTCCACTTGCTTGAATACCTCTATCATCAGCACCAGCTTTGCCACGCCGAGAGAGGGAAATACATCGCAGTTGCCCACAAAGCAGCTGTCATTCTTGTTGATATCGCAGAAATATATTCCTATCTTTCCGTCTGCGTTGCTTATTCTGTCTTTTATCCTGTTAGTCAAGTCCATGTTATGCGTCCTCCCCCGTCATCTTTTCGTCGATACCGTACTTGTGTATCTTTTCGAACAGATTAGTCTTGCTTATGCCAAGCTCCTCGGCCGCCTTACGCCTGTTTCCGTCAAATTTCAGGAAAGTCTCCTTCACTATCTCTTTCTCGTAGGCATCCATCTTTTCCTTGAGGCTGACGGGCGTATGGTTCTGAGCAATAGGGTTGTCCAATATGATATCTTCTTCTCGTATAAAGCTTCCCTCGGCCATAACTGCGGCTTTTTCCAGAACATTCTCCAGCTCCCTTATGTTCCCCGGCCATCCGTATTTTTTCATCTTCTCAAGCGCCCCGTTGGTAAGCATGAGGTTATCCGTCTCGAGCCTTTCGCATATGACAGGCAGAGCGTCGCCCACTATGCTTTCAAGATCGTTTATCCTATCTCTCAGAGGCGGAAGGTTGATGGGAAATACGTTTATTCTGTAATAAAGATCCTCTCGGAACCGTCCCGTTTTGACCATCTTTTCCAAATCACGATTGGTGGCCACGATTAGCCTTACGTCAGCGGAAATCTTTTTTATTCCCCCAACTCTGTAAAAAGTTCCTTCCTGAAGAACCTCCAGCAGCTTTCCCTGCAAGAGGAAGGGAAGTTCGGAAATCTCGTCCAGAAAAAGCGTGCCTCCCTTTGCCATCTCAAAATATCCTATCTTGCCGCCCTTTCTGGCTCCCGTAAACGCTCCCTCCTCATATCCGAACAGCTCGCTTTCTATGAGGTTGTACGCGATTGCGGCGCAATTAACATTGATAAACGGCCCTTCGGACCTTCTGCTGTTCCTGTGAATCTCTCCGGCAAGAAAGGTCTTGCCCGTGCCGCTCTCACCTGTAAGGACAATGGTAACATTTTTTCGACAGACTTTATCAAGTTTTCTGTTGATTTGCTCTATATTCTTTCCGCAGCCACGCAATCTGGCCTCGCAGCCCAGCTCATTGTCCCCTATCTTTATTCTGTCTTCGAAATACAGCTTATCATAAATGGCCGTGTCTGCCTTTATGCTTTCGAGATACTGGCTTTCACAACCTATGGAAAAAATCCTTCGTCCACATGAGACATCTCCCTTAGTCATCAGCTTTATGGCGCACGGTCTGCCCTGCCAGTCGAAAAACAACGTTTCACCCGGTTCTTTAAGCTTTGCTATTTTCTCGGAAAGCTCTTCGTCAAACAATTCATCCAATTGCACCGCAGCCCTTTCTTCGTTGTATGCCGGATAGCATCCCATGTCGAGTATTCTCTTGATGTCTTCGGCCGTATCTCCCGCCTTGCTGAAAAAGCTTATCCTGCCTCGTTTGACTATTATCATGTTTACGGAGGAATTATCTTCAACTTTGCGTTCGGATTCCCCCGCCTCTATTAGAAAGCTTTTGTGGCCGAACGCATCCTCAGCCGTAATCTTTATGGTCTCTCCCGAATATACGGTATCGACCAGTACGCCGCCGTTTGCATCAGTCTTCTTATAAAACGGTATAAAATCTACGTCTCCGTACCTGAATATGACGACCTCAACATCGCCGTCACATGTCTCCGTCGGCTTAAGCGACGCCGCCTCTTGCACTCCCGCTTCTGCGGCTTGTCTGCCTATATATATGATAATATCGTTAGCTTCTATCTTTCCTTCACCGTACCAGCGAACGTCTCTCATATCGTTTCTTGCGAATCCCAATGTAATATCGTCCGCCGTTACAAGATTTTTATCATTTTCCAAAGCAAAATATCCGATTTTCATTTTTCTTTCCTCATGTTCAGAGCCAATTTTGTTTTAAACATAGCACGAAATGTTACGTATGTCAACGCATAGGCTTTGTCCCTTATTCCCTCTCCGGCAATTGTTCCCGAAAGTTATAATGACACTGCGCCGGACATCATATGTTTATTACCGGGGCTTGTCGCTTCGCAGCCGCAGGCTCTTCCAAATAAAGACTCGGAGTTAAGCATATGCGCAAATTCAAAAGGCTTGCTGTTTTCTTTTTCGCAATTTTCATTCTTTCGGCCTCCTTCTCCCTTATCCACACTACGCGGTCCAAATCTCTAAACGACTTCGACGGCAGTATTCTCAGGCAGACCGCCGTATCGGAGTTGGGCAATGACGGCGACGAAAAATACTGGAAATGGTCCGGATTCGACAGCCATACAAGCTGGTGCGCCTGTTTCGTGTTGTGGTGCGTCGCGGAATGTTACGACGGTGCGCCAAAATTCGCCTCCTGTCATGAGTTCTTAAAGTGGTTCAGGGGAGAACGGCTCCTCTACGGAGCCGGCGCGAAGCCCTTGCCCGGTATGATTGTGTTCTTCGACTGGGACGAGGACGGTCTGCCTGACCACATGGGCATCGTAGACCGGCGTGACGGCGAAAAGGTTTTTGTCTTAGAGGGAAACAGCGGCAATAAGTGTCTAAGAAACGCCTACGACACAGAAAGCAGTGCCATTCTGGCGTACGGGGCTATCTTCTAAAAAAATAGGGATAATGCAAATCTGCATTATCCCTATTTTTTTGTCCTCGAAACGAAAGGGCTCAATCGATATAAATGTTGAAAAATCAACGATCAGCCATCGGCCGAAACACTTGGCGTGAATTTTGCAACACTATTGGATTAAGTGAGTTAACGCAATATACGAGAAATCGGCACAAGGAGGAACAAAAAAATGATGACATCAGCAGAATATATAGAAAGCCTCAGGAAACTGAATACTAAGGTATATATGTTCGAAGAAAAGATAGACAACTGGGTGGACCACCCTATAATAAAGCCGTCCATCAGCTGCGTGGCCATGACCTACAGCCTGACTCAGAATCCGGAGTATGAAGAGCTCATGACGGCTACTTCCCATCTTACGGGAAAGAAAATAAACCGCTTCACCCACATCCATCAGAGCACCGAAGACCTTAAGAACAAGGTTAAGATGCAAAGACTTCTGGGACAGAAGACGGCTGGCTGTTTTCAGAGATGCGTAGGCATGGACGCCTTCAACGCAGTGTATTCCACCACTTACGAGATAGACGAGAAATACGGCACTCACTACCACGATAATTTCAAGAAATTTCTAATATACGTACAGGACAACGACCTTGTAGTCGATGGAGCCATGACAGACCCTAAGGGAGACCGCTCAAAGGCGCCTCATGCTCAGAAAGACCCGGATATGTTTGTCAGAGTCAAGGAGAGAAGAGAAGACGGCATCATCGTCAGAGGAGCGAAAGTACACCAGACCGGTTCCATCAATTCTCACTGGCACATAGTGATGCCTACTCAGGCTATGAGCGAAGCAGATATATCTTTTCTTCCTGTTCCGCAGCCTCAGCTCCGGTTATCTTTGCAGTCTGGCTTACCTGCGTCTGATCATTTCGCAGTTCTACAGATATCTGCTTTTTAGCATCTTCTGAAAAAAAGTCAACCTCGTTCTCAGTCTGCGGATTATACATCTTAAAAGCCAGCGCGACTGCGATCAGTATAAAGATCACAATTATAAGTCCCTTGCTCGTTCTTATCTTACTTTTATCAGATTGGTTCATAATGCATCTTCTTCCGTTTCAGTTAAAATTTCATGTCTTTTCAGTCAGATAAATTTATTATACTATACTCCGGACGCGTTTGCACGAAAATTTTCTGATGACGCGTCCCTTTCGTTTCTAACAAATTTGACAATTTGCACAAATTTTAAACTGCCGGTCATTTTTGTATATATGAATAGTTTTCATAAAAATGTATACTAATATAGTAGTAAAAGGGAGGTATTATAATGGCAAAAAGTTTAGCACACATCGCAGAAAGAAAAGCTTTCAGTATGGCTCTCAATTCGTTGATAGACAAAGGAAAACAGGGGGACGTTTCTTCCGAAGCTTTGGCCTTGGTGGATAAAATAGAAAAGATCTTAGGTGATTCCTGGCAGAGTTCATCCTATGATATGTTGAGGGATCTGGCTCATTCTCCGGACAGCAAATGGGCTCATTATGTCAACAGGATAGTCAGAGAAGTAGATCCTCACATTCTCAAGACATTCTTGCTCAATGCCGGATATGAGGCAGGTTTCAGGGGATATAAGACCTCTCTGGCAATGAAAGAAAAATACGGCTGCAACATTCCGTGGATCATATTGATGGATCCTACCACGGCATGTAACCTTCACTGCACGGGATGCTGGGCGGCCGAATACGGAAACAGGCTGAATCTCTCTTATGAGATTATGGACAAGATAATCACTGAAGGAAAAGAACTGGGGATATACGCTTATCTGTTTACGGGAGGCGAGCCGCTGGTTCGCCGGGACGATATAATCAGATTGTGCGAAAAACATAAGGACGTAGCTTTCCACGCCTTCACCAACGGAACTCTCATAGATCAAAAGTTCTGCGACGACCTTCTGAGGGTTGGAAACTTCTTTGTTTCTGTCAGTATCGAAGGATTCGAAGAGAGCAATGACGGCCGCCGCGGAAACGGACATTATAAGAAAGCCTTAGCTGCTATGGATCTCATGCACGAAAACCATATTCCTTTCGGGGTCTCTATATGTTATACCAGTCAGAATTATTTGACCGTCACCAGCGATGATTTTCTGGATATGCTCATAGATAAGGGCTGCGTTTTCGCCTGGTATTTCCACTATATGCCTGTAGGTGTTAATGCCAGCACCGATCTTCTTCTGAGTCCTGAGCAGAGAACTTATATGTATAACAAGATAAGGGAGATAAGAGGACTTACAGGAGGCAAAGAGCTCTTTGCGATAGATTTCCAAAACGACGGAGAGTTTGTACACGGATGCATAGCCGGAGGCGAGAGGTACTGTCACATCAACGCTAACGGAGATGTAGAACCTTGCGTCTTTATACATTACTCGGGAGCGAATATAAAAGATCAGTCTCTCTTGGACTGTCTGAGGCAGCCTTTGTTCCTGGCGTATAAAGATGGCCAGCCGTTCAATGACAACATGCTCAAGCCTTGTCCTATGCTTGAGAACCCTCATATACTGCAAGAACTGATACACAAGACAGGCGCCAAATCCACAGATCTGGAGCAGCCTGAGACTTGCGAGCACTTATGCGGCAAATGTACCCAATATGCAAAAGAATGGGGGCCTGTAGCAGATAAACTCTGGGCTGATTCTCACGGAAAATAATTCCTATACTATACAAATATACCGCAGAGCAAAGACGCTGGCATATCAAAAGCCAAGGCGTCTTTGTTTTACGGTATATACTTCACACAGAGGGAATATGCTGATTAAAGGGCCCTTTACCGCGGCCTTATACTTCTTCTTAAATTCCCATCCGGAGTGATCTTATGAATAAGGCTAAAAGGTTTATAGTTCTCTTTCTCATAGTTTTTCTTCTTTCATCATTTTTATCTTTCTTTCTCATGACGCGACCCAGACCCTTAAAAAATTTTGACGGCAATCTTTTAAAACAGACCGCCGTATCTGAACTTGGAAATTCAGGCGGAGAAAAATACTGGAAATGGTACGGATTCGACAGCCATACAAGCTGGTGCGCCTGTTTCGTGTCGTGGTGCTTAGATAAGTGTTACGACGAGCCTCCCAAATTTGCTTCGTGTACTCAATTCTTGCGATGGTTCAAAGAAAACCGCCGCCTTTACAGTCCAAATACAGATCCGGTGCCCGGCATGATCATCTTCTTTGACTGGGACGGCGACCGGTCTGCCGACCATATGGGAATAGTAGACGGCGCCGACGATGGAGACGTCTTTGTCATAGAAGGAAACAGCGGCAATAAATGCGTCAGGAACAGTTATAGCGTAGGCAGCAGCGAAATACTCGCATATGGGGCCATATAGCGCCCGAGCCGTCAGTGTTTTAGACTTCAGATATCTACTTTTAAAGAAACTATGCTGGATATCTTGATCTTTTTATCATCTACTTCTATGACTCGATACACATCATCCACTCTCTTCACTGTTCCCTTCTTTTTTACGTACTCCCCCATTCTGTAGTATTCTATTTCTATCCGGCTTCCCGCTTCGATATCAGTTAGCTTTCTGTTGAGTTCTTCGGCCTCATCCTCCAGCAGTTCTCTCTTCTGGCACAGGACTTTTTCAGCTCTTGTGAGCTCTTCGTCGAGCCCCTTGAGGGCAGAAAACGGTATGAATTGTTTTGCTCTTTCTGATCTTTTCATGCCTTATGACCTCCTATCTGATTATTTTGAGAAACAGCCGTAGAGCCCTCCTCGAGATTCATAGCGCTGATCACAGAGTTTTTCCCGTATTTATGCCTTATGTCTATCACCGTCTCCGATATTCGCTTTTCTCTGTCCATGTCTTCTGCAGTATTGAAAAAATCGAACTGAGACTCTCTGCCGTATATCGCCCCGCATAAAGAGATGTGTATCCGCCTTATTCCGCAGGTTCCGCCTGCGATCTTGTCATAGAGTTCACCGACTTTTTTGCTTATCACACTGTAAGACGCCGTATAAAAGGGCAGAGATATGCTGCCCCTTCCGGGAGAAGCGGATTCCCTAAAATACCCTATAAAGAGGCTTACAGAGTTGACCAACAGGCTCTTTTCTGTAAGTTCAATACATAAACCGCATATCATTTCTCTCATTATCAGCTTCCCCTTTTCAAAGTCATAAGCTTTTGGCAGTACTTGTCCGGCGGTTATACTCCTTTCTTTAGGTATATAAGACTTTATGTCCTCTATAGTCACCGGCTCTCTTCCCCATGCGTGGTCTATGAGCAGCTGAGCGTCCTTCCCGAAATTTCTGCGAAGCAGCCCCTTATCTGCCGAGGCTACCTGTCTCATGGTATAGATACCGTATTTTCCGAGTCTGTCGGCTGTCCCCTTTCCTATCCGCCAGAAATCCGTGATCGGTTTATGATCCCAGAGCAGTTGTTTATATTTTTCTTCATCCAGTACGGCTATACCGCCGCGTGCATTTTTGGCCATTATATCAAGAGCTACTTTTGATAAATACAGATTGGAGCCTATGCCGCATGCAGCGGTTATCCCTGTAAGTCTGAGAACATCTCCCATTACCATTTCAGCGATATGTCCGGCGTCGCCGCCGTACATTTTAAGATATTTTCCTGCGTCTATGAAGACTTCATCTACAGAATAGACATGGATGTCGTCTTTATTAAAATACTTAAGATATATTTTATATATCTCCGAGGAGTATTTCATATAGAGTTTCATCCGGGGCGTAGCTTTTATATATGGTATACCCTGAGGTATTTCAAAGAGGCGGCACCTGTTTTTTACTCCCATCTTCTTGAGGGCAGGAGTCGCTGCAAGACATACTGTCCTTTCTCCTCTTTCGGCGTCGGCTACCACTAATTTTGTCTTGAGAGGATCCAGTCCTCTCTCCACACATTCCACAGAAGCATAAAAGGATTTTAAATCTATGCACAGATAGCAGCCCGAAATCATATTTTCTCACCTCCTGATCCTGTTCTCATATCAATTATATGAGAACATACGTTCTCTTTCAAGGTGTAAGTTTTTCCAATACATAAAAGAAACGGCGCATAAAATGCGCCGCTTCTTGAATTTATATTCTGTATCTCATAGCATATTCACCGCAGTGAACGCTTCTTCCGTCGCAGAATGAATGTTTCGCGCTTTGGAAGCATCGCCTATTACAACAGGCTCGATTCCTACGGCCTGCAGTTCTTCTACCAGAGAGTTTTCGCTCCTTACGCCTACCGCCGATACTACAGTATCAACGTTCTCAAGGGTGTATTCCTTTCCTCCCCTTTCGTATCTTATGATGCTTCCTTCTACCGATAAGACCTTAGACGAGGTGAGAACCTCTACTCCCTTTTGCAGGATTCTGTCTATCATGAGAGGTCTGAAGGACGATTTCTCTTCTTTCGCGATTATATCGTCCATCTCGATTACGGTGACGCGTCGTGAGCGAGGGCCGAGGTCGCGAATAGGATGGGCCAAGAAGTCGGCAGTTTCAACTCCCACCAGTCCTCCTCCTACGATGACTGTATTCAGTCCGCACTTTTCTTTTCCTGTAAGGGCGTCCCATGCTGAAATCATGTGATTTGCGCCTCTTAAGAAGCCCGGAACCACAGGCGCTCCTCCCGTAGCCACTATCACCTTATCGTATCCGGCATCTTTTATTTCTTCTGCCGTCATACATGTATTGAGGCTGATATTCACGCCGGCTCTTTCAGCTCTTCCTATCATGTATTTGGAGCCTTGTGTTATCTCCTGTTTGGCTGGAGGAAATGCAGCCATGTACATCTGTCCCGCCAGTCTGCCTGACTTTTCTACCAGGTCTACTTTATGACCGATCTCGGCGGCATAGGCTGCCGCAGTCAGTCCGGCGGCTCCTCCTCCCACTACCAGTATGCTCTGAGGATTATCCGTCTTGGTCTTGACCTCCGTTTCATGTCCCACTTCCGGATTCATGGTACATCTTATGGTAAGATCCGAATTGATGGAAACAAGGCAGTGGCAGCAGCCTATGCAAGGGATGATTTCTTCTTCTCTTCCCTCCCGGGCCTTGTTAGGGAATTCAGGATCCACGAGGCATGTTCTTCCCATATATGCCACGTCGCACTTTCCCTCTTCTATCATCATATCGGCAACCCAAGCTTCGTTGTTCCGTCCTATGAAGCCTACAGGAATGTTTACGGCCCGTTTCAGTTCTTCCGCCCTTTCGGCGTTAAAGGACTTAGGTGTGCCGGAAGGCGTTGTCAGCGTCCATGGCGTGTTCATGGTTCCAAAGGACATGTGTATCATGGAGACTCCGTTTTTCTCAAACTGGCGCGCTATATATTTAGCCTCTGCCATAGACTGTCCTCCCGGATAATTGTCCTCGGATGACATTCTTACGATGATTGGGTAATCCTCAGGTAAGACTCTCCTCATCTCTCTTATCACTTCCAGAGGCAGTCTGAGGCGTCCGTCCGTGTTTCCGCCGTACTTGTCTATACGCTTGTTTTCCACAGGAGAGATGAATCTTCCCAGCAAGCCGTGACCATGGCAGCAATGTACCTCTATGGCGTCAAAGCCGGCTTGGTACGCCCGGTAAGCCGCCTTGCCGTAGTCCGCGATAAACTGCTCTATCTCTTCTAAGGTTATCTCTCTCGTTATCTCACCAACCGCCCTACATTCGAGGGGCGAAGCCGCCACAGGCTGTTTGCCGTTGTTGTACTTAGGCGTGGCGACCGCCGACGGGTGCATTATCTGAGCGGCTATTCTCGTGTCGTATTTGTGTACAAGGTCGGTAACCTTTTTCAGCTCGTCTACCATTCTGTCTTCAAAAAGTCCCAAACCATGGAACGTGGTATATCTCGTGTCAGGCTGCATCACTATGCACTCGGTGGTTATCAGACCCACTCCTCCCCTGGCCCTCTTTTCAAAATATGCCAGATGCCTGTCGGTCACCTCGTAGTTTTCAGTGGCTAGGTGAGTACCTACCGCTGACTGAAATATCCTGTTCTTGACCGTCATGCTTCCGATGGTTATCGGCTCGAACAGGTGACTGTACTTGGTCATATTGCGTGTTCCTCCTTAAAATCCCATTACTTCAGGCAGCCATGCCGTCATTTGAGGGAACATTATCATCAATACCGCAAATATCAGCATGCCTATGAGGAAAGGTATTACTCCTCGTATTATGTCGTTCAGCTTCGCCTCTTTGTCTATTCCCTGAACCATAAACAGATTCAGGCCCATAGGCGGCGTTACCTGTCCTATCTGTACCAACAGAGTGATATATACTCCGAACCAGATAAGGTCGACCCCCAGCTCCTTGCATATAGGCGCCAGCAAAGGAATCGTCAGCATTATCATCGACGAGCCGTCCATGAAGCAGCCGAGTACCAGGTATATCAAGCCGATGATGGTTAAAATAGCCAGCGGGGTAAAGCCTTGGTCTATTACCCATGTCGTCAGGTGTCTGTTGACGCTGGACTGGGAGAGGGCAAAGGTCAGATATGACGCCGAAATCATCAGAGTCAGTATCATCGCTATGGACTTGGATGTGCTCTTTGCCGATTCCACTATCTTCTTCCACGAAAGGCCCTTCGACGCAAAGCCGAATACCAGTACGATGAAGGTTCCCAGAGCAGCCGACTCTACAGGAGTCGCCTTTCCGGTGTACAGCGAGCCCAGCAGCACCACTATGGTGATGACGATAGGCGCTATGCCCTTGATGGCCTGCCATGTGCTCAGCGACTCGGCTTCTGTATCGACTATGTTGTATTGTCCTTTTTTCTTCAGGTATACGCCGTTAAAGAATATGTATACCATGAACATGAGTGTGAGCACGATTCCCGGTATGGCCGAAGCAGCGAAAAGCTTTACAACCGACTGGTCTGTCAGGGAACCGTAGAGTATCAGCACCGTGCTCGGCGGGATGAGGATTCCCAGCGTGCCGGAGGCCGCTATGGAGCCGTATATGGTCCTTACGGGATAACCTCTCTTTTTAGTCTCGGGTATGGCTATGGAGCCGATTCCCGCTGCCGTAGCAACCGAAGACCCTGAAATTGCCGAATAGAACGCGCAGGCGACCACATTGGCGTGCAGCAGCCCGCCCGGTATTCTTCTGCACCATTTCATGAGTCCTTTATAGAAATTGCTGCTCAATCCGCTCTGTACTATCAGCTCTCCCATGAACATGAACATAGGCACTGCCGACAGCACGAAGTTGTTTGTGGTGTTCCATGTTATCGTTCCCACCGTAGTAAGATAATCGGCTCCGCTTCCGAGAATTATGCCGGCTATGCCGGACACTCCCAGCGCCACGAATATCCACTGACCGGGTATGAGGAGAACAAATAATATGACTACCATTATTATAGTAAGCGTTACTCCGGATATCATTTCTCTCCTCCCTTGGTTTTTATCATCTTCACGAAATCCAATATCAGGTATATGAAAAACAAAATTATTCCCAGCGACATAAAGAATTGCGGTATGGCCAAAGGCGTCATGTAATATCCGGTAGATACCAATCCTCTGTCAAAGGACTTATAATTTAAAAGTATCGAATAATACCCAAATACTGCGGTGAATATAATCAAAATAAACGTATATACTCCGTCCAGGATTCTTTTGAATCTTCCCTTGAATCTGCTGTATAAAGCCTCCACTCTTACGAACGAGCCTGCGTGGTAGCTGTTGGCCAGTCCCATGAATACCATGCAGGACATCAGATATCCCGCGAACTCATCGACCACCAGAAAAGATAAGTTAAAGAAGCTCCTTGCGAAGATTTCGAGTATTTCCATTACGGCCATTATCAATATGGCCGCAACGGAAATATTAAGAGTGAACTTTCTTATAGCTTCCATAGTCTTATCCAACACTTGCGAAGCACCTCCTTCTCTTAAATCTAAAGACCAAGAGCCTCGATTATTTCATCTAAGACTTTAGTACATTCTCCGCCTCTCTTTTCTGCCCATTCTTTCCAGTATTCCTGGATGCTTTCTTTCATTTCGGCAGTCTCTTCATCAGAGGCAGTATTGATGGTTATGCCTTCTTCGGCCAGCTGATCTCTCCACGTCTGTTCGTCGGCAAACATGCTTTCGTTCATCAGCTTCTGATACTTGGCAGCCAATTCCATGATTATGTCCTGCGTCTCCTGCGGAAGCGACTCGAACTCTTCTGCATTTACGCAGATGTAATCCGGTATTATCTGGCAGTCGGTGATGAGGCCGTAATTCAGCGAATCATCCCATCCTGCTCCGCCCAGGCCATACGCAGAGGTAATTACTCCGTCTACTACGCCTGTCTGTAAGCCTGCAGGTACTTCTGAGCCCGTCAGCGATACAGGAGTTCCGCCCCACAGCTTAACCAGCTCGGACAGCTCGTTGTTTGATGTTCTTATCTTAAGGCCCTTGATGTCTTCCAGAGAGTTGAGAGGAGTATCTCCCGTCCAGATGGACTGAGCAGGCCAAGTGTAGTAGAACAAATATTTTGCTCCGAATTTTTCCAGTTCTTTATCGAGGTACGGCTGAATTATGTTCATGACTTTGTCCATGTCCTCGATGTTATCTGCCAAGTAAGGAAGCACCGACATGGCGCCTACATCCAATACTCCGTAGCAGTTGGAGCCTACGTCCGATACCTGTATGGAGCCGTCTCCTACGGCCGTCAGGTAATCGTTGGCGCTGTAAGACAGCTCGCCCGGAGCTCTTACGGTTATCTGAACCATTCCGTCTGTTTTTTCATATACCTCATCTGCAAACTGCTGGCACAGCACGGACGAAGGATGTGTAAGACTGTTAATTACGCAGAAGTCCCATTTTACCGGCTCTGCCTCGCCGCTTGCCGTCTCTTTCTTGCCACATGCGAATAGGGTAAAGACCAATACTGCACAAAGCATAAGGGCTGTGATTTTCTTCAAGTTTTTCATTTGTCCGTTCCTTTCTTAATAATTTCTATAAATGAGTTAAATCCGTAGTTCGTTCAAGCTATAGCTGCACCGTCTCGCCGTATGCCATAGGCACGCACTGACATTCAGGACTTTCTTTTGCAAGGGCGGCTTTGAATCTGGCCAAATAGTCCTCTCCTCTGTAGTGCATAGGTATCACCTTCTTGACTCCCAGCAATCTGCAGCATATTGCGGCGTCTTCAGGATCCATCTCGTCGAGACTGCGTCCCGAAAGGTCTACGCCGCCTATGCCTATGATGGCTACTTCCGGCTTGTACACTTCGCCCCACAGCTTCATGTCCATGGTTATAGACGTATCTCCGCCGAAAAATACGGTAGGGCAGCCTTCGCAAGACATTATGTAGCATAAAGGCTCTCCCGTTATCAGTCCTCCGTCCGGCAAGTGACCCAGCGCTATGTGACAAGCGTCGAAGGCCTTTATCTTCATGTCGCCTTCCATGTACGTTGCCCCGGCGGTGGTAAGCTCGCATCTTTGGGCCTCTACGCCTCCCGCCTGTGAAATTATCAGGGTGGAGTGGTCTCCCAGCACCTTGGTCTTCGGCGAATTCTTAAGTATTTTGACGGCCTGTCCGAAGTGATCTTCTGCCGGATGGCTGGCTGCAATCAGGTCAATATCCAGATTCATGTAATCAACCGGAGTGGCCGGTATGCCCAGCTCGCCGTCGCCGTCGAGGAACGGGTCGGTCAATATGTTCGCTCCCTTTGGCGTAGTGAACAGGAACGAAGCCCATCCAAGATATTGAAGTTTTAATCCCATAGTCGTATCTCCTTCCTTAACGTCGTTTAGTAGATGTTTCTGTTTCTGTGTACGCTGTCGGAAATCTTCATTATGTTTTCGGCGGAAGCAGAAGCCGGCACCTGATTTGAGTCGGATATTATATATCCTCCGCCTCCTCCCATGGTCTCCATGCAGCCTACGATATAATCTTCTATCTCGTCCTCCGATGCCGAAGTCATTATGTGTTTCATGTCGATGTTTCCCACGAGGCACAGCTTCTGTCCGTATTCGCCTTTCAGGCGTTTTAAGTCCATCACTCCCGGTTCGAGGGGGTGCAGACCGTTCATTCCCAGCGTCATCAAATCGTCTATCACATCAAACAGGTCTCCGTCACTGTGGAATATCCACGGAATCGTTATCTTATCGGCCGCCTTCTTCATATACGGGAGGAACAGATCCTGCAGCTCCTCTGATGTAAAGAACGGTCCGTCCTTATCCGCCATGTCATCGAAATCCCACAGGAAGTCAAATCCCAGCTCCATCAGGTTCTTTATGTGTCCTTCCATCCATCCGCAGTAGAAGTCTACCACTTCCTTTACGAAGTCGGGCGCCGTCTTCACAAGGGATATGCAGTCCTTCTGCCCTATGCTGGTCAGCGTAGGGGAAAAGCCGAGGCGTATCCTGCAAAAGAGCGCAAACTCGCCTTTATATCGTTTTACAAAATCTTCGGCTTCTGCATACAGCGCTTCGTCGTCCACGTCCGGCATACCCTTCTTAAATTCCGCCAAGTTGCCGGGCCTCAGCAGCCCGCCTTTTATACCGTATGTACCGTCCGGCTTGCTTTCCAGCAGGGGCGTCATGGGAGTCAAAAGCTGAAATCCCAAGGCGTCAAGGCCCAATTTGCGCGCTACCCTTAAATCTGTGCTCTCGTCCGGATTCAAATCGCAGCACTTCTCTCCCGGCGCAAACACGGGAGACCAGTTGACCTTGTATCCGCGACCCTGTATCTTCTCTCCCAGTATGGCCTCCCTGACTTTAGGATGAATATATCCGTAGGCATAAGGAACCTTGTCGGGAATCTGATGATTTAAAGCGGCCATAACTCTTTCGACAGAATTCATGATAAATCACCTCTCAATCTGCTCAAGCTCCTATTTAACCAACCCGAACATCTCGGTAAAGTCTATCTGTCTATAGCGGGTTTTGCCGTTCTTCATGGTAAACTGCGGTATCATTATCTTATCTGCCGGCAGGGAGTTGCCGTACGAATCAACGAAGGTATACTCTCTGTCCTCCAGCTTCATCACCGTTATGTCGGCGAAGGCTCCCGCCTTGAGAGTTCCTATCTTTCCCTCCATGTCCATCAGCTTGGCAGGAGTCTGAGTGACGGCCCTTACGACTTCGTTCAAAGGCATTCCCAGCATCCACAGCCTTGTCATTACTACAGGCAGCGAGAACAGTCTCTCCTGATATGCCGAAAAGGTTATGAGGTCGGTGGATATGCAGTCAGGCATGAAGCCCTGCTCTATGGCAGCCTTAGTCAAAGGGAAGCAGCAATGTATTCTGCCGTGGGCGCAGTCGAAGATTACGCCTCTGTCGCGAGCTTCCCAAACTTCTTTTAGTACCTTGCCGTTTTCGTCCAAAATGTTATACGGCCCCATCTTCTGGAAGGTATGGCACAGCACGTCGCCTTCGCCCATCTCGTCGACTATGTCGGATATCGGCGTAAGCGGGTAGGTGGCGTGAACCGATAATCTGGTGTCGAATTTTCTCGCCAGCTTGACCGCCGCTTTTAAAGGCTCGACTCCCATGCCGTCGGAAATGTCCTTTCCCAGTCTGAGCTTAAGTCCGTAAATGTACTGAGGATATTTGTCGAAGAGCTCTTCTATTCCCTTTTCGTCAAAGTTCTCCGGCTCTATATTCTCCATGTACTGAGGAGTGCATAAGCCGCCGGAAGCCACGTTTATCGAAGCCTTCATGGTTACAAGCGACGGCAGTATGGTGGTTCTTATAAAGGCCTCGAATCCGGAGCTGCCGCAGGAACCTGCGTCGTGAACCGAGGTAACTCCGCTTGGCAACGTGTATAAGTCGGGCTGTACTCCCGTATTGTTGAAGTTCCAAGAGAAGTGGGCGTGATTGTCCACAAGCCCCGGAAACACATAATATCCGTTGCAGTTGATTACCTCTTTTACGTCCTGAGGATCAATTTTTCCGTCCTTAGGCTTCTCTACTATCTTGTTGCCTTTTACCAGTATGTCGCGAACCTCGTCTATATTCTGCGACGGGTCTATAACGTGTCCGTTTTTCAGCCAGAAATCGTATTTCTTTTCAAGTTCTATAACTTTCATATCAAACCTCCGTCAATCTCCGCAGAAAGCGAGCGATACCTCAGGTATGTATGTAGTCAGTATGATAACTACGAGGCATATCAGCAGGAACATCGGCATTTCTTTAATAATATCTTTGAACTTTATCTTAGCTATTCCGCATCCCATGAAAAGATGAACTCCCAGAGGAGGAGTAAGCATTCCGAAGGTGATGTTTACAACCATCAGCGCGCCGAAGTGAATAGGATTGATACCCAGAGCGGTGGCTATCGGCAGCAGCATAGGCGTAAGAATAAGCACCGTTGAAATCTGATCCATAAACGTGCCTGCTATCAGCAGCATTACCATCACTATGAGCAGGAACATGCCCTTTGAAACATCGTGAGAAAGAATGAAGTTGACCATGGTAGCCGGAAGCTGTCCTATGGTGAGCATCTTTCCGAAAGCAGACGCAACGGCTATTATCAGCATTATGGTAGCTGACGAGCTGGTGCTGCGAACCATTATGTCCTTGAGTCTTTCCCATGTTAATTCTTTGGTTATAAATACTCCCACGAAGAACGCGTATCCGCATCCTACCGCTGCAGCCTCTGTCGGGGTAAAGAATCCTCCGTAGATTCCTCCCAGTATCAGCACCGGCATCAGCAGAGGCCATATGCCTCTTTTCAGCGCTTCAATAAAGTTCTGGAAGCTGAATTTTTCGCCGCCGCCGTACTTTCTCTTTTTTCCTGTATAGAAAGCGTAGACACAAATGAAAAATGCGGTTAAAAGTCCGGGGATTATGGCCGACAGCAGCTGATCCGCTATGGAAGTTTCTGCTATTACGGCGTAGTTGATAAGGGCTACGCTGGGAGGAATGAATATTCCTATACAGCCTGCAGTGGCGCACAATGCAGCCGACCAGCCTGCGGAATAACCTGCGGCTATCATTTCCGGAATCATGATTCCGCCTATGGCAGCCAGCGTAGCAGGGCCGGAGCCCGATATGGCTCCGAAGAATACGCATGCAACGGCGGCAACCATGCCCAGACCTCCCGGTACATTACCTATAAGTGTCTTGGCTACGTCTACAAGCCGTCGGGAAATACCTCCGCCTTCCATAAGGTTGCCTGCCAGTATGAAGAACGGACAAGCCAGCAGCGGAAACGAGCTTATGCCTTGCAGCATCCATGAGCCTGCAGTATTGAGGGTAAGGTTACCTGTTATGAGCAAAGGCGCTATGACGGCAAACCCGAGTGAATATGCGATTGGGAATCCCAGCAATGCAAGGGCAAAGAAAAATGCGAACATCAGAATTATCATATCTGCCATTATTGCTGTTCACCTCCCTCTATTAAAACACCTTCTCCGTCTTTTTTATCCTTAAAGCCTCTGTAAAACTTATATCCGAACTCTATGAACATCAGTATGGCTCCGACAACAACGCACATGTACACTATTCCCATGCTTATTTCAAGGGCGGTGGACTTCTGGGCGTATTGTTTTATCACCATAAGATATCCTATATAGCAGAAGATTACAGAAAACACCACTCCTGCCAGCGACATAATCTGTCCTATGATAAATTGCATCTTCTGCGGAAATCTCTCTACAAAAACGTCTATTCCTACATGTTCACTTCTTCCTATTCCGAGGGCTGCTCCTATCATGGTCATCCACATCAGAAGAAACTTGACTATTTCTTCGCTCCAAGGCATCGGAAAATTAAACGTAAACCTGTTAACGGCCGCCAGAAATGTTATTATGGCCATGGCCGCCAATATCGTTCCTCCAAAGACTTCCTCGAATTTATGAACGAATTTCATAAGAAAAAGTCTCCTTTCTCGTAATTTTTGAAATGGGGCAAAGATTTCCTTTGCCCCAAAGAAAATTTTGTTTTAGCTTCTTCCAAGCTGCTTCATAACTTTATCGTAAAATTCTGCACCGATGATGTCGCGGTTTTCTTCATATACGCCCTTGCACATATCGGCCAGTTCTTCCCTTACCTTAGCGGTGACTTCATTTATGATAAGTCCGTTCTCTTCCATTTGATTAGCCGCATCTTCTTGAGTCTCTCTCGTGATCTCTTTCATCTTTTCCGCAGCTTCAGCTCCTACTTCGCGAACCAATGCCTGGAGGTCCTCAGGAAGCTTGTCCATGGTGGCCTTTGAAGCTAAAATGACTCCCGGAGTGTACATGTGCTGAGTGGTGGACATGTATTTGCATACTGTCTCCATCTGAGCCGACGCGAACAATGCGTTAGGGCCGTCTGCTCCTTCTACCGTTCCCATCTGCAATCCGCTGTAAACGTCAGACCAGCCCATTACTGTAGGGTCTGTTCCGAATGCCGTCCACATTCCTACGGAAATAGGGGACTCTATCGCTCTTATCTTTATTCCCTTAAAATCATCTGCACTTTCTATAGGTCTGATGTTGTTGAAGGTGTTTCTGAAACCGTATTCGCACCATCCCAGATTCTCCAGTCCTATATCAGGCAGCATGTCGGACAGCTCCTGTCCTATTTCTCCCTCAAAGAGGGCGTCAGCAGACTCGTAATCGCTTACCAGATACGGCAGGTCGACGATTTTAAATTCGTCTATATAGTTCTCTACGGCTACTACAGATCCGCCGAAGAAGTCAAGAGTTCCATCCATCATCATCTCGCATGCAGGAACCTGATCGGCCAGCGTAGCGCTTGGATATATCTCCATCTTTATTCTGCCGTCCGAACGCTCTTCCAGTTCCGCAGCCATGTATTCAGCCGCTATGTGGATTGGCTCGCTTGTGGACGAGCCGTGAGCGAAGCGGAGAGTATATACAGTTTCTTCAGATTCCTTGTCGCCTCCACAAGCAGATAGCGCAAAGGCCATAACAGCCACCAATAATACCGCTAAAATCTTTTTCATTTCTTCTTCCTTTCTTTAATTATCTGCCTATTTCTTCAAACTTCCTAAAAATTCCATATACTTTTCTTTAAACTCCGGACGAGGTGTTCCGAATATATCCATCTGAAAGCACGGAATGTCTGTATCGTGTACGTCTATGTAGTGTTCTACATTGGCCGGAACCGTTACAAATCCTCCCGGCGTCAGATGATAGCATGTTCCGTCTACATAATAGTCACATTCGCCGGCTACGACTAAGGCAACCTGCTCTTCCGGATGTGAATGGGGTCGTTTTTCGTGACCTTCCTGAACAATTCCCAGTGTTACGGTGCAATCGTCTGCACCCATCGCCAGAGTTACCTGCTTCATACCCTGTCTCAAGGGTCTGAAAGGCATTTCGTTCCAATTACCGGACATAATTTCGCTCATCTCTTCTCTCCTTTTCGATTTTATTTTATATTCCCAAGACTTTAGATGGATTGACGCTTATCATGGTGCGGATTTCATCTTTCGTAAATCCTTCCTTGAGAAGTCCGTCAATAACATTATCCAAACCCTTAACAGGATCGACGTTATCCAGCTGACCGAAGTCGGTGGAAATTATGGTTCTGTTCACGCCGGTCTTTCTGATTTTCTCCGCCATATTGGCGTAATCCCACATGTGATGGCGCGATATGCCGCAGAACATGGTTCCTACCCACTCGATCCAAACTCCCAAATCTACCCAGTGCTGGAGCAGCTCGTCAGGCGTTTCAAGCATGAAGTCGGGATGATCTACCATTATCTGGTCCTGCATACCCATTTCGCAGGCCTTCTCAACTACTTTGTTTATTTCGTGGCAGTCGCCGTGGCCTGTCGCCAGGACAACGCCCGGATGCTCCTTGATTACGTTCAGGATGTCGACGATTTCTTTCTTGCAGTCTCCCTTTTCGTCCACCAGCTTTATGGCCTCCTCTTCTATCACTATTCCGTTGGCCAGCTTAGGAAAGGATGTTCCTTTAAGCACTGCGTTAATGTGATTCTGAGCCGACACCGTAGGCAGCCATATGACTTTGCAGCCGGCGGAAATAGCCGACTTTACGGCATACGGATTGAGGCCGCCGTTGGTATTGTTGAGGCACACAGAGCCTATCGCCACGCACTTGCCTTCTTTGTTGATATGATCGTTTACTATTTTGCAGCCCGGACCTGTCATCATGTGATGATCTTTGTGCACTACTGCCTTGTATCCAAACTGTTCGCAGCGCAAGGTCAGTTCTGCGATGTCGCACTTTCTGTACATCAGAGACGGTGCCACATGAAGGTGCATGTCTACTGCCCCCTCCAGCAAGTCTCCGTGGCAAATCACATAATCCTTTTCTAACTGTTCCCAATTTACACTGTTGTCATGTCCCATCTTTTTCCTCCTACTTAAATAAAAACTTTGATTACAATACGATTTTTTCTGCTCCTTTAAGGCTAAGCTGTTTTCTCACATCTGCCGAAGTCGCTATGTCGTAGCCCATTATCATGGCCATGTCTCTGACCGCCGCCACCTGTTCTCCGCTGGACTTGGCCAACTGACCCGGTTCCAGATAGAGGTTGTCCTCCAGCCCAACTCGGACGTTGCCTCCCAGCGCCAAGCCTGCTGCCGCCATCTGCATCTGATGTCTTCCTGCGCCTGCTACGGACCAGATGAAGTTTTCTTCACCTATCTGTCTGCAAGCCGTTTCGTACAGGAAGTTCAGGTTTCCCACCGATGCAGGCAAGCCGCCTGTAATCCCAAGCACGAACTGCATGTACACCGGCAGTTTGATTATTCCTTCTTTGATGAAGTATGCGATGTTGTTTATCATGGCCACGTCGTATACCTCAAACTCAGGTCTGGTGCCGTTCTTGTTCATGGTCTCTATGAATGCCTCCAGGCTGTTGAAGCTGTTGGCGAACACGTTGCCTCTCGTGGCCTTGAGATACGGCTTTTCCCAGCCGAACCCATCGGGAATCTTTTTGGCTATATCAGAGAGCACGAAGTTCATGGATCCTGCGTTGAGGGTGGCCAGCTCCGGTTTGAATTCGGCTACAGGAGCGAGTCTCTCTTCCAGCGTCATAAGCTGGCTGGCTCCCGTGGTAACGCAGCACACCACGTCACATCTGGCTTTTATAAGCTTCAGCGTTTCTCTCATCAAGTCCAGACTGGCGTCCGGCTCCCCCGTCTTTGGGTTTCTCGTATGGATATGTACGGTAGACGCCCCGGCCTCGTATGCTCTTACGGCTTCGTCCGCCAGCTCCTGCGGCGTTACCGGCAGATACGGACTCATGCTTGGTACATGTACTGCTCCGGTCAACGCTGCCGTTATAAAAATTTTCTTCTTTTTCATTTTAATATAGTTCCTTTCTCAAAAGTTTTTATTCTCAGCAGTACCGTATAAAAACTTTTTATTGTCACGCATATACATTGCAATCTTTATGCCAAGTTTTTAACAGTGTCAAAATGTTGCACTTGCTTACAAAATCAAATGTGTTATAATGATATAAACCAAATTTCAAACCAATATTGACTTGCCGAGCAAATATCGACTCAATAATTCCAACTCAGGAGGGCTAAAAATGTACAATTCAAATTTTGACTATATAGATCAGCGATACATAGATATTTTCAGCATGGCCGACATGGTCAACCAGCCCATACATATAATCACGCCAGACGGTATCGTCCGTTTCGTAAATCAATCATGGTGCATGATTTACGGCGTTCCGCTGGAAGAAGCTCTCGGCAAGCACATAGAGCATGTGGTAGACATAAGTAATTTCTATGTATCTTTGGACGATCCTCTCAATTTTACGCCTTCGGAATTCCAGTACAAGTTCTTGGAAAAGCCGGATAACCGTTCAGCTGCCTTGGTGGCCGCGGAGAAAAAGCGCCAGATTACCATGCTTTCACAGACCCCTGCCAACAATCAGGTTATGGTCACATCGACTCCCATATTTGACGACGACGGCCAAGTCACCTGCGTGTTCACCCTCATACAGGATCTTACCATGCTTGCAAGCTGGCACGACTTCATGACCAGCATAAGCGAAAAGAATCAGGCAGCTCAAAAAGAGCTGGCTTTTCTCAGAGGAGCGCTGAACAACTCCACCATACTGGGTAATTCCAAACAGATGGCTGAGCTCAGAAAGCTTATCTCCATAGTGGCTCCGTCAGACGCTACCATTCTAATCAACGGGGAGAGCGGCACCGGAAAAGAAGTCATGTCCAAGGAAATACATTATAAGAGCGATCGTCAGGACCAGCCTTTCATCACCGTCAACTGCGCCGCCATTCCGGAAAACCTGCTGGAATCGGAGCTGTTCGGACACGAAAAGGGTTCCTTCACGGGAGCCGTTTCTTCAAAGGTGGGTTTGTTTGAGATGGCCAATCACGGAACCATTCTGCTGGACGAAATAGGAGAATTTCCTCTTTCCTTGCAGCCCAAGCTTCTCCGCGTCCTTCAGGAAAAGGAGATAAGGCGAGTGGGCGGAACCAAGACCATACCTATAGATGTGCGGGTAATAGCCGCAACCAATCAGAACCTGCTGAACATGGTAAAGGACAGCACCTTCAGAACGGACCTGTATTACAGGCTGAACGTGTTTCCTATCAAGATACCGCCTCTCAGGGAGCGTCCCGAAGACGTGCCTCCTTTGGCCTCTTCATTTTTGAGCAAGTTCAACAAGAAATATAAGAAGTCCAAGTTCTTTACTCCCCAGTCCGTAATAGCGCTGGAGAGGTATTCGTGGCCCGGAAACGTGCGGGAGCTGGAGAACATAGTGGAGAGACTGGTCATAGTCGGCAACGAGCCTTCCATCACCGCCTCTCAGGTAGAATACATAATGGACTTCGTCTCGTCCGACAACCGGGAGCCGTCGTCCACGTCGGGAATTTCCGATTTAAAGACTGCCGTCGACATGCTGGAGAAGCAGATGATAACCGACGCTTTCACCCTTTACAAATCCACTTATAAGGTTGCGGAGGCGCTGGGAACGTCCCAGTCTACGATAGTCAGAAAGATGCGCATGTTAGGCATAGAACAGAACAAATAAGCACAGAAAAAGGACGCCCGTCGATTTTAAAGATTCGGGCGTCCTTTTCAGTAAGGATACTATTATTATTTTTATTTGCCTACCAGCTCTCTTATACTCTTCAAATGCTGCTTGGTCCTCGAGCAGAAAAATCCCAAATCGTTCATACATGTAACGAACTGAAAGCCCTGCTTCACCCGCTTCGCCGTATCCTCCGCGCTGGCGGTTACGATGCCGGGTATCTTTCCATTTTTAAGGCAGGCCTGCAGGATTTTATCTATGGCCGCAACCATTTCCGGCGAGTCTACCGTATGATTTGCCGAAGAGTCCGCCTTAAACTTTATACCCATCTCAAGGGACAAATCTCCGGTGCCGATGAAGACGCCGTCCACTCCCGGCAGAGCCGCTATCTCCTCAATGTTGTTCACGCCCTCTATGGATTCGCACTGGACGAAGGTAAGAGTGTTGTCGTTGCATACTTTTACATAGTCGTCATATGCGCCCCATCTCGGGCCTCTTCCTCCGTTGGCGCCTCGTCTTCCCACAGGAGCATATTTGGTGTTGTCCACGATATTCTTAGCCTGCGGGGCGTCGTTTACCAACGGCACCATTATACCGTGGGCTCCCACGTCAAGCAATCTGCTCATCATCGGGCCGTCATAAGGATTGTAGACTCTTACCATCGGAGCCATGCCGTACATCTCGCAGGCTCTAAACATGTTGACCGCCGTTTCGCTGTCAGTCTGGGCGTGTTCGCAGTCTATGATAACAAAGTCATAGCCGTTCATGGCCAATATCTCGCAATTGGTAGCCGAGCTCGACGCCACAAACGCTCCTACGGCATATCCGTTGGCTGCGATTTTTTCTTTGATTAAGTTGCGCATCTGCATAGTAAATTCCCTCCTTCTTGTCGGTTACGCTCTCACCTCTGCCGTATCGTCCTGAGGAGCGTCAAGGTCGGGAACTTCTATTCCTCCCGCATTCCAATCTATGTCGTGTTCTTCCTTCAGCCATGCTATGTACTCGTCGCAGCTGGAAGACCTTCTCGGCGACATTATATCCAGCTGATAGCACGGGCCTACCGAACGGTATACGTGAGCATAATGAACGTAATGCGGCGGAACGTTTACCCAGCAGCCGGGAGCCAAGCGGTACGGAACTCCGTTTACCCAGTAATCGCACTCACCCTTTACGCAGGTAGCTATCTGTTCGTTGGGATGGGTATGAGGTCCTATAGGCATACCGTTGTACATTTTTCCCATGCACATATGCAGGTTGGCCGCTTCCATCGCAAAGCACTTCATGTAGCACATCACCTTTCCGTCTACATCTTTTTTGTGGTTTGGCATCCATGGCAGATCGTTATAATTGCCGTACATAATTTTTGCCATAATTAAATCTCCTTTCTTATTTAAGCATCTTGAATGCGTAATATGATAATATTTCTTTAATATTCTAATGCAAGAGCCATGCCATATGCTTGCCGTGGGATTTTTGCAGATTTGCACGGGTACGAATTCATTTTTAACTTGCTCCGTTCTGCCTTCAAGTTGGTTTCAACTTACAGAGCCGTATCACGAGGCTGTATTTTAGCTTATCGGCATTGGCATATTTTTTGCATTTTAAAATTGTGTATCGATAAACGCGGAGGTGTGGAAAATGACTCAAAGCATAAAAAAAGAACTGCTCTTCAAAACTGCTGAAGGCAATCCCGTATATAAATTCAGGATACCCAACAATACGGACGACTACGTAGACGTGACAAACTACGGAGCCTCCATATCGGGCATATATGTTCACCGTCCCGATATGTCCATGGAAGATTTGGCGGGTGCAAACACGCTGCCAATATTGGGAGGCTCTCTGGGAAAAGTCCTCTCCGATACCGTATGGAACGTCATGGAGGAAGGTGAAAATCACGTTCTGTTTGCACAGGAGCTGAACGGCGCCGACTCGCCTTTCGGAGTCTCGGTAAAGATAGGCCTGCGCATCACATGGGTAAATCTGAACAGGCTGATAGTAGACATATTCGCAACGCCGGCAGAAGCGACGGCAGTAAATATCGAGGGAAACTTCAGTATAGATTCTTCCGGCAAGGCCTTCGGCATATGTACTTTCTGCCCGTCCTTGACGGATTCCTCCGGAAGCGAGACGGCTGTGGCAGAATCGGCCTACAAGGGCATGGCCTTCGCGCCTCTTGATTGCGAAACGCCGATATTCTTAAATCACAGCGAAGAGATAAAGCCTATGATCGAGCTGGCCGACGATAAAAGCCTGCTGAGGCTGTCCGTATATTCCACCTTTGATTCAGCATCATGTTCCAAAGACGAAGCGGCAAGCCGGGTCAACATCAAGGCCTTTTCTTCCGGCGAAGAACAGCTAAAAAAAGGTCAGACTCTGGCCCATAGGATTATACTGGGAATCGATTATATTCACACTCCGGCCGAAGACGATGGCGTCGAGCCTACTCCTCTAAGCTGCCTTTTCTGAATTTTTTAATAAATTTCATTTTTTGCCTCCTAACAAAAAATGAAGAAGAGGGCTCCTCGTTCAATGCGAGGAGCCCTCATGGTTTCTATAGGCATATTCTTTTAGAATTCGAGATAATGCTTCGGTAGTCCGTCCAATATGTCGCTGGTCAGGCTGTAAGAAGCTATCGGATACCTGAGCCCGTTCTTGCTCATTCCTTTCAGCCCCTCCAATGCCTTAACCGCGTCTTCGGGAGTCATGGTTACCCTCAGATCAGAATCTGACATTCCCGCAAATTTCTTGTCGGCATAGCACGGCAGGCCAAGGCCCGGCTTGCCCGTGGTGAAGGTTTTTCCCCACGAGTCGGAGCAGGTGGATTCTCCCACGAAGGAAAACTCAAATTTGTCGTATCTGTGATATTGAAGCGCAGACAGCAGCATGAACGCCTGCGCCGGCACCACGTTGAACACTACCACATCGGGTTCTATCCTCTCTGCCGAAAGGGGCGATGCCACCATGGCGATATACTTGGCGGGCACGCACTCAAGGGACCGGTTGTGAGCCTTAGAGGCCTCGATATTATCGAACCACACGTTATTGAACATCTCGCCCGAATACCATTTTTCATCTCTCTCAAACATTCCGTTTATTCCTCTGCAATAGTTGGCGTGAATGTTCTCCGGCCTGCATGCGCTGGTCCAGTTAAACTGGGCGGCGTGGCTGACTATGGTACACGGCGGCATGTGCTTGTCGTGCAGCCTTACCTTCGGTATGGCCTTAAGCTCTTCTTCTGTTTCTATCCATTTAAGAGCCACCGGCGGATAATGCAATCTGAGTAAAGAAGTAAATTCATCAGCTACAGCTTTCCATTGATATTTTCCCATTTCTGTCTCCTCTCATCCTACCAAATCCCAAGCCTGAATAATCTCAGGGACAATCTTCTTAAGGTCTCCCTCGATGGCGTAATCGGCAATCTTCATCATAGGGCACTCA
>OLNP01000218.1_pt1 | contig 65824 bp, 49 predicted proteins | sample 1671951 | NCBI WGS metagenome assembly OLNP01 (sample SAMEA3136629, study PRJEB25190) | human gut metagenome | biome: human gut; feature: human-associated habitat; material: faeces | place: Austria | collected 2013
GGCGCCGGTCGCCGCTCTCACCCGCGACGGCTTGCTGGCCCGCGCGCTCCACGCCGAGCCCGAGCGCTCGATCGCCGTCATGCCCAATAACGAGGAGGCGGCTCTTGAAGTTTGGCCCTCACTCGACCACGCCGCTGCAGCGTTTGAGGCTGCGACCAGCGCGGATGCCGAGGCCGAGGTTGCGGATGCCAACGAAGCCAACGACGAAGCCGCCGCTTTCTCCATGCCCGAACCTGCCGCCACGCTCGACTTGGGCGACGGCAAGCCGCTGCCCGTGCTCATCCCGGAGTCCGAGCAGTTCGCCAACCGCCTGCGCAAGAATGCCCGTCTGCGCCGCAAGTGGGCCAAGCGCGAGGGCGTGAGCTGCTATCGCGTCTACGATGCCGACCTGCCCGACTACTCCGCTGCCATCGACCTGTACGAGGGTTGCCCGCAGACGCCGGGCCGCTGGCTCGTCATCGCCGAATACGCCGCGCCCAAGACCATCGATCCCGCGCTGGCCCAGGCCCGCATGCTCGACATCTTGGCCATCGCGCCGCGCATCCTTGATGTTCCGGCCGAGCATGTGCACGCCAAGGCCCGCATGCGTTCGCGCGGCGGCTCGCAGTACGGCAAGCAGGGCGCCGGCAAGGGCGGATCGGGCGAGCGCGCCAACATCGCGCGCCGGCGTCTGCCGCTCATCGAAGAAGGCGGGCTCACCTTTGCCGTCAACTTTGACGACTACCTGGATGTGGGCATCTTCCTGGATCACCGCGTCACCCGCAACCTGGTGCGCGAACACGCCAAACAGGCACGCCGCTTCCTCAATCTGTTCGCCTATACCGGCACCGCCACCTGCTATGCGGCCGACGGCGGCGTCGAGGAAACCGTGACAGTCGACCTTTCCAACACCTACCTGGACTGGGCCGAGCGCAATATGCGCCAGAACGGCTTTGTTGGTCCGCAGCATCATTTTGTGCGCGACGACGTGCTCGCCTGGATTCGCGACCAGCGCCAGACGCGCAACCGCTGGGACTTGATCTTTGTCGACCCGCCCACGTTCTCGAACTCGTCCAAGATGGGCCGCCGCACCTGGGATGTCCAGCGCGACCATGTTGAGCTTTTGGCCGGCGTATCTCGCCTGCTTGCACAGGGCGGACATGCCATCTTTAGCTGCAACCTGCGCGGCTTCCGCCCCGAAACGCGCAAGCTCGCGCGCGCGGGCGTCGTGCTGGAGGACATTACGGCACAGACCATCCCCGAGGACTTCGCGCGCAACCAGAAGGTGCACCACTGCTATATCGTGCGCCGACTGCCCATCGAGGACGCCATGGCCGAGGTCGGCTTTAGCGCCGAGGAGATTGCCGAGCGAACCGAGGAGCTGCGCAACCCCGAGGCGCGCAAGCCTCGTGCAGCAGCGCCCGCGCCCACGCAGGCCGGCAACGGCAAATCAAACTTTGCCGGCAAACCCTCCCCTGCCGGCAAGTCCAAAAAGAAGAAGTTCTACGCCAGCAAGCCCAAGGGCAAATAACAAAGTTGCGGTGGAATACGGACTGTTTTACCTGGAATTAGGCAAATATAGACCGTATTTCACCGCAACTCATAGTGGGATGGCGGACGCCGTCCTACCCTTGGGTGACCAGGCGATAGCCGATACCCACGTGCGTTTGGATATAGCGCGGATGCGCGGGGTCGGACTCAATCTTCTTACGCAGCGTGCCCATAAAGACACGCAGGCTCGCCAGGTCGCTCTTGGTTGCCGTGCCCCAAATCTCGTGCAGGATAAACTGGTGCGTCAGCACCTTGTCGGCGTTGTGCGCTAGCAGGCATAACAATTTGTACTCAATCGGCGTCAGATGCAGCTCCTCGCCATCCATCGTGGCGATGCCGGCATCAAAATCGATATGCAGCTCACCGGCATCGAACGAGCCCTCAGAGGAAACACCGCCCGTTTGCGCATACGAAAGGCGTCTGAGCGTCGTGCGAATGCGCGCGAGCAGCTCCTCGACCGAAAACGGCTTGGTCAGGTAGTCGTCGGCGCCGGCATCGAGCGCGCGAATCTTGTCCGCATCCTCGCTGCGCGCCGAGACCACAATAATCGGCATACCCGACCATGCGCGCACCGATTCCACCACCTTGACGCCGTCCATATCGGGCAGGCCCAGATCGAGCAGCACAATGCTCGGCGTCTGCGACGAGGCGGCGGCGATAGCGGCATGGGCGGTCTCCACAGCCATATGGCGCAAGCCGTGCGCCTCGAGCGCGGCAACAATAAGATTGCGGACGGCGGGGTCGTCCTCAACGACCAAGATGAGCGGTTTTACGGCAGAGTTCGGCACAGCGCTACTCCTTATCAAACGAAACGTCGGCGGCAGGAAGCTCAATCGTAAAGACCGAGCCGTGCGGGTCCGCCGCGGCAACCTCTATGCTACCGCCATGCGCCAGCGCAATGGAGCGGCAGAGCGAAAGACCCAGGCCCACGCTGCGGTGACTGTCAGCCAGACCATGGTTGGCGGTATAGAACGACTCAAAGATCCGCTCGCGATCCTCGGGTGCGATGCCCGGACCATCATCGGCCACCGAGCACGCCACGCGTCCATCGTCGACGCTAATCGAAATCACGATATGCGAACCCGCGGGCGTATAGGTGATGGCGTTGTTCACCAGATTGACCACCAGCTGCACCATCAGGCGCGCATCGACATTGACGAGCGCCGGCTCATCGCACGCCACCACCTTAAGGTCGTGCTCGCGCACGGCCGGATTTACGTGGCGCAGTGCCTCCTCGACGATATCGTCCATAAGCTCGAGCGTTGTCGACAGATGCATACCGCCACCCTCGAGCTTGGTGATGGCGAGCAGATTCTCGACGGTGGCGTTGAGCCACAGCGCATCCGAGCGAATGGATAGAAGCAGGCCGCGGCGCGTCTGGGCATCGAGCACCGCGGTGCCGGTCGAGCCCTGATCGAGCAGCACGTCGGCATTGCCCGAAATACTGGTGAGCGGCGTACGCAGATCGTGCGAGATGGAGCGCAGCAGGTTGGCGCGCAGCTGCTCGTTTTTGGCAAGCACCGCCGCCTCCTCGCGGGCCTCCATGGCGCGAGCGCGATCGAGTGCCAGCTCGCCTTCGCTCACGATGGCATCGGCAAGTGTTCGCTCCTCGTGCGTCAGCACGTCGGGCTCGGCAACGATAGCCAGCACGCCCACCACCGAGGCGGGGTCGCCCGAGCGCGCGAAGCCGTCGCCTGTGCGAACCGTCAGGTAGATGCCATAAAACGCCGAGCCGCCAAACGTGGCGTCGAGCGGCGTTCCCACATAGGCGGACGCCGAGAGCCGCGGCGGCATCTGCGGCGCCAGTTCGTGCACCGGTGCGGCATCGCCCACGGCCGTGTATGTCGAACGCGGCAGCAGGTCATCGCCCTCGGCGTCGGCGCTGTACCACGCGACCGGACAGCCCGAAAGACGCGCCAGCTGCGTTGCCATGGCGTGAACGATCTGCTGCTCGTCGGCGCACCGCTGCAGCATGCGGTTGGTCTCGAGCACCATATGCGTGCGGCGGTCGCTGGCGGCAGCCTGTGCCAAGGCGCGGCGCAGGGCCAACGCAATCGAGCTCGACACAAGCGAGACCACGAACATGATGAAGAACATGCCGGGATAGCCGCGATCGATAAGCGACAGCGAGTAGCGCGGGTCGACAAACAAGAAGTTGTAGAGCGCCACGGCGGCAGCCGAGCTCAGCAAGCAATACAGGCGACTCCAGGTAAAGAATGCGCACAGCTGAACGGCGAACACATAGACGATCATGATGCTCGGCGCGAGACCCGGATGGTCGAGCAGCGCGCCCACAATCGTCGCCGCGACCAGCAGCCCCACCGATACGCAGGCGTCATACAGAGGAGTGCGGCGCGTCAGCGTTGTGCGCCGCCACCAAAAGCTATCGGCAATATCGCCGTCCGTACGGACGTCCATCAGCGTCCCGCCCCTCTCTCAAAAACAAAAACCACCACAAAGGGACAGGCACCTTTGTGGTGGTTTCCCTTGTGGTGGTTCCAAGTGTATAGCCTTTGCAACCGGCGGTCGCTAGACAAACAGCACGTGCGCGAGCAGGGCACACACGCACACCGCTCCAAATACCAGTGCCACGATCGAGATCACGCGGTCGGCCATGTCCATGTTGGCACGATTCGTAAAGAACCGATCTTCGGCGGCGTCGACGCGCGCCTCACGCACCATTTCGACCACCGCCTCACGGCCATCGAGCGCCTTTGTATCCATGTTTACCTCCCCGGCCTCATGCTTATCCATCAAAAACCAACTCCGTGTAGCCGCCGACGTCTACGGCCGCTCGTTGGGAGCCAGGCGTTGCATCTTGTTCACGGCCTTGAACTTGGTGAACAGCGGCACGTACTCAAAGCTCACGTTGGAGTTCTCCAGGCCGTACCAACGCGCAGGCGTGCCGGCGGCGCGGCGGATGATGTACTTGAGCGTGATGGCCGTACGCTCGCTCGGCTCCACATCGCTTTCGGGCGCCAGAAGCTTACGGATCAGGACGAACTTGAACGTGCCGATGTTACCCGGATCCTTGTAGACCGAGTAGTCATGCGTCTGCGGCGGCAGCTCGCCGGTGGCAGCCAGGTCCTGAACAACCTGACGCAGGTAGGCATTGACGCGCTGGTTGATCTTGTAGCCCAGGTACAGATGCACGCGGAACACGTAGTCGGTGCCGAACGTCTCGACCGAATAGGCAAAGGTATGCGGCTCGTCCATGGTCTCGACATTCACGAACCACCAGGCGCGGGCGCGCTTGGGATGCTTGTCCAAGATCGAATAGACGATATCGCGGTCGATGTAGTCGGTATGGGTGTCCTTGGTCAGGTACACGACGTTGTCGCTCATGCGCTCGTAACGGTCGTCGTCGCGCAGGCGCTTGAGCTGCGGCAGGTAGCTGCGCAGCGGCAGCAGCGTAAACTGGCGCTGCTCGACCGCCGTGCCGTTGTACCAGCACACCATAATGCCCATGATGAGTGCAGCCATGAGGATGGTGAAGTAGCCACCGTGGAAGAACTTGGTGAGTGAGCTCACGAAGAAGAAGCCTTCGAGCAAAAGGAAGAAGGCCGCGAAGATCCACGGAGCAACCTTGAGCTTGCGCTCCTCGTGCAGGTAGAAGAAGAGCAGCAGCGTGGTGCACATCATAGTCAGCGTAATGGCAAGGCCGTACGCGGCTTCCATATGCGCCGAGTTCTGGAACAGCAGCACCACGATGACGCAGCCGACAAGCATGACGTTGTTGACCATGGGGATGTAGAGCTGACCCTTGGTCTCGGCAGGGTAGAAGACCTGCATGTGCGGCATGAGGTCCAGACGGCTGGCCTCAGACACCAGCGAAAACGCGCCGGTGATGAGCGCCTGCGAGGCAATGATGGCCGCGATGGTGGAAAGGCCAACGGCAAACGGGCGCAGGCCCGGAGTGAGCATCTGGTAGAACGGGTTGAGGTCGGCAATGCCCATGAGCTCGGGGTTGGCAGCGTTGTTCATAAGCCAAGCGCCCTGGCCCATATAGGAAAGCAGCAGGCAGCACTTAACGAACGGCCAGGTAGCGTAGATGTTGCCGCGGCCGACGTGGCCCATGTCGGAGTAGAGCGCCTCGGCACCGGTGGTGGCGAGGAAGCAGCTGCCCAGAATCATGATGCCCGCGTGGTTGTTGGGGCTCAGCAAAAAGGCGATGCCGCGCACCGGGTTGAGGCACAGCAGCACGGCGGGGTGCTGGAAAACAAAGAACAGACCCGTGCCGCCCAGGAACAGGAACCACAGCGTCATGATGGGGCCAAAGGCGTGACCGATCTTGGCCGTACCGATGCGCTGTACCAAGAAGAGCACAATGATGATGGCGAGCGTAATGGCGACGACGCGACCCTGGTCATCGCCCAGCACGGCATGGACCGCCGGGATGGTGCGCAGGCCCTCGATGGCCGTGGTAACGGTAACGGCAGGTGTCAGGATGCCGTCGGCGAGCAGCGCGGCGCCACCCAGCATGGCGGGGATGATAAGCCACTTGCCACAGCGCTTGACCAGGCTGTACAGGGCAAAGATGCCGCCCTCACCATGGTTATCGGCGCGCAGCGAGATGAGCACATACTTGATGGTGGTCAGCAGCGTGACCGTCCACACGACAAGGGAGAGCGCGCCGAGCACGAACTCCTCCGTGACGCTTCCGATGCCGCCGTTGCCGGCAACGAGCGCCTTGGTTACATACATAGGGCTGGTGCCGATATCGCCGTACACCACGCCCAGCGTGACGAGCATCGCCGAGATGCTCACAGGAATCGCAGCGTGCGAAGCTGCCTCCTTGGCCTTTTGTTCCATAAGCCGGTTTCCTCCCAACTTTAATGTTCGAAGGGATTATAGGTAATCGGCCCATGTTTTAATGCACTGTTTTCCCAGCTAGATAAAGATTTATACAGTCTTTAGGCTACCGCGGCGATATGAAGTGTGACAAAGGGACTATCCCCTTGTCACATTCGTCATTTTCCGAGCCAGTTTTTGAACCACCACTCCATGGAGCGGCTCATCTCGGCCATAAAGGGGCTCGTGTGCTTGCGGGTGTAGATATCCACGACGCGCTCCCCCACCTCGCGGGCGTGCGGGCGAAACATCGCATCCATCTCGGCCACCTGCGCATCCATAGTCGCGGCATCCGCACGGCAGTAGCGCTCCTCGTGCACCAGGTTCACCACGGGGTGCGCGATTGCCGGGCGCTCCTTACGGGGCGTGCCGATGATGAGCATCGACAGCGGCATGGTATAGGGCGGCAGATCGAGCAGCGCGGCAACTTCCTCGGCGTTCTCGACGATGTCGCCGATATAGCAGCTCCCCAGCCCCAGGGCCTCGGCGGCAACCACGGCGTTTTGCGCGGCGATCACGGCATCCTGAGCCGCGATGGCAAAGTCGCCCAGACCCGGCGCGCGGCGGGGCGCCTTGCCCGTACGCTCTACAAACTCGGGCTCAAAGCAGCCCACGTGCTCAAACAGATCGATCCACTTGGCATAGTCGACCACAAATATAAGTGCCCAGGGCGCCTTGGCGATCATGGGCTGGTGGTCGCACAGGTCGGCCAGGCGGTCGAGCGTTGCCTGCTCGCGGACGCTCACGATGGAATACATCATCATGGCGCCCGCCGACGGCGCGCGGCTCGCCGCATGCAAGATCGCCGCCCGCTGCTCGTCGGTCACCGCCACGGGACGGTCGTCGTCATCACGCGCGAAGGCACGCGTGGACGAGCGGTGTTCCAAGATGTCCAGCGCCGCGTTGCCCGTAGTCTCGACCGGATAGCCGCCCGCGTCCACGCCCACAGCTCCGCCGCAGTACTCGGTGCCCGTCATACAAACCTGCTCGCCCATAGCTCTATCCTCGCTAATTCTTTAAGAAGCCTTTACGTTTCCGTGTAATTCCCGTCCATTATCGCGCAGGCCGCCACTACATTGCGCCACACCGCCGCACGTGCGCGTTAATATGGCTGGTTGTTGTGCGCAGCCACCAATTGCAGCGCATATCTTGGTAACAATCGGGTAAACCCCCGCTTTCGTACGTTTTAGTTTGTGAGGAGTCTCAGCATGTTCGCTGCCGCCATCTCGCTCGTCGGTCTTGCGGCGACCGTCTACCTTGTCTTGCGCGAGGCCAAGGCCATTCGCGCTCAGTCGGGCACCGTTGCCAAAAGCGCTCTTGGGTGGAGCGTCGTCTTCGGCCTGTTCCAGGTCTTTTTGACTATTTGGGGCGCCATTGGCCTCGTCGCCCAAAACGAGCCGCTCGCCTTTGTGATGCTCATCCTGACCAACGCCATCCTCACCGGATGCGCCTGGGCCAGCATCGCCCGCGATCGCATCGCCCCGCGCGTCTTTGCGTTCGCCAAGCCCGACGCCCCCGCCCCCACCGGCAAGCTCGCCCGCCTGCGCGGCGCCTTTGTGGGCAAACCACTCGTCGCCGCCGTCCTGTGCCTGCTGCTCGCCGGCGTCTTTGCGCTGCTGGGCATGGAGGTCTCATCCAACCACGACTTTACCTGGGTCTACCCCCTGTGCATCCTGCTCGAGTGGGCCATCATCACCGTGCTCATGATCGGCTTGTTCTTCCTGTTCCAGCGCCACGGCGCAGCTCCCGCGGTCCTGGCCTTTGCCCTCTTTGTCCTGGGCATTGCCGAGTTCTTCGTCATCACGTTTAAATCCATGCCCATCCAGCCGGGCGACCTTTCGGCCATCTCCACCGCCGCCGCGGTCGCCGGCACCGGCTACACCTTCTCCATCTCGCTGTTCTGTGTGCTGTCCATGGGCTTTACCGCCATCGCCATGCTGCTGTGCGAGTACGCCGGCCTGGTGGCACCGCACCGTCAGAAGGGTGCCGCCAACGCCAAGCGCATGCTGCTCACCAACCTGCTCGTGGCAGTGCTGTGCCTGGGCGGCGTAACCGCGCATGTCACGCTCATCGACTACTACAACACCCTCGGCATCACCGTCTACACCTGGCGCCCGCTCGAGAGCTACTGGCGCGAGGGCTACCTGCCCGCCTTTATTAGTGCGGCGCAGTCCATCAAGCCGCCCAAACCCGCCGACTACTCCGTCGACGATGCCAAGGCCACGCTCAAAAAGTACGCCAAGGCCTATGACAAGTCCGAGGCCGCCAAAAGTGACGAGCGCGCCGCCGCAAAGGAGCAGTTCGACAGCGAGAAGCCCACGGTCATCGCCATCATGAACGAGACCTTCTCGGACCTGTCCATCTACCAGAACATGCGCGCCGGCTACGAGGGCCCGCAGTACTTTAAGAACCTGTCCAACTGCCTCAGCCGCGGCAAGCTCTATGTGAGCGCCTACGGCGGCGGTACCGCCAATACCGAGTTTGAGTTTATGACCGGCAACTCCATGGCCAACCTGGGTTCGGGCGTGTACCCCTATACCATTTACAACATGGAGACGACCGGGAACCTGGCAGAGCAGTTCAAATCGCTCGGCTATTCCACCACGGCCATGCACCCCAATCACGCCACCAACTGGAACCGCGAGAACGTCTACAAGGACTTTGGCTTTGACCAGTTCCTGTCCATCAACGATTTCCAGGGCGCCGATACCCTGCGCGGCATGGTGACCGACCAGGCCACCTACGACAAGATTCTTGAGCTGCTCGACCAGAATGCCGATCCACAGTTTATCTTCGACGTGACCATGCAGAACCACTCGGGCTACGATACGGGCCTGCTGCCGGTCGACAAGCAGATGCACCTGAACATCGACACGACCGATCTGGACGCCAAGACCATCGAGGACGGCACGCTGTCCGATGTCGACGAGTACGTCTCGTGCATCGAGCAGTCTGACCAGGCGCTGCGCTACTTCCTCAACGCCCTGAGCAAGCTCGACCGTAAGGTGGTCGTGGTGTTCTGGGGCGACCACCAGCCGTTCTTCCCGTCCAAGTTCAACGACAAGTGGTTTACCGGCGAGGACGATGCCACGCATCAGGAACGTCTGTGGCAGACCGACTACATCATCTGGGCCAACTACGACGTTGCCGGCTGCGACCAGACGAGCGAGGTCGACGACCTGTCCACCAACTACCTGTCCACGCAGCTTATGCAGCTGATCGGCGCCCCGCTGACCGACTACCAGAAAGCGCACATGACGCTGCGCGAGTCGCTGCCCGCCATCAACTCCGTGGGCTACGAGGACGCCAGCCTGCGTTGGGCGCTCTCCTCCAACGTCACCGGTGACGACGCCGATGCCGCAGCCGCAACCAAGGCGCGCGAGGATTACGCCAAGATGCAGTACTACGAGATGTTCCGCGACGGCAAGAACGTCTATACCGAGCATTTCCAGACCGAGGCCAACGAGACCGACCCCAACCTGGCGCCAGGCACGACCAAGATCAAGTAGCGGGCCTGTATCCCGGTTCGTCTGCCCGGGTGGCGCGGAATGTAAGATTCCCTGCTCGGGCAGTCCTGCTCGCACGGAGAGCACATTAAGTGCTCTCCGGCTCGTGCGGAACTCGCGATGAACCTTACATTCCGCGCCGCCCGGGCAGACGCCTCGATGTTGAGGCGCGGCTTGTCATGGGGGAATCTGCTGAACATATATAAGTTGAAGGCCACGTCATGTGGCCTTCTTTGTATCCGGAAAGCGTGTCCCACCCTGAATACATCTGGGAATGAAATCATCAGCTTATAAGGCCTTCCATCAATAAAAGGGCGCCCTCCCGGGCGGCAGGCACGAAGTTCATCGCGAGTTCCGAACGCAAAGGAAGCCACTTAATGTGGCTTCCGTCTTGCGCAGGACTGTAGAGCAGGGAACTTCGTGCCCGCCACCCGGGAGGGCGTTGCATTTAGAAGATGGACCTAGCGCTTATTCCTTTGAGACAAGAATAGCGCGCCCATAAAAGCGATAATCGCTAGCGTTAGCAGCGTCAAAAGCAGAGCGAGCGAGTTGTCGCCCGTCGCAGCCAGGCCAAACAGGCCGGGCTTTTTGGGGCCAGCGGGCTGCGCAGGAATTGTTTCGCCATCGTCCTCGGCAGTGATTTCCCAGCGAATGGTCTTGTTTGCGTCGGCAAGCTCATTGCCTACCGACGTCGGGACACTTAGTTGCAAATTGAGCACTGTGCTGCCATCGCTCGTAAACGTTGCGACCTGCGTAGGGTGGGCGAACACGCCGCCCGGCGTTCCTGCCTGGAGCCAGTCTGCGGACGCATCGCTGACCGCTGCCGTTAATGTGATGGGCGACAGCAGGTGTGCCGTCTCGTGATCGACAACGGCGCGCACAAATACGCGCACCTGGGACTTTACGCCTGTGGCGCGAATCTCGATCTGCTGCTCGCGCTCATCGCCCGGCATTAGATCTTTAAAAGCTGGAAACAGGTCGGGCTCCCCCGAGGACATCGTCGCCCCCGAGACCGTCAGCTGGCGCGCATTTCCGTCATACGCAATCGCGGGAGTATCGGCGAACGCACGGGCGGGAACGGCGAGCGCGACCACGCAGAGAATGGCCGCGACCACGCAACGCAAGGAGCGCGCAACGCCTTTGCGAATCGGGAACGCCATACTTACGCACCTCCATGCGGCGGCACCAGCACGCCATCCTTGACCGTGCAACCCCATGCCTCTGTAACCGCATCGTCGGGCGTGGATTGAATTGCCTGGGTCGAAATGTCGACGACCAGGTTCTTACCAGCTGCCTTCCGCTCGGTCACGCTCTTGATGAGCACGTCCGTCTTGCCGAGCGGCGCAACAGGAGACGTCCAGTAGTAGAACCCGTCGCTCGCAAGAACCCAAGATGAAGGGCTGTTAGCGGCAGCGGCATCGCCTTTATCGCCCCACTCAATGGTGTAGTCGGCGTCGGCAACCGGCTCATCCCACAGGCGCGCGCCATCCTGATCCTGCCAGTAGATATCCACCGCAACACGTAGGTATGCCGGAGCCGATCCCGTGTTTTTAACCGAGACATCCCTTTTCACGTTGTCCTTGAGCGTCTCGTCCACTGAAGGCGACACCGAGCCAAAGCCAAACTCGTTGACCAGCACGCCCGTAACCGAAAGCCACGCAAAGGTGCCGGCAGCGCCGGCCAAAAGGAGAACGCCGACAAGGAGGGCGACGATCCGCTTGCGCTTAGTCATCCTAGTCCTCCCTCCTCAGCGTGCCGTTTTCGCAAACATTCTTGGCACGCGAGCCACCATCGACCCATTTGTCCTTCGCGCGCGTGTTGACGCACGTCACCACGGTGTCGCCCGCGCTCGAGGCGGACGAGATGGTCAGCTCGGCAGATTTACCGGGCGCCTTGCCCGGCGTGCTCAGTTCACCCTCGTAGCGCCATGCCCAAGCCGTATCTTCCTCGACGGTATAGATGCCCGTCGACGCGGCAAATTGCACGCTGCCGACATACCAGGTCTTGCCGTTTTCTTGCTGCGTCCCATCGACCTTTACCTCGACCATGCGCGTCTCGGCAGGAGAATCCTCCGACGCCTTGCGTGTCACCTTAAAGCGGAACGTTTGTCCCATGGCGCTGGCATCGGTAGTCTTTTTAACGACCGTCAGCGCATGAGTCTGGTCAAAGTTGAACACAGCATTGCCGTCGCCTTGCTCCCCTTCGCCCGTCGTCTTGGAATCCAGGCGGTTGGCCAAGTCGAACGAACCATTACCCGAGCCCAGGCTGTAGAGCGAGACAAGCTTGCCGTTTACGGGCTCCTCCGTCACGGATGCATTGGGGCCATAGCTCGCCTGCTTAACCGTGACAGTCAACTGCGTTCCCATAAACGGCTCGGCAAAGCAAACCTTAAACGGCGCCTTATCGGCATTGTCATCGACCGTATTGGCAGCAGTGGGATCGAGCAGCCACTTGAGCTTCGCGGTCATGGCTACGGGGTTCGCAGCATCGGACGTGTCGTTGGCGGTCACGCGATACGTCACGGGATACAGATCCATGTCTCCCGTGATCGGCTCGCCCTTAAACCCATTCCAAGACTTCGCAGTGCCATCGGCACCCACATATCGCCACTCCAGGAAGAGTTCGCGCACGTCACCGCTGGTCGCCGCCCGCTCATCGAGCTGCGCAACGATCTTGGAATAAGCGTCCGGGTCATACGCGACGGACTTTTGTTCCATCACGGGATCGCCCTTGTCATCAAAGACCGGGTTGCCACCCTCATCCATCTTGGGAACATCGACGTCATGAACGAAACCCGCGCCCGTCGCTCGCTCGTCGTCCGAGTCGACCGTCGCCGTAAAGATGACCGACCCGTCGACACCGTGATAGCGCACCTTATGCGGCGCGATCTTGTACACCGCGGTGTAGGTCACGCTCTCAAAGGGCTCACTGCCCTCGAGGGGATACTTCTCGTCATCGGTCATCAGGGTGTATTTGCCATCGGATTCATAGTCGCGCGACCAGCCGACAAAGTCGTACTTGGTGCCGTCAATGCCCACAACCTCCTTGACAGCCTTGACCTCAAGAGAAATCTGGTCGCCGGAATCAGTACGGCCGAGACCGCGGACAAGAGCAGGATTCACGAGATTTGAGTCGATGTTCGATTGAACGGTAACCAGGCTGGGACGGTAGACCGGGTACAGCTCCATGGGGGCCTTGACCACGGTAGAAGCACTCACCATACGGATACCCTCAGACCAAGCGACATAGCCCTTGCCAGGTGCCGGCTGGGCTTCCGTCCAGCCCACGAAGACGTTGAACGCACCTCCTGTATCCGCATCGATAGTGCTGACGTCATAAGTGGGCTTCGGGATGCCGCCATCAAGGTTGCCGAGCATATCGCCTTTCTGAGCAACTTTGCCATCCACATCTTTGGCATTGAGATGGTACACGACCGCCAACGGCGAATAGTACGCCACAAATGTATAGGCCCCGCCGGGTTCCACCTGATAGGAATACGAGTTATCGCCGTTAGGTTCGAGCTTTTTAACTTCGCCATTCGGAAGCTCGATCTCAACCTTCTGCAACTCATACAGCTTACCGCCCGCTTTATAAACCGGCGTCGCAACGTCAGGGGTCACCGTTGCCGTAGCAGGGTCGGTGCCCGCGTTGATAACGGGAGCGATGTCGTACCTAGGCACATTAACCTTGTCCGTGCCATCAAAACCTGCGCGGTGCAGGTTGGTGGTGTAGTTGACGTCGTACTTTGCGTAGACGGGATAGGCATCCTGGCACTGGGTAACCTTGGAGTCATCCGTCGCCAAGTATGGCGCCGCCTTCTCCGGATTGCTCGTCACATAGGGGTCGTTGGCGACATCATAGATATATTTCCAGACGGCAGAATCCTTCTTGACCTCGGCGGTCGAAATCCAGCCCAGGAATTTATAGCCCAGCACGGCCATGTCAGCATCAGTCGGAGAGGACTCGAGGGTCAGATCTGGATTTTCAATTGTGTCGCTGTCCCCGCCGGAATTCTTATCAACCGTATCATTCGTATAGATGAATGGATACTTGTACGTGTAATGAGGATCCTCTTCGCCACTCTTCTTTTGGAGCAAATTACTCTCGTAGCGACGTGTCGTTTCCTTGCAGACCGTGCCATCTTTCTTATAAAAATCGACGCGCGTCGTCACCATCGCACGCATGCGATATTTCGAAGTGTAATTGATTGAAGCCTTTACGGTATCCTTCTTTTCAGGAGTATTGAGATATGTCCATCGACCGCCGATTCTCTCAAGCGTCCAAAACTTCAAGCTATAACGATCGCTAGATGGCTTAAACGTGTACTGCAACGCATTAATAACCTTTTCCTCGTCAAACGTTCCAGAACCCGGGAAATCTGTATCCACAAGGACATTCTTTAGGGTATCCGCCCCCGTATCGTTTCTCACGTTATGCGAATATGCGCTCATGGGGGCCACGATTAGCGTATTGCTGTCGTAGTATCCCTCTGCGCATTCGCCCTTATAGGCATCCTTGTCGCCATGATTAACGTGCTCGGAACCCCAGTGAACCACGTTCTCTCGAACATAGCTTGTGCCGACCTGCTCGTTAAACGGTGTTTTGTATTCGTTCCATACAGAGCAAAGGAGTTCCGAATTCGTGTATTCATCGTTCGTGTACGCGCAGACGTAATAATCCACGCGGTACTCAAAGCGCGCCGTATAGGTGTGCGGCACGGTTAGATCGACATCGGCAGGGAGTGTATAGCTTGGGTCACGGCTTACGCGGACCTCAACCGTGGACCCATCGGCGGCCTGCTTGTTTTCGTACCAGCCCAGGAAGCGATACCCATCGGGCAGCTTGCCGCCCTCGGACAGGGGCATACCGTCCGTGTCGCGCACCTGTACCGTGTAGACGCTGGTGCCGTCCCCGGCAGTCTGGACGTCGACTTTGGTTTTGCCAACGCCGTCACGTAGGGTCTCATTGTCGATTTTGTCCTGCTCATTGCCCTCGAACACCGTCATGATGTTCGACACGTAGTCGCTGTACACGGGATAGAAATCGGTGGGGCCGACCACGGCAATCTCGCTGCCCGCGGGATAGAATACTCCCTTGTTTTTCAGATCAGCCAGCTGATCTGAGGTAATGGCAGCATAGGCGCCATTCATGCTCTTATCGGCGTTCGGCTGCGTGGTCCATCCAATAAACGTCGCGGTAGGCGGCAAGCCGCCGCGATCCGCGGGGGCAGCCGGCGTCAAACCGACGCCATAGCGGTACCAGTCCGTGGACGGATCGTGTGCCTTGCCGTCTTTCCAATCAAGCGTCTCGCCCTTAACGTTATAGAACAGCACATGCGCCTCGTATGAAGCGATAAAGAGGTCATTGCCCTTGAAGCCCTCACTCTCGGCATGATCCTTGCCGTTGTCGGCAGTGTAGATAGAGGTCGCCTCGTGCTTCGTGTTGTCCTGAACGCGCTTGCCATCCCTCACAGCAGCATCATCGGTCTTGCCATCAAACCAGCTGTTGTCTTGTCCGATTCGGTTCACACGCACATCGGGCTCGCGGAACCAGCCCATAAAGCGGTAGCCGCCGTTCGCCTCGCTCAGCCCCTCAGGCTTTGCGGAGGTCTCCTGCTTGAACGTCACCGATGTATCGCCCTGGGCCAAGCCCTGGGCAGTTCCCGCCAGCACGGCACTCACGGCAAAGGCGTACGGATCCGTGGTCGCCTGGTCTTTGCCAAGTTTGGTCTTCTCGATTGTCGCGGTACCCGCGCCGGGAAAATCAATCGTCGCCTTAACGCTCTGGCCATGCACGGGGATATTCAGCCTGTAATCCATCGCCCACTCGTTGGCATGCGAACCGCCAAGGGCCTCATCGTTAGCGGTCGAGCGCATGGTGCCGGCACAGAAGTCGTAGTCGTGCTCCTCCCACAGCTCGCGCGTGGTGTAGCGCCCGTCGTCCCACGGGCCAAAGCCGTCGCCCTTGGTGGTACCGTCGCCGCCAAACGAGGGGATCTTCTTTTTGGCAGGATTGCCCTGGCTATTGCCAGACAGGCTCACGCTCGGCTTAAAGTAGCACTCGGTGACCGTCGCATCTCCCTTGTTGGCGCGCGCAGCAATGCCGCCCAGGTTCACATCGTTTTGGATGATGGGGATCACGGCGATGGGGTTGTATTGACGCGAGCTCAGGTCGCCCGCAAAGTGGCTGCGGACGAGCTCGTTGCCCTTTTCAGTCAAAATACGGCCCGCCAGGCCACCCGTCCACGCGCGCGTCACGGCGACAACGCCCACGTACGATGCGGCATAGCTGTAGCACTGCGCCGTCGAGAAGCAGTCGATGATCTTGGCGTCGCCCGCCATGCAGCCCACAAAGCCCGAGGCGTACACGTTGTTGCCGCCCAGGGCGCCGACGGCCACATCGTATTTATTGGTGACGTCGGTCATGCCCTTCTCGGCAATCGAGCCATCCTCGTTGCGCGTAGGCGTCACGCGGCAGTACTCGATGGTCGAGTTCTTGACGTAGCCGGCAAACGCCGCCATATACAGGCCCTCGCCGCCGATTGCCTGTACGCCCGAGGTCGTGTTGTTGACGGCGCGGCCGCCACGGACCTCGCAGTTGTAGAGGCTGCAGCCGTCGAGCTCGCCGGCGATCAGGCCTCCCTCAAAGCCCGCGTTGGTAATCACGTTGAGCATGTTGTTGGCGCAAGTCACGTGCAGGGTGCTCTCCATGACCATGACGTTTTCGAAGCTGGTGTTGACGGCCTTGCCCACGATGATACCGCCGCGGAAGTCCGCCCAGATGTTGGCGTCCTCGACAAGGAAGTTCTTGATGGTGGCGCCGTCGGTCTCGGCAAAGAAGCCCGTGTCGCGCTCGGGGTCCAAGACCTTATTCTCGTAGTTCAGGCCCTTCACGGTATGGTTTTGACCGTCAAAGACGCCCTTAAAGGGATGTTCTTTGTTGCCAAAGGAGAGGTGCTTGACCGTGTCCGCAACAATGGCGTTCATATCATCATCGTTAAGAACGATATCGTTATCGAGATAGACGCGCCACTGCGACGTGTCGCGCTGTCGCGACAGCGCGACGCACGCCAGGAAGTCGTTCCTGTTTGTGATGTGGAATTCGGTCTGATCCTCGGCATGCGCTGCCGCCGGCAGCACCATAACGCAGCAAAGGGCAATCGCCGCGACGGCAACCAGCCTGCTGAGCACACCTCGGTTTTTGTTCTTGATCTCCATGGGCTAGTTCGCCTCCGGCCAGCCCGCGGCGTCGAGCACGTCGAGGACGGTATCGTTTGCCTGCTGGTTTTTGGCCTGCACGGCCTGGACGTCGATATCGAGTTTGAATGAGCCGCCGCGCGCGGCATCGTGGTAGTCGCCCACAAAGCGCAGCGAGTCCATGAGACTCTCCGTCATGGCGCCGGGGTCGAGCATGCCGCCACGACCAGCCAATCCGCGGTAGTAGTACCACCCATCGCCGCCATCGATCCACGGGGACCCCTCGCCCGCGTTCACGTGAAAGGCAACGTTGCCCGAGGCATCCGCGCTCGAACCGTCGGGCGCCACTGACGTCATGCGCAGACGAGCGCGAACGTACTCAGGCTGCGCGCCGGCGTTCTCCACGCGCACGATGCGGCTGATGTCAGAGCCCCCGGCCTTGGTGTCGGGATAGTCCCCGTGCTCGTTGGCCTCAAACGGAATCTCCTCGCCCTGCTCGTTTAGGGTGTATTCGCAGACTCGTACCTTCACGCTGCCAAACGATAGGACGTTGTTCGCCGGGACCATATCAACGGTAAAAGCCAGCGTGCCGCACAGGCACGCCAGGGCCAACAGCGCCATCGCGGCAAGCGCCAAGGTGCGTTTCTGATTGTCGGAAAGATTGTTGAGCATTACGTTCGCCAATCGTCGATCAAAGGGGAACCGAGATCCCGACCCGAAAATGGGGATGGGGAGCGGGCCGGGATCTCGGTGGAGGGGGTGAGATTACTTCAGGCCATTAGCCCAAGTCTGGGCAGCAGCCAAAGCAGACGCAGACGAACCCTCAGTGGTGCCGTCTGCTGCGTAAATGAAACAGTTGACATCCATCTTGGCAGGATTGGCGAAATCCTTTTGCTCGGTCTCCTTGGGCGTAGTCACCTGGGTGAACAGCTCACCGGTCCACTTGTCCTCGGTCTTGCTGGCAATAAGCGGAGTGGCCTCGGTCCCATTGCCAACATAAACGAAGAGGCCACCGAGATAATGAGTCGGCTCGCCCGCAACGGCGGTCGCATCAACGGCCTTCCAGCCAGAGTTAATGGTGAAGTAAGTCGTCTTGGAGTCTTCGGTCCCGGCAGGCGCCGTCTTGTTGTTCACGAAAACGTACACATATGCATCCTCTGACCCCTTGCCGATACCGACATTAGGATTCTTGGCAACAGACACGCCGGGGGCGAGCTTAGAGTCCTTAACCCATTTGGTCTCGGTCAGGTTGCCGTTGACCTTATTGGGGTCAGTCGGAATTGGCTGCCCCGGTTTGTCGGGATCGGTAGTTGGCTTGTTGATGCCCGCAGTAGTGAAGTTGTTGGTCAGGCTCGACTGCGCCGTCAGCCATGCATAGGTGCCCACGCCGGCGGCCAGCACCAGCAGCAGCAAGGCGGCAACGATGCCGTAGCGCTTTTTCTTCTTGTTTTCCATCGTCCTCTTCCTTTCGAAAATCGACTTCCCCGGCAACGGCCCTTGCCGTTGCCGATGCCTCTCCCCTGCCGCTATGGACGCCGCTCCCCCGCATGCGCGCGGGCATGATTGCCCGCAGGCTCGTCGGGAACCATCCGATCGAGCACTATCGACGCCGCGACCAGCAGCGCCAGAATGGCCACCACAACAAGCAAACCGGGCATCGTCGTGCAATATGCGTTAACGAAGCCCAGGTAAGGGACACAAAAAGAAACGACGCCGATCACGCGTGAAAAAGGCGTCTGCTCGGCGTCGTGCACGATGGTTCCATCTGCATTTTTGTTTGCGATTCCCTGCGTGCTGATCGTCTGCGCCACAGGGTCGACCTCGTACACCTGGTGGGTCACTACGGCGCCGTCCGACCGGTAAAAAGTTGCATTGTCGCCCACGGCGATATTCGTTGGGTCAACCTGGTGAACAAACACCATGGAGCCGACGGGAAGCTCGGGTTCCATAGATCCCGAGAGCACGGCAAAGGGCATGCAACCAAATGCGCGGGGAGCAAAAGAAACGACGGCAAGGGCTATGACAAGCGCAAGCGCCATGCCACTAAGAAGTGAAATAAATCGTCTGAATCCGCGCGTTGCCAACGTGATTATTTCATCCCCATCGAGGCTATATTCGATCCCATCAAGGATTAGCCACTTTTCTAAGACGTTTAATAGATGAGTTCGAAAAAGCCAATCTGAAATCTATTTCTAACAATCACCGTAGCTGCTTCCGCGTTTTTATCAACGTCTTTCCGCCAAATGCTACTATTTTTGCCGTAAGTGGTTATTTGTCCCCACACTTGTCTGCTTTATCCAACAACTGCGGCTAACCCCTACACAACTTTTCAATAGAGGGTCTGATATTTTGTACGGCTCAGATATCGCACCCCCCCCCACATTAAATATATACTGCATTTAGTATCGTTTATTTTCAACCCCCTTATTCATGCCTCTACGGCTACCCCGCGTAGCTCTTAGCCCATACCTTCTGGAAACCGTGTCCATCCGGAAAGCCCGTCCCACTCTGAATACATCCAGCGAACATATGCGAGCGTGTCATCCAGGACGGCCTCGTCATCGGGGTGATGGAAAATGTCGCCCCAAACGCTTGCAGCGGTTGCGCCCACAAGTGCCAAGAAAAAAGCCTCGAGAATTTCGAGGCTTTCACATTTGTATTGTTTTGCACGAAGCACCGCGAACAGCGAAGTTACTCCCCCAGCACGGCCTTTTTGGCGGCTGCAGCCATGTTGTCCAGATCTTCCTTGGTGGGATGGTCCTTCGCGGCAACCCAGTTGTCGAGCAGCATCTTAAATCGGGCGTTTTCGGGATCCTGCTCAAGCATTGCCTCGTAGCGCTGCTTGACGGCGGGACCCATCTTGCCTTGGCACATCGCCCAGCCCGCAAGCTCGGCATCGTTGGCCAAATTGGAGGTCACGCGGTCGATAATCTGCTGGTAATAGCTCTGGTCGGCACCAAAACCGCAGGTGCCAAACAAGAAGACGCGCTTGCCGTGCAAGGCGGAGAGCAACGCCGCGACCGAAGGCGTGCACGCACCCTTGTCGCACCAAAAACCGACGAGCACCGTGTCGGCCGCGCAGGCGCCCTGCGCCTCGAGCGCAACCTGATCTGCATCCGCATCGTCGCTCAACGCCGCGGCATGGACAAAATCAACACCCGCAGCCTGCAGAGCGCGCTTGATCGCGCCCGAAACCATCCTGGTATTACCGCTCTTGCTGTTAACCACCAAAGAGCACGTCATAGTCACGTTGCCTCGTTTCCCCCAAAACTAAAGCCACTAATGCAATTTATTAGATGAATATCTTAGTACTTACGTGACAGATGTAAACCACCGTCTGTCGATTGATTAATTTGCCCCACGGGCTTGCTCACTGGGCAAACTGGCTGCGGTAGAGTTCGGCGTAGAAGCCGCCTGCCGCTAGCAGCTCGTCGTGCGTGCCGCGCTCGATAATCTGGCCGTCGCGCATGACCAGAATGCAGTCGGCGTTGCGGATCGTCGACAGGCGGTGCGCCACCACAAAGCTTGTGCGGCCGGCCATAAGCTCGTCGAATGCCGCCTGCACCTGCAGCTCGGTGCGCGTATCGATGCTCGAGGTCGCCTCGTCCAGCAGCAGAATAGCCGGGTCGGTGAGCATGACGCGCGCGATGCACAGCAGCTGCTTTTGACCCTGGCTAAACGTGCCGCCGTCCTCGCCGATCACCGTATCGTAGCCGCTTGGCAGCTGCACGATAAACTTGTGCGCGTGCGCGCGCTTGGCGGCTTCGATAACCTGTTCGCGCGTGGCATCCGGGCAACCGTAAGCGATGTTTTCCGCCACCGTGCCCTCGAACAGCCACGTATCCTGCAGCACCATGCCAAAGGCGCGGCGCAGGCTTGCGCGCGTGTAGTCACGCGAAGACCGGCCATCGACCATGATGCGTCCGGCATCGATATCGTAAAACCGCAGCAGCAAGTTGATGAGCGTTGTCTTGCCGCAGCCCGTGGGGCCGACCAGGGCAAAGCGCATGCCGGGCTTGGCCTCGATGCAGATGTCCTGCAGCAGCTTGCGGTCGGTCACATAGCTAAAGTCCACATGCTCAAAGGTCACCTCGCCCTGCGGGACGGCAAGTTCCACGGCATCCTCCGCATCGGGCTCCTGCTCGCGCGCATCGAGCAGCGCAAACATACGGCGCGCCGAGGCATACGCCGTCTGGATCTGCGTAATGACGTTGGTGACCTCGTTGAACGGCTTGGTGTACTGGTTGGCATAGGACAGGAAAATCTGCACACCGCCCACCGTAAGCGCCGCGGGCACGCCCGTGATCACGCCCACGCAGCCGATCACAGCGACCACGGCATAGATGATGTTATTGATAAAGCGCGTGCCGGGGTTGGAGAGCGAACCCATAAACTGCGCGCGCTCGCCCGCGGTGTAGAGCTCGGCATTGAGGGCATCGAAGCGTTGCTGAGCGTTCGAGCCATAGACAAAGGCGTCGACAAGCTTCTGCTCGCCCACGTACTCCTCGATATGGCCGCCAAGCTGACCCTGAATACGCTGCTGCGCCGTAAAGCTCTTGTTGGAGAGTTTGGCGATGGCGCTGGCCGCAAAGATGGAGAGCGGCGTGACGAGCACCACCACGAGCGTCATGGTCAGGTTAATGGAGAGCATAAACGCGAGCGTGCCCACGATGGTGATAACGCCGGTGAAAAGCTGGGTAAAACCCTGCAGCAGGCCGTCACCCACCTGATCCACGTCGTTGACCACGCGGCTCATAAGGTCGCCGTGGGCATGGCTGTCGATAAAGCTGAGCGGCATACGGCTGAGCTTGTCGCTCGCCTCCACGCGCATGTCGCGCACCGTCTCGTAGGACAGGCGGTTGACGCAGTAGCCCTGTAGCCACTGGAAGGCCGCAGCACCTACGACGACAATCGCGAGCTTGGTAACGAGCGGCAGCAGTGCGTCAAAGTCCACCTGCCCGGCGGCAACGATCAGGTCGATGCCCTCGCCGATGAGGATGGGCGTGTAGAGCTGCAGAATCACGGAGATGGCGGCGCTCACAAACGACGCAACAAACGAAATGCGATGCGGACGAACGTAGCCCAGCAAGCGGCGGGTCACCGCACCCACGGGATAGCGCTCGGGATCGCCGGGCTGGCGCGGACCGTCGCCCAGGTCGTTGAGGTTATCGTTACCGGACACGTTGGCCGTCATCGTGGCGACCGAACCGGAGGAAGTGTACGGATTCATTTAGCAGCCCTCCTTTGCGCAAGTGGATGCCGGGGCAGCCGGGGCGGACGCGGGACTTGGGACGGGCGCGGGCGCCGCACTCCCCTGCTGGCCCTCGAGTTCCTCGCGGCGCAGCTGCGACTGGCAGATCTCTCGGTAGAGCTGGCAGCTTGCATACAGCTCGTCATGCGTGCCCAGGCCCGCAACCGAGCCGTGATCGAGCACGCAGATCATGTCGGCGTCGCGCACGGTCGAGACGCGCTGGCTTACGATCACCGTCGTGAGCGGCAGCCCGCCCTCGACGGCACCGCGCACGCTGCGCTCGCGGATGGCACGGCGAAGCGCCGCGTCGGTCTTAAAGTCGAGTGCCGAGGCGGAGTCGTCCATGATCAGAACCTGCGGCGAACCCACCAGGGCACGCGCGATAGTCAGGCGCTGACGCTGGCCACCGCTAAAGTTCTTGCCGCCCGCCTCGACCGGGGCATCTAAGCCCTGTGGCTTGTTGCGCACGAACTCGCTCGCCTGCGCCATGTCGAGCGCCGCCCAGAGCTCCTCGTCGGTCGCCGACTCGTCACGCCAGGTCAGGTTGCTGCGGATGGTGCCGCTCACCAGCGACGCTCGCTGCGGAACGGTCGCGACCACGTGGCGCAGCTGGTCGAGCGGCCAGGTGCGCACGTCGGCGCCCATCACGCTCACGCTGCCGGTACTCGCATCGTATAGGCGCGGAATAAGCGAGACAAGCGTGGACTTGCCGCTACCCGTACCGCCGATAATGCCAAGCGTCTTGCCCAGCGGGAGCTCCAGAGTCACATCGCTCACGGCATTTGCCGCGCCGGCGCCAAACGAGAAGCTCGCATGGTCAAAGCTCAGCGCAGGGACCGGAACAGCGCCACCCGTCAGGTCGCTCGGCTCAGGCAGCGCGACCGGCTGGTTGCCCTCGTCAGCGATGCTCGGCACGCAATTGAGCACCTCGTTGATACGCGACGCGCTGGCGCTCGCCTTGGTAAAGACCACGACCAGGTTGGCGACGTACACGATGGAGGTGAGCGTCTGCGTCATGTAGTTCACAAACGCCATGACCTGACCCTGCGTGAGCTCGCCCACGTTGACCTGGATGCCGCCCACCCACAGGATGGCGCACACGCCCAGGTTCATCACCAAAAACGTGACGGGATTAAGGATCGACGAGAGCTTGCCCACCGCGATGGCAGTATTGGCCTGGTCATCGGCGGCTTGGGCAAAACGCTCGCGCTCGTGGTCCTCACGCACAAAGGCGCGAACAACGCGGGCGCCCGAAAGCCCCTCGCGGCAGATAAGCGCGATGCGGTCGAGCTTTGCCTGCAGCTGCCTGTAATACGGGATACAGCGCGCCATGACAAACCAAAACACCAGGCCGATAGCGGGCGTGCAGATCAAGAAGATCATGCCGAGCTTAAGGTCGATGGCAAGGGCCGCGCACATAGAGCCCACCGCCAAGAAGGGCCAGCGGATGAGCATGCGTACGCCCAGCGCCACAGCGAGCTGCACCTGGTTGACGTCGTTGGTGATGCGGGTGATAAGCGACGGCGTGCCAAAGCGGTCGAGTTCGGCATAGCTCAACTTGTTGATGTGCTGGTAGAGCGCACCGCGGATATCGGTGCCCATGCCCTGCGAGGTGAGCGCCGCCATCTTTTGGCAGACGAGCGTAAACGAGATGCCGATCACAGCCATGGCGCCAAGCAGCATACCGTAGTGGACGACGGCGTTGACATCGTGTGCGCCAATACCCTTATCGATCATCTGGGCAATCACCAGCGGCGTCAGCAGGTCAAAGATCACTTCGATCAGCTTACACGCAGGGCCAATCACCATATACCGGCGAAACTTACCACCAAAACGCCTGAGCAGCTCAATCATGTATAGGCGCTCCCTATCATCATCCACATTCAATTCGAACCATGATAGTACCGCCACCCCAAAAGAAGCGTAAACAACTCGTCATTTCTAACGGGATTCAGTTTTCAGAGGGGTATACGCGCACACCCAGCCAGTGTCGGGTCAACTAGCATGGTATACTTACATTAGTGCTACCAAGTTAGTCGCCGACCCTTGAAATGAGGTGCCGAGATGAACGACATTCTCGCAAGAAGAGCAAGACGAGCAACTGTGGGCATCGCCCTTTCCGCGGCACTTGTCGCGGGAATCGCCCCCGTAGCGGCGATCGCGGCAGAAACCAGTTCCCCCACCGATGCGGCCGTTTCGCAGACGAGCGCCACCAGCGGCAATTCGGGCGCCCCGCAGACAGAAGATGCGGCCGCCGCAAAAGAAAAAGCGTATGCAGCCATGCAGGAAGCGCTCAAAAACCTCGAGGCCGCAAAAGACGCCGCAAGTCCCGAGAAAATTGCGGAAATCGATGATGACATTGCCGCATTTCAAGAACTCTACGACATGGTGGTGGCGGAAGCCGCCAAACGGAGGGAACCCCTTCCCGCCATGCAAGCGAACGTCGATGCAGCCCAAGCCAAATACGATGAGGCCCACAACCGAACAAGCGAGCTCCAGGCAGAATTAGATAAGGCACTTGAAGCACTCGGCGGCGAGGAGCCCAGCACAGCTATTAAGGAGCATATTAAGCAGTTGCGCATGGAGATCATGACGGCAGAAAGGCGAGAAGAATCTTGTGAAGATGATCTTCACCGCTACCAACGCCGGCTCGAAAGCCAGGAAAAACAGGTTCAGTATTTCGAAAGTGAGGCAAAGGAAGCTAAAGCCCACATCGACGAGGACATAGCCAAGCGAAATGCGCTCCTCGGCGATTTGGAAAAGGCGCAAACGGCCTATGACGGCGCCTGCAAGGCATACGAAGAGGCAAAGGCCGCGGCAGACAAGGCCACCTCGCCCGAGATAACGAAACCGACCGAGACGACGCCTCCCTCCGGCTCAACGCAACCCGCCGAGGCGACACCGCCCGTTGCCTCACCTGCAACCGGCAAAGACGCCCTACCAAGCTCCACCAAGCAGGCGAACTCGAGCAGCGGCAAGCAAGCAAATACGACCGCCGGCAAGCTCGCGAACACGGGCGACACAGCACCGAGCGCAATCGCACTCGCAGGAATCGCCGCCGCAGGCCTCGGAATAACCGCCACGGGTGTACGCCGCCTCAAGAACTCAAAATAGCCGCCAGAGCATACCATCTTCGCCAATCCACAAGCCCAGAGACAAAAGAGGCCCGTTTCCCCAACCTAGGGAAACGAGCCTCTTTAACTGCAAAAATTCAAGCAACAGCACCGCCGCCTCTTGAACCACATAGCCATCAATGCCCAGACAACACCAGCAAGCCGCATTCCACAAGGGATAGATTTAAATTAGATAAACGCGCCTTTACGGATGATTTTTGGACGACGGGGCCCGGTCGGCGGCGAGGTGTTTGGTAGTCGAGCGATCCCGCAGGCGAAGCCGTGGACCAGCGAGACACCAAACACCTCGCCGCCGACCGGGCCATGTCGCGGCACCAAAAAACGCCCGTGCGCTCGATGGATTCGGATGCCCGACAGAGGCTCCTTATGGCTGCTTCCTTCCGGACCTGACCAGATTCGGAACATGTCGTCATCCGAACCCATCGAACGCGCTAGGCGCTCGGTATATCTTACCTGCTCCCGCCCGCCAGAGCAAGGTAGCTAATTTGGGACGGAGCTTTTTTGACTACTTTTGCAGCCCGATTGCCAGAGCAGCCAATGAGTAGTCAAAATAGTCCGATCCCAAAATGACCGGCTTGGTGCCGCACCACAGAAAGGGCCCATCTACTACGTTTAGGCCGCAGGGGTCAACCATAGCCGGCTTTTTCGAAAATCGGCAAGCTTTCTACCTGCGGTTTTGTTTTTGCAAATTCCGGGATGGTCGAAGGTGGCCGGTTTAACGTAGTAGATGGCCGCATTTCGTGGCAAACGGTCCGACCCAAGACCCAAGGCAGCCAACCTCGAATGGTCATTCTCGAAGTTGCGGTGGAATACGGACTGAATTGGCACCTTAAAGGCAAAAACACTCCGTATTCCACCGCAACTTATCGAGGGGATGGGTTTTAGAGGCGAGCGAGGTCGTAGGCTTGGGCGGCTGACTCACCGGCGAAGATGAGGTTGGTTGTGGCTTCCTGAGGATTGAGCGCCTGGTCGAGAGGCATGGGCTTGCGGCAGATCGGCAGTACCAAGTCGATACCTTGCTCATATACCGCGTTCAGGTTGTCAGCACGGCCGCCCACGACGGCGACCACCGGCTTGCCATATCGCCTGGCGCGGCGAGCCACACCCACCGGCGCCTTACCGGCGGCGGACTGCTCGTCCATATTGCCCTCGCCTGTTATGACCAGGTCGACATCGCGCACGCGCTCGTCAAACCCCACGAGATCGAGCACCGTCTCTACACCCGAGCGCAGCTCCGCACCGAGCGCCAGCAACGCGGCGCCCAAGCCACCGGCAGCGCCCGCGCCGGGCACGCCGAGCACCGAGCCAAATGTCCGTGCGCCCTCGGGTGTGCGCAACAACCCCTGGGCTCGCGCCTCGAAAATTGCCGCATCGAGCAGGCGACCGTAGCCGACCATCCAGCCGTCGTATCTGCGCAGCGCCTCGACATCATCCGCCGGCAGGCCCTTCTGCCCGCCAAACACCGCCAGTGCGCCTCGACGCCCCACGAGCGGATTCTCGACATCGGAAAGCACAACGATACGAGCATCATCCAAAGCCTGCAGCGCTGGCGCCAAATCAACGCTCGCCACCCGCTCAAGTCCGGCAAGACCGGGGGCGACATCGCAGCCCTGGTCATCGACCACACGCGCGCCCAGCGCCTGCAGCATGCCGGCGCCACCGTCGTTGGTGGCACTGCCGCCCAGACCAATATAGATAGTCTTTGCCCCGGCGCGAACCGCACGGAGTATCAGCTCGCCCACGCCATAGGTCGAAGCCGCAAGCGCCGCCGATTCCGTGCAGGGTGAATACCCAATACCCGCCGCCTCGGCCATCTCAATTACAGCCGAGTCGCGCTCGTCGTCCACCAGCATCCGGGCAGACACGCGGTCGCCCAAGGGACCTGCAACCTCGCAGATCACAATCTCACCGCCGCACGCGGCAACGGCATCGAGCGTTCCCTCGCCACCATCTGCCAACGGCAATGCGCGCACCTCGGCATCGGGCCAAACGCGGCGCACGCCTTCGGCAACCGCTGCCTCCGCCTGCGCGCTCGAAACGCTGCCCTTAAAGGAGTCGATCGCCAGCAGCACACGGCGGGGCCGACGGCATGCAGGACCAAAGTCAACCGCCGTGCCAGCATCCTCACCGGCACCTGCAAGCGCTGCGGCGTGAGCGGCGTGTGCTTCAAGATCGGCCCCACAACCGCAATCAGCGCCGCCCGCTCCGCGCAGACCGCCAAAATAGCTACTTAGCAGCTCGCGGCATTCATCCGCCAGGACCCCAGCCGTCACGTTAAACCGATGATTCAGGCGCGAATCGGCATTCAGGTCATACAGCGAACCCAGCGCGCCCGCCTTGGCATCAGCCGCGCCATACACGCAGCGCCCCGCGCGCGCGTTAACCATAAGCCCCGCACACATGCAGCATGGCTCGAGCGTCACGTAGACCGTGCAATCGGAAAGGCGCCAGCGACCGAGCGACCGAGCGGCAGCGCACAGGACCGCGAACTCTGCATGAGCCGAAGGATCCTGATCGAGCTCGCGCCGATTGTGCGCCCTCGCGACGATCTCGCCGTCGCGCACCACTACGGCTCCGATGGGCACCTCGCCCACCGCCGCGGCGGCGCGCGCCTCGGACAGTGCCTCGCGCATGAACTTCTCGTCGATTTCGGTGATCGTCATCGTTCGCCTTCCCTGTTGCAAATTCAAAACGATGCTATCATTACGACTCACGGAGAGATGGCAGAGCGGTTGAATGCGGCGGTCTTGAAAACCGTTGAGCGCGAGAGCGTTCCGGGGGTTCGAATCCCCCTCTCTCCGCCACTTCTAGTGATGCACCGGCGTCATGGTCCGCTCAAACAGTGCATCGACCACGTCGGCTATCTCAGGTCGACGCTCAAGATCGTGGCCCGATTCCCACCATATCGTGAAAAGTCGAATAATACCGCCGGCGACAAACTCAGACGTCGTCTCGAGTGACACGGGAGCCAGGGCATCCTCGGCAAGCACGTTCATCACACGCTCGCGGATGGAGCGGGCAATGCGGTCGCAAATAACATTGGTCAACATGCCCGACATGCTGCTTGCCAAAATGTTATCCATGAGCCGCTCGTGCGTCAGAATCAAATCCATAGCATCGTCCAAAATCGCGTGCCGAAGCGCGCGCACGTCCTCGGCAGACACTGCACCGGCCTCATCGGGCTGTTTTTGCGGCAAACCCGACATAAGCTCATCGATATAAAAGGCAAAGTAATCGTTCTTGTCGCGAAAGTGCTTGTAGAACGTCGTACGGCGAATCATGGCGCGGTCGCACAGCATGGCAACCGTCAGGTCCTCAAAACGATGCTCCTCGAGAAGCTCGGTGAAGGCATCGAACAGGGCGCGGTAGGTTTTCTTAATGCGAAGGTCCACTGGTATCGCCATCCTCAGGGCAAAGACAACACTCGTCAATCTGTCGCATATCTTACACCTGTACCTCGCGCGCTTTGCCCCGGTGCCGGCCCCGCCGAAAACACAACGCTTACCGGAAAGTTCGGCACGGCAAAACGTTGCGGGTATACTAGTAGCGTTATACCAACGGCAGCTGGCGCATGCCGCCGCGGCCATTCGAAACGGAGACATCATGCTTCCCGTCATCATCGGCATCGTTGTTGTCATTGTGATTGCCTGCGCCATCGCCGGCATCTACAACAACATGGTCACCAAGCGTAACCGCATCGATAACGCCTGGCAGAACATCGATACGCAGCTGCAGCGCCGCAACGACCTGATCCCCAACCTGGTCGAGACCGTCAAGGGCTACGCCAAGCACGAGCAGGAGACGCTCTCCGCCGTGATCAGCGCGCGTAACACCGCCGTCAAGGCCACCACGCCCGAGGCCAAGATGGAAGCCGACAACGTGCTGACCGGTGCGCTGCGCCAGCTCTTCGCCGTGGCCGAGGCCTATCCCGATCTTAAGGCAAACACCAACTTTACGCAGCTGCAGGCATCGCTCGAGGATACCGAAAACAAGATTAGCTATGCACGCCAGAGCTACAACGACTGCGTGCTCAGCTACAACAACGCCATTCAGACGTTCCCGGCTGTCATCTTTGCTGGCATCTTCCAGTTTAAGGAGCGCCAGGGCTTCGAGGCCGCCGAAGCAGCCCGCCAGGCCCCGACCGTCAAGTTCTAGTAGTTTGGCAGCGCATCCTTAATCGGCCAAATGCATAAACCGCCCCGTCGAATGCATACTTCGACGGGGCGGTTTCCTTTTTCGCGAAGGTCCCCCTCTAAGCGCCGTGCATTTTTAGGAGTATTCAACATAACCAAGAGCTTCGGGCGCCACGATAAATGCCAAAGACCGCGAATATCCCTGCAGATCAAACGCTGTCAGCCCATAACCCCGCCCATCATCCGTAGAAAACATCGAGAAATCCCGATTTTTTGCCCGAGGTCGGTATGCAGGGGCCTTCGATTGCAGAATACTCGCAAAGATGCACGTCGCCACCGCCCCCACATGGCGCGAAGCAAAACAAAAGGGCGACCCTCCTTTCCGGCGCACTCCGCAGGACGCAAGAAGCCCTCGCCGCACGAAGTGCGCAGCGAGGGCTTCTTGCATGTCCGAGGACGCGCCGGGAGGGAACTTGCTCTCTGCCCGGATAGGTAAGACAAATTACGCGACGGTGTAAACCCAGTTGTGCTTGTCCTCGACAGCACCGGACTGGATGCCAGTCAGGGTCTCGCGGAGCTTCTTCATCACAGGACCGATCTCGGTGTAGCCAGCCGGGAAGGTCACGGTCTCGTCGGCGCCGTAAACCTTGTTGTCGATCTCGCCAACCGGGGAGATGACGGCAGCGGTGCCGCACAGGCCGCACTCCACAAAGGTGCCGGCCTTGACCTCGGCCCATTCGACGGGGCGCTGATCGACGGTCATACCCAGGTCCTGAGCAACCTGAACGAGCGAACGACGGGTGATAGAGGGCAGGATGGAGTCGGTGTGCGACTGAGGAACGACGAGGGTGCCGTCCTCCTTCACGAACAGGACGTTGGCGCCACCGGTCTCCTCGACATAGGTGCGGGACTCGGAGTCGAGATACAGGTTCTCGGCATAGCCCTCGCGATGGGCCTCCATCGTGGGCTTAAGGGACATGGCGTAGTTGAGGCCGGCCTTGATGTTGCCGGTGCCGTGCGGTGCGGCACGGTCATACTCGGAAACGCGCAGCTTGACGGGCTTGAGGCCACCCTTAAAGTACGGACCGACCGGGGTCACGAGAATGCGGAACGTGTACTCAGGAGCGGGAGCCACGCCGATCACGTCACCGGAGCCGATCATAAACGGACGCACGTACAGGGTCGCGCCGGAGCCGAAGGGCGGAACCCAGGCGGCGTTGGCAGAAACGACCTGCTTGACGGCCTCAACGAACTTGTCCTTGGGGAACGGGGGCATCTCAAGGCGCTGGGCAGAGTTGTACATACGCTCGGCGTTCATGTCGGGACGGAAGCAGACGATGCTGCCGTCCTCGGCGGTGTAGGCTTTCAGGCCCTCAAAGACCTCCTGGCAGTAATGGAAGATGCCGCCGCACTCGGAGACATGCAGGGTGTGGTCGGTGGTCAGGCCGCCCTCGTCCCACTCGCCGTCCTTCCAATGGGCCTCGTAGCTGTAATCGGTCTTCATGTAGCCAAAGCCGAGGCTACCCCAATCGATATCCTTCTTCTCGACAGTCATATGCCGCTCCTTACATACACAGTTGCATACTCGCGAACCCGCACGCAAGGACCGAGGCCGACCGCGTCGCAACGTCGCACGCCCGGAGCGTAGAGCCGGACGGGACACGCGAGCAGCATCAAAGCCGATGGCACGTCGATTCGCATGCACGAGATTGTACTCCCCGCACGCGTCTGATAAAACGTTTTTCTTTAACTAAGTAAAGTATTTTCATTTGCCTCCAACACAAAAGGCCCGCCATCGAATCCGATGACGGGCCTTGGAATTAACGTCCGAAAACAAGCTCGGACTAGGCGTTCTTTTTACCGAGCTTAGCCTTAACCAGACCGACCACGGTCGGGATGATCGACACGGCGACAATCCCGATGATCAGCAGCTCAAAGTGCTCCTGCACAAACGGAATGCCACCAAAGAAGTAACCCAGCAGCGTAAAGACCGTCGACCAGGTAATGCCACCCAACACGTTAAAGACGACAAAGTTGCGCCAGTGCATGCCGCCCATGCCAGCGATAAAAGGCACAAAGGTGCGGATGAACGGGAAGAAGCGGCCGAGGAAGATGGCCAGATGGCCCCACTTGTCCAAGAAATCCTCGGACTTTTTGATGCGCTCGGGCGTCATGGCCTTTACCTTGCCCGAGGCGATGATCTTGCGGCCAAAGAAGTGGCCGATCATAAAGTTGCACTGATCGCCCAGGATGGCTGCGGCCCATGCGGTGGCCAGAAGCGCCACGATGTTAAAGCCGCCGTTATGGGCAAAGAAGCCCGAGGCAAACAGCAGCGAGTCGCCGGGAAGGAACGGGAAGAACACCACACCCGTCTCGATAAAGATGATTAGGAACACGCAGCCATAGGCCATAAGCGGGCCGGCGGCGATCCAGCTGGCGATCGCGGTGCGCGGGTCCTTAAGCAGCTCGGCGATAAAATTGATGAAACCCATGAAGTAAAACCTCTCAGTTGTGGGCGCGGACACGTCCAAGTTGACCAGTATACGGTTGCGATGCGAGCACGGGCCAAACCCCTCAAAAGTCTTACTTCATTACCAGCAAGTTTGCATAACTGACACTTGTCGCCCAAAGCAAAGCAGGATTGCCCTTCCTAATCCCTAGCGAATCGCTATACTTTATTGAATCGCATTGTCACGGTGCTAAGGGAGGGCGGCCGGTGAGCTTTATCAATACCATTCGTGAGGACATCAAGACCGTCCAGGCGCAAGACCCCGCCGCGCAAAACGGTCTGGTCATCTTCCTTTCCTACCCTGGCCTGCACGCCAAGTGGAACCACGTGCCCGAGCACTGGCTGTGGGAGCACGGTCATCGCTCACTCGCCCGTGTGCTCTCGCAAATCACCCGCCACATCACCGGCGTCGAGATTCATCCCGCCGCGCAGATCGGCAAGCACTTCTTTATCGACCACGCCATGGGCGTCGTTATTGGCGAGACTGCCATCGTGGGCGATAACTGTGTGCTCTACCAGGGCGTCACGCTCGGCGGCACCGGCAACGAGACCGGCAAGCGCCACCCCACCCTGGGCAACAATGTCACGGTGGGCACGGGCGCCAAGGTGCTTGGCAACATCCACATTGGCAACAACGTCAAGATCGGCGGCAACTCGGTCGTCGTCAAGGACGTGCCCGACAACTGCACCGTCGTGGGCGTGCCCGGGCGCATCATCAAGCGCAACGGCTGCCGCGTGTTCGAGGAGAGCTTCGACGCCAAGCAGCACCGCGAGTATATGCCCGACGATGCCGCCGAGCAGAGCGCCCTCAACCGTCAGGGCATCACCGAAAACGCCCGTCGCGTCAAAGAACTCGAGCAAGAGGTGGCCGAGCTCAAAGCCCTCGTCGCCAAGCTCGTGGACGAGCGCTAGAAGCGGACGGCCACCGACAACATTGACGCCAACACAAAAGGCACGCCAGGGAATCCGCCCCCGGCGCGCCTTCTTTTCGATGTGACATGCGGGACTGCCCCTTTGTCACCTTATGCGAACTGGCTTAGGTAGAGGTCGGCGTAAGCGCCCTCGGCAGCCAGCAGCTCCTTGTGCGTACCCTGCTCGATGATATTGCCGTGATCCATGACCAGGATGAGATCGGCATCGACGATCGTCGACAGACGGTGCGCGATCACAAAGCTCGTGCGCCCGCGCATGAGCGCATCCATGGCACGGCCGATGGCGAGCTCGGTGCGCGTGTCCACGCTCGACGTCGCCTCGTCCAGGATGAGGATCGCCGGGTTGTTGAGCAGCACGCGCGCGATGGTCAGCAGCTGACGTTGGCCCTGGCTGATGCTCTCGGCATCGTTAGCCACACGCGTGTCGTAGCCCTGCGGCATAGTGCGCACAAAGAAGTCGACCTGAGCGGCACGAGCAGCAGCCACGACCTCCTCGCGCGTCGCCTCGGGACAGCCATAGGCGATGTTCTCGGCAATGGTGCCATCGAACAGCCAGGCGTCCTGCAACACCATGCCAAACTGCTGGCGCAGCTCGCCGCGATCCATGCGGCTCGTGTCCACACCGTCGAGGGTAATGCGGCCACCGTCGATCTCGTAGAAGCGCATGAGCAGATTGATGAGCGTGGTCTTACCCGCACCCGTGGTTCCCACCACTGCGATCTTCTGACCCGGCTCGGCGGTAAACGACACGTCGCGCATAAGCGGCTTGTCGGGCGAATATCCAAAGCGCACGTGCTCAAAAGCGACACGGCCCTCCACCTTGCCCGGCAGCTTGGCGGCGGCCGCCGGCAACGGATCGGCTTCCATCTCGGACTCGTCGAGCAGGTCGAACACGCGCTCGGCGCTCGCCAGCGCGCTCTGCAGCGAGTTAAAGGTAAACGACAGCTGCGTCATGGGCTCGGACGCCTCATAGATAAACTGGAAGAACGCCTGGAACACGCCGACGGTCATATGCCCGGCAACCAGCATGCTGCAGCCCACCAGCGCAATCACGATTTGCGCCAAGCGGCCGATAAAGCGCACTGCGGGACCGACGGCGTTAATCATAAAGTCGGCCTTGGTGCTCACGCGCGCCAGCTCCTTCGAAGCCTCGTGCACCTCGGCAGAGCTCTGGCGCTCGCGGTTAAACGCACGGATTACCAGACGGCCCGAGTAGCCTTCCTCGACCGCGCTCGTAATCTTGGACACCCACTCCTGGCGCTCGCCCGTCACATCGTGCGTGCGGCGCGAAACGACCTTCGTCACCAGCAGCGAAAGCGCCGTAAAGAACAAAAATACAAGCGTGAGCGGCACACTAAACACGAACATCACGCTCACGGCGCCCACCACGGTACCGATCGACACCAGAAGCTGCAGCAAGCCGCGCTGCATGCTCTCGGACATCTTGTCCAAGTCGTTGGTCGCACGGCTGACGACCTCGCCGGGACGATGCGCATCAAAGTAGGCAAGCGGCAGACGGTTGAGCTTTTGTGCGATGCGGTTGCGTAGGCGCAGGTTGAGGCGCTCGGCAACGCTCGACATCAAAAAGCTCTGAAGCGCGTAGAACGAGGCGGCGGCGGTCCAGATCATAAAGTAGATGAAGATGGTCCTGCCGCAGTTCTCCCAGGTAATGCTGAAGGTAGTGTTGTTGGCAAACGCCAGCTTCATGTGCCCCCACAGCTCATCGATCACGCGGGCGCTGTAAGCCGGCGCCGCGGTGTTAAAGATGACATAGAACACGATGCTCGCGAACACGATATAGAAGCGCCAATGGTCGCCGGCGGCCTCGCTCCACAGGCGGCGCACTGTCGCCCAGGTGTCGCGGGGCGTCTCGTCCTCGTCCTCGTCGTCAACGTCGCGCATGCGCTCCGCCTCGGCGCGGGCACGCTCGTCCTCGGCGCGCTCGTTTTCCTCGTAGAGTGCCTGGCGGCGAGCCTCGCGCTCCGCCGCCTTGGCGGCTTCGTCCAGGTCGGGCGCGACGCCCGTCTCCTCAACTGTCTCTGCAACCGCGGCATCCTCGGCGATGGCCTGCTTCTTGAGCTCCTCGGTCATGCTACTCACCTCCCTTCATCTGCGATTCCGCGATAGCGCGGTACACCTCGCAGGTTTCCATGAGCTCGTCGTGCGTGCCTAGGCCCACGATCTCGCCGTCTTTGAGCACCACGATCTGATCGGCATGCAAAATAGTCGAGATGCGCTGGGCGATGATGAGCACCGCGGCATCGCACGTCTCGTCCTGCAGCGCATGGCGCAGTGCCGCATCGGTCTTAAAGTCCAGGGCCGAAAAACTGTCGTCGAAGATATATAGATCGGCATGCTTCATGAGTGCGCGGGCAATCGCCAGGCGCTGGCGCTGACCACCCGAGAAGTTCGTGCCGCCCTGGGCCACCGGCGTATCGAGCCCCTGGGGCTGGTCGAGCACAAAGGTGCTCTGGGCAACCTCCAGCGCATGGAGCATGTCAGCCTCAGTCGCATCTTCGTTGCCAAAGCGCAGGTTGCTCGCCACCGTACCCGAGAACAGCCATGCCTTCTGCGGCACATAGGCGATACGCCCGCGGATGTCGTCTTGCGAAAGGTCGCGCAGATCGATGCCATTCAGGCGAATGGCGCCCTTCGTGGCATCGTGGAAGCGAAGCAAGAGCTTGGCCACCGTCGACTTGCCCGAACCCGTCGAGCCTACAATCGCCGTGGTCTGGCCACGGCGACAGGCAAAGCTCAGGTCGCACAGGGTATCCTCGTCGGCATCGTCAAAACGGAACGACATGTGGTCGAACACGGCCACCGCGTCGGCACCGTCAACAGACTCCGCCGCGCACGTGTCCAGCGTGCGCTTGCCGTCCACGATGCTCGGCTCAATCTCCAACACCTGCTGCGCACGGTTCAGGCATGCGGCGGCGCGTGGGAGCGTCAGAATCACCATCTGCGCCGTCATCACAAAGAACAGGATCAGGATCGCGTACTCCAGCACGGCCGAGATGCTACCGATTTGCATGGCGTGGACGCCCACGCGGTTGCCGCCCACCCACAGCACCGCCACCTCGGCGATATTCATCAAAAAGAAGCTGGAGCTGTCGAGACCCACAAACAGGTGGTTGACCTTGATGGCATTGGCCGCGTAATCGCTAAACACCTCGTCCAGGCGCTGCTCCTCGTGGCGCTCCTTGTTAAATGCGCGGATGACGCGCACGCCCACGATGTTCTCGCGCAGCACCACGTTCATGCGGTCGATAAAGCTCTGCAGGCGCATAAAGATCGGCGCGGCGTTGGCAACGGTAAAGACCGCCGCCACCAGCACGATCGCAACCACCACGCCCAGCAGCGTGCCCATGGCGGGATCGATGAACCAAGCAAAAATGATGCCTGCCACGGCCAAGAACGGCACCGGCAGCACCAGCTGAATCGTCTGAAGGACAGCTTGCTGAATCACGTTGATGTCGTTGAGCGAGCGCGTGATCATCGAACCCGTGCCAAAGCGCTCAAAGTCGCTGGCGGACAGCTCGAGCGACTTGTCGTACACGGCATTGCGGATATCGCAGGCCACGTTGGCGGCCAGGCGCGCCGAAAGATAGCAGCCCAGCACCGTGCCGCCGCTGGCCATGCCGGTCGCGATAAGCATGTACAGGCCGTTGCGTAATATATAGTCGACATCGCCCGTGGTAATACCGGTGTTGACCATGTTCGCCAGCATCGTGGGAACCAACAGCGTACCGACGTTATCTATCAGCACCGCAAACAGCGTCACCGCAATCAGACCGCGGTACGGCCTCATAAACCTCATTAAGAGTCGCATGCGTCCCCCTCGCCCTTATCGTCAGTCTCGTTCTCGGCGGCCACTTGCCGTTTAAATGCCTCGCACTCTTCGTTAAGAACATGGGAGAACTTACCGACCAAGCGCATGATCTCGCACTGTTCCCACGGCTCGAGCGCCTCGAATGCCTGTTGCTCGGCTTTTTGCGCCGGCAACGCGTAGCGCTTGGCAAACCGCACGCCTTCTTCGGTCAGTCGTACAACCTTGTTTTTACGACTGCCCTCGGCAAACTCCAACGTCGCAAGCCCTCGCGCCCTAAGCGTTTTAATCGCCGAATTGACGGTCTGTTTGCTGTAGAACCATTCACTCGTCAGCCGACTCACGGCAACGCTTCCGCCCGCCGCACTCGTGTCGACGAGCATCCAGTAGGCGCAGTCCGAAAGACCGCAGGTGCGCGAGAACTCCGAATAGATATGGTCGAGTCCATTGAGCAACCGATCGAAGTCGACCAGCGTAACCGCACTATTCATCTATCCCACCATTCAATTGTCCGATTTTTGACCAATTATGTGTCTCTAGATTAGTCCGAGTTTTGACTATCGTCAACAGGCTCTCCGCAAATGCGTGCACTTTTATGGCCTATCGGCAGAAAAAGACCGCCGGCGCGGGGGCGGCGCCAGCGGTCACGTGAAAATCGGGTTTTATTGCCTGTTAAGCGGCGACGGCCTCATAGACCGTAGCGCCCGAGAAGCTGTCATGCAGGCTTTTGCCGGCAATCCACGGCAGCTCGACGACCTCGCAGACCGTGTTGACCAGCTCGGAGCAGTCAGTAAAGTGGCCCTTGTCGTTGAGGGCCTCGCAATCCTGAACACGCCAATAGCCATCGGTGTGCGTGATGTAGTACTCGTGATCGTTGATCGACACGAAAGCGCGCGTCTTGGAACGCAGCAGCTTCAGAAATCCTTCGAAATCGGTCTCGACGACATCTCCAGCCTGGAACATGATGTTACCTCCTGGCCCGGCGCCACCACGGCGCATTGATAAACGTTGGTACTCCTTTAGTAAAACCTTTATCAAAGGTTATGCGTTCGTCATTTAGGCAAGTGGTAAAAAACCGCAGGGTAGACGGGATAAAACGTTTAACCATCCCATTTGTTTGTCACATTCTGAAGGTACTTTTATGCAAACCTACTTTCCCAATTGGAATCTATCCTTTTGGCCGGGCAATTGACCGTCTATCGTTTGAGCCCGACGGGTATGAACGGGGCATCTGCAACGCCACCGCAAGGAGACACCATGGAGACTATCGAAGCACTCATTCACCGCCGCAGCTGCCGCAACTACAGCGATCGTCCCGTCGAGGCCGAAAAGCTGGCACGTATTATCGAAGCCGGCCAATATGCGCCGAGCGGCATGGGCCGCCAGCCGGTGACGTTTGTCGCCGTCACCGACCCCGCGACCGTCGAGCGTCTCTCACAGCTCAACGCCCAGGTCATGGACAGCAACAGCGACCCCTTCTATGGCGCCAAGACCGTTGTGGTGGTGCTGGTTGACCGCAGCGTGCCCACACATCTGGAAGACGGCTCGCTCGCCATGGGCAACTTGCTCAACGCCGCCTATGCACTGGGTGTCGATTCGTGCTGGATTCACCGCGCGCATGAGGTCTTTGACTCACCCGAGGGCCTGGAGCTGCTGGCCAGCTGGGGCCTGCCCGCCGACGGCAGCCTGCGCGGTGTCGGTAACTGCATTCTTGGCTATGCCGAAGACGCGCTTCCCGAGGCAAAGCCGCGCCGCGACAACGTGGTGTACGTGAAGTAGTACAGGAGCGTCAGCGGGGTGGCTAATTTGGGACGGGGCTATTTTAGCTACCCCACTCGTAACTTATATTGACGTCGCCGTTGTCGTCGTTTCGTTCGTCTGGGTCGTTTCGGCGTCGTTACCTTGCTCGCCTTCGTCCTTTTGAGCATCTGCGATGGTGGAGGCCGCCGCAACGATACCACGCTGGGGCGCGACGCCCGTCTGGGTCTGAGCGCCCTCGATAACTTCTGTACCTGCATGCGCGAGCTCGGGCGATTTAAACACCGCGTCCAAGTTGGCGCCACCGCCGGCGTAGCCAAGCGCAGCGAGTGCGATGACGATCACTACAACGATGACCGCGATCGGAACATAACGATGCCAACCAGCCGGGTTGAGCCCGCTGCGGCGAGCCGCCCCGCGGCTGATGTAACCGAGCGTGCCGTCGTGCTTGAGCTTTGAGCCCACCACGCGCTTGCGGCCCCACAGCGACGACTCGGCCTGCATGGCCAAGCGAGCGCTTGCCGATGGATAGCCATATTTAGTGCATTTGAACGAGCCATCAAACCCCGAGGCGTGTTTGCCCCACGTCACCGATGTCGTGCGCCGGTTAACCGGCGCGGCGCTCCGCCTTCTGCGGCTCGGTTTTGAAGTCTCAGCCATATGCCCTCGCACGCCGTAACCAAATCGAAACAATAACGCTTTGGACTGTAGCACACGCGTCGCGCGCGGTCACGGGCGCCTCGCTCAACGGTCATCGTCCTTCAGCAAGCGCCACAGCGTTGTACGGCTTATGCCCAGTACCTCCGCCGCACGGGTTCGGTTGCCGTGGAGATGATCTACAACCAGATGCGCGATATCTCGCTCGGTATCGGCCAGCGGTCGCAGGATATACAGGTCGCTTTCGAGCGTCGGGGCGCCAAAGGCTGCGGTCTTAATCACGTCCTCTTGGGCGAGCACTTCCTCCGCCACAGCGCGGTCCACCGCGCCCGCCCCCACCAATATATACAGTCGTTCCGAGACCTCGCGGAGCTGCAGATAATTGCGCGGCCAGCGGTAAGCATCGAGCGTCTTCGTCGCCGCGGAAGACAGCGTGGGCGCTGCCGTCCCAAATGCGTCAGCGAGATATTCCAAATAGCGCGCAACCTTCGTCGACGCGGCTCCCTGCTCGGCGATTGCCGGCGCCACGCTCACCGCACAGGCGAAGCGCTCGGTCACAAAGGCGGCTTGATCACTTTCGCTGCCGCCCGGCATGTCATTCGCTGTCAGCACCACATGGCAGCGCGTCGCCAACGCGGTGTCGGTCATCGTGGAGACCAGCTCGCGGAGGCGCTGGGGGCCAACCGCGTTCCAGCCCTCAATGCAAAGGGTCAGCCCCGTTTGGAACAACGGCGATTCGGCGCTTTTGAGCACATGGCGCCAACCGCGATCGGTGAGTTCATCGAGCGCAACGGAAACAAAGGGCTGATCGGCAAAAGGACCGTCCAGATAGAGGCGCTTGGCGATCTCGACCTGACCCGCTCCCAGCTCGCCCTCGAGCATAAGGGGCACACCGCGCGCGTAGCTCTCGGCGACCGGCGCAGCCACCGAGGCCGCCCCCTCAACGATGCCGTACGCGCTCGATTCGTAGCGGGCCTCAACTTCGTCGGCGTTGAGCCACTCGATACCCGCATGCGCCGCGGCACCGCGCACCTCGCGGACCACGACGACCCAAAGGCCCCCGCCCTCTTTGTCGGTGGGGCGAACGGTCAGGCTCAGGCGCGCACCCGCACGTCCCATAACCAGACGCGCGCCGTCTCCTATACGGTCGAGGCGCTCAGCTACAAAAGCCGCCACATCCCGCTCAAGCGCCGCGTCATTCATGGTCGAGATCGCGACGTCCCCACGCGCATCGATTGCCAATGCCGAGGCCCCGGCAGCAGCCAGGGCCTCGGTCAAGATGTTCAGCTTGGCATCGCTATCCATGATTTGCCCCTGTCCGCGGCGACATGCAGCCGCCGACGGTCGCACGACCGAGTGTTTCAAAATTGAACGATATTGCTCACCAAACACTATAGGGCAGAAAGCGCCGTCCTGCGAGTATAGGTGTTGCCCCGCATCGCCATCCTGGCGGGGCGATAAGAGCTCTTCGGGACTTATAAACCTGCGGACAAGCCATACCCGCAAGAGCTCCTATCGCTCCACCGCAGACTTGCGCTCACCAGCAACCAGCACGCAGCACGCAAACAAGCTACTTCTCTACCAGATTCCCAGTACGTGTTGCATTCCCAAACTCATGCACGCAATGCCAATCCAGCAGCAAAAGCCCAGCGCGATGGGCTTGCCGCCCTTTTTGACCAGCTCGACGATATCGGTATTAAAACCAATAGCCGCCATGGCCATCACAATAAAGAACTTCGACAGCTCCTTGATGGGCGCCGTAAAGGACGCGGGAAGCTGAAGCACCGTAGTGATCACGCTCGCCAGCACAAAGAACAGCACAAACATGGGAAACGCGCGTTTAAGCGAGAACGTGCTCTTAGCGTCGCCACCGGCCTTGCGTGCCAGATGCATCTGCCAGCATGCGAGGACCAACGTGATGGGAATAATGGCCAGCGTCCTGGTGAGCTTGACCACTGTGGCGCTCTCGAGCACATTGGCGCCGGGGTGCATGCTGTCCCAGGCGCTCGCCGCAGCCGTTACGGACGAGGTGTCGTTGATGGCGGTACCGGCAAACAGGCCAAAGCCCTCGTTGGTCAGCCCGAGCATGCCGCCGAGCGTCGGAAACACGAGCGCCGCGATAACGTTAAACAGGAAGATGACCGAAATAGCCTGGGCAATCTCGCGATCGTCGGCATCGATGACGGGTGCGGTCGCGGCGATGGCAGAACCGCCGCAAATCGACGAACCCACACCCACAAGCGTCGCGATCTTGCCCGGCACGTTCATAACGCGGCAGAGCACAAAGGCGATGACGAGCGAGGTCGAGATTGTCGCCACGATAATCGGCAGCGACTGGGCGCCCTTGGACAGGATCTGGGAGAGGTTCATGCCAAAGCCAAGCAGGATAACCGCGTACTGCAAAACTTTTTTGGACGTATAGGTAACGCCGGCGGCGAGCGGTTCGCGACGATTCTTGGGAAAGACGAGCGCCAGGACCATGCCAAAAAGGATGGCAAATACCGGCCCGCCGACCACCTCAATCTGTTTGCCGAGCAACGTCGCGGGGATAGCGATGATCAGGCAGAACAAGACGCCTTTCCAGCGCTCGCGTACGATATTTGCCAGTTGCATATGGGATTCCTTCTTTCTATTTCACGTTTGCGACGGCTTATGATACGGCAACATTGAGCGCAGCCTTGCGCAAACACAGACTAAGATGCCGCAATAGTTCTCAGGCAACAGCCGAATTACCCACCGCGGAGAGCTGATTCGCGGCATAATTAACAACTGACATATGAGTTTGATAGAACAGTTGCGAGGCGCTATGGAAGAATCGATGCACGTCGGCGAGCAGGAAACGAGCCTACAGGACCAGTCCTACCACACCATTCGACGCAAAATCGTCTACCTGGACTACAAGCCGGGCGAAAAGCTGGGCGTCAAGCAACTTTGCGACGACCTGGATATGGGACGCACCCCTGTGCGCGAGGCTTTGGTTCGCTTGGCGCAGGAAGGCCTGGTGCGCACCGTGCCCCAGAGCGGCACCTACGTCTCACCCATCAACCTCACCCTTGCCGAGAGTGCCTGTTACATCCGCGAGCATCTGGAAAAGCAGGTGATCGTGGAGTGCTGTGCGCGCGCCACGTCGGCCGGCATCGAGCAGCTCGACCGCGCCATCGTGCTGCAGGAAAAGGCCATGGCCGAAGAGGATCGCATCGGCTTCTTTTTGAGCGATAACCTCATGCATCACATGATTTTTAGCATCGCATGTCGCAGCACCGTGTGGTCGTGGCTCGAAGAGACCAATGCCGACCTGGAGCGCTTCCGCTGGCTGCGCGCTGCCACGCAGGTTCTCGACAATCAGGACATCGTGAACGAGCACAAGCAGATTCGCCGCGCTATCGCCGGTCGCGACCCCATCGAAGCGAGCTTTTTGGTCAGCAAGCACCTGCATATGATGTTCCGCAACCAGACCGAGGTTCTGGACCAGTTCCCCGAGTACTTCGAGACCAGCAAGCTCCGCTAACCTGCCAAAAAGGGACAGGTTCATTTTGGCAGGTTTTATCCGGGCAAATGCAACAAGGCCCGGCTCCGTCTTGATGCGGAGCCGGGCCTTAGCCGCTAGAACGGCGGAACCAACTACTCTACCGTGACGCTCTTGGCGAGGTTTCGGGGCTGGTCAACGTCGCAACCGCGCAGGATGGCCACCTCGCGGGCGAGCAACTGCAGCGGGACGCTCGCCGTGATGGGACTGAACACGTCGCGGACTGCTGGTACGCGGATGATGCAGTCGGCGATCTTGTTGATCTCCTCGTCGCCCTCGGTGGCAACGACGATGACCTTGGCACCGCGTGCCTTGCACTCCATGAGGTTCGACACGGTCTTGTCGTAGGTGGCACTCTTGGTGGCCACGGCGATGACAGGGAAGCCCGGGTCGATCAACGCGATGGGGCCGTGCTTCATCTCGCCGGCGGCGTAGGCCTCGGCGTGCAGGTAGCTGACCTCTTTGAGCTTGAGCGCGCCCTCGTAGGAAATAGCGGCACCCATGCCGCGGCCCACGAACAGCGCCGACTGCGCGTCCTTGCACAGCAGGGCGGCCTCATGAACGGCCTCGGTTTGGGTATCCAAAATCCACTGGATCTGCTCGGCCGTATCGGAAAGCTCGCGGAACAGCATGCGCGCCTGCTTGGTGGTCAAGCGGTACTTGACCTGCGCCAGCAGCAAAGCCAAAAGCGTGAGGCTCACGACCTGGCCGATGAAGCTCTTGGTCGAGGCGACTGCGATCTCCTTGTTGGCCTTGGTGTAGATGACGCCGTCGCTCTCACGCGCCACGGGGCTGCCCACCACGTTGGTGATGCCGAAGACCTTGGCGCCCTTGATGCGCGCGTCGCGAATGGCGGCAAGGGTATCGGCCGTCTCGCCCGACTGGGACACGGCAACGACAAGCGTCGTCGGCGTAATGATGGGATTGCGATAACGGAACTCGCTGGCCGCCTCCACCTCGGTGGGGATGCGAGCCCAGCCCTCGATGAGATTCTTAGCAATGAGGCCAGCGTGATAGCTGGTGCCGCAAGCGATCACGTAGACGCGATCGATGTCGTTGAGTTCCTCGAGCGAAAGGCCCAGCTCGTCGATGTCGAGCTCGCCAGCAGGCGTCATGCGGCCCACCAGCGTGTCGCGCACCACGCGCGGCTGCTCGTGAATCTCCTTGAGCATAAAGTCGGGATAACCGCCCTTTTCTGCCATGTCCAGGTCCCAGTCGATGTGGGTGACCTTGGGCTCGATAACGTTGCCGGCCTCGTCGGTGTACTCGACGCCTGCGGGCGTGAGCTTGGCAAACTGACCGTCCTCGAGCACCACGACGTCGCGGGTTGCGTCGATGAGCGCGATGACGTCGGAGGCGACATAGGCGCCGGTCTCGCCCGCGCCGACCACGATCGGGGAATCCTTGCGGGCCACGGCGATCACGCCGGGCTCGTCAGCGCACACGGCGGCCAGACCATAGGCACCGACCACGTGGGTGCACGCCTCGCGCACGGAGGCCATCAGGTCGTGCGTCTCGGCATAAGCCTCTTCGATCAGATGCGCGAAGACCTCGGTATCGGTCTCGCTCTTAAAGTGATGGCCGCGGCCCTCCAGCTCTTCGCGCAGCTCGGCGAAGTTCTCGATGATGCCGTTGTGAACGATGGCGATACGACCGTCGCAGCTGGTGTGGGGGTGAGCGTTAACGACGGAGGGCTTGCCGTGAGTGGCCCAACGGGTGTGGCCGATACCGCAGGTAGCGTCGCTGTCGATGTTGGAAAGCTCGCTCTCCAGGCCCGCGACCTTGCCCACGCGGCGGATGACGTCGAGGTGCGCCGCGGCGCCCTCGCCCACCTCGAGCGCGACGCCCGAGGAGTCATAGCCGCGATACTCCATGCGCTTGAGGCCCGTGACCAGGATGTTCTTTGCAATATCAGAGCCGGTGTAGCCGACAATTCCGCACATAGGATAAATCCCTTCGTTCGCGTGACTGCAAGACGTCCACGCACAGGGGGCGCTGAGACGTATAACGTTCGAGTATTGTACTCACGCAAGCGCAAGCTGATATACCAGAAGTGGTATCTCAACTTAGATACCACCCGATGCACACATGCCCAGCCGGTCCAAACCACCGCAAAGGTGCCTGTCCCCTTCGTGGTGGTCACGCTGGCAACGGCGTTTCCCCAGATAAAACCTGCCAAAATAAACCTGTCCCTTTTTGGAAGGTTTGGGATGCTACAATCTGGCTTGTACTTGAAACGCATCAAAGGGGCCGCTATGGCAAAGGTAAAAATCAGCGACGTCGCGCGCGAGGCCGGGGTTTCGCTGGGCACGGTTTCCAACGCGCTCAACCACCCCGAAAAGCTGCGCCCCGAAACCCTCAAGCTCATCAACGAGACCATCAATCGCCTTGGCTACCTGCCCAACCAAAGCGCTCGTCAGCTCGCGGGCGGCGCCACCAAGTCCTTTGGCCTGGTGCTCCCCCGTCTCGACCACGGCTTTTCACTCCAAATCGCCAGCGGCGCCCACAACGAGGCCCGCAAGCACGGCTACGACCTGCTCATCGCCAACGCCGATAACGACGATATTCTCCAGGACCATTACCTGCGCTACTTTATGGGCACCCAGATGTCCGGCGTCATGGTTCAGCCCATGGCATCCCCCGACTGGCACCCCGCCATGACCAAGATGCCCGTGCCGATCGTCCATCTGGACATCCATTGCTCCGAGCCCGGTTACTACGTAGCGGCCGACAACGAGGCCCAGGGTCGCATCATTGCCGAACTCGCCATCGCCCGCGGCGCGCACCATATTGTCGTCGTCGGCCGAGCAGCATTTATGCAACTCACCCTGCGCGTCCTTGGCATTCATAAGGCCCTCGCTCTGCACCCCGATATCAAGATCGAAGTCATCGACGCCGGCGAATGGAATACCGCTGCCGACGGCTACGGCATCGGTGCCCAAATCGCCGAGCGCCCCGCGAACGAACGCCCCGATTTTGTCGTCGGCCTGACCGACGTGTTGGCCTCGGGCGTTATCTCGGCGCTGGTCGACAAGGGCATCTCTGTCCCCGGGCAAGTACGCGTAGCAGGTTGCGATGGCAACCCGCTCGCTTGGAGCGGATCGGTCCCGCTCACTACGGTAGCGCCCCCGGGCTACGAGATTGGCCGCAAGGGCGTTCAATTGCTCATGGAGCAAATCGAGAACAAGACCCCGGCAAAGACCAAGCATATCCGCGTCGGCTCTGCAGCGCGCACCGTCACCGCAGTCACCGCCGCCGAGGATATCAACCGCCAAGAACTGGTACGTCCGTTCCTACTGGAGCGCGCCAGCACCCAGGCAAGCACCCAGACCGACGCCACGGCCATCAACCTAGGCGCGTATCTATAGCACGCCCGCAAGTATGCTAAGTCGCCGCTTAAGCAAAAGGGGCCCGGCAATGGTCGGGCCCCTTTTGCTTAAGCGCAAACGTGAGCAATTGCTCGTTTCAACACCGCAATTGTCTAGCGCACGGCCTTGACTGCCGCCGCCAGGTCGAACAACGTATCGAGCACGGCCTCGCAGCCATCCACTACGTCCTGCGGCAGCGGTACAATATCGGGGACGGCAAAGACGTGACAGCCGGCCGTGATGCCCGAGACGCAACCATTGCGCGAATCCTCGACCACGGCACATTCCTCGGGAGCAAAGCCCGCGCGCTCGCAGGCGAGCAGGTACATCTCGGGATCGGGCTTGCCATGCACAACGTCCTCGCCGCAGGTCACCGTTTCAAACTTGTCAAAGAGGCCGAATGCTTTAAGGTTGCGCTCGGCCGTAACATGGCGCGATGACGTTGCAAGGCCTACGTGATAGCCCGCAGCCAACAGCTCGTCTATGCACTCGGCAGCGCCGGCCTTAAGCTCCAGATCGGTCTTGACCATCTCGTCACGAATCTCCTTGTGGCGGACATAGATCGCCTCGGCGGTCTCGTGGCTGCCGTAATGCTTATCGAGGATGTCCATGACATCGGGTAGCGTGCGACCGATAAACTGATGGATCAGCGCATCATCAATCGCGAGCCCCAGCTCAGCGGCGCCTGCCTTCCAGGCCCTAATCCCCAAACGCTCGGTATCGACCAGCGTTCCATCCATGTCAAAAATAACAGCCTTGATCATATCGGTCCCCCTCGCCGGATTGCATTACTGCCACTCTACCGCACTTTACAAGCTTGTATATAACGTATATAGCATATTGCACTTTCGTTACATAGCTGGAAGTCTTATGACAAGCAGCTCGGTGGGATTATAGTTTCATCCGAGCTTTAATAACTGTAAGGAACTTTCATGCTTTCAGACACCGCCGCACCCGCAGAGGAGCTTCAGGACAAACTCGCAGCACTCGAGCAGCTGCTTTTGGCATACGGACGCGTCGCCATCGGCTTTTCCGGTGGTGTCGACAGCAGCTTTTTGGCCGCGGTCTGCGCCCGCATCATGCCTACCAATACCCTCCTCGTCCATCTCACCACGCCGCTCATCGGCACGCCCGAACAGACTTCGTTTGAGCAGTCCGTTGATGGACAGGCCAATGAGGGGCCGCATTTTAAGCTCCCCGTGCTCAATCTTTCGGTCGATCAGCTGCAGCTCCCCCAGGTAGCCTGCAACGATGCCAATCGCTGCTACCACTGCAAGCACGCCGGCTTTACCGCCATCGTCAACCACGCCAAGTCGCTCGGCTTTCCCACCGTCATCGATGGCAGCAATGCAAGTGATCGCGGCGACTACCGCCCTGGTACGCGCGCGGCAAAAGAGCTCGGCGTACGCTCCCCTCTCATGGAGGTCGGCTTTACCAAGGACGAAGAGCGCGAGCTGCTGCGCGCATGGGGCTATCCCGTTTGGAACCTGCCGGCGGGAGCATGTCTTGCCACGCGCGTTCCCACGGGCGAGGAGCTTACGCGCGAGAAGGTCGATTTGATCCGCACCTGCGAGGACTACCTGCACGATCTTGACCTGGCACAGGTACGCGCGCGCTTGGTCGGCGGCTGCATGCATATCGAGGCCGCACCCGCAGATGTCGCCAAGATTGCCGCGCTCGGCGGCACCGCCGTCGATGCCGAGGGCAAGACCCCGCTGCCCGCCGCCATCGAGTCCGCGCTGCGCGAGCTGGGCTGCGACCATATCTCCCCCGAGGTCACCCCCTACATTCACGGCAACATGAACCAGTAGCGCATCCCGATAAGTTGCGGTGGAATAGTTCCTGTCTTACGGCCTATCGGACCCAAACAAGAACTATTCCACCGCAACTGTGTTTGGCAAGCATGGACCCGCGAAGAAAGAAGCATTTTATTATTGGGCGCGTTTGTCCGGGCAAACGCGCAGCGACGCGCTAGGCGAACATCTTGACGCTCATGTCGACGGGATTCGCTGTGAAGCAGGACGTGGTCACGAGGCCATCAACGCCGGTCGACGCGTACTCGGCCGCGTTGTCGGGACGAATCCCGCCCGCTGCAACCAAGGCCACATGAGGATCGATTCCATGTAGCTCCTCGACAAGCGGCCCAAGCTCAGCGACCGGCACTTTGTCGAACTGAATACCGTCGACGCCCGCCCTCACCAGCCTGCGAGCGTCATCGGCACCCGCCTCGACAAACAGCTTTTTCTCGATGCAGCGCCGGCGAACCCGAGGCAGAAGCTCAATAAGCGCATCGAGTCCCGTTGCTCCAGAAGGCGCTGTCATAAACCTGGTATGGTTGTCGAACACCAATACGGTCTCGGAAAGGCCCATGCGATGTGGAAACGCTCCGCCCGCAACGACCGCCTTGGTCAGTAGGTCCCTATTGCCCGGCGTACTCTTTCGCGTCGTCAGCACCTCGCACATGGGGTTGGCAGCATGCGCGGCGTCGACCATTTTGCGCGTCTTGGTTGCCACAGCCGAGTAGTGGTCGAACATATTTAGGCCGACTTTCCATAGCAGATGCAAATTGGCGGCCGAACCGCATACACGCATAAAAGATCGCCCGGCTTCAACCTTTGTTCCCGAGGGCTCAAACCACTCGACCGTCAGGTTCAGCATAGTTGCCATACGCACAACCTCCTCCGTGCAACAAAGCACGCAGTTCTCGCGCGTGTAATACTCCATCGCACCGAGCGCCTCACCAATTCCCAGGATATGCGTCGTAAGATCGATATAGGGGACATCCTCGGCGATAAGCTCCTCGAGCCGCGCGTCGCTTATACGGATAATGCCGGACATGGGGCCTTCTCTCTCGCATTGTTCTCAGCAGAAAAAAGCATGTCGCTTTCCCAGCCTATACGGTACAACCTCATCAGTATCGCTTGCCTCACATCTTACGCATTCGACCGAGCAAACGTCCAAGGGCGGCACCTGCTAGACTGGTAGACCCCCAACCGTCCCTCCAGGAGCCTCAATGTCGCGCAAGCCCGCCTACAAGCAAGTACTTTCCATCGGCACCGCCGTGGTGCTGGGGTTTGCGCTGTTCACAGGGTCGCTTGACGGAGCGCCCAAGCTGTTATCGCCGCAAAGTGACGAGCAGGCGGCAGCTCTGGCCGAAAAGCAAAACGAAAGCCCCAGCCGCACCGACGACGAGGCAGACCTAGTTGCCCGGCTCGAATCGGGAACAGCGAGCTCCTCGGACTCTCAAAATAGCCAAGACTCTGGCGCTGGCTCCGATTCCGCCGCAACCGACACCGGTGACGACGCTTCCACAGACGACGCCGCCACCCCCATCGACGAAGTCGAAAACCCCGACCTCAACCGCGCCCGTGGCGTATACCTCAGCAGCATTCCCGACTACGCCGGCAATCCCTACGCTGCCCTTCGCGCCGACAGCACGCACCCGCTCGGCACACCGTCATTCACGCTCGATGAATACGAGCGCGCCACCGAAGAAGGCTGCTTTAAGAAATTCTCCAAGCTCGACAGCCTGGGCCGCACTCGCAAGGCGCTCGCCTGCGTAGGCCCCGAGTCGCTCGGACAGGGAAAGCGCGGCGACATCTCGCGCATCCATCCTGCCGGTTGGCACCAGCAGCGCTACGACTTTATTCCGAGCCAGAGCCTCTACAACCGCTGTCACCTTATCGCCTGGTCGCTCTGCGGCGAAAACGCCAATCGCAAGAATCTCCTCACCGGCACGCGTTATCTCAACGAGACGGGCATGCTACCGTTTGAAGAGCAGATCCTCGACTATATTCGCGATACGGGCAACCATGTGCTCTACCGCGTCACGCCCATGTATAACGAAGAGGAGCTTGTCTGCCGCGGCGTACGCCTAGAGGCACAATCGGTCGAGGACCACGGCAAGACCCTCTGCTTCCACGTATATTGCTACAACCTGCAGCCGCACGTGCAGATCGACTACGCCACCGGCCGCAACCAGGCCTCGGGAGACTAGGACCGACCAAGCTGCCCCAAAACCTAAAATGATCCGTTTTCCTCCGTCCCCAAGGGATCAAAAAGGGCCGCCCCGGTTACCCAGGGCGGCCCTTGCATCGGCATGCATGTTGCAGGCAAAACCACGCGTTACTTGGCGCGGCCCTCCTCATAGCGCTCGACGAGCTTGGCCTGAACGTCATAAGGCACCTGCTCGTAGCCGGCGGGCTTCATGGTAAAGTCGCCTGTGCCGCGCGTGATAGAGCGCAGGCGCGTCGAATAATCCGTCAGCTCGGCCAGCGGCGCCTGGGCAATAACAACGGTATCGCCGCGTTCATCGGTCTCCATGCCCGTCACGCGACCGCGCGATGCCGAGATGTCGCCCATCACGGCGCCGGCGTAGCTCTCGGGGATAGTCACCGTGATTTCCTCGATGGGCTCCAGCACCACCGGGTCGGCATCGGCGCATGCCTTGCGCAGGCCGATGCGAGCCGCCGCGCGAAACGCCATCTCGTTGGAGTCGACGCTGTGATACGAGCCGTCATACACCGCGACGCGAATGCCCGTGAGCGGATAGCCGGCAATGATGCCGTCCTTCATGGTCTCCTGAACGCCCTTGTCCACGGCGGGGATGAGCGAGCGCGGAATGCGACCGCCCACGACCTCGTCTACAAACTCATAGCCGTCGCTCGTGCCATCGGGTCCAATGAGCGGCTCCACGCGCAGCCAGCAGTCGCCGTACTGACCGGCGCCGCCAGTCTGCTTCTTGTGGCGGCCTTGGGCACTCGCCGTGCGGCGGATGGTCTCGCGATACGGAATACGGATCGGCACACTCTTGGCCGCGACCTTGGTGCGATCCTCCAAACGGTTGAGCAGGACCGAAACCTGTGCCTCGCCCACCGCCGAAATGATGGTCTGGCCGGTCTCCTCGTCGCGGTCGATGCTCATGGTCGGATCGGCCTTGCAGGCCTTCTCGATAAACGTGTAGAGCTTCTCTTCGTCGCCACGGTTCTCGGCCTCGATGGCGATGCGGTACTGCGAGTTGGGGAACTTGAACGCCGCAGCCTCGACCTTGCCGGTAATGGAGAGCGTATCGCCCGTCTCGGCCGCCAGCTTGGGCGCCACGATGATGTCGCCGGCATAGGCGTGACCGACCTCGGTCATGTCGCGGCCGCACATCACATACAGGTGAGCCAGACGGTCGCTCTTGCGCGTGCGGGCATTGATCAGCTCAAGGCCCGGCTCAAGCGTACCCGTCAGTACCTTGATAAAGCTGATGCGGCCCTGCTGCGGGTCGGCCAGCGTCTTAAACACAAATGCCACCGGACGGTCATCGTCACTCGAAATCTTGAGCGAGTCGCCGTCGATGAGCGGCATCTCGCCGTAGTCAGTCGGCGCCGGGAAGTACGTGGCAATGTCGTCCATCAGCGAGTTGACGCCCTGCTCCTTAATGCAATCGCCCGCAAAGACCGGCACAAAGATGCGCTCGGCGATCGCTTTCGACAGCAGGCCTTCGAGCTCCTCCTGCGTCAGCGTCTCCTCGCCTTCCAGGTACTTCATCATCAGCTCATCGTCAGCCTCGGCCACCAGCTCGCACAGATGGTCGTGGGCCTCCTCGGCCTGGGCACGATACTCCTCAGGAATCTCCGACTCAATGGCCTCGGTGCCGTTGCAGTGACGCGCCTTCATGCGAACCAGGTCGATAATGCCGTCAAAGTCCTCGCCCTCGCCCCAGGGGAGGGTCACGGCGCCTAGGCGCGTGCCAAAGCGCTCCTGCAGCAGGTCCATCGTGGTCGCAAAGCTGGCCTCGGGACGCGACAGGCGGTTTACGAACACCGCACGCGCCAGGCGCAGGTCCTCGGCGGCATACCAGAGCTTGACCGTCGTTGGCTGCGGGCCGGCCTCGGCGTCGACCACAAACAGCGCCGTCTCACAAACGCTCATCGCAGCAAAGGCGTCGCCGATAAAATCGGGGTAGCACGGAGCATCGAGCACGTTGATGCGGGCGCCCTTCCAGTCGATCGGCGCGATGGTCGTCGAGATGGAGAATGAACGCTTGACCTCTTCAGGGTCATAGTCGAGCGTGGGCTTGGTGCCGTCGTGGCCACCCAGGCGGGCGGTCTTACCGGAAAGGTGGAGCATGGCCTCGGCGAGTGAAGTCTTGCCCACCCCGCCTTGGCCTACGAGCACCACGTTCCTTACATTGCCGGTCTTGGGAGCACCCATGATGACCTCCTTGCAGGGCCGCGCGCAATGCGCGACGCCAACGGGGAGAGTTCGCGGTCGGTGCCATCCCGGGAGCAGCATGGTCGGCAGCCGAGCCGACTCACCCTCCAAATGTCCTATGCCACCACCCTACCCTCACAGGCGACTGTCCATGCAGACCTTTCGGCACGCGTATGGATACGGGCGGCGAGAGGAGGGCGCGAGCTTGCGAGGTGATTATTGAACCCCGCGGATGCAAACAAAAAGCCGCCACAGACCGTAAGGCCTGCGGCGGCTTCGCTTCAATTAATAGCTGAGTAAATACCTGAGCCTACCCCTCGATACGGCTCAAGAACTCACGCGTGCGTTGCTCGCGCGGATGGTCGATGACCTGCTCGGCAGGACCCTCCTCGACAATGCGGCCGCCGTCCATAAAGACCACGCGGTCGGCAACGTCGCGGGCAAACTGCATCGCGTGCGTCACAATCACCATCGTCATATTCTGCGCAGCAAGGTCTTTAATGACACGCAGCACCTCGGCCGTCAGCTCGGGATCGAGCGCCGAAGTCGGCTCGTCAAAGAACAAGATTTCCGGGTCGAGCGCCAGGGCGCGGGCAATACTCACGCGCTGCTGCTGACCGCCCGAAAGCTCGCAGGGCACCTTGTTCTCGTTACCCGTAAGCCCCATCTGTGCAATAAGCTCGCCCGCGCGGGCCTCCGCCTGCTCGCGCGGGCGCTTCAGCACGCGGATCGGTGCATCGGTGATGTTTTTCATCACGGTATAGTGCGGGAACAGATTGTAGTTCTGAAACACCAGACCAAACCGCGAGCGCGCCTGTTTAGGTACATCGCCCTTTGCGTACACCGCGCCCGAACCCGCATCCGTCGCGACGGCAAGGTCGCCAAACGAGAGCGAGCCACCGTCGAGCGTCTCGAGCAGCGTGGCACAGCGCAGCAGCGTGGACTTACCGCCGCCCGAAGGCCCGATAATCGCCACGACCTCGCCACGCTTGACCTCGAGCGAGATATCCTTGAGCACCTCATTGCCGCCAAACGCCTTGCGTGCGTTCGCTATATTCATTACCGAATTAATCATGGTAGTAATCCAATTTTTTCTCGGCAGCACCCAACAGCATCTCGACCACAAAGTTGAAAACCCAGTAGATCAGTGCTGCGATCGCAAACGGCACCATGCTCACCTGCGAGGCAACCAGCGCCTTGGCCGTCGAGAACATCTCCCCCACGCCGATGGCAAACGCCAGCGACGTGTCCTTGACCAGCGTGATGATCTCGTTGCCCATCGCCGGTAAAATGCGCTTGGCGACCTGCGGCATCACGATATACAGAAACGTCTGCATGCGCGAGTAGCCCAGCACCTCGGCGGCCTCGTATTGACCACGCGGAATGGACTGCAAGCCCGAGCGATAGATCTCGGCAAAGTAGCCGGCGTAGTTGATGATGAACGCCACGACGCATGCCGTCCATTTGGAATCGGGCGTGAGCGAGATGCCGAACACGTAGTACGGGGCAAAGTAGATGGCGAACATCTGTAGCATGAGCGGCGTGCCGCGCATCACCGAAATATAGATACGCGCGATCCAGCGAAGCGGCGCAATTTTGCTCATGCGCATGAACGCCACGGGGATTCCCAGCGGAATCGACCCGAGCAGCGTCAGCACAAACAGCTGCAAGCTGACCAAGAATCCCTGGCCAAGCATCTGCATCATGACCTGAATAGACAACCCAAGCTCTCTTTCACAGCAACATAACAGCGAACCCAATGCTAAAGCGGGTTTTCCAGGTGCCCGAGTTTGCCGTGAAAGAGGAGCGCCGCGTACTAAATGTACGCAAGCGACGGTTTGAACGGCAAAATCGGGTGCCTGGGAAAGCCGCTATTTCAAAACCCAGTTGTCGAAGGAAAGACCGTAATCTGCATATTTGTCGCACAGGTCCTTGACCGTGCCATCCTCGTAGAGTGCCTTGAGCGACTCGGTCACGGCATCGGCGGACTTGGTGTCGCCCTTCTTAAAGCCAACGGCGTAGTGCTCGCTGGACAGCGGCTTGTCGAGCTGCGTATAGGCATCGGGCTTGGCGGCAAGCTGATACTGAGCGATCGAGAGGTCACAGGCAACGGCATCGACTGCACCACTCTCGAGCTGCATAAACGCCGTGTTGTACTCACCGATGGTATCGAGCGTAGCAAACGTCGCGGCCAGATTCTTCTGGTCGCCCTCGAGCACATCCTGTGCGGCGGAATCAGTCTGGGTAATCACGGTCTTACCGGCAAGATCGTCCCAGCTCTTGATACTCGCGTCCTTCTTGACCACGAGCACCTGCTCGTTGAGCATGTAAGGCTCGGAGAACGTGTAGTCGTCCTCGCGACCCTCCATGGTAAAGCCGTTCCAGATGCAGTTGATGGCGCCCGAGTTAAGCAGCGTGTCCTTGGCGTCCCAGTCGATAGCCTCATACTCAACGTCCCAGCCCTGCTTGTCGGCAACGGCCTTGGCAAGGTCGAGGTCAAAGCCGGTGTACTCGCCATCGTCGCCTACAAAGCCATACGGAGGATAGGACTTGTCAAAGCCCACGACGAGCTTCTTGGACTCCGCAGCGCCCTTCACGTCCTTGGCTGCGGCAGAACCGGCAGCGGAGCCCTTGCCGGCACCACCGCCGCAGCCGACAAGACCAAGGCCAAGCACCGTGGCAAACGAGCCGGCTAGACCAACAAACTGACGACGAGACATATCGGTATTCATGGTATCCCCCTTGATAGCACTTTAGTTAGGTAAAGTGAGTCATGTAACGTTCAGAATCATACACTCTACCTTGATAAAGTACAAGGGAGGGTTTGCCCGGCATGGGCGGGGAGCAAACATCGTTGGACTTATCACTGACGCGAAATGGACGCTTGCATATCGTCCGCTAGCTTGGCACGGTACAATGTTTTCAGATTTCAATTTATAAATTAGTGGGGTTAATTCATGGCAGAATCTCGTGCGGAGCGTAGGGCTCGTCGTGCTTTGGTGGAGGCGGCTGAGGGGTTGAAAGAGGAGAAATCTTCTAAGAAATCAAAGTCGTCTCAGGATGCGAAGGGTAAGTCGGTCAAGGGCAAGGCTAAGGCTAAGCGCCCCGGCTCTCGTCGGAGCGAGGACAAGGCATCTCAGACTCGCACCAAGCGCCCGCATAAAGATCCGGTTTCGTCTGCACGTAAGACTGTGGACCCCAAGTCTCCCTGTTCGATCATGAAATCTTGTGGTGGGTGCACGGCGCTCAATCGTCCTTATAAAAAGCAGTTGGCAGCTAAGCAGGCTGTTATGGAGGAGCTTTTTGCTTCGCTCTGTGAGCGCGAGGGTATTGCCGTTGATCCTATTCGCGGTATGGGCGTCACCCTGGGCGACCCGGGTAAATATCCTGCGCCGCGTGGCTTTCGGCATAAGGCTGCCACTCCCTTTGCTCCCGGTAAGGAGGGCACTGTCCGTTGCGGTTTCTTTGAGCGCGGCACGCACAGAATCGTTGCCGTACCCGAGTGTCCTGTCGAGGCGCCGGGTGCCCGTCAGATTCTCAACGGCATCGCACGCGAAGCTGAGCGGCTGCATATTCCCGCCTTTAATGAGGACAAGCATCTTGGTTTGCTTCGTTATGCCGTCGTCCGCTGCGGTTGGCGTACCGACCAGGTCATGGTTACGCTCGTGACCGCCCAGCGTGACTTACCGCATGCGCAGGAGTTCTTTGAGGCCGTCGCGGCGCTCGATCCGCATATCGTCACCGTTGCCCAAAATATCAATGGCCGTCCCGGTAACGCCATCTTGGGTGAGGAGACTCGTATCGTTTATGGCGCCGAGTGCATGCGCGACCAGCTGCTCGGTTGCGAATTCGATATCTCCCCTACCGCGTTCTATCAGACCAATCCGCAGCAGACCGAGCTGCTCTATCAGCTCGCGATTGACGGCATGGACCTGCAGCAGGGTGACATTCTTATGGACGCGTACTGCGGCAGCGGCACCATCGGTCTGTGCGCCGCGAAGGATGCCCAGGACAGAGGTGTCGGCATTATGCTGCTCGGCGTGGAGCGCAACCCGGCGGGCATCGCTGACGCACGTCGCAACGCCGAGCTCAACGGCCTCACCCGCAGCGCCTGGTTTATGACCGACGATGCCACCGACTACATCCTAGATGCCGCCGACAACAACGAGCGCGTTGACGTCCTTTCCATCGACCCGCCGCGCGCCGGCTCTACCCCCGAGTTCCTCGAAGCTGCCTGCGCGCTTAAGCCGCGCCGCATCACCTATATCAGCTGCAACCCCGTGACTCAAGAGCGCGACCTGCATCAGCTCCTCGACGGAGGCTATCGCCTGCTCAAGATCACGCCGGTCGACATGTTCCCCCACACCGACCACACCGAAACAGTAGCGGTCCTCGAGCGCCGCTAACCAACCCCGGTAGATTTTTGGGACAAGAAAGGGGGCGGCCCGTCTGGACCGCCCCCTTTCGTTGGACATATGAGTCTCGTTACATCCCCTTGCGCAGGTCGCACACACCGGCTGCCGCCATCTCGCGCAGCAGCGTCTCGCGGTCACGCGTCACAATCAAATCCAGCGGGAAGTGAATCTCGTCGAGCAACTTGCGGGCATGGTCAAGCTTGCCAATGGCCATGCCAATGTGGGCATCGGTCGAAACGCCAATGCCCACGCCCAGCTCGGCGCAACGCTCGGCAATCTTGCGGCATACGGCCCAATGCTCAGTGTCGACACCGTGTTCAAGACTATGGTTATTGATCTCGATAATCTTGTGCTTGGCCTTGGCCGCCAGCAGTACCTCATCGATATCGAACGGCACGCCCGAACGACCCGTATGCCCAAGCATGAACACCTTGGGGTGCTCCAGGGCATTGATGTACATTTCGGTCGTCTGGGCGAGCGTCGCGCCTTCGGCAAACTGCGCATTATGCACGCTTGCCACCAAATAATCCAAATTGCGCGTTACCAAATCGAACAGCGAATGCTGGTGACTGTACGAATCGCCGGCAATATTGAGCGAAACGGGAATGTCCTCGCCAAACAGGCTTCCGTCCAGCGAAACGATATCGGCCTCGGCGCCGCGAAGCACCAGCACGCCGCTCCAAATGCGCGGCCAGATATCCTGGTTGATAAAGAACTGGTAACTGCGCAGGTCATTGGGGCAAGCCGTAACCATAGAGCTCAGATGGTCGGCAGATCCGAGCACCTGCAGGCCACGCTCTGCCGCCCAGTACACATTCTCCTCAATGGTCGAATATGCATGCGCAGAGAACATCGTATGGGTATGAATGTCACAAGAAAGCAGGTAGGGCATCGGGTCTCCTTATCTGGCACGGCCGTCGCTTATATTCATTGTACGCATAGCCTTCGATAGTCGTAAAACCACTCCATCCCAAAGACACAACGTCCATGACAACGGGGTCCGGCTTAACACCAAACCCCGTTTCACGTAAAACATTATAGGCAGAGCGCTTTACTTTTAACGATACTCGTCCGCCAACTGTTTCCAAGCGGGTAGCGAATTGACAATCGTTTCGTAACTCACGCAATAGCCCAGGCGGAACCAACCCGGCATACCAAAGCTGTCCGAGGGAACCGCAAGCAACTCATACTTCTTTGCGCGCTCGCAAAACGCATTCGCATCGGGCTCGAGTGCCTTCACCCACAGGTAGAAAGCACCGTCTGGCTCAACATAGGTGTAGCCGTACTCCGCTAGTGCGTCGGTAAGCGTGGTGCGGTTGCGTGCATAGGCCTCAACGTCACTCGGCTCATCGATGCAATCGATGATCACGCGCTGGAAGAGTGCCGGTGCGCATACAAAACCCAGCGTACGGGCAGCACCGGCAACGGCGGGCATAAGACGAGCTGCCTGAGGATTCGTATTGGGAACCAGGATCCACCCCACGCGCTCGCCCGGCAGCGAAAGCGACTTGGAATACGAGTAGCACACGATGGTGTGCTCGTAGATCGAAGGCACCCAAGGCACCTCGGCGCCATAGACAATCTCACGGTACGGCTCATCCGAGATGAGCATAACCGGATTCTCAGGATCGCGCTTGGCGTTGACCTCATACAAAACTTTAGCCAGGCGCGTCAAGGTGTCGCGCGTATACACAGCGCCGGTCGGGTTATTCGGCGAATCGATGATGACGGCAGCCGTCTTATCGGTAATCGCCTTGAGCACGTTGTCCACACTCAGCTGGAACGTATCTTCATCGGCGAGCGCCTCGACACACGTACAGCCGGCCTTCTCAATCCACACGCTATACTCCGGGAAGTACGGAGCGATAACGATGACCTCGTCGCCCGGATTCGTAACGGCGTTAAGCGTACAGGTGAGCGAAGCCGCCGCGCCCACGGTCATAAAGACATCCTTGCCCTCATAGCTCGTACCGAAGCGACGGTTGAGCGACTCAGCCACGGCGGTACGGCACTGCGGCAGGCCCGGTGCGGGCGTGTATCCGTGCAGCTGCTCGCTCGGCAGTTCAAGCGCCTTTTTGATGGACTCCGCGACGGCAGCGGGAGCAGGAACGCTCGGGTTGCCCAGCGAGAAATCGAACACGTTTTCCGCGCCGATTTGCGCCTTGCGCTCAAGGCCATAGCTAAAAATCTCGCGGATGATGGAGCTTTCCGCACCGCGAGCATACATAGTTTCGTTGATCATCTGTTCCCCTTTCGCATAGGCGCTATTGTACGCTTTAGTTAGGCAAAGTACCGCAGCAATGTTGATTGGGGACAGACTTAAATGCGTGAAAATGCTCATTTAAGTCTGTCCCCAATCAACAGATGGCCCAATTTCGCTCAAAAGAAAAAGCCTCCACAGGTTTCCCCGCGGAGGCTTTCGCCACAAAGACTATTTGTCGGTGTCGGCACCGGCATTGACGGCACGGTCATCGGCGGCATCATCGGATGCGACTTCGGCATCCTCCTGCATGGCCGCCTGCGCAAATGCGGCGGCATCGGCCGCAAGCTCCTCCTCGCTCATGCGAGGCGCACGCTTCTTGGTCGGCATGCCGGCAGCCTTGGCGTTGCGCTCCTCCTTGGCCGCCAGGATATCGTCCTCGCGCTCAAGGTAGGCGTCCCACTCGTTATCGAGCAGGGCATTCACGGCATCGCCCTCGACGGTCTCGCGCTCGAGCAGCACCTTCGCCATCAGATCGAGCTGATCGCGACGGGCATCCAGGATCTCGACAGCACGACGATGGGCCTCGCGCATGATGCGCTGAACCTCGATATCAATGCGACGCGCCGTCTCCTCGGAGTAATCCTGATGATCGGCATAATCGCGGCCCAGGAACACCTGATGCTGCGCCTCGCCAAAGACCTGCGTGCCCAGCTCCTCGCTCATGCCCAGACGTGTGACCATCTCGCGCGCCATCTTGGTCGCGCGCTCCAGATCGTTGCTCGCGCCCGACGTGATGTCGTCGCACATGAGCTCCTCGGCAACGCGACCGCCCAAGAACACGGCAAGCTCGTCGAGCATCTCGTTCTTGGTCTTGAGGAAGTGGTCCTCCTGCGGAAGCTGCAGCGTGTAACCCAGGGCCTGACCGCGGCTGACGATCGAGATCTTGTGGACCGGATCGGAGTGCTCCAGGATATGGCCCACCAAAGCGTGACCGCTCTCGTGGTAGGCAATCGTGGTGCGCTCGGCCTCGGTCATCACGCGACCCTTGCGCTGCGGTCCGGCAATCACGCGCTCCATCGATTCCTCGACCTCGTCCATCGAGATCACGGAACGATGGCGGCGGGCAGCCAACAGTGCAGACTCATTGAGCAAGTTCGCCAGGTCGGCGCCGGTAAAGCCAACGGTCATCTGGGCGAGCTTCTCAAACTTAACGTCCTCGTCCATCGGCTTGTTCTCGGCATGCACGCGCAAGATCTGCTCGCGGCCCTTCACGTCCGGACGGTCGACCGTAACCTGACGGTCAAAACGGCCGGGACGCAGCAGCGCCGGATCCAGAATGTCAGGGCGGTTGGTCGCAGCGATCAGGATGACCGACTCGCTCTCCTCAAAACCGTCCATCTCGACCAGCAGCTGGTTGAGCGTCTGCTCGCGCTCGTCGTGACCGCCGCCCAAGCCGGCTCCGCGCTGACGTCCCACGGCGTCGATCTCATCGATGAAGATGATCGACGGGGCCTGAGACTTGGCCTCCTTAAAGAGGTCGCGCACGCGGCTGGCGCCGACGCCCACGAACATCTCCACAAAGTCAGAGCCCGAGATGCTAAAGAACGGCACGCCCGCCTCGCCGGCAACGGCCTTGGCCAGCAGCGTTTTACCGGTGCCCGGAGGGCCAACCAGCAACACGCCACGCGGGATCTTGGCGCCCAGCTTGCGATAGCGATCCGGATCGCTCAAAAAGTCACGGATCTCCTCGAGCTCCTCGACTGCCTCGTCCACGCCGGCAACGTCTTCAAACTTGACCTTGGGGCGCGTGGCCTCGTTGGTCTTGGCGTTGGTCTTGCCAAACTGCATGTTCCTGTTGTTGGCGCCCATCATCTGGCGCATAAAGTAGAACATGATGGCGATAAGGGCGATCGTCGGAAGCACACTCATCGCCAAGTCGCCCCAAAAATCGGGATCGTTGGTGTTGACGATATACTTAGTGTCGGGGTGCTCCGCCATGAGCTCGGCAAGCGAATCGGAGCCGACATAGGTCGAGGAGAAGCTCTTGAGCTCGCTCGTATCGCCCTTGTCCTTCTTCGTCTTCCAGTAATGACCCGTCACGCTTCCGTCTTGAACCGTATAGGTCAGATCTTCGACGCGATCCTGCTTGATGGCGCTCACCATCTCGCTCGTCGCGAGCTTTACGGTATTGCTGGAATTGGCAAAGCCGGAGCCCATGTTAAAGAAGGCGTAGCCCAGAAGTGCGCAAGCCAAAATAAAATACAGCCAGCCCGTACGCGTGGGCTTCTTGCCTCCGGGCATCCCCGGGATCTTAGGCTCCCGGGGAGTCTGGGAATTGTTATCGTTACGGTCGTCGGGCATCTTACGAATAAACCTCCGGTTTCAAAATGCCCAGATACGGCAGGTTACGATAGCGCTCGGCATAGTCGAGGCCGTAGCCCACCACAAAGGCATCGGGGCAATGGGTTCCAACATACTTGGGCGTGATGGCCGAGACGCGGTCCTCAACGTCCTTCCACAGGAAGGCGGCGACCTCCAGAGAAGCGGGCTTGCGGCTCTCGAGGTTCTTCATCAGATACTTGAGCGTCAGACCCGAGTCCAGAATGTCCTCGACGATCAGCACGTCGCGACCACGGATGTCGATATCCAGGTCCTTAATGATACGCACGATGCCGGAAGACTTCACGCCGTCGCCGTAGCTCGAAACAGCCATGAAATCGATGTTGGTCGGCAGCTCGATCTTGCGCATCAGGTCGCCCATAAAGACCACGGCGCCGCGCAGGACTGCAATCAGCACCAGATCCTTACCCGCGTAGTCGCGCGTAATCTGCTCGCCTAGGCGAGAGACGATACCGTCGATATCCTCCTGCGTAAACAGAACCTTCTCGATATCCGGATGTTGAGAAGCCATGACAACCCTTTCTTGTGCTTATCGCCCACACACCGCCGTATGGACGCGAACTTCACATTCTAGCAGCGCACGGGGTATATTTTCCAGCCCGTACGCCATCAGCGCGGGAATACCGTCAACGTCGCACAGAATAGCTGGCGTGGGACGCTATTCCGCATCGACCACGCGGAGCAGATATGCCACGCGCGTTGCGGCCGTGCACTTAAAACGCTCGTCCGCGCGAACTCCGGCGACCCACACCACGGCACCCCCCGGCGCCGTCCTCACCATGGGCACGCCGGCGCGCTCGGAAACGGGAATGCGAGCCTCACCTAGCAAGTCGGATACTTTCTTGCTTCGGCCACTCATCCCTAACGGGCACATCACGTCTCCCGGTGCGGGACCGTCCACCCACAGGCGCGCCAATCGCGCCTCGGCAGGGATCTCGCCACGCGAGCCCGTCAGGATCCGCTCACTATCGCTGTCGGCAAAACCCAGGGCAGCCGCGTCTACCAAAGCTGTCACTTCCCCGGCAGCCGCAAGCTCACGGGCGCGGCGCACGATATCGCATCCCGGCTCAACGGCTATTGGTTCTGTGACCAGCATACGTCCCCCGCCCAACGGCAAACGACCGGGCACGGTAACCCAGTCCGCGACCAGGCCCTCGCGAGCCACCGGCGCCTTAAACGCCAGCATGCCAAACTCAATGCGTGCGTCAATCCCCGCCGGAAGCGTGACCGAGCCGGCGCCCTCGGCAACGCAGGAAAGGACTCGCTCCACATGTCGCATCTCTGGACGAGCGTCCGGATCGATGCGCTTAATCGCCAGTCGCACGATGCGCCGCGCGATTACCACCTCGGCCGCAGCAAGGCGCCTGGCATCGAGCACCAGCGCGCCCGCTGCCTCTTTGCGCAAACAGCTTCGAAACGCCTGTGCCGAAAGCTGAGACAAAAACGCGTCCTCATCGCCTAAGATCTCGCAGGCGGCGCCAATCGTCTTGCAGACGCTCGCGTTGCGCTGCGCCACCACCGGCATCACTCGATGGCGCACGTAGTTTCGCAGATACGAGATATCCTCATTGCTCTCGTCTTCACGCCATGGCTGACCATGTACCTGTAGATAGCCCACGAGCTCGCCATGATTTAGGTCGAGCAAGGGACGCACCACGATATTCCTCCGGCGAGGAATGCTCGATAGGCCAGCGGGCCCCGAACCCTTAATCGCGTTCATCAAAAACGTTTCCGCGCGATCCGAAGACGTGTGCGCGGTGCAGATACGAGCCGCCGTTCGCGGTGCCCCCGTCTGGGCGCAGAGCTCGCGAACATACCTCCGCGCCGCGGCATAGCGCACCTCGCGGGCCGCGGCCTCAATATTGCCCGACGCCCCATCAAAATAAGCGTGCTCCACGCACAGCGGTAAACCATATTTCGCGCAGAGCTCACGCACAAAGGCCTCGTCGCCATCGGACGCCTTGCCGCGCAGATGATGGTTTACATGCAGCACATGCAGGCGCTCGCGAGCAATGGGGGCAACACCGCGTCCGTCTTGGATATCCAGCTTTGATGTGCACGCCATAAGAAGCAGTGCCGTCGAGTCCGCGCCGCCTGATACCATGAGCACGACAGGAGCAGCCTGCTGCCTCGTCCGGGTCTCATCGACTGCCCCAGGCACGGCATGGTGTCCATAATGCTGAGATACCGTAGGCATTTGCTTCCTCCTCTATTCGTCCGCACCCATTGTATCCTTTGGAATCTTATGTCTCGTCTGCACCTTCATATCCTCGGCAGTGGCTCTAAAGGCAACTGCGCACTCATCGAGGGCCCGCAGGGGCTCATTATGGTCGATGACGGACTGTCTCGCCGCGAGACATTAAAGCGCATGGCAGAACTGAGGCTCTCGGCAGACAACGTCTCGGCTCTTCTCATTACTCATGAGCATAGCGATCACATCAAGGGCCTCGATGTCTGGTGCAAGCACTGGCACGGCCCCCTCTTTGCCAGCAGAGGCACTCTTTCGAGCAAAGAAAATCTTTCGCATCTGCCTGTCGAGGAATTCGATCCCGGTGACACCCTATCCATTGCTGGCATCCACGTGCAAACCTACTCAACGTCACACGATGTCATCAATCCAGTCGGCTATCGATTCGACACCCTCGATGATTCCATCGGCTTTGCCACCGACACCGGAGAGCTATCGAGCCAAGCCATGAACACCCTCGAAGATTGTCGAGTCCTCGCACTCGAAAGCAACCACGATGTGACCATGCTGCGCGAGGGAGAATATCCCCGCTTTCTTCAGGAGCGCATCCTGTCTGAAAGGGGACACCTCTCCAATGGCCAAGCCGCCGAAGCCGCGCGCGAACTTGTTACCGATCGCACCGAACAGCTCATTGCCATGCATATCAGCCAAGATAACAATCGTCCGAGCCTTACCGTCAAAAGCTATGCCAAAGCTCTGGCCGCAACCCTGGATGACGAGGTCGGCAGCTCCGCAACCCTTCTCCAAGGATCGCGAAAACTCTCGATACGCCCTGCGAGTCAGTATCAACCGGCAACCATTCAATAGACTGTCCTAGACAGCAAAAGGGGCCGAGAATCGCTTCCCAGCCCCTTTTGCTGTCTTTTAATAGCGCGGAACACCAACGAAGTTAGTCGATGGAGATCTTCGTAACGTTCTTCTTCTCGACGATCTTGGGAACCGTAACGGTCAGGATGCCGTCAGCGTACTTAGCCGAGAGGCCCTCGCTCGAAGCGTCCTTTAGATACACGCCACGCGTCGCGCTGTACGAGCTGAACTCCTTCTGCAGGAAGTTCTTGCCCTCGTTCTCCTCGTCTTCCTCGACATTCACGCTAATGGACAGACGGCCCTCGTTAAGCTCGACATCGATATCGTCCTTGGCGACGCCGGTCAGATAAGCCTTGACCTCATAGCCGTCGCCCTTATCCTCAACGTCAACGGGAAACGCCTTGGAAGCAATCGAGTTGTTTGCAAGGTCGGTCATATCATCAAACAGATCGAACAACGAGCTAGCAGAAGGACGAACGCCAAAAACCGAACGATAAGGAACCATGCTTGCCATGTTTACCACTCCTTTTAAGGACTGCCGAGTCATCTTCTAGGTGACTGGGACTTCTTTTGACGCTCTTATATATGCCCACCCAGTGCTCATATATACATCGACTATAAAGTTTTTTGAGTCCAGTACTATAAGCATATCTAAGTGTGTATGACTAAGGTTTTAGTAAGGTTAAGGTTCTTTGAACCAGAACTTAAATAGCAAGTATGTTCGCAGCTTCAAATAACAAGGGGCTTACAATGAGCGCGTACACGTTGTTGGTAACGAGCTAAAGGGCATCATGGACGACCAAAACCAGAACAAAATGTTTATGCCGACGCAGGGAGAAGATACTTCCACGCAGCCGCCGCGGTTCCATCGCCCCCACATCTCACAAGAGCCCATTAATGATCCGGAGCCCGAGTATGTGACGAGAAATCGATATCAAACGCTCGAGGATGCCCAAACGGGACGTAAACATATGGGCGTCGCCTCGGGAGACCCTGTATATCTGAAAGACGCACCATTATCTAAAAACAGCGCAGCTAGTGATGAGCCGATGAAAGCATCCGCCGCTCATCAACAAAGAGGTCCTCGACCAAAGCAAACCTTGACGCATTCGGCTCGCTATCTCGAAACGCCAAAACAGGGAAAATCAATCTTCGTTTCGTCAAGTAAACGACGCAAGCAGCATCGACTGACAATCCTGCTTTTGATCATTGTGGCCATAGCAGTTGCCCTTGTTATTCGATTTATCTTCTTTAAATAAGGGCTCAATACCAAAAACGATAAGATCGTCTGGTGTAATTGAGTCAGTTACGCCCCGTAAACGCAAAAAAGGGGGAGGCCGCGAGGCCTCCCCCTTCTCAGTTCAAGCGTACGG
>OLNP01000225.1_pt1 | contig 65415 bp, 62 predicted proteins | sample 1671951 | NCBI WGS metagenome assembly OLNP01 (sample SAMEA3136629, study PRJEB25190) | human gut metagenome | biome: human gut; feature: human-associated habitat; material: faeces | place: Austria | collected 2013
CATGAGGCTCACGTGCGGCGCCGTTTGCGGCATGGCCGTGCTGGCCGGCATGGACTGCGGCTCGGCCACGCCGGGCGACCGCCAGGGCAAGTCGGCCTGCTACAAGGTGGTGCAGCAACTGGCTGCCGAGTTCAGCCGCGAGCACGGTTCCATCGTCTGCTCCGAGCTGCTCAGGCTCAAGAAGGGGGCGCCGCTCGACTATGAAGCCTCTGAGCGCACGGCCGAATACTACCGCACGCGCCCTTGCGTGAAGCAGATAATATCGGCCGCAAGGATATATGCGGAGTATTTGGACGGGGCCCCCTCCATACCTCCCCCTGTGGGTGAGGCTCCCGAAAGCGTGGGGTAGGCGGCTTGGCCTCTGCATGGCGGGCTGTCGGAATGGATGGCCCGGCGGTGTCCTTCTCTCACGGAAAGTTGCCTAAGCGGATGGCCCGGTGGCATCCTTCGCTCACGTAAAGTTGCCTAAGCGGGCGTCCCGGCGGCATCAATATATGTGTTTGCCTGCAAAGAGTGGCGGCGCAGCAGCTCCCTCCCCACGGGGGAGGGGTGGGGAGGGGCTTCTCATTAACGACAACAACAAAACATACGACTAATGGAAAATCACGAAAACGAAAGACTGCAGCTGCCCGAGAACGCTTTCCGGGAGCTGAAAGAAGGCGAGAAGTATGAGCCGGTGATGAACCCGCGGGAAAGCTATCCCGAGGTCAACGGCTGGTCGGTGACGTGGGGAGTGCTCATGGCCATGCTCTTCTCTGCCGCTGCCGCATACCTCGGACTGAAGGTAGGGCAGGTGTTCGAGGCCGCCATCCCCATAGCAATCATTGCCGTGGGCGTGTCCACGGCGGCCAAGCGGAGCAAGGCCCTGGGCGAGAACGTCATCATACAGAGCATCGGAGCCTGCTCGGGGGCTGTCGTCGCAGGGGCCATCTTCACCCTGCCGGCCATCTACATCCTGCAGGCCAAGTATCCCGAGCTGAGCGCGTCGTTCATCAAGATATTCATGGCCTCGCTGCTCGGAGGCATCATCGGCATACTGTTCCTCATACCGTTCCGCAAGTATTTCGTGAGCGACATGCACGGAAAATACCCCTTCCCCGAGGCCACGGCCACCACACAGGTGCTCGTCAGCGGCGCCCGTGGCGGCAACCAGGCCAAGCCCCTGCTGCTGGCGGGGCTCGTGGGAGGTCTCTACGACTTCGTGGTGGCCACCTTCGGCCTGTGGAACGAGAACTTCACCACGCGCGTCATCGGTGCCGGCGAGATGCTGGCCGACAAGGCAAAGCTCGTGTTCAAGGTAAACACCGGGGCCGCCGTGCTCGGCCTGGGCTACATAGTGGGCCTGAAATACGCCCTCATCATCTGCCTCGGCTCGCTCTCGGTGTGGTGGATCATCGTGCCCGGCATGGCGCTGTTGTTCGGCGACAGCGTGCTCAACCAGTGGGATCCGTCGATAGCCACGGCCGTGGGCGACATGAGCCCCGAGCAGATATTCTCGTCATACGGCAAGAGCATAGGCATCGGCGGCATTGCCATGGCCGGCATAATAGGCATCATCAAGTCGTGGGGCATAATAAAGGGCGCCGTGAGCCTGGCCGCACGCGAGATGAAGGGAGGCACGCCGGCCGGCAAGGAGCAGCTGCGCACGCAGCGCGACCTGTCGTTCAAGATCATAGCCATAGGCTCGATAGTGACCATAGTGGCCATATTCCTCTTCTTCTGGTTCGGCGTGATGGACGGCAACCTGCTCTTTGCCCTCGTCGGCATAGTGCTTGTGGCCCTCATCGCCTTCCTCTTCACCACCGTGGCGGCCAACGCCATAGCCATAGTGGGCTCCAACCCCGTGTCGGGCATGACGCTCATGACGCTCATCCTGGCCTCGGTGGTCATGGTGGGCGTGGGGCTCAAGGGCACCGGCGGCATGCTCGCCGCGCTGATAATGGGCGGAGTGGTGTGCACGGCCCTGTCGATGTCGGGCTCGTTCATCACCGACCTGAAGATAGGCTACTGGCTCGGCACCACGCCAAAGAAGCAGGAAACGTGGAAATTCCTGGGCACACTGGTGTCTGCCGCCACCGTGGGCGGCGTGATGATGCTGCTCAACGAGACCTACGGGTTTGCCAGCGGGCAGCTCGCCGCGCCCCAGGCCAACGCCATGGCCGCCGTGATCGACCCGCTCATGAGCGGCGTCGGGGCTCCCTGGGTGCTCTATGGCATAGGCGCGCTGATAGCCATCGTGCTCACGCTTTGCAACGTTCCGGCACTGGCTTTCGCCCTCGGCATGTTCATACCGATGGAGCTCAACATACCGCTGCTGGTCGGAGGGGCCGTCAACTGGTATGTCACCTCGCGCACAAAGGATGCAAAGGCCAATGCCGAGCGCGGCGAGAAGGGCAACCTGCTGGCCTCGGGCTTCATAGCCGGAGGCGCGCTCATGGGCGTGGTAAGCGCGTTGCTGCGCTTCTGCGGCGTCAGCTTCGACTACTCGGCATGGTGGGCCAACCCGCTGTCGCAGGTGTGCGCATTGGTGGCTTACGTGCTGCTCATAGCCTACTTCATACGCGCCACCAAGCCATCGCGGGCCTGACAGGGCAACAGCCTGTGGCCCAGTGGGTTGTGAAACGTGCCGTTTGGGATTGCCAAACGGCACGTTTTGCGTTGCCGTTTGGGCTGTATTGCATCGCCAAACGGCCCCGACGGCATTGCCATGCGCCCCGGGTAGGTGTGCCGGGCGCCTCGTAGCGCAAGATGCAGGGGCCCGGGCGAGTGCCTGCAACGCGGTTTGTTTTTTGCGCCGGAAGGCAAAAAAATTGGGCCGGAGCGATGGCCGTTCGGATTAATTTAATTATATTTGCAATCGGATAAAAAGCAAGTCGCAATACGGATTGTTCCGTTGTGAACGACAATATGCAGGCCCATCGTCCTTAACGGTGGGCATTTTCATAACATGCAAACCGCACAACCGGAAATGAATAGAATGGAAGAGACACTGAGAGACTTTGAGATAATGGCCCCGGTGGGGTCGCGCGAGAGCCTGGCCGCAGCCATACAGGCCGGCGCCGACTCTGTTTACTTCGGCATAGGGAGGCTCAACATGAGGGCCCACTCGGCCAGCGCGTTCACTGCCGACGACCTGCGCGACATAGCCTCGGAGTGCTCCGCTCATGGGATAAAGACATACCTGACGGTCAACACCATCATTTACGACGAAGACATGGACGCCATGCGCCAGACCGTCGACGCCGCCCTTGAGGCCGGCATAAGCGCCGTCATAGCCAGCGACGTGGCCGTGATGGAGTATTGCCGCCGTGTGGGCATGGAGGTTCACCTCTCCACACAGCTCAACATCAGCAACACCGAGGCCCTGCGCTTCTACGCCCGATATGCCGACGTGGTGGTGCTGGCCCGCGAACTGAGGCTCGAGCAGGTGGCCGAGATACACAGGCGCATAGCCGAAGGGCCCATCTGCGGGCCGTCGGGGCAGCCCGTGCGCATCGAGATGTTCTGCCACGGGGCGCTGTGCATGGCCATCAGCGGCAAGTGCTACATGAGTCTCGACACCGCGGGGCGCTCGGCCAACCGCGGCGAATGCGTGCAGATATGCCGCCGCTCGTACACCGTTACCGACACGGAGACGGGCAACCAGCTCGAGATAGACAACAAATACATCATGAGCCCCAAGGACTTGAAGACCGTGCGCTTCATCGACCGCATGATGGAAAGCGGCGTCAGGGTGTTCAAAATAGAGGGCCGCGCACGCGGGCCTGAGTATGTATACAACGTGGTGAGATGCTACAAGGAGGCCATTGCAGCCGTGATTGACGGCACGTTCACCGAAGAGCGCAAGGACGAATGGGACCGCAGGCTCGCCACTGTGTTCAACCGCGGCTTCTGGGACGGCTACTACCAGGGCCAGACCCTCGGCGAGTGGAACACCAACTACGGCTCCAACGCCACCGAGCGCAAGGTTTACGTGGGCCGGGGGGTAAAGTATTTCGCCAAGATAGGGGTGGCTGAGTTCAGCGTCGACGCCGCCGAGTTCAGCGTGGGCGACAAGTTGCTCATCACCGGGCCTACCACGGGAGTCATCTATGTGACCCCCGACGAGATTCACGACGACGTGCAGGCCGTGCAGACAGCGCGCCAGGGCACACGCGTGGCCATACGGGTGCCGGCCAAGGTGCGCCCCAGCGACAAGCTCTTCCGCATCGACAGCACTGCCGGCTGACCCCCGGAGCCATGCTGCCGTGGGGCCGTGGCTGAAGGCAGGGGGCGCCCGGGGCAGGGCGGACGACGACAATAGCAATTAAAAACAAACAGATATGACAATCAACGAAGCACAAGACGAGGTGATAGAGGAGTTTTCCGACTTCACCGACTGGATGGACAAGTACCAGCTGCTGATAGACCTGGGCAACGAGCAGCAGCCGCTCGACGAGCGATACAAGGTGGAAAGCAACCTCATCGACGGCTGCCAGAGCCGCGTATGGCTGCAGGCCGACTATCACGACGGCGTGATTGACTTCAGCGCCGAGAGCGACGCGCTCATCGTAAAGGGCATCATAGCGCTGCTGATAAGGGTGCTCAGCGGCCACACACCCGACGAGATAATCGATGCCGACCTATATTTCATAGAGAAGATAGGGCTCAGGGAGCACCTCAGCCCAACGCGCAGCAACGGCCTGCTGGCCATGATCAAGCAGATGCGCATGTACGCCCTGGCCTTCAAGACGAAGCAGTCTATGTGAGTGACGGGCGCCGGAAACGGCCCGCATGCAGACGACGATACCAACAAACCAATAATCAAAAGACCTATGAACAAGACTTTCATTACAAGAGCAATAGCCTTTGCTGTCACGGTGGTGGCCGCACAGGCTGCCGCAGCGCAGGACTACAACGTGCACCACAGCGGCGACACGGTCATTGCCGAGCTTTCGCCGCAAGCCATCTTCGTGCGCACGAGCGGCGACACTACCATTGTTGAGATAACGAGTCCGAAGCGGTATATCTTCCTTCCGGTAGAGAAAGACAAGCCGGAGGTGAGGGTGCAGCTCTCCACGGGCAGTCCCGACGACCCTTGGAAGAGCGTTCGCCTGGCCAGGGAGAAGATTGATTACTACACGCCCATGCCCCTTGGCGGCGGCGAGAAGGCCACGCTCAAGTTCCTGGGCATTGCCCCCGATGCGCTCGCGCTGCAGGCGCTGAAGATGGACGACACGTGGAGCAAGCCCCGCAACAAGTGACGGGGCACGTAGCTATTGGCCTCGGGCCGTTGCCATGGGCAGCCTGTGGTATGCCCGGGCGGGCCGCATTTGGCCTTGGCGGTGGTGTGGCTGTCGGGCCGCCGGTAGCGGCCCGGGCAGCGATATGTGCCGTTTGGGAGTGTAAAACGGCCTGTTTTGCAATGTGAAACGACCCGTTTTGCAGCACAATACGGCCCGTTTTGCAACGCATTGAGGGTCAGGTGGTTGTGCGCCCGTGCTGCCGTGGCCGCCGGCTCTTGGCAGTGTGGCTTGCCGCCGTGGCCCGTTGCATCGGCCATCACAGGGCGGCAGCGATGGCATGATTGAGTTTGTTTTTGTGAGTTTTTGGCGCCGTGGCCTCACGGCCGTGCTGCCGTGGCCGCCGTCGGTTTATTATATAGTGATTTAGGAATGCGAGTGTTGGATGTGTGTTTGTCGCTTCGTGGCGCATCGTTGGCATGCGCTGGCAGGGCAGCGTGCGCCGCGGCCCGGCCAGAGGCAGCAGGATGCCCGTCGCGGGATGGCTTGCGTCGGTTCAACATTCATAGACAACTTTCGGTTTATGAAGGATTTCACATTTTACAGCCCCACCGAGTTTGTGTTCGGACGGGGCACAGAGCATCAGACAGGTTCTCTTGTCAGGGCTTACGGTGGCACACGAGCCATCGTGGTGTATGGTGGAGGCTCGGCCGTGCGCAGCGGCTTGCTGGGCCGCGTTGAGGAGTCGCTGGCCGAGGCAGGCGTGGAATACTGCGAGCTTGGCGGGGTGCAACCCAACCCCACCGACGCCAAGGTGTATGAGGGCATCGACCTGTGCCGCCGCGCCAAGGCCGACTTCCTGCTTGCCGTGGGCGGCGGTTCGGTCATCGACACAGCCAAGGCCATGGCGGCGGGAGTGCCCTACAGTGGCGACTTCTGGGATTTCTTCGCCGGGCGGGCCGTGCCGGGCGAGGCCCTTCCCGTGGGCGTGGTGCTCACCATCCCGGCCGCCGGCAGCGAGGGGTCGGGCAACAGCGTGATAACCAAGCTGGACGGGTTGCACAAGCTTAGCCTGCGCACGCCGAAGGTGTTGCGCCCGGCCTTTGCCGTGATGGACCCCGCGCTGACGTTCACTCTGCCCGCATGGCAGACGGCATGTGGCGCTACCGACATGATGGCGCATATCATGGAGCGGTACTTCACCAACACCGAAGCCACCTCGGTGGCCGACCGCATGTGTGAGGGAGTGATGCTTTCAATAATAGAAGAGACGCCCAAGGCCCTGCACAAACCCGACGACTATGGCGCAAGGGCCAACCTGATGTGGGCCGGCACCGTGGCCCACAACGGCACGTGCGGCGTGGGATGCGAGGAAGACTGGGCGTCGCACTTCATGGAACACGAGGTTAGCGCCGTCTACGGAGTTACCCACGGCGCCGGGCTGGCGGTAATCTTCCCCGCCTGGCTCACCTACATGGCCGGGCACAACGTGCGCAAGGTGGAGCAGTGGGCGCGCCGCGTGTGGGGCGTGGTGGCCGGTGCCGACGCCATGTCGGTGGCCCTTGAGGGCGTGGCATGCTTCAAGCGTTTCCTGCATTCCATAGGCATGCCCGTGACGTTTGGCGAGCTGGGCATCGCCAATCCCGACATATCGCTGCTTGTCGACAAGCTCCACGAGGACAAGGGCGAGCTCGTTGGCAACTACATTCGCCTCGACCGGAAGGCCACGCGCGAGATTTACGAACTGGCCCTTTAGCCGTTGCAGAGGGCCGCAGCCTGTGGCTTGTGTTCGGGGAGTTGATGATTTGTATTCCTGAAGTTAAGGAGTTATATTCCAGGAGTTAAGGAGTTAAGGGAGTAAAGGAGTTAAGACGTATGCCTTGTGGCCTGTTTGGGGGCTCCGTATGGTATTGGCGTCTTGGCTCCTTTGCTCTTTTCGGATTGGCGGGGCGTTGTCCAGGCGTGGCAATATGCCTGGAAAATACTCCACAAATTAGTGTAATTGTGGTAGATTTATCCGTAAAACGGCTAACGGTTTGTGCGCTTTTATGAGTAATTTTGCAGCGTGATACAAACTGGAAAATAACCATACACACTTTAAAAGGATGAAGAAGGACATACTTATGGCGGCATTGCTGGCTGCCACAGGCTTGCAGGCACGTGCTGCCGGCATAACAACAGAGGCGGCAGACAGTGTCGGGCTCGGCGAGGTAGTGGTGACCGGGACGCGCGGGGCCACCGACATCAGGCACCTGCCGATGACTGTCTCTGTGGTGGGGAGGCAGAAACTGACCGAGAACTACCGCACAGCGCTGCTGCCGACTGTCAACGAGCAGGTGCCCGGACTGTTTGTGACATCGCGCGGGGTGCTTGGCTACGGCGTGTCGACAGGTTCGGCCGGGGGCATAAAGGTGCGCGGAGTGGGCAGCGGGGCGTCGATGCTCGTGCTCATAGACGGCGTTCCGCAATACGCCGGACTGATGGGCCACCCCATCCCCGACGCCTACCAGACCATGCTGGCCGACCGTGTCGAGGTGCTCAGGGGCCCTGCCTCGCTGCTCTACGGCAGCAATGCCATGGGCGGAGTGGTCAATATAGTAACGCGGCAACTGCTGTCTGACGGCTCACGGACCAACGTGACGCTGCAAGGCGGCTCCTATGGCACCATCGAGGGAGGCATCACCAACACCACGAGGAAAGGCAGGGTGGAGAGCATCGTGGGCTTCAATTACAGCCATACCGACGGCCACCGGCCCGACTCGAAGTTCAGCCAGTACTCCGGTTTCGCCAAGCTGGGCTACGACATAAGCGCACATTGGCGCGCCACGGGCGACATCAGCCTGACCCACTTCGAGGCCGAGAACCCCGGAGAGGTGGTCAGTCCGCTCATAGACAACGACTCGCGGATAACCCGCGGCATGGCTTCGGTGGCGCTGGCCAACACCTACGGGCGCACCGAGGGGGCCATACGGGTGTTCTACAACTGGGGCCACCACGAGATAAACGACGGATACGGGCCCGGGGAGCAGCCGCAAGAGGCGCTCTACATGCACGACGACATGATGGGCGGCGTGTCGGTCTACCAGAGCATGTCGCTCTTCCGAGGCAACAGGCTGACGCTCGGCTTCGACTACCAGCACTTCGGCGGCCGCGCGTGGAACGAGGTCATGACCACCAAGGAGGAGTCTGTGCTGGGCGACAAAGAGCAGGATGAGTTTGCAGGATATGTCGAGCTGAGGCAGGATTTGTGGTCGTGGCTCACTGTCGACGCCGGTCTCAGGGTCGACAACCACTCGCAGGCGGGCACCGAACTGGTGCCGCAGGGAGGCCTCACGTTCCGACTGTCGCCGCAGGCCGACCTGAAGGCCATGGTGAGCAAGGGCTTCCGCAACCCCACCATACGCGAGATGTACATGTTTCCGCCTGCCAACGACCAGCTCAAGCCTGAGCGGATGATGAACTATGAGCTGGCTTTCACGCAGCGGCTGATGCACGACCGGCTGCGGCTGGGGGCCAACGTGTTTTACCTCAAGGCCGACAACTTGATTGAGACGGTGCGCTCCGGGGGCCGCCCGAGCAACATAAACACGGGCGAAATGGAGAATTGGGGCGTCGAGCTTGAGGCCGCCTACGACGTGACCCGGGCCCTGAAGCTCAATGCCAACTACAGTTTCCTTGACATGAACCACCCTGTCACCGGTGCGCCCGAGCACAAGCTGTACGTCGGGGCCAACTATTCTGTGGGTCGCTTTGCCTTTGCCACGGGCCTGCAATACGTCGACGGGCTTTATACCTCGACCGTGGCGGTTGGCGGCGAAGACCGCACAGAGAACTTCTGGCTGTGGAATCTCACCGCCTCGTGCCGCGTTGCGAAGGGCTTCAAGCTGTTTGCCCGCGGCGAAAACCTGCTCGCCCAGGGCTACGAGATAAACTATGGCTTCCCGATGCCGCGCGCAACGGTAATGGCCGGCGCCGACTGGGAGTTCTGACATGGCTGCCATTGCGGGCAACAACAATAGGGAGCCGGGCGCGAGCCCGGCTCCCTATTGCATTCGTGGCGTGGGCGTGTCACTCCCGTATGCGCGAGTAGGCGGCGTTGAGCGCCACAAACAGCACCACGGCCGAGGCCCATCCGGCAAAGACGTCGATGGCATAGTGGGCGTAGATGTACACCGTCGACAGGCAGAGCAGCACGTACAGCGGCAGCAGCGCGAGCAGCAGGCGGCGCGAGCGGGCCCTCCACACGAGCAGCAGCAGTATGGTGCTTATGCCCACGTGGCTGCTGGGGAAGGCTGCCGTGGGGCGTTCGCCTGCCTCGTGGGCGTCGGCCACCATCTTGTAGAACACCCCGTCGCGGTATCCCGGGCTTGTCAGTGCCTCGCGGTGGGTGGCGAAGTAGTTGCCCACATCGGCAAAGTGGCCCTGTGCGGCGGCGTCCATGCCTATGGCTTTATAGTAATACTGCGGCCCGGCCACGGGCAGTATGATGTATATCACGTAGTATATGAAGAACGATGCGAGTATGACAAAGGCCGCGCGGTGGAAGTCTTTGTACCGCCAGACGAAGAAGAACAGCGTCACGACGAGTATCATCGGGAAGTAGGAAGCGTAGCCCAGGTCCATCAGTTCGCTGAACACGGGGCCGGGCAGGGCGCGGCAGAAGAGCAGCGCCGGCTGGCATCCGAAGAGCTGTTGCTCCCATGTGGCGAAGTGGTGGTCAAGGTTTGGGAACATGCGGTTGAACTCGTAGGTGTCCGGGTACCACCATGAGAGCAGCGCCATCTGGGCCGCCACGCGCGCGAAACGCGTCAGGGGGCACGGCAGCATGCGGTAGACGGCCCACAGCGCGGCCGTCATGACTGCTATGCGCAGCCTCCCCCAGAGCATCGACTCGGGGTTTTCGAGCTTGGTATATGTGAAGAGCATGAGCAACAGGGTGAATGCCATGTAGCCAACCATGACCCACTCGGCTGCAAGCAAGCCTTTCTTGGGTTTCTTTTCGAGCTTGAAAATGCTGAGAAAATCAAACGTTTTATAATTCATAATTCACAATTCATAATTCATAATCCGCAATGTCGGCTGCGAAACAGGGCCTAAGGCGGTGACAGCCTGCCACAAGACATGGTTTCAACCCTTTGTTATTTGGTAATAAAACAGACACAGTGGTTGTTTCATCCATTTGGTATTTGGTGATTAAGCATACGCGGTGATAGTTTCATGCTATTGGGCTTTTGTACGAAAACGGGCAAAGTGCGTGTTTCATACCGTCCGTTTTTTGTACTAAAAAGGGCAATGGTGTTGTGTTATGCCATCCAAAGCATATTTTCTTAATCATTAATTCTTAATACTTAATACCTCAAATCCACCCGTTGTCCTTGTACCACCTGATGGTCTCCGCGACCCCGCGCTCCAGCCGGTATTGCGGTTCGTAGCCCAGTTCGGCCCTGGCCGGGGCAATGTCGCACCTCCAGTTGCGCTGCCTCATGATGCGGTATTTGTCGTTGTTCAGTGCCGTCGGCCGTCCTGTAAGCCTGCCGGCATACTCTCCGCAGAAGGTTATGGCCCTCAGGAGCCACAGCGGCGCCTTGAGCCTGACCACCCACGGGTGGCCCAGCTGGCCGATGATGAGGTCGCTGAACGTGCGCGAGGCGTAGACACAGCCGTCGCTCAGGAAGTACTTTGCGCCGTTGCGCCCGCGCTCCAGGGCCAGGAACACAGCTTGCACCACGTCGGCCACGTAGACAAACGTCAGGTCTTGGGGCTTCAGCCCGGCCGCGAAGTCGGTGTGCTTCTTTATGCTTTGCGCCATCATGAAGTAGTCGTGCTCGCGCGGCCCGTACACCCCTGTGGGCCGCAGCGTCACCACGGGAAGGCCGTCGAGGCTGTCGAGGTATCTCTCGGCCTTGAGCTTGCTCATCCCGTAGGCCGTGTCGGGCCTCGGCTCGTCGTTGACTGAAATGTCGGCATACGGCCTTTGCTCGCGCACGGGGCCCATCACGCTGAGGCTGCTCAGGAATACAAAGCGCCTGAGCGGCATGCGCAGCTCTACGAGCGCGTCGGCCAGGTGGCGCGTGCCGTCGGTGTTCACCCTGTAGAAGTCGGCCTTGTGCAGGCACTTCGTGGCCCCGGCGGCATGCACCACATAGTCGAACGTGTGGCCGCCGAGCTGCCCTTTCAGCCTCTGCTTGTCGCCGAGGTCGAGCTCAATGGTGTTGATGCGCGGGTCGGAGATGTATTTCCGGCTGCTCGTGGGGCGCACGGCAGCCCACACGTTCATGCCCCTTTTGATGGCTTCTTCGACGATGAAGCTTCCGATGAAGCCCGTTGCTCCGGTTACGAGTATGTTCATTTGTCTTTTGATTGTCGTTGGTCGGTGTGCTTCAAGGGCGTGGCGGCGGCCCGTGCCCCGCTCCCTTGCAAGCCGGTGTCTGTAAAGTTTGTTCGCAACAGTGGGCGCGTTGCCCAAGTGCTTGGGCCACAGCGCGTTGCAAAACGGGCCGCATTGCCTTGCCAAACGGCCCGTATGGCGCTCCCGAACGGGCTGTTTTGCGCCCCGGTATGGGCCGTTTGGCGGGCCTGTCCGGGGGGCGTGCCGCCATGCCGGGGCCGTTGTAATGTTTTCTTACGCCCGCTGCGCCCCGCCGCCGTCGGCCCCGTCGCCTTTCGCCGGCTCCACGTGCAGGCTGATGTGCGTGCGCGGCCCGAACTCGCTTCGCAGCCTCTGCTCTATCGCCGAGGCGTGGGCGTGCGAGTCGGCGAGCGTCATCCCGCCCGGCATCCTTATGTGCATCTCCATTGCCACGGCGCTTCCGATGCGCCTCGTGCACAGGTTGTGGATGTCGCTCACGCCCGGCTCCTGCATCACTATGTCTGTTATGAGCTTCTCGGTGTCGTCGGGCAGGCTCTTCTCGAGCAGCTCGTCGGACGACTCCCTTATCTGCTTGAGCGCCTGCTGCATGATGAGCAGGCTCACCACCACGGCTGCAATGGGGTCGAGCACGGCCCAGTGGCTGCCCAGGACGATGGCCCCGCCGATGCCGACGGCCGTGCCCACCGACGAGAGTGCGTCGCTGCGGTGGTGCCACGCGTTGGCTATGACGGCCGGTGAGCCCAGCCTCCGGCCCACGCGGGCGGTAAACCTGTAGGCCCACTCCTTGAGCGCTATGCTCAGCAGGGCCGCCACGAGGGCTATGAACCCTGGTTGCTCGAGGGCGTGGCCGTGCACCACGGAGGCTATCCTGCGCACACCGTCGTAGCAGATGGCCGCCCCCACGAGCAGCAGGGCTATGCCAATGATCGACGAGGCCATGGTCTCGTACTTGCCGTGGCCGTAGTCGTGGTCTTTGTCTTGCGGCTTCTCGCTGATGTGGACGAACACCAGCACCACGGCGTCGGTGAGCAGGTCGGAGAGCGAATGGACGGCGTCGGCTATCATCGCGGCCGAGCACCCCACTATGCCGCTCACAAACTTGAACACCACCAGGCCCACGTTGATGGCACTGCCGGCCAGCGTGACGTTGCGTATGGCTCTCTCTCTGCCGTTAGTATTCATCTTGTTGCATTTTGGTTGCAAAGTTACTACTTTTAAATAAATTATAACTCAAATGGCGAGGAAATACGGATTTTATTTAGTTACTTTGCATTCGGGCGGCAAGAGCGGGGCCCGACACACCCGGAGCGAGTTGCCGCCGCACACACACCTAACTATAAACGAACGACTATGGGAAAGAAAAAAGGCGGAAAGCGGATGTCGAAGAAGCAAGTGGCCGAGGCACTGCAGGGACTGTTCTCGGCGCATCCGGGCGACACATTCACCTTAAAGTATATATTCAAGCAGCTTGGTTTCAACACGCATCCGCTGAAGATGCTGGCCGTCGACACGCTCGACGAGATGGCATGGGATGACTATCTGGCCAAGGTAAGCGACAACTCTTACCGGCTCAACACCAAGACGCAGGTGCAGGAGGGAAGGTTCAGGCGCAAGGCCAACGGCAAAAACAGCTTCGTTCCCGACGACGGCTCGCAGCCGGTCTTCGTGGCCGAGCGCAACTCCATGTGCGCCCTCGACGGCGACCGCGTGCAGGCCACATTCCTGGCGCGCCGCCAGCACCACATGCGCGAGGCCATGGTGACGGCCATTCTGGAGCGGGCGCGCGACACGTTTGTGGGCCGCCTGAGGGTGGAGAAAGACGTGGCGTTCCTCATCACGCCCGAAGCCATCTTCGTTACCGACATTCTCATACCCAAAAGGAAGCTGAAGGGGGGGAAGACGGGGCAGAAAGCCGTGGTCAGGATAAAGCAATGGCCCGACGCGGAGCATAAGTACCCAGTGGGCGAAGTGGTCGACGTGCTCGGCGAGCAGGGCGACAACGACGTTGAGATGAACTCTATCCTTGCACAATACGGACTGCCCTACAAGTACCCCAAGGCCGTGGAGGACGCCGCCGAGAAGATTCCGGCCGAGATAACCGACAAAGACCTCGAGGGCAGGGAGGACTTCAGGCAGGTCTTCACGTGCACCATCGACCCGCACGACGCCAAGGACTTCGACGACGCCCTGTCGATACGCCGTCTCAGCAACGGCCTCTGGGAGGTGGGAGTGCACATCGCCGACGTGTCGCACTACGTCACCGAAGGTTCCGTCATCGACAAGGAGGCAGTGAAACGGGCCACGAGCGTCTACCTCGTAGACCGCACCATACCGATGCTTCCCGAGCGTCTGTGCAACTACATCTGCTCGCTCCGGCCCGACGAAGACAAGCTGACGTTCAGCGTTATCTTCGACATGGACGACGACGCCGACGTCAAGGGATCGCGAATCGTGCATACCGTCATACGCAGCGACCGCCGGTTTGCCTACGAAGAGGTGCAGGCCATACTCGAGCAGAACGGTGTGAAGGACGGGACGGGCCTGCCTGCGCCCGCACCGGGGCCCGGTGGGTATGCCGGCGAGCATGCCGCCGAGCTCGTGAAGCTCGACGCCCTGGCCAAGAAACTGCGCGAGGCGAGGTTCAAGAACGGCGCCGTCAAGTTCGACCGCGAGGAACTTCACTTCGATGTCGACGACAAAGGGCACCCCACCCGGTGCTATTTCAAGAAGTCGAAAGACGCCAACAAGCTCATCGAGGAGTTCATGCTGCTGGCCAACCGCACCGTGGCCGAGAGCGTGGGCCGCGTGAAGAAGGGCCAGAAACCAAAGACGCTGCCATACCGAATACACGACCAGCCCGACCCGACCAAGCTCGAGGCGCTGCGTACCTTTGTCGTCAAGTTTGGCTACAAGCTCAAGACTGCCGGCACGCGGGGCGCCGTTTCGAAGAGCATCAACTCGCTCATGGACAGTTGCGCGGGCCGGAAGGAGCAGAAACTGATAGAGACCGTGGCCCTGAGAGCCATGATGAAGGCGCGCTACAGCGTGCACAACATAGGGCACTATGGCCTCGCCTTCGATTACTACACACACTTCACGTCGCCCATCAGGCGCTATCCCGACACCATGGTGCACCGGCTTCTCACCCGATACCAGCAGGGAGGGCGCTCTGCCAACAAGGAACATTACGAGGAGTTGTGCGACCATTGCAGCGACATGGAGCTGATAGCGCAGAACGCCGAGCGCGACTCCATCAAGTACAAGATGGTGGAGTTCATGGCCGACAAGGTGGGGAACGTCTATGATGCGCACATCAGCGGCATCACGTCGTACGGCATCTATTGCGAGATAGACGACAACCACTGCGAGGGAATGGTGCCCATGCGCGACCTGGACGACGACTATTACGACTTCGACGAGCGCAACTACTGCCTCGTCGGGCGCCGTCATCACCACAAGTATCAGCTCGGCGACCCGATAACCATCAGGGTTGCGAAGGCCAACCTTGAGAAGAAGCAGCTCGACTTCGGCATAGAGCGGGCCGCGAAGAAGAAGCAGTAGCAGGCCCGCGGGGCCCCCTTGTGCGGCAAAGGCTGCGCATGCCATGTGGCGTGCGCAGCCTTTGTGCTGTGTTGCGGGCTGGGTTCAGAATGCCTCGTTGATGTTGAACATGAACCCCGACTGGCCGCTTTTGCCGAAGCCATAGTCGAGCCTGACGTTTACGTTCTTCTTGAACTCCCAGCGATATCCCACCCCGAAGTTGGGCAAAATGTGGTCGAAGCGCATCGAGCTGAACTTGTCGAACACGGTGCCGGCGCCAACCCACGCCACCACACCGTGCCGTTTCCACACGTGCTGGCGCAGTTCGACCTGCGCCTCCACCTTGTGCTTGTCGCGGTATCGGCCTTGGTAGTAGCCGCGCATGGAGTATGGGCCTCCCAGTTGGGCCATCATGCCCCACGAGGGGTTGCCGAAGTTGAGCGTGCCGCGCAGGTCTGCCGCCACGGTGGCCCCCTTCCAGGCCTTTGCATATGCGTCGGCTATCATCTCGGTGGTGCTGAATGCGTAGTCGTTGCCGAGGAAACGTGGCCGGAAGCACTGCGACAGGTTGACGTAGAAGCCGCGGTGCGGGTTGGTGGTGACGTCGCGCGAGTCGTATACGAGCGACAGTCCGAGGCCGAAGTTGAGCGTCTTTTGGTCCATGCCCTCGATGAGTTCGGGCCTGTCGAAGTCGTATCCGCGCACGAAGTCGAACGATGCCGTCGGGCCGAGATACAGTTTCGGCGCTATCCTGAACAGGAAGCTGGCCTTGGCCTGCGCCTGCCACCGCATCATGTCCGACTCGTTTCCGCCGTCGTTGCCCATGTCGTAGCCTATTCCCCAGAACTTGGTTGGGAACGAGTAGAAGTATACCGTGTAGTCTATGCGGTATCGGTCGTGCCTTGCCACGTGCAGCCCCCTGACCCCGAGCATGTAGAACCCCACGGTAGAGACGTCGCCGAAGAGCGACACGTTCGACGGCGTCAGCAGCGTGTCGGCCCTGTCCGTGCTGTACAGTCCGGCTGCCACGAGTCCCAGTCCGAGCTTTGTGTTGGTGTTGAAGTGCGGTCCGCCGAGTATGCTGAAGTCAAATTTCTTGTCGCTTTTGCCCTTGTTGGCGTTGCTGAAGTAGTCGAGCAGCTTCTTGCCCAGGCTTTTCTTTTTCTGCGCTGAGTCGCGGGCCGCTGTCATTGCGGCTGCTGTCGTGTCGGAGGCCGTTGCTTCTTGCGCCCCAGCCGGGCCGTGGGCCCCTATCAATGCGGCGGCTGCCAGGGCCAGCAGTAGTCGTTTCATGTTGCCAGGTTGGTTGTTTCTTTCAGTAAACGAGCTCCACGTTGTCTATCCAGAGAGTGTTCCCGATGGTTCCCACGTATGCTCCACCGTGGCTCGACGAGAATTGCAGCACCATGTGGGTGGGCTTTTCGTCGGCGTCGGCCCATCCCGTCTCCCTGATGGGCACGCTTTCCCCGCGGCTGTTGCGCGCGTAGTCGGCCTGCCTCAGTCCCATGGTCGAGGCGTTGTATTGCGGGTTGTGCCTTATGTCGCCATACATTATGGTGTACGTGGCGTTGTTTACCCACCCGTTGGTCGACTTGCCGTACCTCACCACCATTGTGCCCACGCGCTTTGCCGTGATGTTCCCGTTGGCGTCTTCCGTGCGTTTCTGCAGCAGCAGTATGGCCGTGGCGTAGTCGGGGCCGGCCACGGTCTGCTTGCGGCTGAACCCGTTTTGCCTCACCCTGTTCTTTGTTCCCGGCACCGAGACGCGGTAGTCGTAGCGCACGGCCTTGGGCCTTCCGGTGAAGGGGATGCCGAAGTTGAGCCACTTCTGCGCCTCTTTCGTGCCGGTGATGGGCTCTTTCATGTCGCCCAGGAATATGGAGCCGGCTGCCAGCACCTTGATGTTCATCAGCCCGAGCACCTTGACGCTCTCCAGGTGGGTGGTCATCTTGGCGCAGTAGCCGTTGCCGCGGCGCTCGCGGAACACCGAGTTGTTGGTCTTGACCACGCCCATCACCTTTGCCATGACGTTCGAAGTGCCCCATGGCGAGCCCCCTGCGTTGGTGTAAGGAATGTTGCCGTTGATGGTCTTGTTGGGCCCTATCTCATACAGTGTCTTGGTGTTTCCGCCTATTATGCCCGACTCTTTGATGTGGCGAACCACCCATTGGTCCATGTTGCCATACTTTAGTGGCACCACTTGGTCGTCGGCCCCGCCTCTCGACGGCATGGCCAGCGCAATGGCAAGCAGCAGTGCTGCCGCAGTGTTTTGTCTCATTTCTGTATTGTCTTCGTTAAAAACAGGCTGCAAATTTACAACATTATTTCTTATGCCGACTTTCGTATTTGTCTGCAAGGATGGTCTTTTGTCCTTTATTAACCTAATTTACACTTTGTCGCCGGCCTGTTGCCGGCAGGCCCGCGTGGCTGCTGCCGCATGACTGTTTGGGGCGCCCCGGCCGTAGGCTGCTTTGTGGGGGCTTTGCGGCGGAGGCCGTTTTGCGTTGCCGTTCGGGCCGTTTTGCGTTCCGAAACGGCCCGTTTCATGCTGCGATACGGGCCGTTTTGCAAAGCCGTTGTCTGTCAGGCGGTTCCGTGCCGCTGCCGTGCCGTCGGCTGCCGGGGCTGTTGCGGCATTGCTGCACGTGGCGTGCCATTGCCCCGAAACATTACTGTTTCGTCGTATAAATTTGTCTAAAACACACCATTTTGACCTTTTTTTTAGTATATTTGCGGCAGAAATACGATTAAGTGGCGTCGTGAGACGTTTGCCGGGCTATTTATCCGACGGTACATTTTCAACGGCTATATGTTTAAATTACATACAATTGGTAACATTAAAATCAAGTTGTTTATGAAAAGAGAAATGCTGAAAACAGTTATGGGCAGGGCCATTTACATGGCTTTTGCCGTGTTTGCTGCGTTCGCAATGGCGTCGTGCAGCGATGATGACGGCAACAATGGTGATGGCGGCGACGACACTTCAGGTGGCGGGTCGGACGGTACGGAGATGGAGGCGCCCCGGTTTGAGTCGTCGGCAGCCAAGTATACCATCACCGACGCCGGCAGTCCATACACCTCGGTGGAGCTCACTGCCAGCGGCAACTACATCATCTTCACCAGCGGATCGCAGGCTCCTGCCACAGCGGCAGCCGCTCCTGCCACGCGCATGTCTGTCATGTCGGATGGCGCGGGGCGGCCTGACACGCGCTATATACATTATTCTAACATACTGTCTGGCAAATACACCAAGACGGGCGAGGGCGAATACGAGCTCGAGGGCTTCGGCAAGCTCGTGGTGTCGGGCTCGGGCGACCAGTCGTACAGCCTCGACATAACGCTCTCGGGCGGCCATTCATACTCGCTGAAAGGCAACCGCGCCGGCACGCCTTCGTCGGGAACGATGACCGACAACCTGTGCCGCACGTGGGAAATAGTGCAGTGGAGGGCCTTCCTTAGGTATAATGGCGTGACCATGTTTGACTTCACGGACCCGACCATCGACGGTCTCAACGCCAAGCTCGAGGCTTGGGGCAGGGAGCACGACCCCGACTACACCGACGGCGACTACCTGCTCGACTTCACAAGCGCCACCGGCCCCGAGCAGGTTGTGTTCACCAAGTCGGGCACATACATGGTTACCTATGCCGACAGCCACCTTGCTGTGTCTACATGGCGCTGGGGCAACCAGGAGAATGGGCTGCTCGAGTATTCCTGGGACCCCAATGCGTTTGACCCGGATGGCATCTACGGCGTGGCCACCGCCTACTTCAGGAAAGGCAACCTCGAGCTCACCGAGGGCTTCAAGGAGACAGAAGACGGCTTCACAATAGAGCAGGGAACCACCTATACGCTCAAAGAGGTCAAATGACAAGGCCCGGCCATGCCCTTGTTGCGGCTGTCCGGGTGTGCGCCGCCCGCAGTCGGCGGCCACCGTTTGACCATGCATACCCAATGTAAGAAGGCGTGGCCGGTGCTTGTCGCCGGCCTGCCTGTGTAACAGGAAACGGACCGCCATGCCCTATTCCCCGGCGTGTTGCAGGGGCGGGTGTGGCAGTCCGTTTCTTTTGTGCGGCGCCCCCGGCTGCAGGCATGGCTGTGGCGGGGCGTCTGCGGCCGTAGTGCAGCCGTGCCGCGGCAGCGTCAGTCGGCGTCGGCCGTTGTGGCCTTGCCCATGGTCGCCATGCGTTCCAGCCAGTAGCCGCGCACGTCGCTCCACCTGTAATACGGGCCGCTGACAGCCTTTATGGGCAGTTTGGCCTCGTTTTCGTTGAGCAGCACCTTCACCACGGGGTCGGTGTCGGATGCGTCTTTGCGGTAGAACACTATCTGGACGTTGCTCCCCATGGGGAAAATCTTGTAGTCTATCCATCCCTTTCTGTCAAGATGTCTCAGGTCGTCGGTGCTCATCCCGTAGCCGTCGAGGCCCATCAGGCACACCAGCGGCAGCAGCACCGTCTCGTGGCCGAAGCGCAGCGACGCCCCCGTGCCGGCCAGCCTGATGCAGCTGTCGGCCTCGTTGATGATGTTGTTCAGCAGGTTGCGCTGAGTGAGAGGCTGCCGCCCGCCGTTGATGGGGCTGCAGGCATATCCCAAGTACCACCCCGCGTTGTTGCAAACCCAGTTGGCGTAGATGTCATTGTCGTCGAACACGTCGTACAGCGTCACCTTGTAGCGCGCGTCGCTGTTCTGCGTTGCCGACGCAAGGCGGAACAGCTGGTCGTTGAGGCGGCGCATGCCCACGTGCTCCCGTGCGTAGTCCATGTCGCTGAACAGCCTCCGCATCACCTTCACCGTGTCTACCATAGAGTCGTAGAGCTGCCTCATGGCCTCACGGGCCTCGGGCGTCCATGCGCTTGGCGTGGGCGCGGTGTTGGCAAAGTTCATGTATACCATGTCGTGCTGGCTTGCGTCGTGGCTCACGTTGAGGGCCGGGTTGAGCCTCACCAGTTCCATGAGCTCGTTCTCCATCGACAGTATGCAGCGTATCACCACGGTGCTCCGGGCGTCTATGTGCGCCCCTGGGGCAAACACTTCCGGGAAGCGCTCATACATCCTCCGGGCTATTCCGCGGTGCTGCCTGGCCCCGATCTCGGTCAGTTCGCCCAGTCTTCCGTCGGCCTCGGCCTGCATCCAGCTAATGCGGCGCATCAGGTCGCGGCCGCGCAGCGTCAGTTTGCCCATGCTGTCGGCCCTGTGTAGCGTTGCCAGCGGCTCGGCGTAGTCTTCCGGGTCGATGAGGAACCGTGAGCCGTGCCTGCCGTAGTGGCTTATGTAGAAAGGCTTCAGGCTGTCGGGGGCGGGCGTCATCTTCCGGCTGTTGTCGGGTCCCGGGTAGGCAAGCAGGTTGCTTGCCGAGAGCCTGATGTCGCGCTTGAAGTCGCGCTTCGGGGTTTGTGCCCCTGTTGCGGCGGCCAGCATGATGGCGGCGGCCAGCGCTGTGAGTTTGCTGTTCATTTCGTGTTGTCTTTTTCTTCGGTTTTGTCTTGTGCCTCGATGGCCGCCCGTTTCATCTTCACCTCGTAGAGGTCGGTTCGCCTGTCGCGCAGGTTTCGCACGCTGCCGTATGTGTGCAGCTCGTTGAGCAGGTCGAGGTCGACGTCGGACACGAGTATCATCTCAGTGTTGGGCGTGGCTTCTGCACGCTTGCCGTCGTTGGGGAAGGCGAAGTCGCAGGGCGTGAACACGGCCGACTGGGCGTACTGTATGTCCATGTTGTGCACCCTGGGGAGGTTGCCCACGCTGCCCGCTATGGCCACGAAGCACTCGTTTTCGATGGCCCTTGCCTGCGCGCAGACCCTCACCCGGGAGTAAGCGTTCTGCGTGTCGGTCATGAACGGCACGAAGAGAATCTGCATTCCTTCGGCTGCCATGAGGCGCGACAGCTCGGGGAACTCGACGTCGTAGCATATCAGTATGCCTATCTTGGCGCAGTCTGTGTCGAAAGTCTGCACGAGGTTTCCGCCGCTCAGTCCCCAGCTTTTCACCTCGTCGGGCGTCACGTGTATCTTTTCGTACATGTCGTATGAGCCGTCGCGGCGGCAAAGGAAGCCCACGTTGTATAGCGACCCGTCGGCCTTGACATACGGCATGCTGCCGGTTATGATGTTGATGTTGTAGCTTATGGCCAGTTCGACGAACCTGTCGCGCATCTGTTCGGTGTACTGTGCCAGGGCGCGGATGGACTGGGCTTCGCCCATGTCGTTGTATTTGGCCATGAGCGGGGCGTTGAAGTATTCGGGGAAGAGGATGAAGTCGCTCTTGTAGTCGCTCACGGCGTCTACGAAAAACTCCACCTGTTCGAACACGTCGTCGATGGTGTGGTAGGCCCTCATCTGCCATTGCACGAGCCCGATGCGCACCATCGGCTTGCGGTCGACGTACGAGTCGGTGGGCGGCTGGTAGTAGATGTTGTCCCATTGCAGCAGCGTGGCGCAGTGTTTCGACTCTTCGTCGTTGGGAAGGTAGTTGCGTATGACGCGTCGAACGTGGAAGTCGTTTGACAGCTGGAACGTGAGCACCGGGTCGTATATCTCCCTCGAGCGCACCTTGTCGATGTATTCCTTGGGCCGCATGGTGTCGGCATACTTGTGGTAGTTGGGTATGCGCCCCCCGAACATGATGGCCTTGAGGTTTAGTTTCTCGCAAAGCTCCTTGCGGTATTCGTACATACGCCGCGCCAGTCGCAGCCCGCGGTAGTCGGGATGTATGAAGACCTCGATGCCGTAGAGTATGTTTCCGTTGGGGTTGTGGGTGTTGAAGGTCTCGTTGCCCGTCACCTTGGCGTAGGTGTGGTCGCCCTTCACCATGTCGTAGTCTACGATTATGCTAAGCGCGCAGCCCACTATCTTGTTGTCGACAACCGTTACCACCTGTCCTTCGGGGAAGATAGTGATAAGCTTCTTTATCTGTTCGCGCGTCCAGAACACGTCGTGGTCGGCGTAGATGCGCTTGAACGACTTGGAGAGCTGCGCGTAGTCTTCCATCCGCAGGTTGCGCAGCTCCACCTTGTTGATTTTGTGTGATGGTTCCATCTTATGTAGAATGTGTTTTGTTGCCTGCCATTTGTTATCGCGATGCAAAGTTAGCAATAATTCCGTCAGCTTGCATTTATTGTACCATTATTTTGCTGTTTAACGGAATTTGGCTATATTTGTTGTAGTTTGATGTATCTTATTTGACTATCAACATTTTGTAGGAAACTCGCACGAGAATGGGCAACGGATAAGAAAATGCGGGACTGTTCGGAAGTGCCATATATCTCATGCTTTCAAATAACGCTTTATCTCATTTGCAAAGGTAACATTTCTTTTTGAAAAGGCCTCATAAAAAAGTCGTAATCTCACAAGAACATATCGGAAAGGTCAGCCTACCGTAGCCGAGTCCCCATAACCACAGGCAAAGGTAGTTCGTGTTCTTTTCGCACAAGCAAGGCCAAGCCCTTCGGGTTCGTGGAAAAAATCATCCGCGCCCGGAGGGCTTGCGGTATTTTTTCCCGAAGCCTTGCATGTGCGGAACACGACCTTTTAAGCCTGTAGTTATGGGAACTCCGGCCCCAGAAGCCGGACTAACAAAAAAATCAAATGTTATGTTACAGGCAACAAAGAACAAGTACACGGTGGAAACACTCAAGCCACTGAACATTCTGTATGATCATGAACACTGGCTGACACAGCAGGACGTGGACATGGCTAACAGCTATGTGGAACTGATAGAAAAGACACGCTCGGAAAAGATTCCACAGATTGGTGACAGACTCATCTATGTGGACAGGTACGGGGAGTATTACGGCAATGCCCTGATTGAAAACAAGGATGAAGAAAACGGCCGGATTTCCATCTGTGAAAGGCCCTATGTTCCTTTTGTATGGGAAAAGGACAACAATATCCGATTGAATGTCAGCGGAGGGGCCTTCCACCATATTGACCCCAAGCAGTTGAAATTCGTCAGATGGACGGAAGGCGCATTCAAGGATTGGGGAAACTGCGGAGCGTGTGCCAACGGTGCCGTCACATTCACGGCAAAAGTGCCATTATGGTCCTTTTCCGAGCCTGACCCGCTTTACGGCGATTTCACCACAGAAACATGGAGACAGTTTTATCTGACAAAGGACACGGGGCCGGACGCATGTAATCTGTATCAGGGCTTTTACAAGGCTTTCAAGACTGAAGAAGACTTCCAGCAGTTCCTGAAGGACTATGAGGGGACCGTGTTCAAGGGCAACCGGGAAAACCAGATCGTGCTCTGGTGTTTCCGTCATGAAAACCGGTTCCTGCCGCAGCATGAATGGGACAAGATAGATGCCCCGGCCGTGCAACGGCGCCTCAACTTCCATCCCGAACAGGTCAAACTGGTCAAGGACATGGACAGCCACATCACCTACTGTTACAGAATCAAACCCGAAAATAACAATCTCTAAAACAATACAGTTATGCAGACAACAGCAGCAACAGCCAGGGTCGGCAACGCTCCCGACCTGCTTTCCGGCATTCTGAGCGTACAGGTAAGGAACGAGGAAAAAATCACGGAACAGGACAGACTGTACTGCCAACGGCAGCAGGACCTGCTCTACAAGACACTCGACCAGATAGACCGGTGGTACGCCATCTTCAAGGAGGAAGCGGAACGGTACCGGGAAAAAAAGAACTTCAAGTATGAGGACAACGGCAAGGTTCCCGTCCGGAACTGCCTGGTCAGTGACTTCGGCAAGGATGACTATTCACATAACGAGTTCAAGCCGTTCGACCAGATCAACGACCTTGTGGACAAGAACCACAACGCCAACGCCAATTTCGCCAACCGCATCATCTCCTATTTCAACAAGACCTACAACGTGGCGGTACCCGTTCCTGCGGTTGATGAGAAGACCCTGCGTATGGGTTTCCGTCCCGTCTATCAGACATATGTGGATACGGTCATCGAACACTTGGGCGGCAAAAGTTTTAGGGAAACGGCCGAGGAAGAACTGCTGGCCCGTTTTCTGAAAACGGTACGGCCTTCCCACTGGAGCAAGGTCAAGCCGGAACTGAAAAATGACAGGATCATCCTGCCGAACATACTCCGGTTCGACGACTTCTACATCCAGCATTGCCAGCAATACCATCTCTGTTACAGTTATGACGGAAATCTGGAAAACATCTGTGAAGGGATCGCTTATGGAGCTGACGACATACTCAACGGCAGTTCCAGAATAATCATGGACTTCGACAACCATGACGTGGACATTTCACAATGGTACAATCTCACCCTGTCCAACGCCGAGCAGATCAAGTTCTACAAGAACGGACGCATTGACATCCGCTTCAAGGACAGCCAGGCTGCCGGGAACTGCTACAGGCGGCTGCGGCTGGACGAAATCACACTCCCGGAAGACTGATTCATGAAAAAAATATTCCGGCACCCCGTAAGGAATCCTTGCGGGGTGTCTTCGTTTCAAACCATCAAGACAGTAAAGACATGTATGCCATCATACCACAGAAAATACCGCAGGACAGGCGTACCGAAGTCAACGAGAAGATACTTTTCGCCATAGACTCCGGCAAGGACCTCATCCCGAAAGAAAGCATCTACAACTGCTACACGGGCATCGGAGGACTGCATAACCTCAGGCAGTCGGACTTCGCCAACTACCATGAATACGCCGAGGCCAAGAAGGAGTTCGAGATGGGACAGTTCTTCACCCCGCACGGGATATGCCGCGACATGGTGGAGGCCCTTTCCCCGTCATCGACGGAAATGGTCCTCGACATGTGCTGCGGCATGGGGAACTTCTTCAACCACCTGCCCAACCCGCACAACGCCTACGGCTTCGACATAGACGGCAAGGCGGTGGCCGTCGCCAGACACCTCTATCCGGAAGCCCATATCGAAAAATGCGACATACAACAGTACAATCCCGAACAGCGTTTCGACATCGTCATAGGCAACCCGCCCTTCAACCTGAGGTTCGACTACAGGCTGTCGCAGGAATACTACATGGACAAGGCCTGCGACGTGCTCAATCCCGCCGGCATCCTGATGGTCATCGTCCCGCTCTCCTTCATGCAGAGCGAGTTCTGGGAAAAGACCCGTGTGGCGGGCGTCAACTCGAATTTCTCATTTGTCGGGCAGACCCGGCTGGATCCGGAAGCCTTCGCCTCCGCAGGGGTGCATGACTTCGCCACAAAGGTCATGGTATTCCTGCGCCGTTCCCTCCACATCGAAATGCGGCCCTACAATGCGGAAGAGTTCGTCAGCATGGAGGAACTGAAGGAACGCATAGCCGAAGCGCGGAGGATGAAACACCGGCTGCGCATTCAACTGATGCGGGAGTCCAACCACATAGACAAGGAGGAACTGGAAAAGTTCGAGTACAGGCTGGCCAAGTACATGTACGAGCTGAAGGCACATCCCGTCTTGAACAGGCACATCAAGAAGGCGGAGGCGCTGGTCTCCAAGTTCCGCAACCAGAAGCTGCCGGAGGGCGCCACCAAGGAACAGATGAAGGAATGGGAACGCAGGAAACTGACTACGGGCAAGGTCCTCGGCATCATCCGCAGGTACATCACCTCGCAGAACGTGACGCCGCGCAAGGAGGTGGCGCTGGTGAAGACCTCCTACGGCTTCAAGCTGAAACAATACGCCCCCCGCCTTCTCGACAAGGTCACGCACAAGGCGGCAGGCATCAACGACCTCGTGTTGGGACGTGCCGTGCTTCCCGTGCCGGAACTGCCGACAGAAAAGAACATGGGCCAGATCCGTGCCGCCGAGAAACTGATACGGCGCAAGCGGAGGCAGTATGAGATGCAGAACCGGCAATTTGCTGACATGGAGGAAGACGGCAGGCTGAAAGAATACCTGGACCGGTGCACATTCATCAACAAGGACGGCGAGGCCTGCGAGTTCACCGCCCTGCAGAAGCACGACCTGAACCTCGTGTTGCAGAAACGCTACGCCCTGCTGAACTGGCAGCAAGGTTCGGGCAAGACCGCCGCCGTCTATCACCGGGCGAAATACCTGCTCAAGTTCCGCAAGGCAAGGAATGCCGTCATACTGGCACCGGCCATCGCCGTCAACATGACCTGGATACCGTTCCTTGCCGCAAACCGGGAACAGTTCCGCACCATACAGACAGCCGGCGACCTCGACAACGTCCCGGAAGGGATGTTCCTTGTCGTCTCCACCTCCATGCTCCGCAAGCTCAAAAGAGGCCTGAAACGTTTCATAAAACGAGCCTCAAGGAAACTGTGCCTGGTCTTCGACGAGTCGGACGAAATCACCAACCCCACCTCACAGCGTACAAGAAACGTCCTGTGCATATTCCGGAGGCTCAGGTACAAGATTCTCGACACCGGGACGACCACGCGCAACAACATCGCGGAACTGTACAGCCAGTTCGAGCTGCTCTACAACAACTCGGTGAACATGATATGCTGGAGCCCGCAGGTCTACCGCGAGAACAGGGACCGCGAAATAGAGGAAGAGAACAATCCGGATTACGGCGTCCCGTTCCCCGCCTTCAGGGGACATGTGCTGTTCCGGGCCTGCCACTGCCCCGGCAAGGCCACCGTGTTCGGCATAGAGAAGCAGAACCAGGACGTCTATAACAAGGACGAACTCTCCGATCTCATCGGCAAGACGGTCATCACCCGCAAGTTCCGTGACTTCGCGGGAGAGAAATACCGGATACGCACACATGCCGTCCGCCCCTCGGAAGGTGAACGCGAGGTGTACCGTGTCATCATCGAGGAGTTCTACCGCATCTGCGAGCTGTACTACAACAGCACGGGGGACACGAAGAAGGACGCCGGACTGAGGCTCATAAGGCAGATCAAGCTGCTCATCAAGGCCTGCTCGGTGCCCCACCTGATAGACGGATATTACGGGGACGGGTATCCCGGCAAGACCCGGTACATAGAAAGGCTTGTAAGGAGAATCCCCGGCAAGGTGGCCATCGGATGCACCACGCTGGCGGCCTTCGACCTCTACGAGGGCTATATTCGCGAGCATTTCCCCGACAGGCCGGTGTTCGCGGTCAAGGGGGACGTGGCGTTCCGGAAACGCCAGGGCATCGTGACGGAATTCGATTCGACCATCAACGGCATCCTCGTATGCACCCAGCAGAGCCTGAGCAGCTCGGTGAACATACCCACCTGCAACGACGTGATACTGGAATCCCTGCAATGGAACATACCGAAGATGGAGCAGTTCTACTTCCGGTTCATCCGCTTGGACTCCAAGGAGATGAAGAACGTGCATTATGTCACCTACGAGGACTCTGTCGAGCAGAACCTGATGGCGCTGGTGCTGGCCAAGGAGCGCCTGAACGAGTTCATCAAGACGGGGGAAGTCAGGGAACAGTCGGAAATTTTCGAGGAGTTCGACATCACGATGTCCGTCATCGACAGCCTGCTCGTCCGCACGCAGGACAGCGAGGGAAAGATACACATCAGCTGGGGCAGCCAGCGCATAAAGGAGTGAGCAAAATGGAAACGAAGACAGAAAACCGCAGCTTCCATTCCACTGGCAAAGGTAGCCCGTGCCCTTTCCGGCCGTGCAAGGTCGGGCCGCAGGCGGTTTTCAGGAAAATCATCCTCGCCGGAGGCTCCGGTATTTTCCTGAAAAACCCTGCACAGCCGGGGACACGGACCTTTGGCGCCAGTGGAATGAAATCCACGGTTATGAACCATTCATTGATAACGACAAAAAACAGCATACTATGGACTTGAACCGTTCAGAAGTGTCCGTGACGACACAACACCTTATAGACGTGAGGCAGGAAAAGGACAACTGGCTCCAGATGTCGGATTTCAGCGACATGGGCGAGTTCCTCTGCGCCTGCTCCGACCTGTTTCCCAAAGAGCGCAATCCGGAATACAGGTATCTCGGATGGGAGGACATACCCGCCATGCTGATCAACCGGGAATGGCTCTGCCCGAACTTCTTCGACATCAGGGACGCTCTTGGGGCGCTCGACAGTGAAGATACGGAGCATTTCATCACATGGAGCGGGCATTACGGATACGACATCGCCTCCGATGACCCGTACATGATGGTCGCACACTATCTGGACCTGTACGGGAATACTGTCACGGAACCGGAGGACGACCCGGCGGACATGGCGGAGAACGAGCTTGTCTACACGGGGGTATCATCCTATTACCTTGACATCCCCCGTTGCCGTTATGAGATATTTGATGACAACTACAATTAAAAAAACACATGGATATGAGAATCAACTTCAAGAGTCAGATAATGCCGGTGGACCCGTATTCACAGCTGGCATTCGTGGAGATACTGAACATCATCCTGTCGGCCAGGCACATCGTGGACGTGAACAGGCTCCTGATAAACAGGAACGTCAACCCGCAGTTCGGCTCGCTGTCCGGCTATTTCAGATGGTCATTCGCCGGGGAGCGGTTCATGCTCTGGCAACGCATGGATTATAACTCCATGCTGTGTTTCAACCCGGGGATACTGGAGATACACTTCGGCGCCCTGGCCGCCAGGGACAACCGGAAAGACACCAATATGTTCAACTGAAAATAACAACGGATATGGCAACAACAATCAAAGTCCCCAACCGGGACATCGCAATCCGGGCGTTCGATTACCTGCGCCGTGAGCACAAGACATTTCCGGCCTTGCGCCTGGCATACCACCTGTTTCACCACGAGGGCATATCCCTCGGCATCGGCGACACGGACTGGGACATAGACACGGCCCTGCAAAGGTACGGCGGCGAGCCGAGGACCGGATACGGGCATTCCGCCCATTTCAACTTCAACGGGAAGACCGCAATGGAACGTGACAAGTTCCGGCAGGCATTCTATGAAGAGGACAGATAACCGGAGGGCGGCCGAAAAGCCGCTCTCCGCATTTATAAACGACATGTATTAAAAAAGAAATCATTAAGAATTATGGCAAAGTACGATGTAAGAGTAAGGTATGCCTTCGAGGGCACCTACAAGGTCGTGGCGGAAGACCGCGACGAGGCGGAAAGAATGGTAACGGAAGACTGCGGCCTGGTACTGGGCGGCAATATCCACACTACCCGTGACGATGACGAAGTAACAGACTGGAAATTCGGCAGTCACCCCGACATGCAGATCCTGTCTTTCAAGGAACGGGACAACAAGGGCAAGGTCAAATACACGGCCATGTGTTTCGACGACAAGATTGAAGAACTGCGAAAGGACATCATCGAGGCCATCAGACAGCTGCTTTATGCACACGGAATGACAGAAATCACATTCAGTGACAAAGATGATGAACCGGTATGGGTCATCTGGTTCGGCAAGAATGGAGATCCCTATGAATGCCGGGTGACGGGGCTGGAAGTCACGGACAGCAGCCTGACGATATTCGCGTCGGAAAAAGAAAGCGGAGACGAAGTGACCTGCCACACTCCGTTTGAACTCGGAGCCAGCAACATCGACTGGCTCAACCAGATGTACGAGGCGGCTTGTCTGCAACTGGAAGATATGACAACAAATGAAAAGTGTAACCGCAAATGAACCTGCATATGAAATATACAGCAGAAAATGCAGTATCCAGCTTCTTCTACTATATGTGGAACGTCTGGAGCGAGGAAGAATGCAAGGTCGTGTACGGGGACATGCACCGGCATTTTTGGGAGAAATGGTGCCAGATGACGGACAAGGGAGTGTTCGGGGCCGCAGAACGGTTCTATGCGGAACTGACCGACCACTACAGGGAAAAACTGGCAGAGCGGGCAGTGGCACTTTATGACGGCAAGGCCAAGCGCAGGCATCCCGATGATTCCGAAATCTTAGTCTGCGGCATATGCGGTTCTACGAAAGTGCAGATCCCGGCATGGGTTGATGCCAACACCAAAGAATTTTACAGGAACAGTTATGACAGTTCCAATGACAGGTGGTGTGACGAATGCGACTTCACCACCCGCTTATGCTATAAGGATGATTTCATGAGAAAAATGCAGGAGTGGTGGAAATCCAACAATACCGACGACCTTGAATGCATAACCGGACTCAAGGCGTCCGATTTCCCTTCGGAGGACACCCGCCAGACTTTTGCGGAAGCAGCTGATGAATGGTGGAAGACACTCGATTATGAACAGAAACGGAATATTTACAATGTAAAATGAAACAGACAAGATGCAAAAGGACATTATCAGCCTGATTTGCGACTCATGCGGTTGCAACGGCACAGAAGCACAGGAACACCTGGATTCCGAACTCCGGAACCTGCGGGAGTTGCAGGAACTGGATGATTTGAGGGAAGATGACATAGAGGCCGCCTGTCTCAATCTCGGTCTTGACCTTGACTGGCAGGAGTATTTTATCAACCGCCTCGCCGGGGCATAATAAGATTGCGGTTATGACTTATTTCCAGAACATACACTCACTGGCGGACCTGAAAAGAGAGTACCGCCGTCTGGCCATGCGGAACCATCCCGACAAGGGCGGAGACACTGCGATTATGCAGCAGGTGAACACCGAGTTTGAAAGGCTCTTTGAAGTCTGGAAAGACAAGACGGACATTTCCGTAGCCTCTACCGGATATGAATGCGATTATTCGGGGGCCACGGCAAGGGAATACACCGAATACGTGTACAACGAATACCGCTGGAAAGGGCGCAATTACGAGGGGCAGCATGCACCCGAAATCGTCGGACTGGTCAGGACCTGGCTCAAGGAAGCCTATCCGAGATACAGGTTCTCGGTCAGACGAGAAAACTACCATTCCATCCACATCCGTCTGATGAAGGCGGATTTCGAGGCTTTCACCAAAGAATCGGGGAAAATCCAGGGAGATATCAACCATTACCACATCGCCTCCGACAAGTCCCTGACAGACCGTGCAAAAGAGGTAATGCTGAATGTCAGGGATTTCGTGATGTCGTACAATTTTGACGACAGCGACCCGATGACGGACTATTTCCATACCAATTTCTACCTCACCCTCGGAATCGGCAGTTACAGGCAGCCGTATAAAGTGGAACTGCCTAAACTTACGGGAAAGAACTGCCCCGAAGTGTTCACGCATCCCGAAGGACCGGCACACAGGGCGGTGCGTCAGGCACTGGGCAAGGCACGGTTCGGCTTCATTGAGAGCCGGAGGCATGTCGGGGAAATGATACTCGGGGAAGACTATTACGGCTCACAGGGCGAACATTATTTTTGGCCGAAAGAATATTCAAGCGCGAAAACGGCCCAAAAACGGATTGACAGACTGGAGAAAGTGGGCATCCAATGCAAACTTACAGGCTTTAATGGCGGTTATATCCGCTTCCTCGGCTACACTCCGGAAATGGAAACGTTGCTGGAACAGGAACGACAGGAAGTCGCCATCGCGCACAAGGCATGGCAATCAAAAAACAATATACAAACCATTTAATTTTAAGATATTATGAATACGGACAATGTAAACAAATGGTGGCGCAGCCTGCCAGAAAGCATCAGGCTGAAACTCTCCGGGCATGGCATCACGGATATATTGCAGGAACCGGACACTTCACTCCGGGCTGCTTTATACAGGTATGCCCGGCTCAGAGCTGTCGGAACAGAGAAAGACAAGGACGAGGAACGCTCGCTGCTCAATGAAATCGCCTGCGGACTGAGCGACCTTGTCCTTGCCGGAAATAACGGAATGGCTCTTGAAGACATGTGTAACGAAGACGGTGAGTTCCTTGAAGAATACCAGGAACAATTCGACAAGTTATACGACCACTATGAGGAAACTCTGGTGGAGATCAACTGGGCTCTCCTCATTTCACATACGGGAATGTCAGTCTCAGAACTGATCCGGCTGTTAAAGAAATACGGATACAAACGGATGGATATAGATACGGACAAAGGAATCCCCAAAACATTCTACACCTATCATAGGGGTCTTCACATCAACGCCACAGAAAACCTGTCCTTCCACATAGTACCGCAGAAAGAAAGTTTTGAAATGGGACGCTTTGCCATATGTGCGACTAAAGACGGGAAAGGTTCGCAACTGGGAACAGACCATGCCCGGCTTTTCTTTCCTGATTTCTTCGCATTCTTAAAAGGAGAAAAGAGTGAAAAGGAAATCATAGATGAAGTCTGTGATTGCGAATGAATCCATAGAATATGTACAACGACATAATGTAATATGTAATGAAAACAAAAGTTTTGAAATACAAGTTTGACGGCAACACCGTCGTCGCCCCATACATGGAGCTTGAACCGTATGCAGAGAACGTATATGTTTCCCTGTCCAAGAAAAACGAATACGGCAATGAAAGCGAGGACTATTTCCATGTGGTATGCAAGATAAACAACGTCTATTTCTCATGCGGGCAGTCTTCGCGGAGAGACCTTGACAAGGAGAAATCCCGTGAAGAAGCGGCAGCCAATTGCAGGAACTGGATAGCGAATACCCTGGAAAATGCAAAAAACGGCGGCTACGTTTCCCAATTAGCCATCCGTGTATTCAACGCGCTCGGCCTTGACCCGGCTCCTTTGGAGAAGGCGCGTGAAGCATACGCAAAAAGACAGGAGCAGAGACGTATGGAATGGAAAAGGAAAGAAGAGGAAAAAAGGAAACTGGAGGCAGAGCAATGGCAACGGCAACTCGATGATGCTAAGCGGAAATTCCTGGCAGGTGAGAAAATCACGGCGGAACTGTTCCTTGAAATCGCCAAACGTGACGGTTTTGACATCCATATCCGGACAAAAGGCACATTCAACAAACATGTGATAGGCATTAACCGGAACGGAACCGTCAGTTACCGGAAATACAGGGGATGCCGGACTCCGGACTTTACGGGATGCCACAAGGCCGTAGCTGGTTATCTTGCATTCATTATTGGAAATGAGGTCAGAAAATAAATATAAGGCGGTAACGGTTGTATAGAGCAACTGTTACCGCTATTGTCTTCAGACTTTATAGCTGTCCAGTGGCATTTCATTGTCTATAGCGGAGTAAATGTACCGTCTGTAGCGTTTTGATTTGTACCATCCGTAGCACAATCAAATGTACCGCTTCAGAAGTGGTGCTTTAAGGTTCTGCAAAGTTATTATTATTTTTTAGTTTTCCGTCTCATTGATTCGCCCTTCAGTTCAATGCGACTGGCGTTAGCCAGGAGCCTGTCCATGATAGCGTCAGCAAGAGTGGGCTCGTTGATATAATCGTACCATTTAGCCACCGGTAACTGAGAGGTTACGATGACTGATTTTCGTTGATAGCAGTCTTCCAGTATCTGCAGGAGAGCCAATCGCGAGTTGTTGTCGAGAGGCTGCAAGCCGAAGTCATCAAAGATGACGAGCTCATTTCTCTCGATATGATTGATGACTTTCAGCAGCGTTCCGTCAAGTTTTGCGAGAGCAATACGCTCTATGAACTTGTTCATGGAGAAGTATTCAACTCTGTGTCCCATGAAGCAGGCTTGACGACCTATCGCACAAGCCAGGAAGGATTTGCCACATCCGGTCTTGCCATCAATGAGGATGTTCTCCGCTCTGTTTATGAAGCTGCAATCCGCGATTTTTAGCAATGTCTCTTTTGTAAGATTCCTTTCCGCTGAGCAGGTTACATCCTCCAGCACGGCATTATAGCGTAACTTGCTGGTTTTTAGATACAACTCTGTCCGTTTCTGATTTCTGTACAGATTTTCCGATTCTGCCATCCGGGCCACGAACTGGTCCAGTGTAGGCCATTCGCTTACCGGCATCTGTTGCAGGGCTTTGTAGCAGTCTGCCATGCCTTTCAGTTTAAGTCCCTCCAATTGGAGGATTGTCTCTTGTGTGTTCATCGTTTGTTATATGCATTGTGTGCCAGTTTTTATCATTGATATGCTCCTGCACCTCTGACATTGTCATTGTGGGGGATGTAGGATTGAAGAGCCTGAGTATTGTCCGAAGGATGAAGATCCATATTGTTCTCCAGGATGGTCTTGACCCGTTTGTATGTGGCTGCTGACTTTGGTTCAAGTATTTTACAGGCAGACTCGACCCGGTCATTGCCGTATCTGTCGGTCAGTCTGATGATACCCTGACAGGCCCTGTAGGACTGCTGTACAAAGATTGCAGATGTCAGGATTGATTCAACTACTGATGTTGTCTGTGGACCGATCTGGCGGGCCTTCTTCAAGAAGTAGGCTGCATTGTATTCCTTGGTCTGGGCAAAAGCACGGTGTTTCTCCGGCATGTGTTCAGGAACGGTCGTATATCCTTCATTATATGAACGCACGTGCGTTGCTATTCTTCTCATATTGATCCACACCTCGACACTGTATGCATCATACACGACTTTCGCTTTTTGACCAACATACTGGAAAGGAACACTATAAAAGTGGTTCCTGTCTATCTGGAAGTGATATGTGCTGTTTATCTTGATGGACTTCTCATACTTGAAGCGATATGGCTCGGACGGAAGAGGAAGAAGATATGGCTGTTCTTCCGACTCGAACCTTTCACGCCTGCTGTATGTCCTGCCTTTCATGACCTCATTGTTGTATTGATCATTCAGCTCCATCAATCTGGCATTGAGCTCTCCTATAGAGGTGAAGGTCTCATGGTATGCGCGGCTGTAGTAGTAACGATACACTTGATTTACAAGGCTTTCAACCGCTCCTTTGTCTCGGGGCTTGCCGGAACGGCATGAGTCAAGATCGGTCTTATAATGCAGACACCATTGCTGGCAGGCTTCGGTAAGTGACGGCTCGTAACGGTCGTACTTCTTGACCCATTGACTCATGTTGTCGGTCTTGACCACTTCCGGAACTCCTCCAAAGTAACTCAACGCTTTTGACAACGCATCGAACATATATTCCATTTTTGTGGATAGCATTCCAATGGCAAAGCTCATCATGGAATAAGGCAACAGGACTACCAGTATATATACCTGCCGGCATTCTCCAGTTCCCGTGTCAACTACCCACATGGTCTTTCCTGCAAAGTCGAACTGCATCTCCCGGGCAGGTGAATAGACGTTGTGATATTTGTAATCGTGATTCTTTATATACTCCTGAATGATTGCCTTGAACTGCGTATATCCATAAGGATTGGAGGTGGATTTGCAATATTCCTCGTACAGGACATCGTAGGTCATATATCTGCGCCTCATTTGTTGGGCATATTCCTCGATGTTGTCCTGAATGTATTTGTATCGCTCCTCATCACGTCCTCTGTGGGCATCATTACGGGACAAGATGACATGCAGTTCAGCATCCTCCAGGGATTGAAGTTCCAGCATTGTCCTGCCGGATTGCTCCGCACGTTCTCTATATGTGCGGATGGATGTGCGGCTGAGACCGAGCTTCCGCTCGATTTCTCGCAGAGGAGTCCCTTTTGCGAACTCCCTGATGATTACTCTTAGGTCGGTCATTGTTGCTTTTCTGTTTGCCATATCTTTGTGTATTAGAACTTTCTAACACAAAGATATCGTTACACTTGCTAAAGCAACACACTTCTGAGTCCAGTCTCAACTGGCACGGGTTAACCTGGATAGGCGGTACATTTGAAAGTGATACAGGTGGTACATTTCATTCTGATATGCCCGGTACATTTCAAAGTGCTGCAGACGGTACATTTGTTTCCGCTATAGACGGTACATTTCAAAGTGATATGAGTGGTACATTTGGTCCGCTGCTATCAATTTCATCGGATAGACAAACTGATTATAAACCTTGAGTTCGGTCTTAATTTATTTGATTTGCTATATTCTCTTCAAGTTGGTAATGGTTTGGTGAGAAACAGCGTTAAGCTGTCGGATCGACCTTGTTATAAACTTAATTAATAAGGTGCTTGTTTTTCGAAAATCGGGCAAACAATAAGTGTGTCTTTAGTTACAACTTGCCCATTTTCATTTCGTTTCAAGAGCACTTTTCCTGTAAATGTCATGTTATCAATCTTAAATTCTTTTATATCATAATCCAATCGGTTTAACTCACTATAAACATAAGAGTCGGAGCTGTCAAAAAGCCCTTCATATTCCTCTAAGATTCCACTTTTTTTATATATACTTTTTTGTTCATAATAATCACGGAAGCCTCCTTTATAAAACCGGATAATGTACTGGTCATTCTCAGCAATAGCATAATCAAAAGTGAACAATACCCACCATAATGGAGGAAAAATGACGAATGGCAATATGTATACTCCAAAATAAATACGCATAAAGACTTTGCTCCATATAGGTAGTTTTTTAGGCACACAGAACATCAGGACGAAAGGAGTAAGGAAAAACAATAACCGAAGAATATCACCAATATTCCAGCGTAACCGGTCACAATTATCTACTAAATTCAAAGTTATCAATCCTATTATTCCAGATAATAGATGAATATAGAGAATGATATAAAAGAATTTGGATTTTGTCATATTTCAATCAATGCTGTTTATAATGTTCGGCAGCTTGCCGCTATTCGGTGGAACAACTCCTTGTTGGACATCCTTAATACTCATTCCATTTTTCCTAAAGCTCTCCATTTATGAATTTTCCAACAATCGTCTCACAATTATTGATGAAGTAATTCCAATCACCAACCTCAAAAATCTCTTCATGTTCTCCATCAAAGGCATAGAGCTTTTTGTCTTTCGAATGCCATAAAAGCTGTACCCAGTAATTATCCGAATACTTTACCAATGAAAGATATTTCTTCCTTTTCCAAGTCAATTCTACTGCATCCTCTAATTTATAAAATTCAATGTACTTGCTATCAATTTCCCCAGAAAATTCGATCCTGAGATTCTCATTTTTGAAGAAATCTACCATTTCTTTAGGCAGCCTGTAACACTTTATTATCGCTTTCAAGGCTTCTTCATTATGAAAATTCTCAGGTTCCAGATTCTTGATATATTCAATCATTTCTTGATTCTTGTTTAGTAATGCGATTGTATATGGTCTCTCACCGTACTTGCTTTTAATAGTCAAATCAGCACCTTTCTCCACAAGCCATTTTACCAAGTCAATAGAATTGCGTTGTGCCGCTACCATAACAGGAGTTTCCTGTTGGGTAAACATCATATCATATTCATGGTAATTCAAATCTGCCCCATAATCTAAAAACATCTGGGCTAATTTCTTGTCTTTTTCATAAATTGCAGATCTCAGGCAATTACTTCCATATTTTTTTACTGTTATGCCATGTTTTTCAAACACATCAATGTTCTTGAAATTCTTTCCAAAGAAAATATCATCATATATTCTTTTACATTGTCTTTTGGTCAGTTTTTCCAAGGCTCCGTGTCGTATAAATAGCTCACATATTTCAGGTGTACAAAAACGGGCTGCAGCCGAAATCGGTGTTCCCCAATCTCCCTCTTTTGCTCTCACATTTGCTCCCTTTTCTAAAAGCCACCTTATTGCCTGTTCATTGTTACACTGGATTGCTATCTCTATGGGAGTAATATCTGTATATTCGCTCAAGACTATTTTCTGGTCTATATCCCAACCGTTCTTATATTCTTTTTCTAAATTGTCAATATCACTATTTATGATATTTTCTACAACCTTGGGGACTACCTCAAAAGTTCCCATATAACCTATTTTGTACATAAATCCGTTATTTTTATATTGTATGTTTTCTGACTAAATACCCCTTATGAGAGGTTCAGCCGCTTGTTACTAATATTTTTATTGTGTCAATTCATTATTAGCTTTACAACAGACCAATGACATTTGCAACAATAAATATTATCGCTATGCTGTTCTATTCCTTCTATATTTATCATTGGGAGTTGTGATTTCTTTCCTTTCATCACAATCTCAAACTCATTGAAATGCCAATCTTTGAGTTCTTGTTTTTCTATTGTGAAGCCACAACTCTGTAAAAGTGTTGTAAGCTCCATTATAGGATGGCATATTGATTTGTATTGACACATATTATTTTTTTCTTTATTAGTAATGGGTTGTGAATAACTGACCATTAGGGCAGTTCATTCGCTTGTTAGCAACTTATTTTATTTTCACTTGATATTCTTGTAACTGCCATTGTTTATCAATCAACAAATATGTTGCAGACAATTCGTTTTTAGAATCGTCTATTATCCAAGTTAAATCTTGAACTTTAAAACCTTGCTCATTGTCTGCAAATCTTTTTTCTTTCGGATTGCCAAATAACTTTATACAATGTTCATAAGACGAAGTTTCTATTACAGATAGTTTATATTGTCCGTTTTCGTTTGGTAGCCATAAATTTTCGATAAGGAATAATCGCATATCCTCTACTAATTCTTTTTCTACTGATTTGAGAACGGGAAGTTTATATATGTATTTATGTATATTAGCAGAGAAAAATGGAAAAAAGTGTTTTCCCATTATTCTTCGCTGCATAGATACATTATCTTTGTATGGATTAAATTCATCCAGTGGCATTATTAAATCCATTCCTAACCAATTCTCATCTTTGTAAAACCGCACCTTTGATTTTATTCCCCGTGTAGTGTACAATGCTCTGAAACAAAAAGCTAATTCAAAATCTATTTGATTATACTTTTTCTCAAGAATTTCCGAAAAGGCAATTAAGTCTTTTCCTATTTCAGAAACCTTAATATATCCGGGAGAATCTGATGTTATACTGATTCGTTCCATATTTATTGATTCTTAAAGTTGCTAATGTTTGGCAGCGTTCCGCTTGTTCAGTCGGTCTGCTGTTTGTTATCGTAAGTTCATAGGCAATATGTTATATATTACTGAAGTATTGAAATACTTTTTCTTCTATATCCGAAGCATCTCTTATATCCTGTAATTTGGCTTTTTTTGCTTTCTCTCTCAATTCTATAATATCATTCATGCTATTTTTATTGTTTATATACAATGAAACTAATGCAGTTGCATATGGATATTGATAGTATCTCGGCTTTGAAAAAATATCACAAATTAAGCATTCCTTACAATTTAGGAAATTATCAAATCTCGGAATAATATCATTTTTAATAGGTTCTATAAAAAATTCCATTCGTTCTTCAATGATGTCTGTTTGGTAAAAGCTAAATTTTGATCCCCCCATATATTTAGTTGAACGTGGAAACTCATAGAGACCAGTATCTAAAAGAGCCATCGGATGAGGAGCTATGTCATTTAATATTTGTCCAATTACACCATTATCAATGCATCCATATAAATCTAATGTTGTTATAGCCCCCAATTCACAAAATCTTTGGGAGAAGAACTCATAATATATATCCCCTTCGATTGAATTATCACTATTTAGAATCTCAATATGTCGCTTTTTGAGCTTCAATTTATAATTAGGTATAACAATATTGGCACATTGTTCTTTGAACAACGTATCAACTTTTTTCTCTAATTCTTTCTTTTCCATATCGCCTAATTCTTTCCTTACGATAATGTTTGATGGATAAACCGCCTTTGCAGTGGAGGTTGAGCCACATATTATCCGTTTTTAATAGATTACTCATGTATTTATAAATGCTCCCAAAATATAAAAGATTCTTTTGGAAATACTTTATACACCAATTCAAGGAACTCTTTCATCCCATTATTCCACATAGCATATTGAGCTGTGCAAATGCCTCGTACAAAAAGTTCAAAACTGGAAGCAATCAAGATTCTATTATCATAATGTATATCACTTGCTATAACAAAGATCTCTCCGGTAACATAATCCACCAATATAGTGTACGGGTCACCATTAGCAATTATGAGCAACTTCATTTCTTTTAAAACTTCATAATCGCAATAGTCTTTATTCCTACGAATTACCCAATTCAAAGTATTTTCATCATTATAGCCAAATTGATAACTTAAGCACCCGAAATTACCAAAATTGTACTTTAATATACAATTGATAAAGACTTGATTTTTTATTTCTATTCCCAACTCTGATTCAATATGTTCAACTTGAGAAAAAGGTATATTAACTTGCCTTAGAACTATCCCTTCACAAAACTCAGGATTTACATCCTTAGTCTTATCTTCAATTGATTTTATAATTTCTTCAAAGGTCAAAAGATTCATAACTATAAAATTTAATGAGTAAAACGGATACGTTGGGCAAATAATTGATTCCCGAGGTAATTTATTTGTTTGTTAGCCACCTTATCTTTATATTGGCAGTGTTTTCTCATGCGGTACAAGTCCTTCCCCTCTATCATTATAAAGGGTTGAAAGCCTTCTTGTCTCAGATAAAATCATTTCTTCAAAAGAACTCCAACTTAATAAAGAGGTCGCATCCCGGCGTTTACAAAAATGAACTGTTCCATCGTCTGTATTTATATAGAGTTTGGATAAATCATAATCATATCCTCCTATGAAAAAATAGGATTCCTCTGCATTTTTAGGCCTCTCAAACCTATTAAGCTCGGATAAAGAGAACGGTTCAGGAATAGCTTCTAAACTCCTGCAATATGATTTTCTCAGTCCATAAAAGCATAGAGTAGTATTAAAAAGATTTAGTCCGTTCGCATTTCGCATGAGAAATGAACGATATGCAATAGGAATTTCCCGGTGCATATTCTGTTCTAACTCTATAATTTCCTGTTCACTTAATACCGAAAAGACACGAAAATTATACGCTTTGGGAGCAATAAAAGGCGCATGACCATATAATTTTGTCCCGTTTTCGTATTCCTTACATCCGTACTTTTCAAAAGTCTGAATGTATTTCATTATCTCCGTAAACACTTCTATATTTCCTTTTTATTTTTTCAAACGACTAATGTTTGGCAGCTAATCGCCCTTATGGGCGATTCAGGTGCGTGTTGTCTATAATTAACAGTTTTTACAGCCAGTACCTAAACGATTAGGATAATATTCTGATTGGAATAATAACCCCTCAAAAGTTCCTCCTTTGGGTGGAACACAAGTTGATAAATCACAATCTTCAAAATCGACATATTCACCAAATACCGCTTCACTAAAGTCTATATGATACATAGAATTGGGTTTTGGATTTGAATAAAGGTCACTTTCATCATTTCCCCTGAAAATAACATTTGACAATTTCCCAACAAATTTGCATGACTCAAAAGAACTTGCCTTAAAATCTACATTTCTCAACTTGCATTTGTTAAACTCACAATTATTAAATTCAGGTTCATAAAAGGAGGCATCACGAAAATCACAATTATCAAAACGACAATTTATAAACAAACCTTTATGTGCACCTATGGTAGCTGTACGAAAATCAACCTTTATAAAACAACAATTTATGAAGGAACATCCATAAATCCTCGCATCTGTTATGTCAGATTTATTGAACAGACAATCTTCAAATTGTACATTGTCTAAGATTGGATAATTGAATAGGGTTCCTGAAAAATCAAAAGACTTGAAAATCTTATTCTCAATCTTTTTTTTCATTTCCCATATTTTGTTTTTATGCTCTTCGTTATATTCCATTTTATATTTTATCGATAATGTCTGGCAGCATTCCGCGTTATTCAGCGGTTTGCCGTTTGTTAGCGACCAATTTTATTTGTTTTTTTACCTCGTTCAGCCATTTACTCATCAGTTTTTCAGAAGGTGTCTTTTGCGTTCTATCAGTATATGCAATAAACTTCTCGACAAAAGGAACATAAAAAATCTCCCCTTCCGGCGTTAAGTCTTTGCGGTGAAACTCTAATTTTATTATCCTGCCTTTGGTATCTATGGGACGTTCTCTCAAAAAGCCATTTTCCCAACAGCAAGATAATAAGATTGAAATATCGTCATATAATTTTTCTATATGCTCCATGTAACTTCTATTTACAGTAAAAATATAAGAGAAATTATCCATTAGCTCCTGTTGTGCATATAGTTCCTTATAAGTTGCTTCAAATAAGGAACAAAGCAAATCTTTATTTTCTGTATTTTCGACCAGTATGAAATCCTTTTCTCCCGGCGGATTTTTATATGGACGACAGACTTTTGCATCAGGCAACAACTCTTTCCCCTTGTCGGTAAGAAAGAGATAGCACTGATTCTGATACAAGACTCCAATCTTCTTTCCATTGATTCGGAGTATATACTCTCCAAAGATTGGTTCAGCAGAAACATTTTCTACACTCCGTGTTTGCTTCTCTACAAAATCCGCATATTTTTTTGTCGTCATATCATTTCTTATTTATGGGTTGCTAATATCTGGCAGCTAATCGACCTTTATGGGCGATTGAGATGCATGTTATCGTTTTAATTGCATTCACCATCTATGATTTTCTGCATGTAAGTCGAAATGTCCTTTAGAAACTCCTCAAATCCGCAGATATTTCCAAGCTCATCATGTTCTTTATCATAATAAGCGATCTGTTTGGATTTGGGATTCCAGACGATATCGATGTATTCATAATCTCCCGTTGTTTTAGAAATACGGAGTAATTTTTGTTTCCCTACTTTCATTGGGATCGTATCAATCAATGGAAAGAAGTCGATATATCCAAAATCGCAGTCTTGTATGTCAAAATGCAAGTTTTCTCTCTGTAAAAAATCGATTAAGATTTTGGGTAGCTTGTACGGCTTCAACTCATCCATTTTATTCAGTAAATTATGGTATTCGGCAGGTTCCAAAGACTTGAAATATTCGGCTAATTCAAGGTCGCCCTTTTCAAGTGCAATGCTGTATGGTCTCATGCCATCCTTCTCCGCAAGTGTAACATCTGCACCATGTTCTACAAGATATTTGCACATGGGCATATCCACATACCTCGCTGCTACACACAATGGTGTAGGTTTAAAAGGGTACACCATGTCCGGTTCATGATAGTTAATATCAACCCCATTCTTAAGAAAGAACTCCAGTACATCGTAATTCCTGTCATCAACAGCACGGCGAAAGGCATTCCCACCGTATTTGCTTACGGTATGTCCAAGCTCATGGATCAGGGGCAGATTTTTGTATCGCTTACCGTATAAAGCCTCATTATAAGCATCCGATTTTACATTGTTTAATACATTGACTTTTGCACCGTGGGACACAACATATCGAACTATCTGCTCATCACAATACCGTACCGCAATTAAAAAACTGGGACTTTCTTTTGCATTGAGATTTGCGTTATGTTCAACAAGCCATTTTACAGATGCAAAACATTCCATAATCAGAGCGTAAGTAAGTGGTGTTTCGCTAATGTATTCGCCAATCTTGATTTTTTTATCAATGTCCCATCCTTGCAATAAATGTTCGTTCAGTGCAGGAATGTTCTCATTTATTATATCACTGACAATCTGTGGAACAGATCGAAAGTTTCCTATATCTTTCATTTTAATCATAACTCAATGTTTATATTAATATGCCACGACAATTTTTATTTTCCTGAATGATGATGCTTGGAAACAAAACTGCACTTTTCAAGCACGATTTATCCACATGTTACCGACCAGTTTAAGAACATTGCCAGAAGCCTGCGATAATTTCACCGGTTACATTGTGCTTATATAAATACAAAGCACCATACATAAAGACATCATCCATACCATCTCTATAGCCTTCTTCGTCAATCTGCAAATAGAATGAATATCCGTCTTTTTCCAATTCCTCATAATAGTAATCCTTCCACTGAATAAAACGTGGTTCACCACCAATTTTGATAAATTGATGATCACTGTCTTGTGGGTAATAATAATCGCTGATAGAATTAACAGATAATTCTTCGATACTCTTTTCAGAACGAGTACCCATTTCTGAATACTCATGTTCAATGACTTTTACAGCTATTGATGGGTAAATATTATTCTTCAATAATGTATGAAAGTCACCATGTATAAAAATAGACAGCATCCTGTTTTCTTTCTCCGGATGCACCAATGTTGCATAAAACAAATATCCGTCAGGAATACTGTTCTCTACTACCTGTGGAGGATTTCCTCCGATTCTTCCCTTTACGTTAGCGTCAAAAGGAATACATTTGGCATATTGTTCGTTCATATTTCTTTGTTTTAATTATTATCGGTAATGGATTGGTGAGAAATAGCGTTAAGCTGTTATCTCGATCTTGTTTGCAACTTAATCGCTTATCCCCATCAATTTTAGATTTTCAGCATAACTCTTATCTGCGTCTAATCCAAAGAAACTAAATATCTCACGTTTTATTTCAATGTTTTCGGGGTCACGCAAATCTGTACTCTTACATTTACGTTGAGCAGTAACTAATGATTTCATTTCATTGGCTAAAATGCAATAACTATAATAACTATTGATACCAAAACCAATTTCTTCCTTACGATAAGGATTTATGATGTTGTCGATTCTCAGATATTTATCAAATTTATCAATAGTCGTTTCTTTGAATATCACTCCATATTGTAAATATACGGTATCTTTATCCTGTCCGCTAATACTCCTGCCATACGATATTATAGGTTCCCATTCATCAGCTGTTACAGGCAGGTTTCCTATAATCTTGTATTCGCCATAATAAATAGTATTATCCATAATAGCCTGAACTGGAAAGGTTTTACACTGTCTCAATTCGTTTATGTCAATCTCTGTTGTATCTGCTATTTTCTGATAAATCATTATATATAAAGCCTGCCCCATAAGATGAGTTAATCCATAATTCTTTTGAGCCATGAATGTAGCAGACTTTCGTAATTGCGCAATATTCAATACAATGCGTCCAAATCCCCATTTTCTTCTTCCAATCTTAAAGCTGAAGAAATCCCCCTCTTTATATTTGACGTGTTTCCGCTTGGCTTTTTTGTAAAGTTCAATTTCTTTCAGGTCTTCTTCTGTTGTTTCAGAAATCCATTGCTTCAACCAATCATTCAAGGATATATAGCTTTGTGGATTTTCATGGTAGAATGTTGTTTGAGTTGTATAATTGGCTATGATTATTTCTTTTTCTGAAAACATAAAATATACACCAAACGGACTGAAAGACAACGTTGCTGTATAATTCATTTTTTTAGGCTTTCCGCGCTTGGTTTTGGGTAAAAGGATAGTGCGGTTTTCTTCTGTAACTTCGTAAAGTTCAGCCTCATAATAAGAACCGTCATCATCTACTGTTATCTTTTTGCGAATAATATTACCATCATAATACAAATACTGGTTTTCAAAATAGACTAATTCCCAGGTATCACCGACTGGGGATAATCCTAAATATTTACGCTGTTCGTTTGTTAATTCAAAAGGTATATTTGTTTCCATAACTATCGTTTTATTTATCGGTTGATGCAAATGTTTGGTGGCCAACCTGTCTTTATTGGAATGACCAGCCGTTTGTTTTACTATTCAAATTTAATAAATTCTATTTGGGAGCAATCTTTTATGTAGTATAAAAGCCTTTCTGTAAGGTTAATATCACTTCCCTTATTAAGCACATCAACTATCTCCAAACAAAAAAGGTCTGTTTCATCTGGATTTTGCATAATCCCCATATAACAACCAAGAAAGTTGTCTGTAAATATGAATGGTACATCGTCTCTAAGATATTTTTCCAATCCCTTAAACATATTGGGGGTCTTGAACAGTAAGGTAGATATTATTCTACCAACCTTCAATATATCTCTTTCAGCGTACCTAAAAGTAATTTCTGCACGAATCATAACAGTTGATGTTTACTCTGAACAATTATGTTTGGCGGCCAATTTCCTTTGGGGATGATTTAGTCGCATGTTATCAACAAATTTATAAATAGAAACAGTTACTAATGGAGAGAAAGCTGTTTCAAATTCAGATTCTTCTGATTGAAGCATGACAGAGCGTTTCTTGCTGTATTCTGTTGCTATACTAAGATCCTCAAATAATAGAGCATCATTTAACCGTTGTTTATAATACCGACATAATTTATTGTTCATCCGTAAAATCTCGTTACTTATAGTTGAAAATCCCGGATAGAAACAGCTATTTTCATCATATACATAGCCACAATCATATCCAATTAGTTGGAAACATTCATTAGTTATATGATTCGTTGAAAATCCAATCAAGCTGTAATTCATTCTGCTTTTCTTTAGGCCAGAATATAAATTCAAGACTTCCTCTAATGAACTTAATGGAGCAAAATAATCTTCTATAACAGTAAAACTACTGTGGACATTACCGTTTTGATTCCAATACGAATAATCTCTATCAAATCCGCAATATCCATTGACTGCATTTACTGATATAATTAGTCCTTCCATAGAATTTTCTATTTTGCTGATAATGGTGTTGTGAATAACTGTCTTTTTAGGCTGTTAATTCATTTGTTAGCTATTTTCCCATTTCATTAAAATTAGTTCCAAATCGCTTTTTAAGAGGTTGCAATCATATTTGATTTTCTTTTTCTGCAATTTATCAGAAACATATTGTACATAATACAAGAAGTCGCTTATGATTATTTTCTTCTGCTCCAATAGCGGTAATTCACCGAATTTACGGCTAAAATGACATTCGACCTTTATATGATACACTCCATTTTGATTTACCAAACGCCCCCATTTATACTTAGGACAAATATAATATTTACCATTAAATCCTTCTGGCACTTCATTTTGAGAATGAAAGTATTCATACCTGACAGATTCATTTTCGTCATCGTGATGACTGAAAAACATTGAAATGCCAAGATAAGAAAAGCTATTGCCATATTCTTCCGGTCTAAGTTCATGCACAACCAAATCTTTTAGTCTGTCAAGACTTTCATAGAAAGGTTGAACTGATTTTTGATAGTTCCCTGACTTCTGCCACCGAATAGGCGATTTGGGCAATAAATTTCGTTGCGATTGAAATTTATAACCAGTATAATAGGTTTTATCACTACCATTTTCTAAAACATAGGAATCTTTTAATTTACTCCATCCTTGCTCATCCTTAATTTCAAAATATTGGTTCATCAATGAAGTATAGAAACTACCATTAATCCAGCGTCGAGCTTTCGCTTCCAAAGGTTCTCTATCTCCCCAGCCAATAATTTTTAGAGCCTCACATACTCTCACAAGTTCATTCCATTCTTTAATGTTTGCGTAATGGTATAACTTATCAAATTGGCTTAAGAGCCAATTTCTGGCCTTTTCCTGTTCTTGTTTACTTAAATAAACAGACAGTTCATCAAGACTCTCTATGTTGTAAATTTCAATCATTTCCTTAATAGCTAATGTCCGGCAGCGTTCCGCTTATTCAGACGGTCTGCTGTTTGTTATCTGCCTCTATTCACTTTGATAAGTCTCAACTACATACAAGTCAATCTTGGGATAATCGTTTGAAACCTTATCCAAAATAGCTTTGACATCATCCCATCTCAAACCGCCTAACCCGGCACCGATGGCCGGTAGAGCTATGGCCCTCACATTATCATGATCGGCAAGTTCAAGCATCTGCTTCAATGCCTTCTCAATGTACTCTATTTTGGCTCGTGTCCGCCAGGTTGCCTGAGTGCCGAGATTATAGATATGCCCGTGGCCATAATCATAATCAAAGACATCGCCGGGGCAAAACTTATGCTCCTTGCACAGCTGCTTATATTCAAGATACATGGCCGGGTATCTTTCTCTGAACTGCAATGCAATGCCTTTACCCATCGCACCGGCGCAGTTGCACCCGTGCGCATAGTTGCTCACGCCCTCAATGCGGAATATGTCGCCTTTTTCAATATATCTAATCATTGTTTTTTCTTTTTTTATTGTTAATTTATTCTGGCAGATAATGTTTGGCAGATAAACCACCTTACCTTAAAAGTTTCATCTGTTTATTATCAACCTCTTTTAATACTAACGTCTCCCAACACTACAATATAAGAGTCAAAGGTCATTCCATTCACTTCTTCTTCATTTCCGTCAGCCTTAACAAGACTTTTAAGAAGGCTTGAAACTGGAACTAATAATTGAGGATTGTCGGTCGATGCTTTATACTTAGTATAAATCGCATTTATTTGATGGACTATTCCTTGTAGAGTAAGTAGCCCGTCACTTGTTTCATAATGCGCATCGTAGATATATTCTATTGTTTGGGGAATGTCAGTTATTGTTTCATTAAAAGCAAAAACATCCCATCTAACCATATCGCCTATTCTGAATGGTTGACCACAACATTGCATCTGCCATCCTTCATAAAGTACTGTACAACATGTTTTCATATCTTTTACTTCTCAGGTTGATAATGTTTGGTGGCTAACCGACCTTTCAGGGGAGGTTGAGCCGCTTGTTAGCATTGTCTTCGTATAAAGAATCACCAATATTCTCCTTAAATACAATGCAAACTTGTTTCTCTTCTGAACTAAATACTGTATATCCTTGCTTAGTCAACATCTCTAAATAGTTTCTTAACGAAGGGTATCGTAATGGATACTCCTTTTTATATCCAGCAGGAATTATATACGGATATTCTTCAGGAGTATGGGAATTTGGGGTATGAAGAAAAAGAGCGTCATACCTGCTATCTTCCAAGACAAGTATGGCAAATATCTGGAAAGGACGATCCATATTTTCAACAAATTGTTCAATCATTAAAAAGTGCCTGAATAATACATCCAAGTGTTCTTTACGCTCTTTCCAACACACATTCCCATAACCGTTCCGGTCGAAGTGTAAGTGGTCAAAATAACTCCATCTTGATTTATTCGACAATATGTCACGCCAATTATCCAATTCGTTACATTGGCGTAATCTCCTATAATATCTTTTCAGTCCTCTTCTTTTCTTCATTCTACAATGCTAATGCTTGGCAGATAAACCACCTATATGTTTCATCTGCTTGTTATCGACCTACTTTATTTTTAATTTTTGATTATACGCAAGTATTACGAAACACTTATCTAAACCACAATCAATTACCTCATTCTTTTCTAATTGAGAGTATGCTTTTAGAAACCTATTTCGACATTTATTTAAATGTATGTAGTGATTGAAATAGTTTTCAGCTTGTTCCTTCTCACCGTATCTCAACATATATGGTAAGGCACGGAGAGAGTCTTTAGTGTATTGATTGAAGCAACATCCATGTTGCGTAATAAAATCAATTGCTGTTTGTCTATTCTCAAACAAATCAAATATGGGACAAGCATACTTTTCAAGCAAATCAATTATTGAATGTTACAATTTTACTGACACTTATTTTGAAAACGCTTCATTTGAGGGAGTGACATTTCAACGATGTCTATTCTATCATTGTAATACTAACCATATAGGTTTATGGAATTGTAACTTTATAGAATGCGAATTTAAAGACGTTGATTTAAGAGATATGTCTATTGGAGCAGAAGGTGGTACATTTGATAGATGTGTATTTAATAAATGTGATTTTAGAGGTCAACATTTTTTCTCTCCTGATTTCATAGATTGCATTTTTGAAAAATGCAAGATGAAGAATATTAATTTTAATGATGCTTCTTTTTTAAGATGCAAATTTATAGGTAAATTAGAGGATGTTACATTCAATGGAATGTATCATGAAATAAAAAAAGAAATAAAGCCTTTAGATTATGTTGATTTTTCCGAATCAATATTCGGTGATTACGTCGGGTTTGAAGATTGTGATTTATCGACATGCATACCACCCGTTGGAAAAACATTTAATGAGTTATTGTACATTGCAGACTTAAATAATCTGAAGCATTTAAGTACTGGGTCAAAAGATAGATATGTTATTCCTAAAAAAATATGAACCTTCGTCCCTAAATGAAAATTATATGGATAATAAAAGAAAAATCAAATTGACTAATTATTTACATAATAACAATTCATTGGTATATGAAATAAATCCTGTTAAAGAAGGGTATAGAACTTGGCTTGTTATAATGCAAAGTGAAGATCCAAAATATTCTTTCAAGATTAGAAAAGAAAGTTTTTCAATAGAAGATATAGAAAACGATTATGATGTGATAGGAAGGCATTTGTTTTCAAAATTCATATACCTTAAAGACCTTCCATCTTTAGATATGCATTTGGAACGCATTAATATTAGGCTTGAAGATTTTACAGAATCTTGGAATACTGATTATCCTCTTTGACTTTATCAACATACCATTTTTAATGAATCGGGGTAACTTTGAAATTTATGCTCTTGGCGAACAGTCATATCACGATAGTTGTGGAAGTGGATGCACATTAATAGTACACCGACGGTAAAATTACAGTTTTTTCGGCTTTTACGGCAGGAATGAAAAGCGTTTTTATAATTTTGTATGCAGATGAAAAGTAAAATACAAAAATACATATCGGTTTTTATGCTGTCGGCGCTGTTGCTTGCGGCAGGGTGCGGTGATCCTCCCATGCCGCCGTCCGATGCGGAGATGATGCTGTTCAAATGGGACATCATCCAATACCAAGAGGACATGCGAACCAACATGGATTACCAAAATTTGGGACACGACGTAATAGTCCATCGTGGTATCCCTATGATACTAAAGATTCAAATTTCTTCATACTACTCGCTGACACATATTTGATGATAGTCACAGAAATGGATGTCCATACGACACCTTCAGAACACTAAAAGAAAAATATATAAAAGTCTAAAAGAATATGTCGATGAAACGAATTTATGGTAATGGAATATACGATAACGAAAACGCAGAGTCAACAGCGAGCGATTTTGTAAAATTTGTAATCAAACAGATAAATAGTTCTGTAGAGTGGCTGTCAACAACCAATGAGGTTGCTCAAGATACATTGGCAAATATTGACTTATTATTAGCAATAACAAGACAAAATCCTATCTGTACAAATTTGTTGTTAGAAAAACAAGAAGTATTAAAATGGAAAACTGCATTTAATGATTGGTATTGCCGTGTGTACAATAAGATTCCCAATGAATATAGACAAGCAATAAAAAACAATGGAGTGAAATTATTTAATGAATTAGAACAATACTGTAATGAACTTACATTTTAAAAAGATATTTTGTTATGTATGAAATTTACATGGCTGCCATTTTATAAGGAAGTACACCAACCTTTGAGAAACTGGTAAAGATGCAGCTTTACTCTTTACTGACACGTCTGCTGGACATTACAACTAACCCCTTGGCAGCCTTGTATTTTGCGTGCGACGATGATGAAGTGGCGGCAAGCCGTTCCGATTTGAACTCAAAACATCAGATATTAAATACTTTGACAGCGACGTGGTTGGTATATCCGCACCATTTATTGCAAACCGACGGTAAAATTACAGTTTTTCCGGCTTTTACGGCAGGAATGAGAAGCGTTTTTATAATTTTGTATGCAGATGAAAAGTAGAATACGAAAAAACATATCGGTTTTTATGTTGTCGGCGGTACTACTTATAGGCTGCGGTGATCCTCCCATGCCGCCGTCCGATGCGGAGATGACACGGCACTTCCTCGCGCACGAAACGGCGTTCGACGGAATCCGGGAGGTCATCGCCCGCTGTCCCTATGGGGATTACTATCCGCCCTACGACATGCAGGACACCGCCTGTCTAAGAGGCATCTCTATGGAAGACCGGCATACACTGGACTCGCTGCTGGAGGCAATCGCCTGTGAGCGGGTGTTCTACTTCGGGAAGGAAGCAATGAAAGAATCCGGCTGGAACGGATACGACACGACGTACACAAGTTTCACCATACCGTACTTCTCGCATGGTTACTCGATAGGCGGTACAAGCAAGGACTTCGTGTATGACCCGGGGCTGAAAAACAACCCCGCGTATCAGGTTACGGAACACGGGGATTTGAACGGAATATACCGCAGGACATACAACGACACCACGCTGTACAAACGAATTAAGGGAGACTGGTACATCCGGTTGGAGCACGACAACTGACCGATACTTTACTGACGTATATGGAGAAGGGACAACGGAAATACGGGCTGAAAACAAAGGGAAAGAAAATACTCTTATACGTATACGCCGCCATACTGCTGCTTTGCAGCTGCGGCGGCGCACGGCATTACACGGCCTTCCAATACGACAACGGCGACGATTATCCCAGTGAGGGGCTGTACCGTATCGTGGACAGGAAAGGACGCATCGGTTATGCCGACAGGGAGGGAAAGACGGTCATCCGTCCCCGTTTCGCTTTCGGCTACCCCTTTGAGGAAGGCAGGGCAAAGGTGACGGATTCCGGCCAACGGAAAGAGGTGCCCGGTTCCGGCGGAGAGTACCACTGTTGGGAAAGCGACGGATGGTATTATATCGACCGGAACGGGAACAGGCTGCCGGATTACCGGCTGCTGCAGAGCATACGGTACACTTATACGGGTGATTCCATTATGGTGACGGACGGTGCAGATAAAGAGCAATACGCAGGCATCCATGAAAACATGATACGGCCTGTCCTGACAGAGCTGGCAACCTCCCTGAACGGAAGCGGAGAAGCGGAACGAATGGCAAAGGAAACCGGCTACAGCAATGTCCGATATTACCTTGACATGCCCGGAACGGATTCCTTGCAGGGAGAAAATACCCCGATAACGGTGGACATTCTGTCGTCCGATAACCCGGATTTCAATCGCTGTTTGAATGCCATTGGGAAGAAAGAATACTACGCCTTGAAATGGGCGCCGGAATCCCCGGAACAATGCCTTGTGTTCACAGAGGAAAGGAAACTGGTCGTCGTGTGGTGCAGCCTGTTCCATGACGGAAAAGAGGCGGTGCAAAAGGTAAGGAAGATATTGAAGCTTTTAACCGTCGATTCTCCGAAGTATAAGGAACAAACAGAAAGACACTAAAACTTAGAGCTTATGTTGAAAGAAATAGTATATTGGACATATCGTTTTTTCTACAAACTGAGACGCGCTCAAAAAAGAAAAGATAATAACGGGAAGATGGATTCAGTGATGGTTGTTTCAGTATGCCTGTTTGCGAATGTACTTACTTTGCTGAATTTTCTCAATTATTACACGTCCATTGATGTGCTCGCATATATACCGGTAACGACAAGATACGAGCTGACTTCCTGGATTTGTATAATCATCATAATGGCTCCATTCATTGCTTTTGTATATAAGAGATATTTCGCCAAGGAAAAGTTCTCAAATATGATTCAGGAGTATGCGGCAAAATCCAAGAGACGACGAAGTTGGGGAAGTTTATGGGCATTTTGCTATTTCATTCTGACCTGGGCGACATTTTTAAAGTCGGTATCGTTAGTGAATTGATATGAACGTCTGGAAATATACCTATATACAGTTCTTCAAGATACGCCGCAGGGTAATCGGGGAATGCGGCGCGGACGATTTTGCTGCAATGCTGTTTGTAGTGTTGCTTGACTGTCTGTTTTATTTGGGAATCGTAGTTCTTGCCGATGCCTTTACCGGCTATCATTTGCTTCCCGAACACAAACTACTGGAAATAATTCTTTTTCTCGGCGGGGCGTTCATTATCGGGGGCATCCGTAACCGTTCCATGTGCAAGGGCGGTGCGTTCGATCGCATAAGGAAGGAGGTAGAAGCGGAACCCCGGAAGATGCTCTGGGGCATACTCTCGTTGCTGTATATCCTGTCGGCTTTCGCATTCTTTGCGCTGTCAGTGTATTTGTGGGGCAAAAAGATGCTGCCGGTCTTGGTTGACATAGGGGATTTGCTGTCTTTTTGTATGGCCGACATCCCGGCAGATGCGGATGGACTCTTTATAATAACCTTTAATGCCAAATGATATGAATGTCTGGAAATATACCTATATACAGTTCTTCAAAAAACGCCGCAGGGTAATCGGAAAGGATGGTGCGGACGATTATGCGGCCATGTTGTTCGTGGCATTGCTTGACTGCCTGTTTTATTGGGGAGTGATAACTTTTGCCGATTCCTTTACCGGCTATCATTTGCTTCCCGGACACGAAATTCTGCATACGGTTCTCTTTCTTGGCGGAGCTGTAATCATTGAGAGAGTCCACAACCATACCCTGTGCAAAGGAGATGCGTTCGAGCGTATAAAAAAGGAGGTTGAAGAAGAACCCCGGAAGATGCTCTGGAGCACACTCTCGCTGCTGTATATCCTGTCGGCTGTCGCGTTTTTTGCACTGTCGCTGTATTGTAGTGTGAATAAGTTGCTACCGGCCTTCATACCATTCTGACAAGCCTTATTGTATTCCAGTCCGGATATCGTTTGGCTCACACAGACGGCATTGGTTGTAGCATGACAATAAAGTCAAATGAAATATGGAAAAAGGAAAAACGGAAGGATAAAAATAAAGACGAAACATATATGATAAGTGATAATTTATTTGACATGCTGGAATATGCCGCCCTCGGCACGGAGTGGCGGGAATGGCTGAAAGAAGTGAAGAAGGCAGCCGACCTCGTGGACCTGCGCCGCGCAGACACATGGGCGGTGCTGAAACAGCCGGCGAAGAATGTTCACGCCGTGCAGTGGCTCACCGGGGAGTTGCGCGAGGCAGCCACCGCCCCGTCACCGGACGACAGGACATGGTGCGTCCTGTACCTGCTGGCCGCCCATTGCCGGGACAACACCGCATTGGGCTATATAAGGGACATTTCCGTACATTATTACCGCACCCAACACCGTGCCGGGGTGTTGTTCTGCCTGGAAGTGGCAGGCAGGATGACACTCCATGACGAATATCCGCACCTGAATTCCGTTTACGACCTGATGATGGGGCTGGTTCTGAGGGAATGGCGACGCCTGCTTGAAGGTGACGAGGATTATCCCTGTTTCCTGACAGAAGCGGACTTCCGCCAGGCGGAACGCTGCCTGCCGGACTTCCGGTGCCGCGGCTTCAAGGAGATGGTGCGCATCAGAACCGGCAGCAAGCCCGTGGGCACCTTGACCGCAGGTGAACTGGCCGCCCGCTGCCACCAGTCGGAAACGGTGTTCCGCCGGCGGTTCAAGGAGGAGTTCGGGCAGCCCGTGTCCGGATGGCTGCGCGAGCGCCGCAAGGAAGACATCCTCGCCATGCTGTCGGATACGGGAACGCCCCTGTCCGACGTGGCCGCGCGCAACGGCTTCCAGTCGCTATCAACCCTGTCGGACTACTGCCGGCGGAATTTCGGGAAATCCCCCTCGCAGATGCGGAAAGACGCGGCCGGATAAGTGTCCGCCGGAAATCAGAAATTTTACGCTGAAAATCAGAACTTGTTTTCACCGTTGACGCCGTAACTTTGCGCTTTTATTTGTAAATCCGCAAAGTTCATGGGAAAACGACATACAACCATGCCCCGCCCGAAAGGAACCTTGCAGATAAAGATCCTTTCGGGCTACCTGCTGCTTACCCTGTTGGTGGGCGGCATCGTCTATGCCGTGTGGAACGAGAAACAGGTGTTCCAAGAAGCCGAAGAGGAGGAACGGGCGATGCTGGAGCAACGGCGTCTGACAAACTCGGCTTTCAAGAGCCTTATCGCCCTGCTGCTTTACAGCGACGGCGCCCTGCTGTGGGACAAGGACGACCTGCGCTCCTACGAAGAGAAGGATCGCCGGATGTCGGAGATATTGGAAAAGTTAGGCTCCGTCTATTCAGACACCCTGCAACAGAACCGCATTGACACGGTGCGGCTGCTGCTTGACGAGAAGAAGGCCCAGATATACCGCCTGGCGGAAACGCCCTCGACGGCCAGCCGCATGGACAGCCTGCTCAGCGAGCGTCTGCCTTCGCTGGAACATTCCGCCTCCGTGCCGGAACGCGTGGCCGGCACACCGGAGAATGAAGGCGGGAAGAAAGTCAAAAAGAGTTTCTGGGACTGGCTCAGGCCCAAAAAGAAAAAGGAAAAGGACGGGAATGCCGGAGCGCATGGGGCGGGCACCGTGCGTGTCGTGCCGAACACCCGCCATGTGCGTGACATGCGGCAGTTCCGTGACGACGTGTTCGCCGCCCTCCGGGAGCAGAAGGAGATGTACCATGCCCTTTCCGACTCGCTGGAGCGCCGCAACCGGGTGCTGAACCGGCATATCAACCGTCTGGTGAACGACTTCGAGCGGGACGCCATGCTGCGCACGGAGGAACGGTTGGAACGGGTGTCCGCCTTGCGGGAAGAGGCCTTCGCCCTGATATGCGGCATCTCGTCGGCGGGGCTGCTGTGCGCCCTGCTGCTTTACGTGTTCATCTACCGCGACATCCGCCGCAAATACCGTGACCGCCGCGAGTTGGAGGACTCTCACCACAAGAGGTATGAACTGTTAGAGATACGCAAGCGCATCATTGTGACCTTGTCGCACGACATACGCGGCCCGCTGAACACCATCAGCGGAAGCGCGGAACTGGCGATGGGCACCAGGGACAGGAAACGCCGCAACGCCTATCTGACGGACATCATGGATTCCTCCCGGCATATCGCGCGGCTGGCCAACAGCCTGCTCGACCTTTCCCGGCTGGACGAGGCGAAGGAAACCCTTAATCCCGTACCGTTCCGGCTCATTCCGTTCCTTGACGGGATGGCAGACGAATACACACGTCCGGCCAATGACAAAGGGCTGCTTTTTTCCAAGGATGTGGATGTCCCGGACATCGTGGTTTCCGGTGATGCCGACCGCCTGGAACAGGTATTGGACAACCTGTTGTCAAATGCCGTCAAGTTCACAAAGTCCGGTTCGGTAAGTTTTTCCGCCTCGTATGAAAAAGAAATGCTGACAGTCCGGATACAGGATACGGGCATAGGCATGGACGGGAAAACCGTGGAGCGGATATTCCAGCCCTTTGAACGGGCCGCACCCGAAGTGAACGCCGACGGGTTCGGGCTCGGCCTTGCGATAACCCGTGGGCTTGTCAGCCTGCTCAAAGGAGAGATTTCCGTATCCAGCCGTCCGGGAGAAGGCAGTTCCTTTGAAATACGGATCCCTCTCTCTCCGACGGACGAACCGGTAAAAGACACCGCCGTTCCGGTCGAGGGCAGGCTCAGCCTTCCGCAAAGGGTCCTTGTGGTCGATGACGACCCGATACAGCTCCGTATCGTCGGGGAAATGCTGGAAAGAAACGGCGTGTCCTGCTGCAAGTGCCAGAATGCCCAGGCCGTGGTAAACGAACTGCGCCGGGCCCGTTACGACATCATCCTGACAGACATACAGATGCGTGGCACGGGAGGTTTCGACCTGCTGTACCTGCTGCGGCACTCCAACATAGGCAATTCCAGAACGGTGCCGGTCGCGGCAATGACAGCCCGGAATGACGGGAACGACAGCCGCTATTGGGAAGTCGGCTTCTCCGGTTGTATCCGCAAGCCGTTTTCCATGAACGAACTGCTGACGTTCCTGTCATCCGTTACAGAAAAGAAAAAAGCCGCACCGCCCGTTTCGGCCGACTTCTCCGCATTGGCCGCCGACATAGAAGACAGGAAATGGATTCTGGAGACATTCATCGGAGAATCCCTCAAGAACAAGGCGGAGCTTCAGGAATCCCTTTCGGACATGGAAGTGGATTTCGGACGGATGAGGGAGACGCTCCACCGCATGTACCCGGCGTGGGAACAGTTGGGCATCGCCCATGAGCTTGACGAGTACAGTGAAATCCTGCAGGACGACGGTCCGGACGGGAAGGCGGTCCATAGGCATACGGAAGACATGGTCGGCCGGATATGCCGGCTGATTGCCGAAGCGGAACGGCTGTTGTCGGAAATGGAAGATGGAAAACAGGAAACAATAGAAAACAAAGAACAATGAAACACAGGATACTTATCGTGGAGGACAACATCATGCTGGCCGGCCAGCAGAAGAGATGGCTTGAGAAATCCGGGTACGAAGTCTCGACGACGATAGACGAACCCGGCGCCAGGAAGCGGATAAGGTCGGAACATTTCGACCTGGTCCTTGCCGACGTGCGCCTGCCCGAGGGGAACGGCATATCCCTGCTCGAATGGCTCCGCAAGGAAAGGATTGACATCCCTTTCATCGTCATGACCGGCTATGCCTCCGTGCCTGACGCTGTAAAAGCCATCAAACTCGGCGCGGACGACTATCTGGCAAAACCCGTACAGATGGATGAGCTTCTTGAACTGATCAAGGATATACTTCGGCCGAGTTCCCAGGTTTATGACAAAGACAAGAACCTTTTCCACAGGAACAGCCCACAGATGCTTGAGGTGGAGAGCCTTGCACGGACTGTCGCCCCGTTCGACATAACCGTGCTTATCCTCGGGCCTAACGGTGCAGGCAAGGAATCCGTCGCGCAGCGCATCCACTATTCCAGCGACCGCAAGGATAAGCCGCTGGTGGCGGTCAACTGCGCCGTCCTTCCCAAAGAACTGGCTGCGACACTCTTTTTCGGGCACATGAAAGGGACTTTCACCGGTGCGGACAGCAACAAGGAAGGATATTTCGACCAGGCGAAAGGCGGCACGCTGTTTCTGGACGAGATAGGCACATTGTCCCCTGAAGTGCAGGCCATGCTCCTGCGCGTCCTTCAGGAAGGGACCTATCTCCCGATCGGTGGCAACCGGGACAGGAAGGCCGACGTGCGGATAGTGGCCGCCACCAACGAGGATTTGCAGTTGGCCATCAGGGAAAAACGCTTCCGTGAGGACCTGTACCACAGGCTGTGCGAGTTTGAGATAATGATGCCTTCCCTTCATGAGTGCCCGGAAGACATCCTTCCGCTTGCGGAGCATTTCAGGAAGAAATTCTCCAAAGAGCTCAAACGGCAGACGGAAGGGTTCTCCCCCGAGGCCGGACAGCTGATGCTTTCCTACCGGTGGCCGGGCAACGTGCGTGAATTGCAGAACAAGGTCAAGAGGGCTGTGCTGATGGCCAGGCAGCCGGTGATAGAGGCGGCGGAACTGAACATAAGGATGGAATCCCGGAATACGGAAATCAATATGTTCCCGCAGACGGAGGCGGAAGAGAAACAGTCCATACTCATGGCATTGGAGAAAAGCGGGGGACACCGCAGGAAAGCCGCCGGCATCCTGCATGTCGATCCGTCGACACTATACCGGAAAATGAAGAAATACGGCCTGCTTGACAAATGAAAAGCCTCTTTTTCATTGTGCGGGCGTAAGATATGAAGCAAAAGGCATTATAGAATGGAAGAAAATGCCTACCTTTGCACAAAGGCCGGAATTGTGTGCCATACATGTTCCGGCCGTAACATACTGAACCGATGACGGCAAGGGCTGGAGTCCTGCCGTTTATCATACATAAGTCGCAAGACGTCTCGGATGGGAATCTGACAAATTCAAAAATACAGAGACTATTGCGTGAAGCTTATGCTATGCCTTATAGCGTGAGCTCATGCATGTTTCTGTATTGGGCTTTGTCAGAGCCTCCGTCCGAAGCTGCGTGGGTTTCACGCTTCTTCATTTAAAAAAGAGGATTAATAGACAAAGGCATGGCAAAGTTACAGGCAGTAATAGCAATGACATTGGACGGGGCCGTCCCACCGGAAGGCGAACCGTTGTTGGAGTGGGTAAAATCGGACAGGAAGGGCTTCCCGTACTGGCGGAAGCGTTCCACCATGCACCTGTTTCCCGGCTATCCCTTGGTCGAACTTATCTGTGAGAAAGACACTTCCGGACCTTCCGCCGTCTTCCATGCGGAAATATACGATGAGAAAGGCGTGGAACTCCTGAGAGGACTGTCGATTTACCGGCTCATAGACGAGCTGGTCATCTTCCTTTTCCCTTCCGCCGGCGTTTCCCGTCTGTCCGTTTCCGCCCACCTCCCCTCAGGCAACTGGCGGCTTGTCAAATCCAAAACTTTCCGGAACGGCGTATGCCGTCTGAATTATTGCAGGATGTTGCAATAGTCCGTTGCAGGACATTGCAAATGCAATATGACCGTCAGCCTTCCGAAACGGAGGCTGATTTTTTATTTCTTTGATATTCAGAATTTTATATTTTTCCAAAAGAATAATCTGCCGCGTTGGTCTATGATTTGGCCTTTATTATACCGAAGCCTGTTGCGCAACAGTGCGGTAAACGAAGTATTCACGCACTAAAACAGAATTCAGTATGATACAGACAGACCGGGAGACATTCCAGATGATGTTCCACCAGATTATGGAACGCTTCGACAGGATCGAGGACAGGCTGGGCCGCATGAACCGGCAGACGGCCGCCCTTGAAGGCGACAAGCTGCTTGACAACCAGGACATGTGCGAACTGCTCGGCGTGACCAAGCGCACCCTTGCGCGTTACCGGCAGAAGAAGCTCGTGACCTACTACATGATTGACGGGCGTACCTATTACAAGGCTTCCGAGGTACAGGAGTTCCTGAACCGGAAAGGGAAAGTGCTGCCCGCAAGAATCAAAAAGGAATTGGGTATTCAATCTTAATCAGACAAGACACATGGAAATAATATGTATAGACAAAAAGACTTTTGACGAGTTCCGGACGCGTTTCTGTGAACTTGAGAGCCGGCTGGCCCGGCTGTGCCGCTCGTGTGAAGACATGGGGCTGAAGAACTGGATGGACAACCAGGATGTATGCGACGTGCTCCACATATCGAAGAAGACACTGCAAGTGTACCGTGACAAGGGACTGCTGCCTTTCACGCGCATCAAGCACAAGATGTTCTACAAGCCTGAAGACGTGCATAATCTGTTGGAATCGAATTATCACCCTTTAAAAAGAAAGCCATGAGTTACCATTTCATAGAGAGGAAAGACCCTCACGTCGAAGTCCTTTTCCATGGACTGGAAAATCTGGAAAGAATGCTGTCCGACATGGAAAAGGCCCCCAGGCCGATTTTCAAGGGAGAACGTTTCCTGACGGACGAGGAACTGTCCGGCATACTCAGGATAAGCCGGCGCACCTTGCAGGAGTACCGCACGTTCGGTGTCATCCCTTATTACCTCCTTCAAGGAAAAGTGCTCTACAAGGAATCCGACATCCAGAAAATGCTGGAGGATGCCTACAAGAGATGCCGGGAAGAACAGAGGTGGGTATAGCGTAAAATAGAAATGGAGAAACAGATCCTGCGGTTGTTTCTCCATTTTTTTTCTATTATCATCCTGCAAGTTGCCGCCGTTTCCGCTTTTTCTCCTCGAATTCCTCCTCATAAAGGAATGCCCTCCGGTTGACAGAGGAATCCTTCAGCTTTTTCATGTCTTCCTCCACTTTCTTGTCAGTGACTTTTGCATAGATCTGTGTGGTTTCGATGCGCATGTGCCCCATCATGCGTGCCACCGTTTCAATCGGAACTCCGAGCGAGAGGGTGATATGAGTGCCGAAATTATGCCGGGCCTGATGGAAGGTCAACGGGAAGCCGTACACTTTTCCCAGTTCCGTAACGAGGGTAAGGAAATACTTGCGGCTGTAAAGGTTGAACACTTTGTCGTTGTTTCTTTGATCCTTATACTTCTCGATTATCTTCATCGGGATGTCCAACAGCCGGACGGAAGATGGTGTGTCCGTTTTCTGCCTTTTGTAGTGTATCCACCAAGTGCCGTCGTCAGCCTGCGTGATGTCGTCCGTCTTCAGCCTTTTCAGGTCGGCAAACGCCAGTCCGGTGAACGTCGAGAAGATGAACATGTCCCTGACAAACCGAAGCTGCGGTTTCTCCACCGGAGTCTCCATCAGTTTCTTCAGGTCTTCCAGCCTCATGTGCCGGCTTTTTCGCCGGGGCAGTTCCGGATGCAGCCGGCAATAGGGGTCCCTGCGGAGCGTCCCCTGGCTTACGGCCCGCATGGTCATCTTCTTCAAGCGGTAAAGATGCTCATGCACCGTCTTGGGGCTCATGTTGCAGTCCGTGCGCAGAAACACCTCGAAGTCATCATAGAACACCCGGTCGAGACTGCGCAGCGTCACATCCTCCACGCCTTTTTTCTCATGCACGAAGGCGGACAGGTGCTTGTACGACCGCATATAGGAGTCATAGGTCTCCTTGATGCGGTCAACGCCTATCCGTTTCCTGTATTCCTCGTTGTGTTCCCGGAAAAGGGCGAGCAGGGTAAGCGGTTTCTGCCCGATGCCCTTCACCGCATTCTTCACCAGCTCCGCCGTGATAAAACCAAGGCTGTCCTTTATCCGCCTGTAATGCCCCTCAATCTCGGCGGTCAGGTCGTCTATGGCCCGGTTCACGGTCACGGCATTTGCGCTGCGGCCGTCGGCGCGTCCCTTTTCCGGGTTCCAGATGGCCGGATTGACCGATACCTTTGTGCCGATCTGCTCCCATTCGGCGTCTATGCTGACTTTGCACAGCAGCTGGCAGGTTCCGTCCTTGCGGACTTTTGTGCGGTTGATATAGAACAGTACCGCAAAGGTACTGCGGTGTCTTATGTCATTGTTGTCGGTATTCTTTTTCATATTCATGGATTTTAAGGGATTATCATATGACTACGGAGAAACGCTCCGCTATCCTTTCATTCAGACCGTCCGTGTCGGAGTCTATCTTGTCGTCCGTCACCTTCGCATAGATCTGCGTGGTTTCTATCCGGCTGTGGCCTAACATTTTGCTCACCGTCTCAAGCGGAATCCCGTGTGACAGGGTGATTTCCGTGGCATAGGTGTGACGTCCTGAATGGAAGACGAGCCTGCGGTCTATTCCGCAAATACGCGCTATGCGTTTCAGATACAGGTTCATCGTGCTGTTGGAGTACATCGGCAGCAGCTTGCCACCGGATGCGGTATCACGGTATTTCCGGATAATCCGTAGCGGCAGCTCCAGCAACGGCACTTCAAATTCCACATCCGTCTTTTCCCTGGAGCCTTTTATCCACCATGTGCCGTCAGCGGCCTTTGAAAGATTGTCCTCCGTCAGCAGCCTCATGTCACCATATGGTATGCCGGTGAAGCAGGAGAAGAGAAACATGTCCCTTACAAGGTACAGGGACGGGTTATGAAGCGGTGTGCCCATAATCCGGTGCAGTTCCCCGTCCGTGAGATATTTTTGCTCCGGTTTCGGATGCTCCGGTTCATAGCCGAAGAAGGGGTAGGCGGTGATGATGCCGTCGGCGATGGCTTCGCCGACCACGGTTTTCAGCTGTACTGTGAGGTTAATCACGGTTCCCGGAGCCAGATGGCATTCGGTACGGAGATGCAGGTCATATTTTTCAATGAAGGAAAGATCCAATGCCGTGAACGGGATATCCGATACCTTGTATTGGGACCGGATGAATTTCTCCACATGGTTGTAAGCGTTCCTGTATCCTCTGAGAGTTTTGGCCGTGCGGTTTATCCCGACCCGTTTCTCAAAGTTGCCTATGAACTTCATGAAATAGCCCAACAAGGTTTCCTGCCCGGAGGCCATGCCGAGCAACCGGTGCTTCACTTCCTCCGCGCTGACCCCGTCACGCACGGCAGACAGCTCAGCATAGATACCAAACGCCCTTGCCCGTATCTCATCCAGACGGTTGTTTATTTCCTTTGCCGCCACGCTCTTGCCCGCAGCCCGGCCTGCCGACCACATCTTTTGCGGCACCCTCAGCTTCATGCTGAAAGCCGCTTCCGAGTATTTCCCGATGTTCAGCCTCGCCATCACAGGGCAATACCCGTCGGCATCAGACTCGCTCTTTTTGAGGTAGAACGACACCTTTACATTCTTCTGATTCATAACCTTTTCCTTTCTTTGCAAAATTACCGGATAAAGGTCAAATGAAAGGCATGACGAATATGGCAGAATATGGAAACAAGTCCCATGCGCGAAAGAACCGTCCCGTATTTTTTCTGCTTTGCGAAAAAAATGGCTATCTTTGCTAATGCAGAATATACAGGGACAGCGTTCTTTACGATGATATGACAGAGGAATCGGAAGCCCATTTTGCACGGTTTTCCGCTTCAAAAAAGGCAACGGATAGGTAGCAATTTATTTTCCTAACCCATCAAAAAACGGCTGAAATACCCCAATGAAGGATAGGGAATACAACCGCACATCGCCTTTCATTTCCAACAGCTTGCATTATTCCTCAGATTTCTATCCGTATTTGGGCGAGTTTGCCTATCTTTGTCGTTGCCGATGCCCCGTAGGGCCACTTGCGGTTGGCCGCCCCGAGGTGTCTGCTACATGTATAAAGCCTACTGTTAATGACAAGGACAAACAACTGGACAGACGAAGACTGGCTGCTGCTATTGCAGCTTTACCTGCGCAAGCCCGTGGGGCTGAAGCCGCCCTACAGCCGCCCTGTGGTCGACTTGGCCCTCGAGTTGCACGTGCCCCCCGGCGAACTGTTTGCCAGGATGTGCTCCGTGGCCAACCTCGAAACGCCTTTGCTTGAGCGCATGTGGCAGAAATACGGCGCCAACCCGCGCCGGCTGGCCCGCGTGGCGGCCCTGTTGCGCAGCATGAGGGGCTTCGGCAATGCCGAGGCCTTCTACAGTGGCGTGGCCGTCTGCCAGACCTTTGAGCGCGACTTCCTGCCTGTAGGAGGACTGCCGGGCGTGAAGCCGGTGATGCTCGTGCTCATTCTCGACCTCTATTTCCGCCTTACGCCCCCCACTATGGTGGCCCGCACGCCCGAGGTGGCCGAGCTTGGCAGGCTGATGCGGGTGGGGGCCGACCTCGTGGTCGACGCCATGGCAGCCTACCGCCATCTGGATCCCTACCTGCGCCATGCCGCCCCGCCGGCCGGGGCGCTGCTCGACGCATGCCGCGAGGTGTGGTCTCGCTATGGCAATGCCGACCCGGTGGAGCTGGCTTCGTATGCCGCGCAGTTGCGCGAGTATTTCTGTTAGCGGGCCTCTGCGGGCTTGTGGCTGTGGCGAGGGGGTGGCCGTAGCGGGCCGTTGAGGCTTTTGGAAAATGTGAAAAACGTTGAAAAGTCATTACAACAAACCCCTCGTGGCCGGCTTTTTCAGCTTCGTGGCCTTTGCCGAAGGCAAATGGGCCGTTCTCGTAACGGTTGCCGTAACATGCAGGCTTACAGCCGATTGCCTCTCGTTGAGGCTGCTTTTTGCTGCAACATCGGCGGCCTTGGGCCTCGATTTCTTTTCCGAAAGGCTCAAAAATGCGTTTTTTCAAGCTCCCGAACCCCATGTCCTGCACGGCCATACGGGCCGTTTTGCAATGCCAAACGGGCCGTTTCGCGGTGCGGTATGTGCCGTATTGCAATGGCGTATGGGCCGTTTCGCCCTGCCGACGGCCGTTTTCGGCACTTCGTTTCCTGGTTTGCATGTTGCCGGAGTGTTAATTTTCAGCATATAATGTTTACACCGCCATGGCCTGCAGACATAGAGCCGCCATGGCCGTCTGCCCGCTGCCGAGGTGGCGCGGCGCGGCGGCCACAGGCCAAAAAAGCGTTGCCGCCGCCATGTTTTCTCAGAATTTATTGATAATTTTGCGGCAAACTTATACCGAATTATGGATATACATAATTACTGCAACGACGGTGTGCGCCGCCGCGACCGTCTGCTCGACGCTGGCCGCGCCGCCGAGTTGCTGCGCACGGGCGAGTATGCCGTGCTCTCGATGGTCGAGAACCGCGGCGGCACCCCGGCCGGCTACGGCATCCCCGTGAGCTTCGTCTGGGACGGCGGGGCCTCGGTCTACATACACTGCGCGCCCGAGGGCCACAAGCTGGGCTGCCTCGACGCCTGCCCCGGAGCCACGCTCTGTGTGGTGGGGGCCACGCGGGTGGTGCCCCGGGGCTTCACCACCGAGTATGAGAGCGTGCTGCCCAGCTGAACAGCCACCGCAGTGATGTCGGTTTCAACATT
>OLNP01000232.1_pt1 | contig 64581 bp, 49 predicted proteins | sample 1671951 | NCBI WGS metagenome assembly OLNP01 (sample SAMEA3136629, study PRJEB25190) | human gut metagenome | biome: human gut; feature: human-associated habitat; material: faeces | place: Austria | collected 2013
TCACGGCGACCGTCTGCGGCCCGATGACGATGGCGTCCGCGGTAATGCGGTCGGCCACGGCGTGCCACTCGCGCGAGAGCTGCGGCACCACGCCGGCAAAGGCGATCGCGTCGACCGCGCCGAGCGAGAGGTCATACATCTTAAAGAAGCCCATCAGGCGCACGTGGATCTCGTCGGCGGTATAGGAGCGGTCGGTGGGCATACGCCACGACTGCACCAGCTCGTCTCCGTCAAACAGCCCCATGGCCGTCTGCGTGTTTCCCATATCGATAGCGAGCAGCATGTCTACTCCCAGTGTTGGCATAAAAGGACGCGCACCATTGTATACGCGCCGCCGACGGCACTCGGCTGCGATTCGTTTACGGTGATAGGGGCTGAGGGGTTTAAATATGAAGGAATTATGCTCCACGAGTTTTTCCTTGCCGTTTACCGAACTCCCGCGTAATATTCTTTCTTGCGCACATGAGGCGCCCAGACATTGCGGGGTGGAGCAGTCTGGTAGCTCGCCGGGCTCATAACCCGGAGGTCGTAGGTTCAAATCCTGCCCCCGCGACCAAGAACACTAAGGTCATCGGTTCAATCCGGTGGCCTTTTTCTTGTTGTGGCAACGGGTTTTCGCCCTTGTGGCAATGTTGTGGCAGTGAACCATGGCAAACAGAAGATATCAGGCAGCGGGAAGCATGGTTGGCACTGCGCAGGGCAGCGCCGCAAGCTTGCTCCAAGCGTCGGCCGAGCCGCCGTCGTCTCCCGGCAGGAAGTGACTGTACGTCTTGTACGTAATCTCGATGCTCTCGTGCCCGAGTCTCATGGACACGTACTGTATCGGCACCCCCTGTTTTAGGAGCAGAGAGGCATGCGTGTGCCGAAGTCCATGGAACGTCACGTCGAAGCGCTTCTGCTGCGTGAAGCGGGAGAAGTCGCTCGTGAGCTTCGAGGGGCGGTACAGTTCGCCAAGGTCACTGCAAAACACGGGAGTTTCCTCGCCTTGCCCGATGTCGTTGTAGAGCAGTCGGTACCTTTGCAGCTGCTTGTACTGGGCAAGCATGGTTGCCGTCCCCTCGGGGATAGTTATGTCCCGGTTCGAGCGGCTGCTCTTCGGGGTTTTCACGTCGATGGTCTCACCGTTGTAGGTGTCACTCGATTTCGCCTCGGCAAGCGCATGACGCACATGCACGATGCCCGCTTCGAGGTTGATATCCTGCCACCGCAGGGCGCAAACCTCGCCACGGCGCATTCCGGTATCGAGGGTCAGGCTCACAGCTGCCGCGAAGCGCACGTCGGGATGCCCAAGAAGGGCAATCTTCATGCGCTGCACCTCCTTCTCGTCTATGACCCTGACCTCCTTTCTTTCGCGAGAGGGCGCGTCTACTGCATCGCAGGGGTTGCCCGGGATGTATTCGAGCATCTGTGCGCGTTTGAGTGCGGTCTTGAGGAACGAAAGCGCCTTTTGGCACGTGTTGCCCGATAGGGGCTTGCCGCCCTCGCCTCCGGACTTGCGCATCCATGCGAGCTGGTCTTCGATCATGTAGGGCTTGATGTCCTTGAGACGCACCGCGCCGAGCCGGGGAACCCAGCGCGTCTTCACGATGTCGCGGTAGCCGCGCAGCGTGTTGGGGCTCAGATGCTTCACGTCGTGGAGGTATTCGAGATGGCTTTTCAGGTACTCGCCGAGCGTGATGTCCTCCTTGATGATGGGTGCGTCAGAAGCCATCAGATCCATGCGGATCTCGTCGAACAGGCGCTTTGCCTCGGTCTTGGTGCGGCAGCGCACGGTCTTTCCCACGCGCTTCGTGTTGCCCAGCTCGTCGGTGACGTTGAACCGGGAGAACCAAGAATCCTTGCCTCGCTTGATCGGTTCGGAGCCTTTGCTGACTGATTTCATGTTTTCACCTCCTTTCGTGCGTTCGTCGTGAATTGGTTCTATTTCAACCCGCGAATGCGAGAAGAAACCAAATTAGGATTGCTCGCGCTTCTGGTGCTGGATATACATGACGTTGCAGGACTTCTTGCAGAACTTCGTCTCTCGAATGTTCTTGTGGAAACCCTCTTCTCGATACTTCTTGAAGACGCGCCCGCAGTATTGGCAGCGTCGCCACGGTGTTTTCGATACAAAGCAGCGGGCGAACTGTGCGGTCACGATCTCCCCGAACGTTCCAAGCTCCTCGTTACCGCTACGCCCATCCTTTATCGATTCAAGTTTGGCGGCAAAGATGTCACCGATTTCAGCAAGGGCTGTCCCGGGGACATATTCAGCTGCGCGATACACGCGATCGGCTGTTGACAGGTAGTTCAGCGCATCTTGCGCGCAAGCGCGGTAGGCATCCGCGAGGGCGATGTTGTAAGCGGCTTCCGCATCGCACTGCGTTTCGGAAGCCAGCTTGGCAAATTCATCATCGTTGGCAAGGCGCTCCTCGAACGAGACGAGTTTGTAACCCCTTACGATGAGATCGTCGTGATGGAGGAAGTAGTCCGCCCCACGCTGATTCAGCTGGGAGGAATCGTTCAACAGCTCGCTCATTTGCTCGGCGCTGCCGCCAGTTGTCGCCTGCGCCATGTAGTCGTATAGGGAAGCCACGGCAGTTGCACATTGGATAGCACGAATTGCCTGCGCCAACTCCGCCTTGGAAATGACCTCGTGGACCCGAGGGTTCTTAACCTCGATCATTCGGGCGTGCTCCGTAAGCGCTCGGGGCGCCTCGTCTTTCATATCCAAAGTAAGAGATTCGTAGAGCGATACCGGGCGGTTGAGAAGCAGGGATAGGGCGGCGTTATCCGGCTGGTTCTCATAGCGATTGAACTCTGTCTTTGCATAAGGACGCAGGCGGCCTCTGTTGCGGAAGCGAACTAGACTTGCCGCACCATCGTAAAGAGGCGATGGGAGGAACCCGTACTTTCCGCTAAATTCAAGAAGGCTGTCGGTATCCGTCGTATCGCACTTCTGCAGATCGGTGCCGAACAGCTCGGAGGGCAGAGATTCGACACTCACGGTCTTGACTTTCTTGGTGCCGACGAAATAGATGAAGCTTTGGCCATTGAGCTCCGCCGTCTTCGCGCTGACCTCATAGACGGGAACCCCGCGTGGTTCGGCATCAGCTTGAAACTGGGCGATAGGCAGAGCAAACCTGGTTATCGCGCGGTCTTTATCATTATACATATCCATCGGTTACCTTAATTTTTGAAAAGTACTCATCAACTGTCTGACAAATGTTATTATAGCAAAAATGAGAAAGTATTTTTTCTGAAATGAGGTAATTCGTGGCAAACCATGAGACGGGCACGCAATTAACTCGCGATGTCATGGACGTGCGTGAAGTCGCCGAATTTCTCGGTCTGCACCCAAAGACTGTATGTGCATACATCCGCGAGGGGAAGATTCGAGCCATTCGATGCGGGCGCTACTATCGCATTCGCCGTGCTTGGGTAGACGAATTCCTAGATGCCCAGGAGATGTAAGCAATGACCAGCATTCCCGCCCCAAAGGTCTTCAGCCCGCCAGAAGGAAAGCGATACGCCCGCATCCCCTGCGATTTCTCCGCACGATGCAAAGCTGCCGGCCTAAGCCTCTACGAGCGCGCCGTCCTCATGAACCTCATGTGTTATCAAGCAATCGATGACAACGGACGAATAGTCCTGGTCTCGGGAAGCGATGGGCAGATTGCGGCTGACACCGGCATAGCCCCAAACAATGTGCGAAAGGCCCTGACCTCGCTTCGCAAGAAGGGTGCCATCGCAACGATTGGCAGCCGCAGACACCTTCTCCTACTCGACCTGTGGAACCTTAACGATGCCGCATCCGCCGAGATACATCATGCCGACGAGGCAAGCGACAGCGCCTCTCCCGAGAAGCAGACGCCGCATCTTCCCAGATGCCGGTCCGCTTCGCACGGGACGCAGCGCTGCATCTCCCAAGATGCGCATAAAGAACGGATGGAAAACAAGAATCTCCCGAACAACGAATCTGCCAAGGCAGTCCTTCTCGACCCGTAGGAGTATGTCGTGGGCATAATTAACGTGAAGAATAAAATCAGCAAGAATGAGCTCGAAGAACTGCGAGCAAGGATGGGCGAATCGTCTCCCGAGGGGTCGATCGACAGGCTCAAGCTGAAGGCGATGAAAGGGGCTGCGACCCTTGAAGATCTAAAGCTTCTAGGAGTGCCGATGAAGCATCTCCCACAGCGCTATGAAGAGGCTGCCGTGGGAATTCTGAAAAGAGGCTCTGGTGTTCTCCCTGCTCTCGAAAACGGTGCGGCCGGTCTCATTCTTGTTGGAGGGGGCGATAGGTATCGGGGGGCAATGGCTGCGGCGCTTGCCACTCGCAAAGCATCGAATAGGTGGAATGCGACGAGGACGTTCATCGATGTGCCGGAGCTTATTGATAAGGTCTTTTCCCTACCCCTATACGGGGCAGACTCCCGCTCTGCGTTGCTTGCGGGTGTAAAGAACGCGGATATTCTCGTGCTGCATGGACTCGACGAGCTTGTCGAGCGCCCAAAGGGCTCACCCGCGTTGGAGGAAATCCTGAGGGAGAGGTCTCGCACGGCGTGCGGCTATACAATCGTCACCTCGGAGCTGGAATGGAGCTCCCTCAAACGTCGCGTTACCGATAGGGTCCGAACGGACCTAGTGGACTTGCTGGTAGTTCCATCTGCCGAAAAACTAAACTGTGTCAGCCTAAGCGGCATCCAGAGCGCGCAAAGCAAAGGACATAGCCATGATTAACGCGCTGACCAGATTAAGGCAGCTGCTTGATGCATTCGATAAACCGTGTGCCGGCGGCACCCGTAGGGAGGGACCGGAGCACACGAAAGCTGAAGAGGGGTTCGATTTCGATACATATGAATGCTCGCTGCTCATGAATGGGATATGCCCCGTCGAATCATGGAGCGACGCAGAGCTGAAAGAAGGTGTAGACCCGCATGTTCATAGGCATGAATACGAAGAGCCCTATTGCGCCTACCTTGCATGGCGGTTGATTTCTGGAGATCAGAGGTATCTTACGCATGGTCCCGCCGACGGCCGCCATCGTGAATGCGCTGCACATAAGCTGAGGAAGAGGGGCTATAACGTACGGCTGAAGGTCGAATAAACCTCCTCGACTATCGCCATCGGTTCGATACGGGAGCGGTAGCTACCATCAGCATATTCTCCATGCTCTCATTCTGCGGAATGAAAGAGGGCGCGAGCTCAATTTTTACAACGCCATCACGAAATGGCAAGTCAACATTGCGCTGGAGCAAAGTTCATCGCGCCACATCCTCAGTAATACATCTCTACGTAAGCGTATGCCTTATCGAAAAGGTCTTGGTCCTTCAGCTTGTACCGCATCCAAAGAATCGTCCGAAGCTGCTTCTTAATCTCTTTGACTCCCGCCGTTGTCGCTTGCCACCCCTCAAAGCGAGTGACTTTCACAATCTCGTCGATATCGTTTACCACGTTCTGAACGATTATCGGCGTCTCTCTGTTTTTCACACCGTTGAAGAGTTCGGTTAGCGCCGCCTTGCCCTTGTCCTCCTCTTCCTCGGGGACGACCTCCCTCTCCGCTGCCCTTGCTTCTTTGGCAAGGTCGATGAGCATCTTAAGAAATTCCACGCTGTTGATCAGCCCCTGCTCGTGTCGTTCGCGCAGGCCCTCTAGGCGTTCTCCCAGCTTTTGGAACTTTCCGTTCTTGTCGTGCTTTCGTATGCGTGCGACAAGATCTATCTCCAGTTTTCTGGTGACATGCTCGACCTTCTTGCCATCGTTGATGAAGTGCTCGATTATCTCTTCCGAGAGCTCAAGGATGTCTCCGTCGTCATGAACTCCTTCGACAGTAATGTTCTGATGCACGAGCTCGATTGTTTTGGGGCCGAGCGACGCCCATATGAGCTTTCCACGGTTGTCCACGGGTCTCACGGATTCGTAAATCTGCGAGAGCCATATGAAGTCGCGCTTGTATGGGGCGAGGCACGGATCTGGCGACAACGCTTCCCATACGCGGTTGAGTACTGAGAAGTCGGCACCGAACGCATCTTTGACCTTCGTCGAGGGCAGGCACTGTTGGGCTCTGAGCAGCGTCTCCCAATCCGCATCGCGGCTGGTGATGCCCGGAAAGTATGACAAGCAGGTGTGGATGAGGCGAGGAAGCTCCTTCTTCACCTCCTCGATATTGGTGATTACCGTCTGCACCTCTTTCTCGTCGAAGTGCAGCGATTTGGCTACGTTGTCAAATAGACCGATATAGTCGACGATGAGGCCAAAGGACTTCTTGTCGTTATAAACTCGGTTCGTGCGGCAGATTGCCTGTAGAAGCGTATGATCGCGCAGGGGCTTGTCGAGATACTGCGTCTGAAGGATAGGGGCATCGAAGCCCGTCAGCAGCTTTGCTGTGACGATGAGAATCTTGAGGGGATCATCCGGGTTTCTGAAACGGTCGAGAAGCTTCTCCTCGGCATCGCGATCCCGCCTATAAGCCTTGTACCGGTCCTCTTTGTCGTTGTTCGTATCCATGACTATCGTCGAGGCGTCTACCCCGAGGAGCTGGTCAAGCTCCTTCTTGTAGAGCAGGCAGCACTCTCGGTCGTAGCAGACAACTTGCGCCTTGAACCCATCCGGCTCCACCTTGGTTTTGAAATGATGGGCGATGTGCTCGCAGACCTTCCGGATGCGGTCGGGAGCCTTCATCACGGCCTCAATCTTAACCCTGCGGGTGAGCTCGGCTTTGTCCTCCTTGCTTAGCTCCTTGGTCATCTCGGCGAAAGCGGAGTCAACGATCTCCTGATTAACATGGAGTTCGACAGGGACCGTCTCGAAGTGGAGCGGCAGGGTCGCGTGGTCTCGGATGGAGTCGGCGAAGGAATAGCGGCTCATGTAACCGGATTTGTCTTCGGGCGCACCGAAGGTGTGAAACGTGTTCTTGTCGGTCCGGTTGATCGGCGTGCCGGTTAGGCCGAAGAAGAACGCGTTCGGCAGCGCGATCCGCATTTTCTCTCCGAGGTCTCCCTCTTGGGTGCGGTGCGCCTCATCGACCATGAGGATGATGTTGCTGCGCTCATTAAGGGCTTCGGTTACCTCGCCGAACTTGAAGATCGTCGTGATGAGTATCTTGCGCATGTCGCCCCTGAAGAAGGACTCGAGCTCTTCCTTGCTGCCAGCGCTTGCCATGTTGGGAATATCGGATGCGTTGAAGGTTCCCGTAATCTGCGTCTCCAAGTCGATCCGATCGTCAACTATGACAACGGTCGGGTTCTTGAGCTCTGGCACCATCCTCAGCTTCTGTGCCGCGAAAACCATAAGCAGGGATTTCCCCGAACCTTGGAAGTGCCAGATCAGACCCTTCTTGGGATAGCCCGCTCGGACGCGGCTGACGATAAGATTCGCCCCTTCGAACTGCTGGTAGCGACAGATGATCTTGATTCGGCGATGCTTCTTGTCGGTAGAGAACAGCGTGAAGAACTGGAAGATGTCCATCACGTTCGCGGGGCTGAGCATGGACGTCATGCTCCTCTGCACGTCTATGAAAGTGCCCTCGGACCTGTTTTCGCCTTCGTGCCAAGGCCCCCACATCTCGATAGGCATGTTCACGGAGCCGTAGCGGTAGCATTTGCCCTCACTCGCGAAGCTGAGGACGTTGCAGGCGAACATCTGGGGGATGCTCTTTTCGTAATCGGCGATGTCGCCCGCGCCATCGAGCCAGGTGATCGAGTCGCGCACAGGCGTCTTGAACTCCCCGACAACGAGGGGGAATCCGTTGACGAGAAGGACCATATCAAGGCGCTTTCCGCCCTGCTCCTGCGGGTAGACGTACTGGTTGGTCACCACATACTCGTTCTTGTCGAGGTCGCCATCTATGGCGGTACCGAAGAAGCGGATGGGCACCATCCTGCCATTCTCTCCGTAAGGGAAGGAGTTCTCTTCGAAGACGAGCTTCTTAAACCTCTCGTTCGTCGACACCAGATTGTGCGCACTTGTAGATTGGATGAGGGCTCTCAGACGGTAGATGATCTCGTCGGCGCGGTCGGGATCCTCTGCGATTTCCGGGTTGAGGCGAACGAGCGCGCTCTTGACCATCGGCTCGACCATGACGTCCGTGTGCCGTCGGGGGAGCTCTTCGGCGGGAACGTAATTCCATCCGATCTTAGCGAGGGCGTCGATGCCCATCTGTTCGAGCGTGCCTTCGTTAAACATCTCAGAGTCCAAGTTCTTGGTTGAGGATTTTCTTAGTCGTTGCGTTCAGCTCGTCGAGTGCCTTTTGTATGGCAAATTTCGATTTGTCGACCTCGGCGACGAAGGAGGCGAACTCTTGCTGAAGAGAGAGCGGGGGCACGGGTATCTCAACTTCGCCAAGCGCCTTTTGGTTAATCTTGTACGTCCCGTTCGTAGTTTTGGCAGAACGTTCAATTTGATCGCGCGTGAAAGGTTGCTTCCAGGCAATCGTTAAATACGCGGGCAGCACCTCCCCTTGTTTAACCCTAACCTCGATCATGGTGTCGGGAAAAACAAGGTCGGGGATTGATGAAGGGGCGAATTCCCCCGTGCCAACAAGGCTGCGATTGCCGTTTCCTCGACAAACATAATAACAACCACCGGAGACGCGTTTGTCTAACGAAGGGTCGTCCTTGAAAGCGCCCTCCTTCCAAGCAGACTCATCGAAGCTTCCTTGGGTGATGGCGGACAGGGTCAGCACCTTGGCGCGGTGTATTCCTGCTTTTGACGGAGATAGCCCGTTCTGCATGGAAGTAGACAAACTAGAAAGGGAACGCCTAGGGAAGCCCCCATCGCTAAACATCTCGACAAATTGTGATTTGATGACGTCATCGCAGATCGAGAGTAGTTGCTTGTAATGATTTCTCGTATCTTGCGCTGTCCAGAGCAGATCGGCAAGCTTCTCTTGTTGGTCACGTGCGGGGAGGTTGAATTCGAACTGTGCGAGGCTTTGCCACTTGACACGGGGCGACAGGGAGCCTGCGGAGTTGGAAACGGCATGCTTGAACAGGGCCTCGTTTTGGATAATGAACGGCAGGAGTCTGGGCGAGAGGGTTTCCCTCGCCTCGATGACTGTGATGTCTCCTGAGCATACACCGTCAAACGGTGCGACCACTGCTTTGCGGAGGTAGGCACGCCTCCTACCGAAGAGCACCTGCCCACGGGAGAACGACTTCGTAAACGTGTTTTCTCTGTCTTCGTTCCAGCGGCTCAGCTCGATTTCATCTGGATCGAGATGCTCAAGCCCCACGGAAGGACATGCTGCGCCCTCCGGTGCTCGCTGCTTCACTTCACGGGCGACGTCGCCCAAGCTGACACGGGGCATGCTACTCACCATCGCTTTCACGGAGGGTTGTGGCAACGGAGCTTAGCAGGCTCATGGCTTCGAGCGAAGCGCTTCGCCAATCGTTTACCAATGACCTTACGCTGCGATCATCTTCCATCGATTCATCGCTGCTTTTCTTGACATACAACGGAATCGATAGCGAGAAGCCGTTGGACTCGATCTGCTCCAGTCCGGCATATGCCGAGAAGCCATCGATGCATTCGTCTGACCTATATGCGCTGAGGATTTTCTCAATGTGCTGGTCTTCGAGATAGCTCTGCGCGTTCTTCCTTGTTACCTCAGCGGTCGCATCGATAAAAAGGATCTTTCCGCGCCGGGACTCGGATTTCACGCTACGGCACACGAGAACGCACGCCTCCATGGGCGAGTTGAAGAAGAGGTTCGCCCCGAGTCCGATGACCGCTTCAACCAGATCGCTCTTCACGAGCTTTTCGCGCATGCTCGACTCCTCGTTGCGGAACAGTATCCCGTGAGGGAGGAGAATGGCGCAGCGGCCCGACTGCGGATTCATGCTCTTGAGGATGTGCTGGATGAATGCGTAGTCAGCGCGACCCTGCGGCGGCGTGCCGAGGAAGTTGCGCCCGTAGGGGTCGGAGGCGAATGCCTCGCGGTCCCACTGCTTGATGGAATATGGCGGATTGGCGAGCACCATGTCAAAGGTCCTCAGCCTGTTCCCCGTGAGGAAGGCTGGGTGGCGGAGCGTATCGTCGTTGACGATCTCGAAGTCCTCTATTCCGTGAAGGAACAGGTTCATGCGAGCAATTGCGGAGGAGAGCTGGTTGATCTCCTGCCCGTATGCGTGAACGTTCCTCCATTCCTCTTCATGTTGCTTTAGGTGCGAGATAGCCGAGATGAGCATTCCGGCGCTGCCGCAAGTCGGGTCGTAGATGGATTCCCCGGGCCTAGGTTGCAGCATCTCCGTCATGAGGTGCACGACGGTACGGTTGGTGTAGAACTCCTGGGCGGTGTGTCCGGAGTCGTCGGCAAACTTCTTAATCAGGTACTCATAGCCCTGGCCCAGTTCGTCCTCAGGGCAGTTGGCAATTGAGAGGGTCTTCGTTCCAAAGTGCTCGATGAGGTCCTTGAGCAGACGGTCCGGGAGGCGCCTCTTGTTGGTCCATGCCGCATCGCCGAAGATGCCGCGCAGCTTCGCGTCGTTTGCGGCTTCGATGGAGCGGAACGCGGCGACAATCGCCTTGCCGACGTTTTCCGAGACCTCGCGGACGTCTTTCCAGTGAGCATCGTCCGGAATGGCAAAGCTGTGGTTCTCGGGAAGCGCGGCAAAGTCCTCGTCGCCCCCAGAGAGCTCGATCGCCTCGGCGGTTTCCTCGTCGTAGACATCGGAGATTCGCTTGAAGAAGAGCAGGGGGAAGATATATTGCTTGTAGGAGCCGGCGTCGATGTGGGTGCGCAGCAGTACGGCAGCGTTCCACAGATAGGAGTTGAGCTCATCCTGCGGGATCCTATTCTCCATCGGTATAGCCCCCCTTCTTGAGCAGTTCGAGCAGGCGGTCCTCAGACTTTCTAGTCTCCTCCAGAAGATCGTAGAAGCGTTTCCGCGTCTCCGCCGGCGGCTCGACCTCCTCACGATGTCTTTCGACATAGCTGTTTGCGGAGAGGACGTAGTCCTCCTGTCTTACGTCTTCGAGAGTCGCTATCGCGCACTTCTCGACAACGGGCTCGTATGTGCGATAGAGGTCGAGCATCTCTTGGGCGTTCTCCTCGGAGATGACGTTCTGTGCCCTTTGCGCGGTGAAAATCTTGCTCCCGTCGATGATGCAGATGCGCCCCTTGTGCGCCTCCGGCTTCTCGTTTCGAAGGAAGAGTATGCAGGCAGAGACTCCGGTGCTGTAGAAAACGCCGCTCGCAAGAGCGATAACAGCCTCGATCTTATCTGATTCGACCAACCGCTTGCGGATTGCCCCCTCCTTGCCTCCATGGAAGAGTGCCCCTTGAGGGAGGACTACGGCGCAGCGACCGCTATGCTCGTCCATCGAGCAAACCATGTGCTGCACCCAAGCGAAGTCGGCGGATTTATTGGTTGGGACGCCCCAAATGTTGCGCCCCCAAGGGTCAGAGGAGAACTCCTCGGAACCCCAGTTCTTGAGGGAGAACGGAGGGTTTGCAATCACACAGTCGAAAGTCTTGAGCTTCCCCGCTTCATGAAAAGCCGGGTCGCGGAGGGTGTCTCCCTGGGCGATGCGGAAATCCTTGGCACCGTGTAAGTAAAGGTTCATGCGCGCTATGGCGGACGTGCTGAGGTTCTGCTCCTGCCCAAACAGCTTGCCATAGGAGAGCCTTGAATTATGCATCTGGCGCACTGCCTCGATAAGCATGCCGCCGGTGCCGCAGGCGGGGTCGTAGACGGTTTCTCCGGGCTCGGGCGCAAGCAGGGTGACCATGAGCTTCACGATCTCGCGCGGGGTGTAGAACTCCCCGGCGTTCTTTTTCTGCATGTCGGCAAACTTTTTGATCAGGAACTCGTAGGCGTCGCCCATCATATCGGCGCTATAGTTCCCGTTACCGAACCTCTTTGCCGAAAAGTGCTCCACTAGGTCTTTAAGTCGCTCGTCCGAGAGCTTGCCCTTGTCGGTCCAGCTCGCGTCATCGAAGCTGCTGAACAAGCCTCCCAATGTGTCTGGATTGGCACGCTCGATGCCGACCATCGCATCGACAATCGCCTTGCCAACGTTGGCGCTTGTGTTCCGGACGTCTTCCCAATGACAACCTTCCGGAACCTCGAAGCTGTGATTCTCCGGCAGGGAGGCGAAATCGGAGTCGCCGAACTCAGCTATGAGCTCGGCGGTCTCCTCGTCGTAGACGTCGGAGATTCGCTTGAAGAAGAGCAGCGGGGTCACATAGCTCTTGTATTCATCCTGATTGATAGGCCCGCGTAGGATGTTGCATGCTTCGAGCAGGTGGTTACCTAGCTCGGATTTGCTGAGCGTTTCGTCTGACATCGTTATGCCTTGCAGGTCAAAGTGAATTACCAACGAGATTGATTATAGCGCCGTCCATGCCACGCTAGATCTCCTGCTATCGGCGTGCGATGGCTGCTCCAACAACCGGTAAATCACAATTTAGCTACTGGAGGTGTGCGGCATGACAAGGTATAGATTCGACCAGATAGCCGAGAACAGCACCGCCAAGAAGAAACCCGAGGAAAGCGATCGCGACCGGTATGTTGGGTTGGAACACCTTGATCCGGGCACTCTTGAGGTGACCCGTTGGGGCGCCGAGGTTACTCCCAAGGGCGACAAGCTGCTCATGAAGAAAGGCGATGTCCTGTTCGGCCGCCGAAGGGCCTATCAGAAGAAGGTCGGCATAGCACCCTTCGATGGCATCTTCTCGGCTCACGGGATGGTGCTGCGCCCGAAGGCCGATGTCGTCGATCCGATGTTCTTCCCGTTTTTCATCAGCTCCGACATATTCCTTGACGAGGCAATACGGGTTTCCGTCGGCTCTCTTTCGCCGACGGCAAACTGGAAAGATCTTCGGACCTTGGAATTTGACTTGCCCTCGCCGGGAAAACAACGCGAGCTTGCCGGCATCCTCTCGGAAGCCGAGAGCCTCAAGGGGCATTATCGTAAGATGCTCACGACCTGCGACGACGTCGTCAAATCACAATTTGTCGAAATGTTTGGGGATGAGAAATGGGGCTTCAAGCCCCTATCGGAGTGCGTTGATTCCATTGATACCGGTAAAAGTATGAATTGCGGAGAAGGCCCACGAGGAGTTGGTGGTTTTGGGGTCCTTAAGCTGAGCGCGCTATCGTCAGGTACTTTTGCCGCCTCCGAAAACAAAGTGATTTCTAAAGACAACTTCATGTCCATAAAAGAGGTCGAAAAGGGTGACCTCTTGTTTGCACGCAAAAATACGCCTGAGCTAGTTGGCACAACCGTTTATGTTCCAAACGAAGTGAAGGGCCTTATGTTTCCCGATCTCGTCTTTCGTATGAAACCGAAGGATGTCAACGCGCTGTATTTACTTGCGTACATGAGAAGTGACCGTGGCCTCGATTTAATTCAAGGCATGGCCCACGGATCGGCAAAATCCATGGTCAACATCCCTAAAACTCAGCTGGCAAGGCTGCCGGTTCCGGTTCCTCCGCTCGAGCTCCAGCAGGAGTTCGCCGACTTCGTCGCCCAGGTCGACAAATCGAAATTTACGTTAGGTAGCGCCGATGCGACGCCTTGACATTGCGCTGGTCAACCAAAGCGTATCGCAAAGTCGTGTCAATCTTTTTATGTCCGAGCAGGACCTGTACTTGCTCGATCGGCATCCCCTTGTCAATCGCCTTCGTTGCCAGCGTCCTTCTGAATTTATGGGGATGCACGCGCCCGACGCCAAGGTCTCGCCCGAGCTTTCTCAGAAGGGCTTCGACTCCACCGACTTGCAGCCTGTTGTGGGGGTATTTGTGCGCAACAAACAGCGCGTCATTGGAATCGTCACGGGTGTCCAAGTATTGCTCAATATGGAGTTTCGTTTTCGCGTCAAAATAGACAACACGCTCCTTGTCCCCCTTCCCTCTCACAACGCACTCCATCCGCGTCGTATCGATTGCGGAGCGGTTTAGTGAAACAAGTTCTCCGACACGCATGCCAGTGGAGCGAAGCAGGTCGATGAGCGCGAGGTTTCGCATCGATCCGCAATTCTCGCGAAGAATCTCGATGGTCTCCTCACTGTAGACCTCTTTGATCGTGACCGGAGCTTTGACCTTCTTTATTCTTCTAACAGGGCTCTTCAAGACCAGATCCTCATCCTCAAGCCATGAATAGAAACTTGAGATGATGCGCCTGATGTTGTCTACGGTCGTCTTGCTGATGCCTACGCGCTTCTGGTATGTAGCAAGATATGAGCGAACGTCCTCGGTATCTCGCTCGCAGATTGGGACATCGGATGAACTGACCAGTTTTTCCAAAGTCGATGTGTAGTAGGACAAGGTTCTCTCAGAGCAGCCCTCTAAGCGTTTTGCGTCGATGAAATTGTCAACGTATGAGTTGTCGCTGGCCTGTTCTCCGCAGCCCGCAAGCGATTTCTCGTCAAACAGGCAATGGGAGAGCACCCGTCGAAGCTTCTTGCTTTGTCCCGCATCTAAGTAAGGAAGCATAAGACGACAGATTTCCTGCGAGGCTTTATCGAGGTCCATACGAGTCTCCTCAGTCTTTGTCGGGCTAAAACGCCGTTTGCAAAATTGGAAATGACGATAAGCCAACTTGAGGCTGGAGGGGTTGCCCTGCGCCGCACGGCCTCAAGGGCGTCCACGGAACCTCATACAAATCTCCGCTGCGCTGCGATTGGTGGAGGTTGCCATGGACATCCCTTGACCCCGCTTCGCTCCGGGCGGCATCTGCGGGAGCAGAAGCCAAGGCGCGGCAAGCAGCGCCAAAGCTTCTGCCAGCAAGCAGAGAGGATGGGGCAACGGAGCCCCGGAAGGGAAGCGGAAACTATGACGCTCAGGGATTACATGGAACAGGTAGAGAGGGACGCTCGGGAGGTCATCGAAGAGGAGGCGGGCTGGTATAGCACGTGGGAGGTCATGCACGATGCGCTGTTCGTCGATGATGCGGTTACGGGCAACGGATCAGGCTCGTACACGTTCAACGCATTCAAGGCAGCGGAGAACGCGCGAGATCTTATATTCGATGATGATTTCATCGCAGAGGCGAGCATGGCGGGCTACGGTATCGAGCTATTCGCCGAAAGTCCGAAGACGGTCGATGTCGTGGCGCGCTGTCTCGCGCTCGGACTCGTATCGAGCTCGCTCAAGAAGGCATACGGCAGCGCCCGCGCAGAGACCGTCGCGTAGCCTCGCAAAGGGGTGCCGTTTCGGATAGAGGCGCCCCACCGTCGCCGTGGCGGGCATCGAGCCCGTCCCGGCGACTTATCGTGCCAACTGAATCTCCGCGTCTGCGCTGCGCCCACGACTGAGGCTTGCACGGAATGCCGCGCCGATGGCGCGGTGCTCCGGGCTCGCAAGCGAGCCCTCCGCCCGGTTGGGCGCTGCGGAGGCTCAACGGTTCGCCTCCTCCGCGCCCTCCCTCTCGCTTCGCGCGTCCGAAAGGCTCAATGGCTCGCCTTCCGAATGCGTTTCGCTCACGCCACCCGCACCCCGCGAACGGCTGCATTCGATGGCTCAGCGGTTCGCCATCATTCCGCCGTATCGCACGCTGCGGGCTCTCGCTCCAGCTCCGTTCGATGGCTGCACGTATTCGCCATCACTGTGCATCCGCTCACAAGCCCGATGCAGCGCACCGTGCTTGCAAGATACGGATTCGTCCGGACAACCGTCGTTCCTCCGGTCCCCCAAACGAATCATCTTGCCCCGCTCCTGCCGTCACGGGGAAGGAGCGTACCGCTCGCTACGGCTCGCTCCCGCCCATGACGGCAATCGGCTTGCTGTCGATTGCAGGGCCTCGCTGCTTGAATTACGCCGCCAGTTCCGGGTACCCTCGATTTTGCACACCGGGTGAACGGAGGTCTCTGATGGGATGGTTCAGTAACCTGTTTCGCAACGAGTTCGACGATCTGATTGAGAACGGGTCGGATGAAGAGCTCTCGGATGAGTACGAGCGCCGCAGGCAGGAATGGGCTCGCGACGGCTACGGTGGCAATGGGGAGAAGACCCCGGAAATGAAGAAGCTGGATCGGGAGATGAGCAGACGGTTTGCGGAGAAGTGGGAAAAGGACCCACGCCGCAACCGGGATCCAAGCTACCGATGGACAGACGCCAATCGTTGGGATAGGGATTAAGGATGCCCCTACACTGGATTCGGCGAATGGACCACCGTCATCATCCCCCTCGGCCGTCATCCGTCGCATCTTCGGCGATGCGCTCGAATACGCGGGCGAGCGCTATCGCCGTTCGGATGCTGCCGAGGTCGAACCGCATCGTTCTCCCCGAACGGCTCCTCGCCCCACCGAGCGTCGATCCGTTGATGCGCCGCTCTACGCCCTTATCGCTTCGCTTGAGACTCTGCGATTTGTATCTGAATTGCGTGTCGCCGCCCTTTGATAGCGTCATCGTTATGCCGTCCCGCGCGAGCCTGCGCGCAAGCTCGCGTGGTCTGTTGTCGCAGGAAGGAAGCTTCGACACCTCGTCCGCGCGTACGGCGATTCTCTCACGAACCCGGTCATTCTCGGAGCGATGCGACCTGTCGCGTCGCTGCCACTCGCGTTCCGCACGGGACGGCTGGCGTGCATGCTTCTTGGCATTTGACCCGCGTTCGAGCTGGCGAAGACCGTACCGCTCGTCAAGCTCGCGGACCGTCTTCACGCGAGCCCTCGCCGCCGCCCTGACCCCTCCCTCGTCCAAGCGCCTGCCCGTTTCAAGGTCGGTTCGGTTGATGGCGACGTGCACCGCGTATCGCTCTACGCCATCCGTCTTGCAGCGTTCCTTATGGAGCACCCAGAAACATTCTTGATTGGGATACCGGGCGGCAACGTAGTCGCGAGCATACTCCATACACCGCAATGGCGTCATTACGCCGCCGTTGACGTCGCACTCGTCCGGATTGAATGCGAGGCACTGGTGTTCGAGGTAACGGCAGGCGCAATTCGCCTTGCCCGGCCGGTTGTGGCCATATGCTTCACGCGTCGCGTCCATCTCGCGCATGCAGGAGCGGGCGCTTTCCGTCCTCGTGAGGTTCTGCGTGCCGTGATCCAGCACTTTGCCCCTGTCCCAGTCGAGGTAGGACTCCAACCGCTTGAGATGGCTCCTGCTCTTCACGGTTACCTGTTTAACGACTGTCAACGAAAGCGCTCCATTCATCGCTAACCTGTTGCCCTTCCGGATTTCCGGTTTCAGGCCACTCAGGGCACCACGTCATCACCGTCATGTCGCGTTGCGCAGCGGCCTCGTCAAGGCGTTTCTGGTAGGCGCGCCGTTTCTCGCGCTCGTGCTCGGGAGTGCCGAGGCCGAAATGCCCCCGCGTCGGGGTCTTCGTGCAGTCGACGAGAGGGGTGCAGAAAACGCCCGCACGGCTCTTGTCTAGCCCGTTCTCTGCCTGCTTCACGACGATCGCGCCGTCCTTGTCGGGGCTCCTCGTCACCCATTCGAACTGCCGTATAACATCATCCGCATGCTCCGAGTAGCTTCGCGAGCTCGATGAAGACGCGCCCTTGCTAGAGCTCGTTCCCATGACATGGCGGGTGGTCTTACCCACAAGCTCCGTGAAGTACTGCCTATCCTCAGCTTCCCCGAGCTTCAGCGCGACCTTCACCGAGCAGTTCGCCAGTATCTTCTTGCGGCCATCGCGCTCCCCGTACTTATTAAGCTGCGCGATGTTCTGAACGCTGCCTATCCACGTGATCCCCAGCGAGCGGGCGAGCGAAAGGAGGGAAGGCAGTGACTGGACGGTGGGAAGGTTACCCCACTCATCGCCGAGGATATCGAGGCGACGCGGAAGCGCGCCGCCGTTCTCGTCAGCGACCAAGTAGGATGCCTTGTAGATCTGATCGAATAGGATTGTGAACAGCGCGTTATAGGGGCTCCCCTCATCCATGACATGGAGGAAGAGCGCCGTCTTCTCGGAGAGGATCCTCTTCGGATCGATATCGCTCGCCGAGGTGAGCCATGCGATGCCCCGAGAGGAGAACATTCGGAGGTGAACCTTGAGCGTCGAAAGGATGCTGCGCATTTCGTTGCCGCCACTGCTGAGGAACTGCGATGCGAAGGGGCGCGCGGGATGGTCATAGGGCAGGGAGCGGAGGAGCGACTTGAGCGCTATGGCGGGATCGTCGCCATCGCCCTCGGTGCCCTCGTTGATGATGCGGCATACGGTCGCCATGTGGCGCGCTTCGTGCGGGCATTCGGTTGAAAAGGCTACGAGCAGCAAGACGGAGGCGAGGATTCCGCGTGCGCTGGTGACCCAATGTGAACTCTGCCCAGCACGCTCTTCGGACACTATCGCCGAAGCTACGTCCTCCGCCGCCTGTTGGGCATTTTGCTCGTCGCCTTTGTCGGCGTAATCGCACACGAGCTTAAGGGGGTTGAAGCGCGAACCCCGCGCGGGATGCTGGGTATCGAGCAGCAGGACTGCGTATCCTCGCGCGGCTATGGCGTCTCCGCATAGCTCGATCAGTTCATTTTTAACGTCTGAGACTATAACGTTGTCTCCGCCCTCTCCAAAGGTGAGGAGGTCGAGCGTCGGGATGTTCTGGAACCTTGTCTTTCCTGATCCGGTTTGGCCACATGTGAGCACATGGCGCTTCGACTCATAGAGATAGCGGCCTTTGGTGAAGCCGTACACATAGCCCCGCGACTTCGGCTCGCTCTTACCATCCCACGTCTCGGAGCCGCGTATGACCTCCGCGCCCGTCTTCACACGCGCCTCGCCGAGAACGCCGCCGTCATCGGCACGCCTGCTCGCGGCGTCCGTGAGAAAGAACAGGAGGGAGGAGAGCAGGGAGAAGATGAAGATGGCAAAGACCCCCACCGGGCAGTCGGCGAACGAACCAGAAAGCCACCACGTCGGAATCGCCGCAACGTCGAACCACGGAATAGCTGTTGGCATGCCTACGCCCGAGATAAGGCTGTCCGCAACCTGCGCGTAAGCGGGAGAGATGAAGAGCGTGAGAGCAAGAGCGGCTATGAGGGAGGGAATGAGAGGCTTCACGCAACCACCTCCCCGTTTCGAACGACCACGAGGGCTGCGGCAACCGCGTCAGCTGCGGCGGACACGCGCTGTATGGCGGCGGACACGCGCTCTTCTGAGCAGCCCTTCTGGCCGTAGGTGTTCAAGGCGCGTGCGCATTGGTTGATGTTCGAGCCCGCGCGCTTGAGATTCGCGTAAGCCTTCTTCAGTTCGTCGGCGTCAACGTTGATCGTGCACACGCCCTTAGGGTCGTTAAGCGCGCGGAAGCGCATATAGGCGGACATGCCGATGCCTGCCTTGCGAGCGCGGGATTTGATGCGCTGATACTCGCGATGTGTCACGCGGACGTCAATCCTGAGTACTCGTCCGCGCGTCCTGGCTTGCCGATTGTTTTCATTATGCATGGTCGTAGTCCTTGGTCGTTGTGGCAGAGCCTGTGGCAATTTCTGTGGCAACTCATCGGCTACCGTGAATTACCACAGGCTCCCTAGAACTACTTCCCGCTACCATTTTCGCAGGTAGATGCTACCTTGACTTTCCTCTGTTACCGTGGGATTCTACGTCCGAGGGCTCTCATAACCCGGAGGTCGTAGGTTCAAATCCTGCCCCCGCGACCAAGAACTTGCAGCTCGTCGGCCTAGCCGGCGAGCTTTTTTGTTATCACGGGACTGTTTTCTCAGCCCAATTCCCAACCTCTCAATCAAAGATCTCAATCTGTAACATCTAGACCCGATTTGGGCGGCTAAGTGTTACAGATCGAGATGTTTCGGCAGGACGGTCTTCGTTTGTCTAAATCTGTAACACGAGGGACGGATTTTGCCGAGTTGTTGTTATAGATTGAGATTTTCTAGCAGGCGGGTTTGGTTTGTCTCGATCTGTAACAGGTAGGGGTCAAAAGTGGGTCTAGCTGTTACAGATTGAGATTGTTGAGGTTGGGTCGAGGGGAATATCTCGATCTGTAACAGTAAGACCCGGTTTTGCCGAGTAACTGTTACAGATTGAGACGAACCGACGGGCCGCTCTGCCCCATCCACCTGCCGCCACCTGATATTCGCCGATTTCCGTTGTGCCGCCGTGCTCCCATGCCATATCCTCTAGACAACTACGCGGCATCATCGCCGCCGCGCCTACAAGAGAGGAATATCCATGACCGCACCTGCATGCAAGCTGCTCCAACCCATTACGGTTGGCCCCCTTGAGCTCAAGAACCGCATTATGTTCCCGCCGCTTACCACCGGTTACGAGGAGCGCGACGGTTCCATTGGCGACCGCAGCCTGGCTTTTTACGAGCGCCTGGCCCGTGGCGGCGTGAGCTACATCGTCATCGGCGACGTCGCCCCCGTCATGACCGCGAGCCCCACGCCCAAGCTGGCGACCGATGCCCAGATCCCCACGTTTAAGGCACTGGCCGACGCCGTCCACAAGCACGGCGCCAAGGTCGCGCTGCAGCTGTTCCACCCCGAGTACGACGTGCCCGGTGTCGGCCGCATGGTCATGGGATCCATGGCCGCTGCCAAGGCCGCGCAGGAGGCCAAGGCCGCCGGCGACGAGGAGACCTTTGCCGCCAAGATGGCCGAGTCCAACGAGATCCGCAATCAGGCCTACGCCAAGCTGCACCACGACATGCAGCACTTTGTGAACGAGGCGAGCGTAGAGCAGCTTACCCAGATCAAGGAGGCCATCGCTGCCTCGGCCGCTCGCGCGCAGCAGGCCGGGATCGATGCCATCGAGGTCCACGGCGACCGTCTGGTGGGTTCGCTGTGCTCGGCCATCCTCAACCAGCGCACCGACGAGTACGGCGGCTCGTTCGAGAACCGCGTTCGCTACGCGCTGGAGGTCGTCGCTGCCATTAAGGAAGCCGCGCCGCAGCTGATGGTGGAGTACAAGCTCCCCGTGATCATGGAGAACCCCGACGGCACGCCGCGCGGCAAGGGCGGCCTGCAGCCCGACGAGGCCTGCGAGTTCGCCAAGCTGCTCGAGGGCGCGGGCATCGACATGATCCAGGTCGCGCAGGCCAACCACACCGGCAACATGGGCGACACCATTCCGCCCATGGGCGCCATGCCCTACAACTGGACGCTGCCCGTGGCCGAGCGCGTCAAGGCCCTGGTCTCCGTGCCGGTGGCAACCGTCGGCCGTGTTGTCTCGGTCGAGGCCGGCGAGAAGATTCTGGAAGACGGCGCCGCCGACATCATCGCCTATGGCCGCTCGCTCATGTGCGACCCCGACATTGCGCTGAAGGCCGCCACGGGTGAGCCTATCCGCGAGTGCCTCAACTGCAACAAGGGCTGCGTCGATGCGATTCAAAACCGCAAGTACATCTCGTGCGTGCTCAATGCCGAGAACGGTGACGAGGCGACCATCGCCATCAAGCCGGGCGAGGGCGACAAGAAGATCGCCGTGGTGGGCGGCGGCATCGCCGGCCTGGAGGCCGCACGCGTGGCGGCCAAGCGCGGCTACGACGTGACCATCTACGAGGCGAGCGATCATCTGGGCGGCCAGATTGTGCTGGCGGCTGCGCCTCCGCGCAAGGACGAGATCATGCGCTCGGTCGAGTACTACGAGAAGATTCTGCCTGGCCTGGGCGTGAAGGTTGAGCTCAGCCATGCCGCTACCGCTGAGGACCTCAACGCCGCCGACGCCGCGATTGTGGCCGTGGGCGCGCACGACGTGGTCATCCCCGTTCCGGGCGCCGACTCGGAGAAGGTCGTCTCGAGCTGGGACGTGCTGGCCGGCAAGGCGGAGCTCACGGGCCGCGTCGCCGTCATTGGCGGTGGCCTGGTGGGCACCGAGACTGCCGAGTATCTGCTGCAGCACGGCTGCGAGGTGGCGATCGTGGAGATGCTCGACAAGATTGCCGCGGGCGAGTCCGAGACCATTCTGCCGCTGATTATGAGCGACTTTGCAGAGCACAACGTGGAGCAGCACGTGAAGACCCGCCTGACCGCCATTACCGACGAGGGCGTGGAGGCCATTCGCACCACCGAGGACGGCACCAAGGAACCGGTGAAGATCGCTTGCGATTACGTGGTGATGGCCGTGGGCTCCAAGGCCAACGCGTTTGACCTGGATGGCGTGACGGTGCCCGTGACCTGCGTGGGCGACTGCTCGGGCGAGCGCACCGCCGACATTGCGAACGCCATTCGCACGGCATATCACGCGGCCAACGAGCTGTAGTTGAGCATCGCGGCCAGGCGGGACGGTAGCACGGATCCGTTTCGCCCGGCTGTGTCCCGTCGGGTGTCAATCGGTGCGGGGCCTGCAAGCGCAGCAGGTCCCGCCCTTTTTGTTTTGCTCCGGTGGATGGCAATGCGCGGTAATCATGAGGAGTGAGGACGTCTACTGCCTTGCAGATCACTCAAAATTATTGGGGGAGGGGTTAATAACTATATCCTCTATACCAAAGGACATAAAGAGATGCCAATTTTGTTGACAAGCGAATGACGATTAGCTGCGAGTCAGCTACCAGCGTAAATAATCGATAAAGAAATGTCGTAATTTGGTGCCAAATGCCCAGATAACGCCGCGTCTATTTTAATTAACTGCTTTGAGCAAACAGTAAAATGCTACTATCTAACTTGCGCGTAAGAAAGCAGATTAACGGTTAAGGCTAAGAAGTGGCAGGTATGTCGGAAGCAACTAGGACTCGCACGCATGCGCCTGAGGTTAGGCAGCGCGCCGTCGAGATCCTCCAAGAGGGGGTCGGTCATCGCGCCCTCGCCGCGGAGCTTGGCATTCCCCAGGCCACGGCTCGTCAGTGGGCCCGCGCGTATGCCGTGGGCGGTGCCGACGCCGTTCTCAATGCCGGTTCGCATCATCACACCTATTCGTACGACGTAAAGCTCGCTGTGGTTAAGGACCGCCTGGAAAACGGCTTGACGGTTCGCGAGGCCATGATCAAGCACAAGATTCCCAGCGAGTCTTCGGTCAAGGCTTGGTGCCGTCAGTACCGCGAGAGCGGTGAGTCCGCACTGGTCGATAAGCCGCGCGGTCGCAAGCCGCGCGTTAAAAAGGCGGAATAGCAAACGGGATGGTGCGCCCACAGGGGCGCATTTTTCTTGCCGCCCCTCTACTCCAATGCGGACAGGCTCCTTGCCCCGTACGCCTAAAACTCCCCAGTTGACCGAAAACCTGCCACCGCAACCCCGTAATTGAGCTATAACGTTAAACAATTGCAGCGTTTTTGCATGGGGGAGTGATGGTATGACGCTACTGTATTTCCTTACCCTGTTTCCGCTGGTACCGGCGCTGGGCATGCTGCTCGCGCGCGGTGACCGCGCCCGCGATGCGGTGGGGCTTGTAGGCTCCGGCATTATTATGGCGGTGACAGTTGTAGTCGCCGTCATGTTTTTTGGCACGGGTCCGCAGAGCTTTGAGGTTGCCCCCGGCACCTCGCATGTGCTCTCGATCATCAGCTCCGTCATCGACGTCATCCTGTGCGCCGTCATCCTATACAACGCGTACAAATATAGGAACGCGCTCACCACGGTGCTCGGCATAGTCCAGCTGGTGGGTTCGCTCGCCTTTGCGGCCATGACGTTGCCCGCGGCCGAGGCCGTCACGGCGACACCGCTTTACCTGGACTACATGAGCGTGATCATGGTCCTCGCCGTCGGCATCGTCGGCAGCCTTATCTGCGTGTATGCCTTGGGCTACATGAAGGACTTCCAGGCCCATGACGAGCACGAGGCTGCGCTGCGCGGGCAGACCGCGCCCGACCGTCGCCCGCAGTTCCTGGCGCTTATGTTCCTGTTCCTTTCAGCCATGTTCGTCATCGTGACGAGCGACAACCTTGAGTGGCTGTTCTGCGGCTGGGAAATCACCACCGTGTGCTCGTTCCTTATGATTGGCTACACGCGCACGCCCGAGGCCATCAAGAATGCTTTCACCCAGATCATCCTTAACATGCTGGGCGGTATCGCGTTTTTGGCGGGCCTTATGTTCTTGCACGTGAACGGCATGCCGCTGACCATCTCGGGAATGATCGAGCTTTCCGGTGCCGGAACCGCGCAATCCGCGCTGCTGGTGATGCCGGTCGTTCTGCTGTCGCTCGCCGCGCTCACCAAGGCCGCACAGATGCCGTTCCACACTTGGCTGCTCGGTGCTATGGTTGCCCCCACGCCCACGAGCGCCCTGCTGCACTCGTCAACCATGGTCAAAGCCGGCGTGTTCCTGATGGTCAAGCTGAGCCCGCTCTATGCCATCTACCCCGTGACCGGCTTTATGGTCACGAGTGTGGGTGCCATCACGTTTTTGCTCGCTGCCCTCATGGCCATCTCGCAGAGCAACGCCAAACGCGTGCTCGCGTACTCCACCATTTCCAACTTGGGCCTCATCAGTGCCTGCTTGGGTGTCGGCGCGCCCGAGGCCGTATGGGCGGCCATCTTCCTGATCCTGTTCCACACGGTGGCAAAGTCGTTGCTGTTCCTGTGCGTGGGCACGGCCGAGCATCATATCGGCAGCCGCGATATCGAGGACATGGACGGTATGTTCAGCCGCATGCCGCACCTGACGCGCCTGATGATGCTGGGCATCATGGGCATGTTTGTGGCGCCGTTTGGCATGCTCGTGTCCAAGTGGGGCGCCCTGGTGGCGTTTGCGCAGACCGGCAACGTGCTCATGATCATGGTGCTGGCCTTTGGCTCGGCTGCGACGTTCTTCTTCTGGGGCAAGTGGCTTGCCAAGCTTTCGGGCGTCGACCCCACGGCTCAAAACGTTGAGGTCAATGTCCATAAGACCGAATGGATGGCCCTCAACACCATCGCCGCGCTGCTGATTCTGTGCTGCGTGGCGTTTCCGGTTATCTCGAGCGGTCTGGTGTCGCCTTACTTGGCCATGGTGTTTGGCCGCGTGCCGTACGTTATCGGCAAGGACGCCATGTATCTGATGGTGGTTATCGTGGCGTTTATTGCCGTGGTGCTGCTGACGTCGTTCCGCGTGAGCAATAAGCCGCACGTAAACGTATATCTTTCGGGTGTGGGAACCGACAATTACCGCCATTTCCGCGGCTCGATGGGACACGAGGTGAAGGCCGAAAAGCGCAATTGGTATTCGGAGGACGCCCTTGGCGAGAAGCGCATTGGCCCCGCAGGTAGCGTCGTGTGCTGCAGCATTATCTTGTTTGCGCTTCTGTGTTGCGCGTGGATTGGGCCCGAGCGGCTTGCCATGAGCGCGCCCTCGGTGCTGCGCGGCAAGTATTTCGAGGGTTCGGGCGTCGTGGGCATTTTTATTGGCACCGTGGCGTTTGCCTTGCTGGCGCCGTTTGTGGGTGGCCTGATCGACGGCGTTGACCGTAAGCTTTCGGCCCGCATGCAGGGCCGCGTGGGCCCGCGCCTGCTGCAGCCCTTCTACGACGTTGCCAAGCTCCTGCGCAAAGCCCCCGCCAGCGTAAACACCATGGACGATACCTACATGGCGTGCGCGCTCATCTTTACCGTCGTGGGCGGCGGCATCTTTGTGTCGGGCTCCAACACGCTGCTGTGCGCTTTTATGGTGACGCTCGCCGCGATCTTTGTGGTGCTGGCGTCCGCCTCGACGCAAAGTCCGTTTGCCCAGGTCGGCGCCGACCGTGAGCTGCTGCAGGTCATGAGTTACGAGCCCGCCGTTCTGCTGATGAGCGTGGGCCTGTACCTTGCCACCGACAGCTTCGATTCCATTGCCGTGACGGGGCAGTCGGCCCCCATCGTCGTGTACAGCGCGCCCATTTTCCTCGCGCTGCTCGCGGTGCTTACCATCAAGCTGCGCAAGTCGCCGTTTGACCTTTCGTACTCGCATCACGCGCATCAGGAGATTGTCCAGGGCGTCGCCACCGAGATGAGCGGCGGCACGCTGGCCAAGATGACCCTTATGCACTGGTGCGAGACCGTGCTGTTTTTGATGTGGGTGGGCATGTTCTTTGTTTGGGACAACCCCGTGAGCTGGGTTGTAGCCCTGGTCGTGATGGCCGCGACGTACTTTGTCGAGGTCCTGATCGACAACACCTTCGCACGCAGCACCTGGCGCAGCTGCTTTAGGCTCGGATGGGGCGTGGCGCTGGTGTTTGGCCTGCTCAACCTTATGCCTATCCTCGTTGACGTATTTATTTAGGAGGCGGCATCCATGGATCATAAAATGTCGCGCTCGCCGTGGGTTATTCATTACGACGGTTCGAGCTGCAACGGATGCGATATCGAGGTGCTGGCCTCGCTCACGCCGCTGTTCGATGCGGAGCGCTTTGGCGTGGTCAACACCGGCAACCCTAAGCATGCGGACATCTTTTTGGTGACGGGGTCGGTCAATGCCCAGAACCTGCCCGTCGTGCGCCAGATCTACAACCAGATGCTCGAGCCCAAGTGCGTGGTGGCCTGCGGTATCTGCGCGTGTTCGGGTGGCGTGTTCCGCGATGCCTACAACGTGATCGGCGGCGTGGACCGCGCGATTCCCGTGGACGTGTATGCGCCCGGGTGCGCCATTCGTCCCGAGACCGTGATCGATGCCATCGTGGAGGCGTGCGGCATCCTTGATCAGAAGGAGGCCGTGATGCGCGCCGGCGGTGACCCGCTTACCGTGGGCGGCGCTGCTACCTGGGATGGCGGCGTCGAGTTGGGCGAGGACGGGTTCGTGGCTGCAGCTGGGGCCGGGGCTGACGGTGCCGGTGACGCGCCTGCCGAGAAACCCGCAGCGCCCGTCGCTGCAAAGGAGGCCGAGTAATGCAAAAGGCTATCTATGCCACCGTTGGGATCGACGAGCTTCTGTCGCATGTCCAGGCGCTCAAGGGCGTCGGCGCGCGCTTTGTGCAGATGCATGCCGAGCGCTGTGTGGACGACGGATCGTATCGCCTGGTCTATACGTTTATCAACGTCCGCGCTGCTCAGGAGAATATTGCGCAGGACGGCAGCTATGCGATCGAGAACCTGGTGGTTGAGGGAATTGATCAGTATCAGGAGATTCCGTCCATCAGCTCGTACTATCCGGCGGTATTTCCGTTTGAGAACGAAGCGCACGACCTGTTTGGGCTTGCCATCACCGACATGCAGATCGACTTTAAGGGCTTTTTCTACCAGGTCTCGACTGCCGAACCCATGAGCGTTATCACGCCCGAGGTGAAGGCCGCACGCGAGAAGGCCATGAAGGTCCGTGCCGCCGCCGAGGCCAAGGCGCGCAAAGCCGCGGCCGAAAAGGCTGCTACTGCCACGGCCGCTGCGGGGGAGGGCACTGCGGGCGCTGGCGATGCTGCGGGCGCTGCCGTCGCTCAGCCCGCTGCGGCTGCCGGCTCCGATGCTCAGCACGATGAAACTGCTGCGAAGGCCGCGCTCAAGGCTGCCGAGATGGAGGCAAAGCTCGCCGCCATGGATCCCGAGAAAGCGGCCAAGGTCCGCGCGGCGCTTGCCGCCAAGGCCGCCCGCGACAAGCAGAAAAAGGAGGCGTAAGGTCCATGGCACATCGCTCCGTTATTCCGTTTGGCCCGCAGCACCCGGTGCTGCCCGAGCCGCTTCATCTGGACCTGGTAATCGAGGACGACCGCGTCATCGAGGCAATTCCGCAGATCGGCTTTGTGCACCGCGGGCTCGAGAAGCTCACCGAAAAGCGCGACATGCACCAGTTTGGCTACATCGCCGAGCGCATCTGTGGCATCTGCGCCGTGGGCCACAGCTACGGTTATGCCAGCGCCTGCGAGCGCATGCTCGACATCGAGGTGCCCGGCCGCGTGCAGTATATCCGCACCATTTTGCACGAGCTTTCGCGTATTCATTCGCACCTGTTGTGGCTGGGTCTGCTCGCCGACGCCTTTGGTTTCGAGGCGTTGTTCTATCGTTCGTGGACCCTGCGCGAGCAGATTCTCAAGATCTTCGAGAGCACGTGCGGTGGCCGCGTGATTTTGTCGATTAACGAGATCGGCGGCCTTAAGCACGATATCGAGGACTCCGAGCTGGCCGGAATTGTCCAGACGCTCGATGCCATGCGTCCCGACTACGAGGCCCTGGTGCATACGTTTTTGGACGACGACAGCTGTGGCGAGCGCCTGCATGGCGTGGGCGTGATTAGCAAGAAAGACGCGCTGGAGCTTTCGATGGTCGGCCCGTTCGGCCGCGCCTCGGGCGTGGATTACGACGTGCGCATGTTCGGTGACGGCGCCTATGCGGATCTGGCTGCGTTTGAGCCCATCGTTGCTACCGATGGCGACTGCTATGCCCGCTGCCAGGTGCGCTGTGCCGAGGTCACGCAGGCCATGGACATCATTAAGGAGCTTGTGGGCAAGATTCCGCACGACGGGATCGGCGGGCGCACCAAGCTTACGCCGGCCGACGGCGCACGCGGCGAGGTTGTGATTGAGCAGCCGCGCGGCGAGGCGTATTACTATGTGCGCGGTAACGGCACCAAGAACCTGGACCGCTTCCGCGTGCGCACGCCGACGTCGCAGAACCTAGTGGGTCTGACACATGCGCTGCAGGGCGTGCTCCTTGCCAACGTGCCCATGATTATCCTGACCATCGACCCCTGCATTAGCTGCACGGAAAGGTAGGCGCGGCATGAGTTTACTGACATTTGCCAAGACGGCCTTGGGCTCTATGGTCAAGCAACCGGTCACGGTGCGCTATCCGCAGGAGAAGCTGACGGCACCCGAGCGCTTGCGCGGGCATATCGTCAACGACATGGACGTGTGCATCTGCTGCGGCATGTGCGCGCGCCGCTGCCCGGCGGGCGCGCTCGCGGTCGATCGCAAGGGCGGAACGTGGTCGATTGACCCGTATGCTTGTGTGGTGTGTGGCGAGTGCATCGAGAGCTGCCCCAAGCACTGCCTGACTATGGACACCGCCCGTACTCCAGTTGCGGCGGATAAGACTCCCACGGTAGAAACCAAGCCGGAGTAACGCGAAGACGGGGCCGGTGGGGCAAAAATGCCCCACCGGCCCCGCGCTTAATGCGCGGTGGAGCCGCCGCGAACAAAACTATGCCGGATTACGGGGCTGGATAGCGAACCTCCGACCATATAGAAAACCGCAAAAACAAAACCGCAGGTAGATAGCCTGCCGTTTTCCAAAAAATGAAGGTATGGATGAGGGTCCCGACTTTAGCCCCGTAAACCGGCATAGTTTTGAAATAGCACCATATCCGTAACAGCCCTTTAACTCCCGTGGACGGAGGAAAACGGACCATTTTGGCCTTGCGAGGGCTGTCGCGTGACCCGTCTGCCACGAAATGGGCCCATCTACTACGTTTAAGCCGCTACCCTCAACCATGGCAAGTAATGCGAAATAAAAACTGCAGGTAGAACGCCTGCGGTTTTTCATGAAAAGCGGGTATGGTCAGGGGTATCGAGTCAAACGTAGTAGATGGGCCGATTTCGTGGCGAGCGGTTCCGGCTGATCCCTTGGGGACGGAGGAAAACGGATCATTTTGGTCCAGCGAGGCTGGCGGAGGCACTCGTGCAGGGCCGCCCGAACAAAACTATGTCGGTTTACTACGACGAATTCGACATTCCCGACCATGGCTGCATTTTTCTAAATATTGCAAACGTTCTACCTGCGGTTTTGCAAGCGCGCAATTTGCTGTGGTCGGAGACGGGCGATTCATCGTAGTAAACCGGCATAGTTTTGAAATGGCATTAAATCGACAACAGCTATTTTGCTCTGCCGGAGCGGTTGACCGTTGGGTAATTATCCTCGCAGATAGGCGATGGCGATTTGGGTGCGGTTGCGCAGGCCCATTTTGGCAAGGATTGAGCTGATGTGGTTGCGCACGGTGCCTTCGCCCATATAGGCGGTGGCGGCAATCTCCTTGTTGTCGAGGCCGCGGGCGATGAGCTCTGCGACTTCGAACTCGCGGTCGGTCAGGCTGACAAAGGCCGCGGGCCGGCGGGTCGTGCCGGCCTCGACGCCCGCCCCATCAAAGTTAATATCCTCGATCGCCTTGCCCTCGAGCACGCGTTTGCCATCCATGACCTGCGTCAACGCGGGAGGGATGGCAGCGACGTCGGTTTTAATCAAGTAGCCGCGCGCCCAGTTTGAGCGCCGACACAATGTATTCGTCATCCGAGAATGTCGTCAGAAACACCACGCGCGCCGCAGGGTCGCGCTCAAGGATCTCGCGTGCCGCCGAAAGTCCGTCGCGCCCCGGCATCTGGATGTCGAGCAGTGCGATATCAGGCGCGTGTTCGGCATAGAGCAAAACCGCGTCGTTGCCGTTGGCGCCGGTGCCCACTACCTCGATCTGCGGCTGGGCGCCCAGGATAATCTTGAGCGAATCGACCACCAAGCGGTCGTCGTCGACAACAATGAGCCTCATCGGGCGTCATCTCCTTGCTGCTTAGGAACGGTGGCAAACACGCGCCAGCCGCCGGCGCCGGCACGCGGGCCGGCGGTGAAGGTGCCGCCAAGCGCCTCGATGCGCTCGCGCATGGAGGCGAGCCCCATGCCCTCCGTGGCGCCGCGGCCGCTTACTTGGACCCCGTCCGCGCCATCGTCGGTAACGATGAGCTGGTAAAACGACGGATGCTCCATGCACCGTACGGTGACGGTCTGGGCGCAAGCGTGGCGCATGGCGTTGGAAAGCGCCTCGCGCAGCACCGCCGCAAAGCAGTTGGCGACATTTGCGGGCGCATGCTCGGCCAAAACCTCAAGCTCAATCTGCGGACCGCTGTCCGAGCGTGCGCCTTCAACGATGCGCTCGAGCTGCACGGAGAGGTCAGTTGCATTGTCGTTGAGCGCGTGGACGCTGGCGCGCACGAGCTGGAGCGCCTCGTCAACCGTGCGTTTGACGTCGGCGAAATCGGCGGCGACGCCGGGCTCATCGGCATGGACCACGCGCAGGGCCTCGGCTTGAAGCGAAGCGCGCGTGAGCTGGTGGCCCACGTTATCGTGGATCTCGCGCGCGATACGGGCGCGTTCGGCGAGCGTCGCGAGCTCGACTTCGTAGTCCTGGCGGTCGGCGAGGTCGCGGTTGCGTGCCTCGAGTGCCAGGGCGCGTTCTTGCAGCTTGTCGCGGGTGCGACGCATGCGTTCCTGTTCGCGCTCCAGCTGCGCGGTGCGCAGCGACAGCAACGTGGCAGCGACCGAAAGGATGGCGGTTAACAGCAGCGTTCGGGTGGTGAGCACGCCACCACGAAGGTCCGCGACAAGCGCGCAGACAAACACGGCGCCAATCGCCAGCGCGGGCCAGATTCGTTCACGGCGAACGCGTCGCGCGATGTCATAGAGAGCGAGAGGCGCAAACGGCACAAACGGCGGCACGAAGACAGCCGCGATGATGCAGGCGTAGCTCGCGGCCTCGCTCACACGGCGGGCGCGGTTTCCCTGTACGACCTCGGCCAGCGAGGTGGCAATAACGCCAAGGCAAAACGCCGCGACCAGGCGAGCGTCCACAGCAAGACCCATGGCGGCCGCAATACAGCACGCCAGCACGATCGATTTGTCGAAAAGCCTGTTCATACGGGTATTGTACGCGAAGGCGCGCGGTGGAGGGGCTGCCTGCGCAACCGTGACATTCCTCCCGCGCGGCAAAGCGGCGTCGATCGCTCGCGCGAGCGGGGGTTTCACCTCTGCCCCCTCGCACTCGTGACAAAGCTCACTGGTGCGCGTCGGCGGCTCCTGCGATGATGCAATCGTACCGGGCCGCAATCAACAGAAGGGCCGCCTCATGACAGACATCGTCCATGTCGAAAACCTCGTCAAGCGCTACGACGATCTTATTGCGCTCGACCACTTTAACCTGAGCATCGCCCCCGGCGAGATCTTTGGCCTGCTGGGCCCCAACGGCTCGGGCAAGACCACGTCCATCAACTGCATCCTGCAGCTGCTCGCCTACGACAAGGGCACCATCGAACTGTTCGGCGAGCCCATGACGCCCGCCCGCTACGACCTCAAGCGCCGCATCGGCGTGGTGCCGCAGCAGGTGGCGGTGTTCGACGAGCTTACGGTGCGCGAGAACATCGACTATTTCTGCAGCCTCTACGTCAACGACCGCAAGCGCCGCCGCGCACTGGTCGACGAGGCCATCGACTTTGTCGGCCTGGGCGACTTTGCCAAGTTCCGCCCCGGCAAGCTCTCGGGCGGCCTGGCGCGACGCCTCAACATCGCCTGCGGCATCGCGCACAAGCCCGAGCTCATCTTTTTTGACGAGCCCACGGTGGCGGTCGACCCGCAGAGCCGCAACGCCATCCTGGAGGGCATCTGCCGCCTGCGCGACGAGGGCGCCACGGTGGTGTATACCAGCCATTACATGGAGGAAGTCGAGCAGATCTGCAGCCGCATCATGATCATGGACGGCGGCCGCGTGCTGGCGCAGGGCACCAACGACGAGCTCAAACGCATGATTCAGATGGGCGAGCGCGTGACCGTCGAGGTGGGCGCCGTCGAGCCAGCCACGGTCGAGCGGCTGCGCGCCCTCGAGCACGTGCTCAGCGTCGAGCTGTCCGGCGGTGAGCTCGTCTGCACCTGCGAGACGAGTCCGCACAATCTGGTCGACATCCTTGACACGCTGCGCGCTGCCGACGTTGCGCTCGGCCGCGTGTGGAGCGAGCCACCGACCCTCAACGACGTGTTCCTCGAGATCACCGGCCGCGAGCTGCGCGACTAGGGGGCGGCCATGTTCAACACCATTATCATTACGGTCAAGACGCTGCTGCGCCGGCCGAGCACGTGGGTTTGGGGCGCTCTCTTTCCCATCGCGCTTTCCACGATGTTTATGTTTATGTTTGCGAACCTCAGCTCCGACGGCAAGATCGACCCGGTGCCAGTGGCTGTCGTAGCGGATGAGGCCTGGGACGCCTCGACCTTTAAGGATGCGGCGGCTTCGCTTGCCAAGGAGAGCGACAATCAGCTGCTCGAGATCCACGAGTGCGACGATGCAGCCGATGCGAACCGTGCGCTTAAGGCCGGCGAGGTCGCGGGCATCTATACGGTCGACGACGCAGGCGCACCCAAGCTCACACTGCTATCGAGCTACGACAGCTCGCGCGCATCATCGGTGCTCACCGATCGCAGCATCCTGGAGACGGTGGCAAGCTCGTATACACAAAATGCCGAGCTCATGTCCCAGATTGCCCAGGACAACCCGGCGGCACTCGCCGACCCCGAGGCGGTTGCGCGCGCTCTGTCGCTCGAGGGCGGCACCCGCCGCGTAAGCCTGACACGCACCACGCCCGATGGCACGGTCATCTACTATTACGCGCTCTTTGGCCTGGTGGCGATGATGTCTGCCGAGTTTGCCGCCTTGAGCGTCGTCGATCTGCAACCCAATCTGTCGGGCCTTGGCGCGCGCCGCTGCGCGGGTGGTCTTTCCAAAACGGCGTCGCTGGCCGGTATCTTTGTGGGCTCGTGGCTGGTCTCCTTTGCCTCGATGGCGATCGCGATCGGCTACGTGCGTCTGGTCGTGGGCGTCGACTTTGGCGGGCGCGAGGGGCTGTGTTTGGTGGGCGGCGCCGCTTCCGCGCTTGCCGCCACGGGCTTGGGACTCTTTGTGGGCACGCTTCCCGTTAAGGGCGGCAAGGCGTCCAAGTCTGGCATCCTCACGGGCTTTGCCACTACGTGCGCCCTGTTCGCCGGCCTCTACGGCGAGCCAGCGATGGCGCTTGCCGACGACGTCGCCCGCGCCTGCCCGGCTGAGTGCTGGCTCAACCCCGTCAAGCTTATCTGCGACATGTTCAACCGCCTGTATTTCTTTGAAGACTTGGGACCTTTTGCCGTTCGCGCCGGCGCGCTGGTCCTCATGACGCTGGTGTTTGTCGCCGCCGCTACGCTGATCTTTGGAAGGAGCCGCTATGAGCACCTTTAAGACCGCGCTTCGCATGGCGCTGGCGCACCCATTCTACCTGCTCATCTATACGGTGTTCATTTCGCTCATGGGCGCATTCATCGCGGCCTCGGTGAGCTGGAACTCGTCGCAGCTCACCGAGTACAAGCCCTACGATGCCAACGTGATCGTGGTCGACCGCGACGGCAGCGACCTTTCGCGCGCGCTTACCAAGCATCTGGGTTCGCGTTTTGAGCTGGTCACGGGCATCGGCGATGACACGTACGATCTTGCGGACGCGCTCTCCAAGAGCAATAGTGCCAAGGGCAGCGCCGACTGCGTGTTCTTTATCCCGGAGGGGTTTGAGGACGACCTCGTTGCAGCCGCCCGCGTGGGGGAGTCCCTGCCCAAGCTCGATGTGACCTACGGTGCCGGCACCATGGCGGCGGCGCTTTCGTCTGCCGAGGCCTCGCGCTGGATCTCGCTCGCGGGCGCTGCGGCGGCGCTTGAGCCCGCTGCTTCTAACGGCGACGTTGCCAAGGCCGCCGAGCATGCCGCTGCAAAGCGCGCGGAGGTCCAGATCGAGCAGGTCAAGGTCGACTCGACTGCTGCCGCCACGCTCGAGTCGTACTTCAACTTTGGCGCGTACGCGATTATCTCGTCGGTCATCGTGTCGGTGGGACTGGTGTTCTCGGGCATGAACGAGCCCGAGCGCGTGCGCCGCATGGATGCCAGCCCGGTCTCCGAGCGTCAGCGTTCGCTTGCCATGTTTGCGGCCGCCGCCGTGCTCACCGTCTGCATTTGGCTCGTGTCGAGTATGATGGGCGTCGTGGGCTTTGCCGGCGCGGTTGCCGAGGTCGGCGCGGGTCGTGTGTGTCTGGCGCTGGCGGCGACGTTTGCCCTGGCGTGCACGCCGCTGGCCGTTGGCTTTGCGTTGTCGAGCCTGGGTGCGCGCGAGGAGCTGCTCAACGGCGTGGGCAACTTACTCGGCATGCTCATGACGTTTTTGGGCGGTGCCTGGATGCCGCTGTCGCTCATGGGCTCGGCCGTGCAGACCGTGGCGCACTTTGTGCCGACATATTGGGTGAACGATGCGATCAGCAAGGCGCTCGCGTCGGACCTGACGTCTGCCATGTTGGGCGACATCGCCTGCGACCTGGGCGTCACCGTGCTCTTTGCCGTGGCCATCGCCGCCGCAGGCCTAGCCCTCTCACGCACCAAATCCCACGCCTAGCCACCTAGTCATCGGGTACTCATTGGGGACAGACTTAAACGACCAAGAGTGGTCATTGGGGACAGATTTAAACGACTAGTCATCGGGGACAGTCTTTGCCGAACCGCCGGCTTGCCGGTCGGGTTGCCAAGGACTGTCCCCAGCTGCCGGGTGGCGAAAGAGTGTCCCCAGCGGCTAGTCGTTTAAGTCTGTCCCCAATGACTAGTCTGAAATAAAATCCAGGCCTCGCTCCAAAATAGTTCGCCAAGGTTTACTATTACGTTCATAAAGTAGTACGAGGCTAACAATGGGGGATACCATGGCAACGCAGGAAGCCTACGTCCAGGTTAAGGATCTCAAAAAGCACTACGGCGACGGTGACGCGCGCCTGACGGTACTCGATGGCATCGACGCGTCCATCAACCGCGGCGAGATCTGCGTCATGCTGGGGCCCTCGGGCTCGGGCAAGTCGACCTTTCTCAACCTGATCGGCGGCCTGGAGGATGCCGACGCCGGCTCTATTTTGGTGGACAGCTGCGACCTCACGGTGCTCAAGCCTGCCGACCTGGGCGAGTATCGCCGCCGTGAGCTGGGTTTTGTCTTCCAGTTCTACAACCTGGTGCCCGATCTCACCATCAAGGAGAACATCGAGGTCACGGCGCACCTGTCCAAAAACCCGCTCAATGTCGACGACCTGCTGCGTTCGCTGGGCCTCTACGAGCACCGCAACAAGTTCCCGCGCCAGGTCTCGGGCGGCCAGCAGCAGCGCTGTGCCATCGGCCGTGCGCTCGTCAAAAACCCGGGCCTGCTGCTGTGCGACGAGCCCACCGGCGCGCTTGACTACAAGACGTCCAAGGAAATCCTGCAGCTCATGGAGGATGTCAACCGCACCTACGGCTGCACCATCATCATTGTCACCCACAATGCCGCCATCGCGCACATGGCCAATCGCGTGCTGCGCCTGCGCGACGGGCACATCGTCGAGGATGAGCTCAACGAGTCGCCCGTTGCGGCCGCCGAGCTCGATTGGTAGGCGGCGCCATGACACCTCTCGCAAAACGTCTCCCGCGCGAGCTGCGCCGCAATATCGGCAAGTACCTGGGCATCTTTTTGCTTATGTGCGGAAGCATCGCTCTCACCTCGGGATTTTTGCTCGCAGCGCATTCCATCGGCTGCCTTATCGATGACATGCGCGATGCGTACGCGATTGAGGACGGCCGCGTGACCACCTCCTTCGAGGCTACCGACGATCAACTCAAGGCCGCCGAGGATGCAGCCGGCGACGTCGGCGGCGTCACGCTCTACAAGAATTTCTCCATCGACGCCATCATCAAAAAGACCGCCGGCGACGACGGCACCAAGCGCACGCTGCGCACCTATGCGCACCGCGCTAAGGTGGACATTGCGTCCTACTGTGAGGGCAAGGAACCCAAGGCGGATGACGAGGTGGCCATCGACCGTGTCTTTGCCACCAATAACAACCTGTCCGTGGGCGATAAAGTCGAGCTCGAGGGTCGCACCTACACCATTTGCGGCATCATGACCCAGCCCGATAGTCAGGCGCTGTTCCTCAACAATTCGGACTTTACGGTGAACACCATCACGTACGGCGTGGCCGAGGTCACCGATGGCGGCTTTGCCGCGCTCGAAGATGCCGGCGGCGCACCCGCCTACACCTACTCCTTCACCTTTACCGATCGCGACCTCCCCACCGCGGATCGCATCGATGCGGAGCAGGATATGGTCGAGGCACTGACCGACGCCGATGCGCGCGTGGACGATCTGACCGACGCCGATTCCAATCAGGGCATTGGCTATGCGCGCGATGACGTGGACGGCGACTCCATGATGTGGATGACGCTGCTTGACATCATCATCGTGATCATGGCGTTCGTCTTTGTGGTCCTTACCGACGCCACCATCGAGGAGGAGAGCGCCATCATCGGCACGCTGCTCGCCAGCGGTTATCGCCGTCGCGAGATCGTGCTGCACTACCTGGCACTTCCCGCCATCGTGGGCGTGGTCGCGGCGCTTTTGGGCACTGCGCTCGGCGTTGTGTTCTTTACCGAGCCCATGCGCAGCCTCTATTACGGTTCGTACAGCCTGCCGCCCTTCCAGGTGTACTGGAGCTGGGAGATCTTTGTGAAGTGCGCCGTGGTTCCCGCCGCCGCGCTCATCCTCATCACGCTGGTGGGCCTGCTTCGCAAAATGGGCAAGACGCCGTTGCAGTTCCTTCGCCACGAGGCGAGCGGCAAGTCTGGCACCAAGCGCGGCCTGCAGCTGCCGGAGCGCATGGGTTTTGTTTCCCGCTTCCGCCTGCGTATCTTCCTGCGCAACCTGGGCAACTTCGCCACGCTCTTCGTGGGCATTGCGTTTGCCTCGCTGCTGCTGCTCTTTGGCCTGGCGATTCTGCCCACGATGACGCACTACGCGGACAACCTCGAGACGAGCCTGGTCGCCGAGCACCAGTACACGCTCAAGGCTCCGCTGGAGCTCGAGGGCACCGCTGAGGTGCGCGAGCAGTGGTCGGCACTCGAGCGTTTGCAGTCGGTTGACGGCGCGCTGCTTTCCGCCGCCCAAGATGCCGATGACGAGCTTGACGACGCGGCCGATGCGGCGCAGGCGGCAGCCGATGCCGCGACCGCATCTCCGTCTGCCGAGAGCCTGGTCGCAGCGCAGGACGCGCTCGCCAAGGTCCAGGACAAGAAGGATGCGCTTTATGCGCGCCTCGATGACCTTGCCGATGCCCTCGGCTGCAACCGCGACGAGGCCATCGACCTGATCGACAAGGCCTCTAAGATTGACGCTGACAACGACGATATCCACCTGGTCAATACGACCGACAACGGTACGGGCGCAATCGCTCAGGCCGAGAAATACGCCGTCTACCAGCTGCAATACGACCGCGGCGACGGAAATGGCGAGGAGACGATTTCCATCTACGGCATCTCGCCCGATACGCGCTACTGGAAAGGGCTGGACGTCGGCGACGGACGCGTCGTCTTTGGCGGTGGCTTGCTCGACAAGTTTGGCTGGAGCGAGGGTCAGAAGGTTAAGCTTCGCGACAAGTATGAGGGCGAGAATTATTCCCTTGAGTATGCGGGCAAGGACTGTGCCTGGGGCTCCAAGTCGGACATGAATATCTATATGAGTATTGATGACTTTAACGAGCTCTTTGGCAACGATGCGGCCTACTTCAACGGCTATGTGAGCAACGAGAAGCTCGACCTTGACGCGCGTTACTTTGCCGGCGACACCACGCCCGACGACATGCGCGCCGTGGGCGACCAGTTCATCGGCATGATGAGCAAAATGATCGGCATGATGGTCGGGCTCGCGGTGTTTATCTTCCTGCTGTTTATGTACCTGCTGACCAAGGCTGTGATCGACCACAGCGCCCGTTCGATTAGCTACATGAAGGTCTTTGGCTATCGCGATGGCGAGATCTCGCATCTGTACATCCGCTCGATCACGCTGTGCGTGGTGGCGTCGCTCGTGCTGAGCCTGCCGGTCATTATTGGTTCGCTCACGGCCATCTTCCGCTCGATGTTGCTCGCCTACAACGGCAATATCGAGATCTACGCGCCCGCTTGGTCCATGGCTGCATGCGTCGGCATTGGCTTTGCGACCTACCTGGTCGTGGCGCTGCTGCACATGCGTTCCATCAAACGTGTGGGTCTGGCCGAGGCACTCAAAGTCCAAGAGTAGTCGTTTAAGAACGTCCCCAATGACTAGGTGCCATACTTGACTTTAACTCTGCTTTAACTGGTACCATCCTCTATGTCTGTAACGCCATATAGACCGAGGGGATATATCTATGACCGCAACTGCACCCGTAGCACCCGCTAAGGTGTACTTCACCAACCTGCGCACGCATGCTCGCGAGAGCCAGCTCGACAAGCTCAAGCGCCTCATCCGTCATGCCGGTATTGAGCAGATCGACTTTGAGAACAAGTTCGTCGCCATCAAGATCCACTTTGGCGAGCTGGGCAACCTGAGCTTTTTGCGCCCCAACTACGCCCGCGCCGTCGCGGATGTCGTGAAGGAGCTGGGCGGCAAGCCCTTCCTCACCGACTGCAACACGCTCTATGTCGGTAGCCGCAAAAACGCGCTCGAGCACATCGACACCGCCTACCAGAACGGCTTTACCCCGTATGCCACGGGCTGCCAGATCATCATCGCCGACGGTCTCAAGGGCACCGACGAGGCGCTCGTCCCGGTCGAGGGCGGCGAGTACGTGCACGAGGCCAAGATCGGTCAGGCGCTCATGGACGCCGACATTGTGATCAGCCTCACCCACTTTAAGGGCCATGAGCAGGCCGGTTTTGGCGGCGCCATGAAGAACCTGGGCATGGGGGGCGGCAGCCGTGCCGGCAAGATGGAGCAGCATGCCGCCGGCAAGCCGAACGTCGCGCCCGAGCACTGCGTTGGCTGCCGTGCCTGCGAAAAGATCTGCGCGCACAACGCCATCTCGTTTGACGATACTCGCGAGCGCGAGCTTGCTAACGGCAACACCCGCACGGTGCACGTGGCCGCCATCGACCACGATCGCTGCGTGGGCTGCGGACGCTGCATTGCGGCATGCAACCAGGACTGCATCAAGCCCGGCTATGAGGCCGCGGCCGACGTGCTCAACTGCAAGATCGCCGAGTATACGAAGGCCGTCGTCGACGGCCGCCCGAGCTTTCACATCTCGCTTGCCATGGATATCAGCCCCAACTGCGATTGCCATCCCGAAAACGACACGCCTATCGTCAACGACATCGGCATGTTCGCGAGCTTCGACCCGGTCGCCATCGACCAGGCCTGCGCCGATGCCGTCATGGCATCCGAACCGCTGCCCAACACCGAGCTTACCGACAGCGCGGCCAAGATGGAGCACAATCACGAGCATCTGGAGGGCGAGCAGGCCAAGGATCCCTTCTGCATCACGCATCCCGACACCGACTGGCGCGCGTGCATCGCGCACGCCGAAAAGATCGGCCTGGGCACGAGCAAGTACGAGCTCATCGAGGTCAAGTAGCGCCTAGCTATTGGACAAAACAAGCGCCTTTGTAGCGTTAGTTGAGCAAAAGCCGCCCACGAGCACAACGCTTGCGGGCGGCTTTTCAGAAGTGCGGTGAAAAATCGAATACCGCCGACTACAAACCGATTTTTGGCAACAAAACCCCAGACGTTGCTTTTTGCCTAAAAATTCTTGTCGAGGAAGTTGTCGACCGTATTCCAGTAGAGTTCGGGGTCGACCTGCGCGCTCTTGGCGTGGGTGGCGCCATGGATAGTGAGCTTTTGCTTGACCTTGCTGGCGCACGCGTCGTAGTTTTGGTCGAGCATGCTGTACGGTACAAAGGTGTCCTGGTCGCCGTGGATAAACAGCATGGGAACCGTCGCGTGTTTGAGTTGCTCCACACTGCTCGCTTTATGAAAGTCGTAGCCCGCGCGCACGTTGCACACCAAGTTGGCTACATCGAGCAAGGGAAAGCTGGGCAGGCCGAACACGTCCTTGAGCTGCAGAGAAAACTCGTCCCAAACACTTGTATAACCGCAGTCCTCGATAATGCATTCCACGTTTGCGGGCAGAGATTCCCCCGCGACGTTCATGGCAGTTGCCGCACCCATCGACTCGCCAAAGACCAGGATGCGCGCCTCGGGGTCAGCCTGAACGATTCGCTCGATCCATGCGACGACATCGAGCCGCTCGGGCCAGCCCATGCCGATATAGTCGCCGCCGGAGCGCTCGTGGGCGCGTGCGGCGGGTGCGAGTACGTTCATGCCGCGGTCGTGGAATCGCTTGACGTATCGGGCCATACCGATGGGCTCGTTGGTATATCCATGCAGGCAGACGGCGTAGTCGTGCGTGCTCTCTGACGCAGCAAAATACCAGGCGGCAAGCTCGGTCCCGTCGTCCGCAGTGAGGCTGCTGCTCTCGCGGTTCTCTTTAAACCATGCCCGCGCCTCGGTATCCTCGGCATCCGGCTGCTCACCTTCTTTGTCGTTCTTGCTATCCTGCATCATCTTCATGGTGTATGGCGCGCGGGGATTCAGCGCGAAGTCAAACAGGAAGTTGCCGGCAAATCCGAGCAGCGCAACGACAACCACCAGTGCAACGACGCCGGCTATCTTGAGCTTTCGATGGGAACGTGCGTTTTGAGACATAAGAAGCTTTCCTATAAGATGTTAATACATCAACATTTAATGCAAGCGCATTATGGACGTTTGCCGTTGATGCGTCAACAAGCAAAGAATGGGTAAACAAGGGGTCACGTATGGTGCAAATTTCGCACGTACCCAGACGCTTTGATATAGTGTTGAGAACTCTTTACGTTGGAGGATGTAACCGGCATGTCCGATTCGAGCGACAGTTCTAAGCCGCGACCCAAGACCGCGGCCGTTCCACACTACACGGTGGGTGAGGAGATCATGAACTCCGTCACCCATGGTGTCGGCTGCCTGCTGGGTATCGCGGGCCTGGTGCTCCTGATCGTATTCGCCGCCCTGCGCGGCGGAGGCCCGGCCCACATGGCCGCGGCAATTGTCTATGGCGTCAGCATTATCCTCGAATACCTAGCCTCCACGCTCTACCACGCGATTCAGCCCGCGCGCGCCAAGCGCGTGTTTCGCATCATCGATCACAGCTGCATCTACCTGCTCATAGCCGGCAGCTATACGCCGTTTTGCCTCATCACGCTCGCAAACGACGGCGGCGCTGTGCTGTTCTTTGCCGTATGGGCCATCGCCATCATCGGCATCGCCCTCGAGTGCTTCCTGCGCGAGCGCCAGCCGCATTGGGTAAGCGGCCTGGTCTATCTGCTGATGGGCTGGCTCGTTGTCTTTAAGCTGCCCGAACTTGTGGCGCTGCTCAACCCCGTGGCACTTGCCCTGCTCGCCGTCGGCGGCGTGTGCTACACCGCGGGCGTGCCGTTCTATATCGCCAAAAACGTGCGCTATCTTCACAGCGTGTTTCACCTGTGGGTACTCGCCGGCAGCATCTTCCAGTTCATGGCGGTGATCCTCTTCGTAATCTAGCGACCACGCCAGCGCCCGTGCCCCCGCTCGGTCGCCAGTGCAATTGCCGTATCTGCCACCAACGTTATAATCCGACGTCCCGAATCTTGGAGGTTCGAGAAACTCCCGATGGACATAACCATCTCCCTTATCACCACCCTCGTTTTGACCCTCATCAACGGCTACTTCTCTATGTCAGAGATGGCGCTCACCACGGCCAAGCGCGCCGTGCTGGAGCACGAGGCCGAGGAAGGCGACAAGCGCGCCGAGCATGCCATTAAGCTGGCTGCCGACTCCGACCAGCTGCTCGCCACCATCCAGGTCGCCATCACGCTCGTGGGCTTCGCCTCGTCCGCCGTCGCCTCGACGAGCCTGTCCGACCCGCTCGCCACGTGGCTCATGAGCTTTGGCATCGCGCCGCTCTCCGCCATCGCACGCGGCCTGGCGCCGGTCATCATCACCGTCGCGGTCGCCTTCGTGTCCATCGTGATCGGCGAGCTCGTCCCCAAGCGCATCGGCCTGGCCAATGCCGAGGGCGTGTCCAAGCAGGTCGTGGGCCCGCTTTCCGTGTTCCAGAAGATTGCCCGCCCGCTCGTGTGGCTGACTGGCGCTTGCTCCGATGGCCTGGCCCGTATTCTGCGCATCAAGAGTGCCGACGACCGTCAGAACGTCTCGGAAGAAGAGATCAAGTACATGGTCTCGGAGCAGGACGACCTGCTCGACGAGGAAAAGCGCATGATCCACGAGATCTTCGACCTGGGCGACACCGTTGCCCGCGAGGTCATGGTGCCGCGCGTGGACACCACCATGTGCGAGGACGACGAGACGGTCGCCGACGTGCTGTCCACCATGCGCCAGACCGGCTTTAGTCGCATCCCCGTCTATCACGAGGATCCCGACAACGTCGCCGGCATCGCGCACATCAAGGACCTGATTCAGCCCGCGCTCGACGGCAAGGGCGACCAGCCCATCGCCGACTTTTTGCGCGACGCCACCTTTGTGCCCGACACCAAGGACATCCTGCCGCTGCTGTCCGAGATGCAGACCTCGCACGACCAGATCGTGGTGGTCGTGGACGAGTACGGCGGCACGGCCGGCATCATCACCATCGAGGACATCGTCGAGGAGATCGTCGGCGAGATCGAGGACGAGTTCGACCCCGACAACAAGTATCTCACGCGCCTTTCGCGCCGCGAGTGGCTCGTTGATGGGCGTTTTTCGTGCGATGACGCGATTGAGCTTGGTTGGCCGCTCGAGGAAAGCGATGATTATGAGACCATCGCCGGCTGGATTTTGGAGCTTTGCGACTCGGTGCCCGACATCGGAGAGGTGTTTGAGGTCGCGGGGTACAAGTTTAAAGTGCAGTCGATGCGTGGCCAGCGCATCTCGCTCATTCGCGTGATCGCTCCGGCCGAAACCGATAAGAAGGATTCCGAGTCTTCGGTAGACGAGCCGACGACGCCGAGTGCGGGTTCCGCGAATCCGCACGACGGCGACGAGTAGGACAAGGAAGAGTAGGGGAGAGTTATGGCAGGCCTGTTCAACATCCTTAAGGTCACCGTCAGCGAGGACAAGATCTGCGCGCATGTGCTGGTGAACCCCGGCATGCCGCTCATGACCTCGGAGGACATCGAGGCCACGGCGCGCGTGTACTACCTGGTGCCCGCTATTGCCAAGCACCTGTGCCTGGGCGATTCCGGCCGCGAGTTCCAGGACTGCATGGGCCAGACCGAGCTCTGCCACCTGCTGGAGCATGTGACGGTCGAGCTCATGAACGAGACCGGTCTTGCCGGTAGCATCTCGTGCGGCCGCACGCGCGTAAGCGAGCACGACGAGCGCGTCTTTGAGGTTGAGCTTTCGTGCCCCGACGACGCGCTGGCCATCGGCGCGCTGTCTTCGGCCACCTTTATGATGGACTGGGCCTATCTGCACGCCGACCAGCCTGCCCCCGACGTGGAAGGCACGGTCGCAGGCCTGCGCAACCTGGTGCTGGGCATGCGCGCCGAGGCCGAGGGCAAGGATCCTCACGAGGCCGTCGCCGCTGCGAACGGCGAAGATGCTGCCGAGGACGAGGGCGCTGACGAGGGCGATGTGCCGGTCGACTCCGAGCCCGTTGCCGATGCGACCGCCGAGCCTGTTCCCACCGAGCCCCAGGGCGTCCCCAACTTTGACGACGAGCCCCAGGTGGCGATTGATACCGAGGGCGCGGTTGTTGAGAACCACGAGGCCTCCGCTGCCGTCTTTGGCGGTGCGGCGACGGTTCCGGCAGGGCCTGCGCATGAGGGCGGCCTGCCGCTCGTGGACGGCGCCGGCGAGGACCCGGGTGCCACGGTGGCCATGCCGGCTATGCCCCAGGAGTAGGCCTACGCGTTTATCACCATCACGTACCTGCGCCTTTGCCGTACGCAGATGAGCGGAGCGGCAAGTGATGCGCTGCGGGTATAATGGACAGCATTCAAACGGTGGGCACCGACGTGCCCGCAGGAGAGGAATGATCATGGGTAAGACTTTCAGCTTTGTCTCCGGCGCACTTTTTGGTGCCGCTGCCGGCGCTATTGTCGGCGTTGCTCTGGCCCCGCGCTCGGGCGCCGAGACCCGCGCCATGGCTGCCGATATCGCCAACGACGCCTGGGACAATATGCGCGACACCTACGAGCACAGCGCCGAGGAGGCCCGTGCTGCGGTGAATGACTTTGGCCCGATGGTCGACGCCAAGACCGACGACCTGCGCGCCAAGGTCGACCTGGCCCGCGAGCGCATGGACCAGCTGCGCGAGCAGCTCAACGACGCCATTTCGGGCGGCAACGTGACGCCTGCCGCCGACGTCGTGGTCGAGAACGCCGTCGAGGCTGATACCGAGGCTGCGGAGCCCTCGACCGAGGCATAATGCGCGCCGGGGATTTTGTCGGCGCCAAGATCTATCGCAAGCCTACCGAGGATAAGCGCACCAAAAAAGACGGCACGCCGCGCAGCCCTAAAAAGCTCGGCAAGATTCACTTTCCGGTCTTTACCCCGGGCGGTACGCGCGTGGTCGGCTTTATGGTCCGCCAGTCCGATATCGCGGGCATGATCGAGCGTCCCGACCGATTCGTAGCGCTCGACGCCATTGGTGTCTACGAGGGCGCCATTGCGGTCGATGACGTCAAGGACACGTACGATGCCGCCGCCGCCAAGCGCCTCGACATCAACCTGGACGATTGCATCATCTGGGTCGGTATGGACGTGCGCACGGAATCGGGCGACGTCGTGGGCTATTGCTCGGACGTTGAGTTCAAGCCACGCTCGGGCATCGTGCAGGCATTCTATGTGACCGCCGGTGCTGCTTCGAGTGTTTTGGTCGGTGACACGCAGGTGCCGCCGACGATGCTGCGCGGCTACGAGAACGGCGCGATGGTCGTCTCGGACGAGGTCAAGTCGCTCGGGTATTCGGGCGGTGCGGCTGCCAAGGCCGCCGAGGCCAGCGTCGTGGTGGGCGACAAGGTCAAAAAGGGCGCCAAGGTGCTCGACGACAAGGGATCGGTTGCCGTGGACAAGGGCAGTCGCGCACTGGGCAAGCAGCTCGGCAAGACGCGCGGCATGTTCAAGGCCTTTAAGGACGAATACCAAAAGGCGAGCGGAGGCTCGTCAAAAGCTACAAAATAGCGACGTACCAAATGATGGGAGGCAAGCCGGAGACCTGTTGCTCCGGCTTGCTGTGTTTATGGGGGAGGGCACATGCGCCAAAACGGATCCAACTTAAACGGGCGTTCGGGTGCGCGTCCGACGGCGCGCCGCGACCTGGGGCAGCTGCCCAGCGGTCAGCGCAAGCGTCACCGTAAGCCCGGCGCGATGTATCTCAACCATAGCCGCGGCTTTAGCGACCGCAGCGCTCGCATCGGCAACAGCCGCACACCCCGTCGTTCGTCTCGCCTGCCCTATGCGCTCATCGCCGTGGGTTGCGCGCTCGTGCTGTTTATCGCTGCCGTCGTGGGCTACGTCAACCGCAGCGTGGACGTGGAGCTCAACGGGCAAAAGACCGCGGTGCGCGTGGGCTCTACGTTGCAGAATCTCATCGACGACCAGGAGTTGACTGACACCTACGACGCAGGAGACCTGCTGGCCGTCGATGACAGCGTGCTCAAGCGCCATGGGGGCGAAAAGCTGTCGGTGAAGGTCGACGGCAAGCGCGTGAAGCAGGGCAAATGGGATAGCCGCGAACTTGAGGGTGGCGAGAAGGTGACGGTCAAGGATGGCCGTAATACCTACGAGAAGCACGAGGTTCAGGCTACGGTTATTGAGCCCAAGCTCAAGGTCGAGGGCACGGGCGCTATCGAGTATGTGCAGACGTGGGGTGTCCAGGGTCGCTCCGAGGTGTGGGTCGGCGAGCAATCGGGCAAGACGCAGGACCGCGGCGAGGTCGTGCCCGCCACCGATTGCGTGGTCGAGTGCGCGAGCGTGGCGCCCAAGGGCAACGAAAAGTACGTGGCGCTGACGTTTGATGAGGGCCCGAGCGGAGCGACCAAGCAAATCTTGCAAGTGCTCAAGGAAAAGGGCGTCACGGCGACGTTCTTCCTGTCGGGCGATGCGGCAGAGGCTTCGCCCGCCACGGCCAAGGCGATTGTCGATGCCGGCTGCGAGGTCGGCTCCAACAGCTACCGCGACGAGTCGCTCAAGGGCCAGGAACGCGATGCGGTGCGCGAGCAGGTTTCGAAGGGCACCGAGGCGATCAAGTCCGCGACCGGCGTGAAGACGATGCTTTTGCGTGCTCCCTACGCAGCCTTTGACGAGCAAAACTGGATTGATGCGATGGACCTGGTGTCTGCCGTGGTCTCGTGGAATATCGATTCGGGCGACTGGCTGCTCAACGGTGCCGACGAGCAGGTCTCGACGGTGCTCGATTCGGTGACGCCAGGCAACATTGTGCTGCTGACCGATAACGATAAGTGCGCCGAGCAGACGCTTGAGGCGCTGCCGCAGATTATCGACGGGCTTATCGCCGACGGCTACAAAATCGTGACGTTGAGCGATCTGGTCAAGACGGACGCATCGCTGAGCAAAAAGCTCACCTCGCTGACGAAGGTCACCATGCCCAAAAACGCCGTGTTCCCCCAGCTCGCCGAAGATGATGACACCACAGACTAGTCATTTAAGAACGTCCCCAATGACTATGTTACGGATGCGTCAGCGTTTGGTATGCCTGCGATGTGCGACGCATAAATTTGGCGCCACGGCGCGATGCTGATGCTATAGTTACTGCGGATAACAAGGGTCAAGAGAAAGGTTGCAGGTGAAATCCAAACCTCGACCATACAGTCGATGACCCCTTGCAGGTGCTTCTTGCGCATGCACGGGGTGTGAGCGCCGAGCGGCGTGCCGCCCGCGCATGCGTATACATATTTAAAAGTCCACGGATGGCGTGCCGGCATGGCCGCAGTCCGAAGGGATAATGATGGGGGGCACCAGTGAATTATCTGAGTGAGATGCTCAAACTGCCGGTCTTGGACGTCGATGGCGAAAAGCTCGGCGTTGTGAACGATTTTGGCATTGCTACCGGCGAAGTTTTTCCGCACGTGACGTCGCTCGCGTTCCGCGGACCCGGCAAGACGCCGTTTATGATCAGCTGGCGCAAATGGGTCGACCGTATCGACGAGACGGGTGTGCACCTTAAGTCGCCGGCCACCGAAATCCGTTTTTCGTACCTGCAGCCGACCGAACTCTTGCTCGCCCGCGACGTGCTCAACAAGCAGATTGTCGACACGCAGGGCATGAAGGTCGTGCGCGTAAACGACATCAAGTTTTCCATGTCGGGCGAAAATCAGCTGCGTCTGCTGGGCGCCGAAGTTGGCGCCCGCGGTCTGCTGCGCGCGATCAGCCCCGCACTCGAGCATGTCGTCGAGGGCTTTATGAAGCACCTGGGCAAACCGCTCGGCGAGGATATCATCGCCTGGTCCTACATGGACCTGCTCGACCGTTCGACTAAAAACATCCAGCTGTCGGTGTCGCACAAGACGCTCGGCGAGCTGCACCCTGCCGACATTGCCGACATTATCGAGCAGCTCGACCCGCGCCTGCGTGCGCAGGTGTTCGCGCAGCTCGACACCGCCCAGGCCGCCGAGGCCATCTCGGAGTTCGATGACGACGAACTTATGACCGAGATGCTCGAGGGCCTGTCCGATACGGACGCATCGTCGATGCTGGCCATGATGGACCCGGACGACGCCGCCGACCTGATCGACGAGCTCGATTACGAGAAGGCCGAGAAGCTTTTGCGCCTGATGGGCGTTCAGGAGGAGAAGGCGATTCGTAACCTGCTGGGCTATGAGGACAACACCGCCGGTCGCATCATGACCTCGGAGTTTGTCTCCCTGCCTGCCACGGCGACGGTCGCTGACGCCATCGAGGCGATCCGCAAGCTCGACGAGGACTTCGAGAGCGTCTATTACGTCTATACCGAGGACCCGAGCGGCATGCTCACCGGCGTGCTTTCGCTACGCACGCTTATCGTGGCCGACCGCGACGCCACGCTGGGCCAGCTGGCCTATCGCGACCTGGTTTATGTGTCGCCCGACGATGACCAGGAAGACGTAACGGACGAGATGACCAAGTACGACCTGGTCGCCATCCCCGTTTGCGATGAGAACCGTCACATCTTGGGTATCGTGACCTTTGACGACGCCATGGACGTTATCGCCGAGGAGCACCAGGAGGACCTGCAGATCGCAGGCGTCGGCTCGGGCGATAGCGCGTCCGACGACTCGACGAATGTGCTCAGCTGGTTTGTGCATCGCCAGTACTGGGTTGTCGTGTGGGGTATTGCCTCGTGCATCATGGCAACAGTGCTGGGAACGGCGCTGGGCTCTGCGCATCTGGTGGTGTTCCCCATGTGCGCCATGCCGCTCGTGTTGCTGGCTGCCTCGCGTATGGTGTCGTTCGTCAAGAACTACTTCCTGGAGTACGACGGCCATGACGATGAGCCCAAGCCGTATCTGGGATTTTTCTTCCAGAGCACGGGCATGGGCCTGATTCTGTCGCTCGTGACCTACCTGTGCGCCCAGCTGGTGCGCACCGCTGCGTTCCTCGACGCGCCCATGTTTGAAGAGCAGCTCTTTACCGGCTGCTTTAACATCGCGGCCATTGTCTGCCTGATTGGCAACATGAGCGCCGTGATTTACCTGATGGTACTGTTCTGGCGTGACGAGCACGACCTCAATACGTCGGGTACCGCCATGAACGTCATTGCCGTCATGATTTCATGCGTGGCGTACTGCATCGCCGCAGTGCTGCTCACCATGTCGGTCATGGGGTAGGTGGTCGCGTGCAAAACACGAAGCAAAAGGCGAGCACCAAGCAAAAGCTGACCATCGCGGCCATCTTTGGCGCCATGGGCCCTGGCCTTCTGGCGGCGCTTTCGGGTAATGACGCCGGCGGCATCGCCACGTATTCCAGCGCCGGTGCCAGCTATGGCTACAAGATGCTGTGGATGCTTCCCGTCATGACCGTGCTGCTAATCGTGACGCAGGAGACTGCGGCGCGTTGCGGCTGCGTCACAGGCAAGGGCCTGGCGTCGCTCATCCGCGAACGCTTTGGCGTGCGCAGGAGCGTGCTGGCCATGGCGGCGCTGCTGATCGCCAATACGGCCGTGACCATTTCGGAGTTTGCGGGTATCGCGAGCGGCCTTGCCCTCTTTGGTGTGCCGGCGAGCATCTCGGTGCCGCTGGTGGCGCTGCTGGTTTGGATGCTTACCATGTCGGGCAGCTTCCAGCGCATCGAGAAGATTCTGCTGCTGGTGAGCTGCGTGTTTGTGACCTACATTGTCGCTGCATTTATGGCTGGTCCCAGCTGGGGCGAGGTGGCGGTCGACCTGGTTGTGCCCAACATCCAAAATGACCCCAGCTACGTGTCGCTTGTGGTCGCAACGATCGGTACCACCATCGCGCCGTGGATGATCTTCTTGGCGCAGAACAACGTGGTCGATAAGAATGCGGGCGAGGACGATATCGTGCTGCAGCGTATCGACACCGTGAGCGGCTCGATTGCCGCCGATGTCATCGCCGGTTTTATTATCATTACGACCGGTACGGTGTTGTTCCCTGCAGGCATTCAGATTAGCGACGCTGCCGATGCCGCCCGCGCATTGGAGCCCATCGCGGGCCAGTGGTCCACGGTGCTGTTTGCCTCGGGCCTGGTCGCGGCGAGCTTCTTGGCCGCCTGTGTGCTGCCAGGCGTTACGTCCAGCGCCATCTGCGAGGCATTTGGCTGGGAGCGCGGTGCCGATCGCAGCTGGGACGAGGCCCCGGTCTATCGCGGCATCATTACGGCCATCATCGCCATCTCTGCCGTGCTGGTGCTCATGCCCGGCATCGACCTGTTCCAGATTATGATGACCTCGCAGGTCATCAACGGCGTGCTGTTGCCCGTGGTTTTGGTGTTCCAGGTGGTTATTGCCGCCGATCGTCACATTATGGGCGCCAACCGCAACGGCCGCGTGTGGAATGTGCTCACTTGGGCGACAATCGGCGTGATTACGGTGCTGACGGTCGTCATGTTTGTGCTGCAAGCGATGGGCTACAGCGCTTAACGCCCACTTTTGCTTCCGAACAGGCCGCAGCGATGGGCTGCGGCCTGTTTTTTGTCTGCTATAGGGCGTTAGTTATATGGCAGTGGGCAAAAATGCCAAATATGAGTAATGTTGCTAAGTGAATAGCATTTATATCCAAGAAAATAATGAACATAACCAACAGTATGTTCATTAAAATTGGCTCCAATACGCCTTAAACCAGTCAGGTTGGCTGCTTTAGGGGGCTGTAGGGGACGCTCGGACGTCATTTTGGGTGGTTTTGCCTGCTATTAAAATGGTAACAGTACTCATATTTGGCCTTTTTTGCCCACAGACCTTTGAGGTTGCAGCGAAAAGGGCTTGTTTTGATTGTTTGGGGCAGGCGCGAGGCGCGGAAACGATGTCTGGCGCGGCGGAGCGGCTTGGAATTCATCCGTAGAGGTCTTCATTGGTTGCGCCAGGAGTGCCTTCAGATGCCGGTACAAAAGGAGCGTCCCTAACTGCCGGAGGGGGCGTCGGTTGTGGCCGACGCCCCCTCCGGGTGCAAGCGGATTTGACAGTGTGTTACTTGTCGGTGCCTAGCTTGTGCGGTTTGTAGGCGAGCGCGTTGACGAGTGCGTCGGCGGCGGACTTGACGGCCGCCGGCTGCGGATCGTTAACGTGGTCCTCGGGATGCACGGGCAGGTCCTTCTTGACGGCATCGTGGATGAGCTTAAGGTACTCGGCCACGCCCGCGTTCGAAAGGTGCGTGCCGTCGCCATCGAACAGATCGTTGCGGTTGGCGCTATATCCGTACCAGTCAATAACGCGCACGTTTTTATAGCGCGTGGCGGCGTTGGCGATGGCCTGATTGGTGGCGCCGACCCATGGCTGCGGGCTGCGCGTGTTTACAAATACGACGGTGCGCTGATTGCCGGCATCGGCCATGATGGCGTCAATCTGGGCATCGGTCACTAGGCCGTTGGTGCCCAGCGCAAAGACTACGATCTTGCCGGCGAGGTTCTGCTGGATATAACCCTCAAATGTTGTGCGGCCCGCATCGAACTGGCGGCCCTTTTCGGCATCGATGTGACTGTGGGGGAACACGCCGTCAAAGGAATCGACGGCGCGCAGCGACACGGAGTCGCCGATCATCAGCAGGTCGTAGGATCCGTCGGGGAAGCCGTCGTTGTCCTTGTCGGTGTCATCGGCCGCCTGCTGGTCCTGGGGTTTTGCATTTTTGGCTTCCTTGTTTAGGATTTCGGCGCCCTCGCCGCTCAGCGCGGATGTGTCGGGCACAAAGACCAGACCACCCAGCGCCACGACAAGCACGACGCCGCAAACGGCGCACACGGGAATATGCGCGCGCACCCAGCTTGCGGGCGTGGTGGTGCCTTCGCGGAGCTCGGAAACGGTGCGTCCAAAGGCGCCCTTCCTAAACGGCGTCTCGATAAAGCGATAGGAGCATTCGGCTACGGCGACCACCACAAGTACCTGCAAGATATACTGCCACCAGGGCGTATCGCTGATGTTGGCGACCGGGTTCATAAGCAGCAGCAGCGGATAGTGCCACAGGTAGATGCTGTAGGAGCGCTTGCCGATCCATACGAGCGGCTCGGCGGACAGCGCGCGGGCAACCATTCCCTGGGGCTGCACGCAGGCCGCGATGACCATGAGCGTGAGGATGGAGCATAACAGCGTGCCGCCGCGATACTGGAACGCGGTGTAGCCGTTGGTGAGCGCGACCATGGCGGCAAGGCCAACCAGACCCACGACGCCCAAGACATCGATGGATGCGGGCGAGGACCAAAAGCGCACGAGGGCGCTCGGCTGTGCCGGGGCGGTATCGGCTGATTCGTCGACCTTCTTGCTAGGCTTGTCCTCGGCGTTCTTGCCGTGCTTGGCGGCGCCTGCCAGGCGATCGAGCCCCAAACGATGAGCGAGACGCACCGGCGCCAGGTCGCGATCGGGGATAAAGGCCATCCAGGCACCCAGCAGCAGCGAGAACACGCGGGTGTCGGTGCCGTAGTACACGCGGCTGGGGTCGGCGGCGGGGTTGTAAAGCACCATCATGGCGAGGGCAGATACCGCGGCAAGGCCCAGAACCACGCGGCGCGTGTTGGGCTTGCTCACATGCATGGATACCATGGCAAACAGCAGTGGCGGCCAAATCAGGTAGAACTGTTCCTCGATGGCAAGCGACCAAAAGTGCGTGAGCGGCGAGGGGTCGCCCAGAGCATTGAAGTACGAGACGTTTTGGGCAATCTGCCACCAGTTATTAAAGAACAGCAGCGACGGCAGGATGTCGGGGCGCATCTTGGTGAGCATCACATGGTTAAAGATGGTGCACAGCGCGCAGGTCACCACTACGACGGTCACCACGGCGGGGAACAGGCGGCGGATACGGCGGATCCAGAAGCTCTTGAGGTTGATGCGGCCGGTCTTAGCGACTTCGTTGAGAAGCAAGCGCGTGATCAGATAGCCCGAAAGCACAAAGAAGATCGTGACGCCGAGCAGGCCGCCCTGAGCCCACGTGAGGTTGAGGTGATAGAGCACCACCGCGACGACGGCGAGCGTGCGCAGGCCGTCGAGGGCGGGGATATAACGAGATTTGGGGCGCGTGGGCGCCTGTTCATTTGCGGCGCTGTTGGTGTGGGCACCCTTGTTGGCGGGCGCGCGATGAGAGCCTGCGGCGCGGCTCGGCTCGGTGGTTTGTCGGTTAGCGCGCGAACGTTCGTGCGGCGCTTGTTGATCGCTCGCGTGGCGTGAGCTGCGCGAACTCGATCGCGGGAATTGTTCCATAAAACATCATCCAATGACGAGAATAATCAGCACGTCTTCATTGTAACCGCCTGCTCCTGTGAATGCTTGCTGCCGGCGCAAGCTCAAGCGCGCGTCCACATCAAAGTGAACTAAAGTTATAGAGGCGCGAGAGCGCACGATTGACGGCCAAAGGCGGGTGCAGAGCCCGCGGACGAGGAGGTTTCCATGGCAGATAGCGGCATCGTTGCGGTGTTCGGCAGCATGAACATGGACCTTTCGGTGGCGTGCGAGCGCATGCCGCGTGCGGGCGAGACCGTTGGCGGCAGCGGGTTTATCACCAACGCCGGCGGCAAAGGCGCCAACCAGGCCGTAGCTGCTGCGCGCATGGGCGCGCACACGCATATGATCGGCGCGGTCGGCTGCGACGCATTTGGCACGTCGCTCGTGGCGGGGCTCCAAGACGCCGGCGTGGACTGTGTCTTTGTAGCGCGTCGCGATGACGTGGAGACGGGAACGGCGACCATCATTCGCTGCGAGGGCGACAACCGCATCGTGCTGTCGCCGGGCGCCAACCATGCGCTCGCGGGCGAGGATGTTGCCCGCGCGCTGAGGCGTCTGGTAGCCGATAAGCTCGACGGAGACGCCAGCGATATTGCCCCGGCTGTCGGAAGCGTCTTTATCGCCCAGGGCGAATGTGACCTTGCAGCGACGGCCGAGGCGCTCGTTTGCGCTCACGAGCTGGGGTTCTATACGGTCTTTAATCCAGCTCCTGCCTGCGAGTTGCCTGCGGAGGCCTGGCCTGCGGTCGACCTGGTCTGTCCCAACGAGACTGAGTGCCAGGTGCTGACGGGCATCTTGCCCGCGGATGATGCGAGCTGCGTCGCGGCGCTCAATGCCCTGCTCGCCAAGGGTGCCGGAGCTGCGGTCATCACGTTGGGCGGCGCCGGGTCGGTTACGCTCGGCGATGACGGCGAGCCGCTGCGCATGCCGGCGCTCTCGAGCACGTTGGTCGATACGACGGCCGCGGGCGATACATTTATCGGTGCGCTTGCCGCGGCTCGTCTGGAGGGCCTGCCGCTCTTTGAGTGCATGGCGGCGGGTGCACGCGCCTCGGCGGTGACGGTGTCGCGCCTGGGCGCACAGCAGTCGATTCCCACGCGCGCCGAAGTTGATCGCGTGTTTGATTTAGACGATTTGGTACAAGACGGAGAAGCGGAGTAGAACAATGGCAATCAAGAAGCTGATCCTTGATCTGGATATGGGTGTGGATGATGCGATGGCGCTTGCCTATGCCATCGCGAGCCCCGAGGTGGAGCTCGTCGGCATCACCACGTGCTTTGGCAACGTGCGCGTCGACCAGTCGGCGCATAACTGCCTGGCGGTGCTCGACCTGTTGGGCCGTCCCGAGGTGCCGGTGTACCTGGGTGCCGACCGTCCTCTGCAGGCGACTGAGCCTTATACGCCGCCGGCGTCCACCGCGCTCATTCACGGTAAGAACGGCATCGGCGGCGCGAGCGTGCCCGCGTCGCCCTACGAGCCGGTGGGGGCGACATCGGCTGATGGCAACGCTGCGGTCGATTATCTGATCGATGCCGCGCGCACCTATGGTCCCGATCTGGTCTACGTAGCGACCGGCCCGCTCTCCAACCTGGCGCTTGCCCTGGAGCGCGATGCGGCGGCGGTGATGTCTATCGGCCGCGTGGTGGTAATGGGCGGTGCCCTGACCGTGCCCGGTAACGTGAGTGCGGGTGCCGAGGCCAACATGGCAAGCGATCCCGAGGCGGCCGATGCCGTGCTGCGCTCGGGCCGCAAGCTCACCATGGTGGGCCTGGACGTGACGCATCGCGTGGTGCTCACACGCCGCGACATTGCCGGTTGGACGGGCTCGGGCACCATGGCGGGCTGCGCATTTGCGAGCATGGTCGAGCACTACATTGGTTCGTACGAGATGAACGCACCCTACCTGGGTGGTTGTGCGCTGCACGACCCGCTGGCCGTTGCCGTGGCGATTGACCCCACGCTCGTAGGTGCGCTCGGCTGCAATCTGCGCGTCGACCTGCTCGGCGAGTATCGCGGCCGCACTATCTGCGACGAGCATCGCCTGTCCGACCCCGACAAGAGCGCGCTTGTGGCACTCACCGTGGACGCCCCGCGCTTTCTGTCCGAGTTCAAGGCGCGCATGGCCCGCATCCTAGGCTAGGCTCGGGATCGAAGCACGCCCATCTGCTCGATGTGGCCGCTGGCGGGCCGACATCTACCGTTCGCCAGCCCGATGGTCCCCGGGGCGGGGAGAGCGCTATAATGCATTCTGCATCTTGGATTGTTACTCCTGTGTGGAGGCATGCCCAAGAGCAATACAACACGGATTGTTACGTAAGGCATGATCGCAATAGCACTGCTATTGGCTATCATGCCTTTTTCTGTGAGTGTTCTTGAAAGGAGGTTCACCATGCTTGCAATTAAAAAGCTTAACAACAACGCGGTTCTTTGCCGTGACGGACAGGGGCGAGATGTCATCGCCATGGGCAGGGGCGTCGGTTTCGGCGGAGATTTTCCTCGAGAGCTCCCTCTTTCTAAAATCGAGCATACGTTTTACGACATTGATCCTAAAGGACAAGATGTCATGAGGGATCTTCCCTCGGATATCGTGATGTTTGCGGCGAAAGTTATGGACATCGTTGCCAACGAACTGCCCTACGACCTCTCGACCAATGCGACGCTGTTCATGGCTGATCACCTGTCGTTTGCCGTTGCGCGAGCCCAAAAGGGGGTCCGCATCGCGATGCCTCTTGCCTATGAAGTGCGGGAGACGTATCCGAAGGAATACAAGGCTGCCCAGTTTATCGTCATGCGACTCGAGAAGGAGCTCGGAGAGCGGCTTCCCAAGGATGAGATTGCCAGTATTGCGATGAATCTCGTCAATGCGCGGGTTGTTCAGGCCATCGAGACCGCGAGCAAACCCACCAAGCAGTTTGACGATATGCTAGAAGATGTCACTGAGATCGTCGAGAGTGATTTTCGCATCATCGTTGACCGCGATTCCTACGATTTCACTCGCTATGCCACGCATCTGCGGTACCTGTTCAAGCGCATTCAAGCCGGCGAGTCGCTGAACAGCGCCAACATGCAGATGTACAAGAACTTTCGTGAGGAGTTTCCGCAGTTGGCAGAGTGCGTGAAGCATATCGGTTCCTATTGTCGTGAAACGTGGGACGCCACGCTCTCCGAGGAGGAGGAACTCTATCTGATGATCCATCTCAACCGGATCATCTCCAAAAAAGGATTGTAACCCGTAGCCATTCGGGGCATGACCTTTGCCGATTCGAACAGTAAGCCAAGATTGTGCAAAGGAGCCAATGATGGCAAATTACAAAAAGGTGGCAGAGCAGATTCTCTCCACTGTGGGCGGGGCGGAAAACGTGGCTTCGGTTACGCATTGCATGACGCGCCTGCGCTTCAACCTCAAGGATGAAAGCCTCTCGAATGATGAGAAGCTTGAGGAGATCTCGTCTATCATCAGCGTCGTGCACGCCGGAGGGCAGGTGCAGCTGGTGGTCGGGCCCACGGTCGACAAGGTCTACGACGAGGTTTGTAAGCAGGGCGGATTCGAGGTCACGGTATCGATTGACGAGGAACTCGATGGCCCTCAGCTTAGCTGGAAGGAGCGCTTGGCGCCCAAGCACCTCTTCAATCAGCTGCTCGATGCCGTGAGCGGCGCTATCACCCCGATCCTTCCGATCTTTTGTGTCGCCGGTATCTTCAAGATGCTCGTTATTCTGTTTGGGCCCGAAGGCGCCGGTTTTATGTCCGAAACGAGCGACCTGTATCGGATCCTTTCCCTGGTGGGCGATGCGGCGTATTACTACTTCCCGGTGTTTGCCGCCTATAGCTCGGCTAAGAAGTTCAAAACGAGTCCTGTGCTGGCACTGCTCATCGCTGTTGTGATGATTTATCCCGACATGCTCGCTATTGTTGAGGACGGAAAGCCTTTCAGCGTCTTCGGCATCCCCATGCAGCTCGTCAACTACACCCAGGCTGTTCTTCCGGTCATCTTGATCACCTGGGCCCAGTCCTATGTTGAGCGCTTCTTTAAGAAGATCTCGCCTGATATGTTGCGCATTCTGATCGTACCCGTGGGTACGGTGCTCGTGATGTTGCCGGTCGCGCTGTGCCTCTGCGGCCCTGCCGTCCAATTTGTCATGGGCCTTGTGGCCGATTTCATCATTTGGCTCGCCTCTGTTGCCGGTCCCGCTGCGACCGCGGTTATCGGCGCATTCTGGAATCTGATCATCGCCACCGGCATGCACGTGCCGATCTATACCGCCATATTGCCCGCCGCGCTCCAGAACGGTTACGACGCCATCTTATACCCCGGCACCGCGGTTGTAGCCTACACCACGCTTGCCATCGCGCTCGCCTATGGCCTGCGCGCTAAGGGCAAGGAGAGTCGAGCCACGGGCTGGAACTTGTTCATCACCTATGCCTTCGGTCGCGTGAGTGAGCCCATCATCTACGGCATCCTGTTTCGCGACAAGAAGGCTCTTGCCTGGAACATGATTGGTGGTGCTGTCGGTGGTCTGCTGGTAAGCCTTCTTCATGCCAACGTCTATATCTTCACTGGCGTTGGTTTCCCATGGATGAACGTGCTCATGTTTGCTCAGGATATCATCCCTGGCACCATCGGGTGTCTTGCTGGCGGTGCCGTGACGTTTGCGTTGGCGATGATTTTTGGATTTGAAGGACAGGAGAAGATGCCGTTGAAGTCCAAGAGCGGCGATTCTGAGGCCGTTGAATCCGTCGAGGCATAAGAGGCTACTACACAAATATGCTCCCCAGCCGTTGCGCGGTCCGACCCCTTGGCCGCGCAACGGTACTGTGCTGTTGCGCGGCACTTGCCGAGTCCGTTGCGTTCGACAGTGTGGGCCGGGAATTTGATAGAAAGGACGACACCATAATGTTTAGAGAAGATTTTTTATGGGGCGGGGCTCTGGCTGCAAACCAGTGCGAGGGAGGATGGAACGAAGGCGGTCGCGGTTTAGCCAATTCCGACATGCTGCCGTTTGGCGATCAACGCATGGACGTCATGCGGGGAGACCTTGATCCGCGTGCGTTGGCACCCGACAGCTTCTATCCCGCTCGCAAGGGCATTGATTTTTACCATAGGTACAAGCAGGATATTGAACTGTTTGCCCAGATGGGTTTTAAATGCCTGCGCTTATCAATCGTCTGGAGCCGCATTTTTCCCAAAGGAGACGAAGCCGAGCCCAATGAAGAAGGCCTTGCCTTTTACGAGGATGTTTTTAGGACGTGTCGCGCGCATGACATTGAGCCTTTGGTGACGCTCAACCACTATGATGTCCCCATGCATCTCGTCGATGCGTATGGCGGATGGCGCGATCGCAGGTTGGTCGACCTGTTCGAGCGATATTCGCGTACCGTGTTCGAGCGCTATCGGGGATTGGTCAATTATTGGCTGACCTTTAACGAGATCAACATCATGACGCAGGCGTGCTTTATGGCGGCGGGGATCATCTTCGAGCAAGGGGAGAATCGCTATGCAACGGTTCACACGGCCGTGCACCATGTATTGGTTGCGAGCGCCCGTGCGGTCGGGGCGTGTCATGAACTGTGCCCTGGGGCGAAGATCGGTTGCATGCTCAACGCAGGTGTCTTCTATCCGGCTACATGTGATCCGGACGATGTGCTGGCTGCGCAGGCTGAGAATCGCAGCCATTACATGTTTACCGACGTCCAGGTGCGCGGTGCGTACCCGAGCTATGTTCTCAAGGAATACGCCCGCCATGGTTTTGAGGTGCCCTATCGGGATGATGACCGCGAAGTACTGGCTGCAAACCTGGTCGATTTCGTCTCGTTTTCGTATTACTCGACGCGCGTCGCAAAAGCGCATGCGGAAGGTCAGTTCGATTCGAACCTTCTTCGCTCGGCGCCTAATCCGTATCTAAAACAGGAGCCTTGGGGGAGGTTTATCGACCCCAAAGGGCTGCGCGTCACCATGAATGAAATCTGGGATCGCTATCAAAAGCCGCTGTTCATCGTCGAAAACGGTTTGGGTGCTCCTGATGTGCCGGAAGATTCGGGTGAAATAGAAGACGACTATCGAGTTGAATACCTGCGGGCCCACATCGAGGCGATGAGGGAGACCGTCGAGCTCGACGGGGTGGAACTCATGGGATATACCTGTTGGGGCCCGATCGATTTGGTTTCGGTCGCCACAGGACAGATGCGTAAGCGCTACGGGTTTATCTATGTCGATCGAGACGATAGCGGTGCGGGCTCGTTTGAGAGACGTAAAAAGAAAAGCTTCGAATGGTACCGACGCGTAATAGCAAGCAATGGCGAAGACCTTGCGTAATAACGTTAAGATGGACAAATGCGCCCGTTGGGGGAATAGTCGTGCCACTTCGCTTGACAACAGGCTAAACTAGCTAATAAACATTTACTACTCTGTTTAGATTGAATTTGCGGTCGTTTATTTGCCGAGCTATCGAGTTGCGATGCTCCGCCACGGCCGTTGCTAGGGGGAACAATGGCCAAAGCAAGTGTTCGCGAGATCAGCCGCATCACCGGTTTTTCGCCTGCGACCGTGTCCAACGCGCTCAACCGCAAGCGCAGCGTGAGTGAGGAGACCGCCAAGGTCATCCTGGAGTGCGCACAGTCGCTGGGCTATCAGCAGTCGACGCAGCTCGAGAGCATTCAGTTCGTGCTTGCGCGCAAGAGGGGCGCCATTCTGGACGAGAGCACCTTCCATCCTGCGGTCATTGAGGGCGTGGAGCGCCAGGCGCGCCGTCACGGTATGAGCACGAGCTTTGTCTCGCTCGACTTTAGCGACTTGGACGCCGTGCGTCCGCAGGTCGAGGGCCTGATCGCCGATCCATCCGCCGCTATCGTGCTGATGGGTACCGAACTGGGTGAGGAAGACTATGCCTTGTTCGCCAACGCTGCCGCCCACTTGATCGTGCTCGATGGCTGGAGCGATCGTCAGTACTTCGATGCCGTAGTCATTGCCAACACCGACTCGGTGCTGCGCGCCGTGGACTACCTTATCGAGAAGGGTCACAAGCAAATCGGCTATCTGGCAGGCGACCTTCGCATCCGCAACTTTAAGGATCGCGAGCGCGGCTATCGCCAAGCGCTTGAGGATGCGGACCTTGAGGCCAACCCGACATGGCGCGTCACACTGGGCACCACGCTCGAAGGTGCTTATCGCGACATGGGCGCATGGCTCGACAGCGTCTCGCGCGACGACCTGCCGACGGCTTTCTTTGCCGAAAACGACGTGCTCGCCGTAGGCGCCATGCGCGCGCTGAACGAGCACGGCATACGTGTCCCCGAGGATGTCTCAATCATCGGCTTTGACGATCTGTCTTTGGGCGCCTTCTCCAATCCGCCGCTCACCACGGTGCACGTTCCCAAGCACGAGGTGGGCGAGATCGCGGTGCGCCGCCTGGTGGGCAACATCCGCAATCCCAAGAGCTATACCTGCAAGACGGCCGTGTCGACCTGTTTTGTCGAGCGCCAAAGCGTGCGTGAGATCTAGGCAAAGGCAACACTGGGCCGTAGGGAGGCAAAGCTCGCTAAGGCAGCCATACATAACGCTACTAAGAGAGGGTCCTTTGGGCCCTCTTTTTGATGCCCTTGTATGTTCAGTTTGTTTACATACCGTTTAGGCTGATTTCTCTACCGTCTACGGGTATTTCGCGTTAAACTTCTAAACAGTAGAGTAAAACATTTAGTAAACAGAACAAAACGAAACATGCGTCTGTTTACTGAACATGTGATTAGGGGAGGACGTACATGGACAAGATCAAGCTCGGCTTTGTGCCCACGCGCCGCAGTATCTTTAGCGCGCCGGACGCAATCAAGTATCGCGGCCTGACGGCTGATCGCCTGCGCGAGATTGGCGTCGACATCGTGGATATCGACGACATCAATGAAGAGGGCCTGCTGTTCGACGACAGCCATATCGAGCCCATCGTCAAGAAATTCCGCGCCGAGGGCGTCGATGGCATTATGCTGTGCCACGCCAACTTTGGCACCGAGTACGTTTGCGCTCGCCTTGCCCGCGAGCTCGGTCTACCCGTACTGCTGTGGGGTCCGCGCGACGAGCGCCCCGAGCCCGACGGCACACGCCTGCGCGATAGCCAGTGCGGCCTGTTCGCCACCGGCAAGGTCCTGCGCCGCTTCCAGGTTCCCTTCACCTACATGACCAACTGCCGCCTGACCGACCACGAGTTCGAGCGCGGCGTTTGGGACTTTTTGGCCGTTTGCAACGTGGTCAAGACCTTCAAGCACACCCGCATCCTGCAGATGGCCACCCGTCCGTTCGACTTCTGGTCGACCATGTGCAACGAGGGCGAGCTGCTCGAGAAGTTCAACATCCAGCTTTCGCCTATCCCCATGACCGAGCTTGTCCAGGCCGTGCGCGACGCCCAGACCGACGAGCAGGCCATGGCCGCCATGCTGGCCCACATCAACGACAGCTTTGAGATCCGCATCCCTGAGGACAAGGTCCCCGCGGTCGCCGGTCTTGCCATCGCCATGAAGCGCCTGGTCGAGAAGTATGGCTGCAATGCTGGTGCCATTCAGTGCTGGAACGCTCTGCAGGACGAGCTGGGCATTATGCCCTGCGCCGCCAACGCCGTCCTCAACGAGATGGGCATCCCTATCGTATGCGAGACCGATATCCACGGCGCCATTACCGCGCTGATGGTCGAGGCCGCCGACCTGGGCCGTCACCGCGGCATGTTCGCCGACTGGACCGTGCGCCATCCCGACAATGAGAACGGTGAGTTGCTGCAGCACTGCGGCCCCTGGCCCTGCAGCTGCGCGGCCGTCAAGCCCAAACTCACCTATCCGCTGGCTTTCGACCACCCCGGTGCGCTGACGGCCGAGGCCAAGCACGGCGACCTCACCCTTGCCCGCTTTGACGGCGACAACGGCGAGTACTCGCTGCTGCTGGGCAACGCCCACGGCATCGACGGCCCGGCCGGCATGGGCACCTATCTGTGGGTCGAGGTCGACAACCTCAAGCGCCTCGAGGCCAAGATCGTCGAGGGCCCCTACATCCACCACTGCGTCGCTATCCACGCCAACGTGGTGCCGGTGCTCTACGAGGCGTGCAAGTACCTCGGCATTGCCCCTGATTTATACGACCCCATTGAAGAAGACGTTAAAGCCTACCTGCGAGGAGAGTAGAAATGGCAACTATCGAAGAGCTTGAGTCCCTGCGCTGGGATCTCCGCTGCGATTGCGTCGACATCATCATGGCTGGCGCCGGCGGCCACATCGGCGGCGACATGTCGGTGATTGACGCCCTCATGACCCTCTATGCCAACCACCTCAACATTTCGCCCGAGACCGTCGACGATCCCAACCGCGACCGTTTCGTACTTTCCAAGGGTCACGCCATGGAAGCCTACTACGCGGTGCTCTGCCACGAGGGCTATCTTGACCTCGACGACGTCAAGGCCCGCTTCTCCAAGTTCGGCAGCCCCTACATCGGCCACCCCAACAACAAGCTCAAGGGCATTGAGATGAACTCGGGCTCGCTGGGGCACGGCCTGCCCGTGGCCGTGGGCATGGCGCTCGCCGGCAAGATGGACGGCCGCGACTACCGTGTCTACACCATCATGGGCGATGGCGAGCTTGCCGAGGGCTCGGTCTGGGAGGGCGCCATGAGCGGCGGCAACTACCAGCTCGATAACCTGTGCGCGCTCGTGGACCGCAACCGCTTGCAGATCAGTGGCAGCACCGAGGACGTCATGAAGCAGGACTCGCAGGAGGAGCGCTGGGCCGCCTTCGGCTGGAACGTGCTTTCCATTCCGGGCAACGACGTCCAGGCCATCGACGCTGCGCTGACGCTTGCTGCCGAGACCAAGGGTAAGCCCACGGTCATCATCCTCAACACGGTGAAGGGCTACGGCTCGTCCGTCATGGAGGACAAGGCCAGCTGGCACCATCACCTGCCCAACGATGAGGAATATGCCCAGATCATCGCCGATTTCGCTGCCCATAAGGAGGCCATCAATGGCTAACAAGATCGCCAATCGCAAGGTTATCTGCGACACGCTGCTCGAGGCCGCGAAGACCGATAAAGACCTCGTCGTCCTGTGCTCCGATTCCCGCGGCTCCGCATCGCTCACGCCGTTCTTTGATCAGTATCCCCAGCAGTCCGTCGAGGTCGGCATTGCCGAGCAGGACCTGGTGAGCATCGCCGCCGGCATGGCTTCGTGCGGCAAGAAGGCCTGGGCCGCCTCGCCGGCGTCCTTTGTGACCACGCGCTCGTATGAGCAGTGCAAGGTCGACGTCTCGTACTCCAATACCAACGTCAAGCTCATCGGCATCTCGGGCGGCGTGTCCTACGGCGCCTTGGGCATGAGCCATCACTCCGCGCAGGATATCGCCGCCATGAGCGCGATTCCCAACATGCGCGTGTATCTGCCGAGCGATCGCTTCCAGACCGCCGAACTCGTGCGGGCCCTGGTCGCCGACAACAAGCCGGCCTACATCCGCGTGGGCCGCAATCCGGTCGAGGACGTGTACACCGAGGACGAGTGCCCGTTCCAGATGGACCGTGCCACCTGGGTGCGTCGCGGCACCGATGTGACGCTCGTCGCCACCGGCGAGATGGTCCGCCATGCCGTGGACGCCGCCGACCTGCTGGCCGAGCAGGGCATCTCGGCAACGGTGCTCGACATGTATTGCGTCAAGCCGCTTGACGCCGAGGCTGTGATTGAGGCCGCCGGTGCCACGAGCGCCGTCGTGACCGTCGAGGAGCACAGCCCCTTCGGCGGCCTGGGCTCTATGGTTGCGCAGGTGGTGGGCGAGCATTGCCCGCGTCCGGTCAAGTGCCTCTCCCTGCCCGACGCGCCGGTCATCACCGGCACGAGCCCCGAGGTCTTCGCACACTACGGCCTGACGGGTGCCGGAATCGCCAAGACCGTCGCCGAGTTCCTCGGCAACTAGTAGACACAGACGCTGCGCGGCCGCCAAGCACCGCACCTTGTCGTTCAAACCGTCGCTTGCGTACACAAAGTACGCGGCGCTCCTCTTTCACGGCAATCTGCGGCACTTGACGGCCGCTCGCTCCTTGTCCGCCAGGCTGTCTTTGATTTGGCGGAAGGAATGGGAGAGTACATGAGCAAATACATCATCGGAATCGATCAATCCACGCAGGGCACCAAGGCGCTGCTGGTGGACGAGGGCGGCCATCTGATTCATCGTGCCGACCGCTCGCATCGCCAGATTGTCAACGAAGCCGGCTGGGTGAGCCATGATCCGGCCGAGATTGCCACCAATGTGCTGGCCGTGGCGCGTGCCGTGGTGGAGGAGACCGGGGTCGATCCGGCCGACGTCGCCGGCATCGGCATCTCCAACCAGCGCGAGACCACCGTTGCCTGGAACCGCGCGACGGGCGAGCCGCTGTGCGACGCCGTGGTGTGGCAGTGCGCCCGCG
>OLNP01000240.1_pt1 | contig 63381 bp, 62 predicted proteins | sample 1671951 | NCBI WGS metagenome assembly OLNP01 (sample SAMEA3136629, study PRJEB25190) | human gut metagenome | biome: human gut; feature: human-associated habitat; material: faeces | place: Austria | collected 2013
GCATGTGAAGAGAAATATAGAACTAATGTAACAGAATCTATAGAAGAAAAATAACATCCAGTTTTTGAAACTAAGAAATCGGAATTGACCGAGCTCTTTAAAGCGAGGGACGCTTCTTGTCCGAAGGGCAAGAAGATGTAGCATGGAAAGAGTTAAACAAATCGGTATTTATAGGGGAGATAATGTAATGGAGAAAATAAAAAAATATATTCCAAGAATTATATTATTAGATACTATTATTTACACATTAATAATTGTTACTTTATACTTAATATTATCTTTCTGTAAATTAATGTTTAGAGAATGGATATATATAGTATCTGCAATAATAATTATGTTTGGTTTTGTTGCTGGAATAATACAATTACTTTTAAAGATTAAGAAAAAAATTGTAAAAGTTATTCTAATAAGCATATTTGTTATGTTATTTTTACTATCTACTCCAATAATTTATTTTTTTGGAGCATTTGGCTATACCCCTGAACATGTTGTCGAAAAGGATGGGCAAAAGTTTGTTGCATATGTGAATGGATTTAATAGAACTTATGTGAATTACTATGATTATAAAAATATATTTGTAGTTGGAAATCAAAAAAGAATAGAAGAATATTATGGCAAGGGTGGATTTGATCCAATAGAGAACCAATATGGATATGAATATAATGTTGAAAATACAACTTATTATGATGAAAACGGTAAAATTATTAAAACGAAACCATAAAAATTCGGTTGACGAGTTGAAAGTAAGGGACACTTCTTGTCCGAAGGGCAAGAAGGTGGAAGATATACAGTATATTCTTGAACAAGTTCAAGACTCATCGCTCGCAAAAGTGCTCGTTAAATTCAAATTTATAGAGATAATACAAAAATTATTTTTGCATAAAATAAGAATCCTGCCGGCAGGATTCTCCGCCTGCGGCGGGTCGTTCCTGCGACATCTTTCGTCTCCGTTTCGCTCAGATATCGTAGCTTTGCTGCAAAAAGAAAAATTGAATTTGTAAAGAAATCAGCAGGGGTTGAAAAAAGGAATCGAGAAATCGGTTCTTTTTTTAGTTTGCGCGCCATGGGCGCTCTGACGGGTGCAAGTCCCGAACGCGCCTAGATAGTGGGAAGCGGGTGGCAGGATTATGGGGAAAACGGTATTTATGAATGCACTTTCCGTGATATTGAAAACTCGGCTACAGGCGGCAAAAAATGAATATTTCTTTAATTTTGGAATCATACTATTTACATTAATGAAAGACTAAGGTAATCTTTTGAAAAGTATTCACAGAGTACGAATAATAAGAAATGAGGTAGATTGAAGATGAAGAAAAAAATAATTATGATTGTGGCTTGCGTGATGTGCTGTGCTGGATTATTTGGCGGCTGTGGACAGTCCGGGATGAAGCAGGATAATACTGCAATAAGCAATAGCGAAGAGGGAAAACAGGAAGGAACAACAGAAGAAAAAGAAGTGACCGGAACGATTGATGAGATAAAAGATTTCATGTTTGTCGTTACAGATGAGAATGATACACCATATAGCTTTACTTTTGAGGAAAAGCCGGAAGGACTGGAGAATGTCAGCAACGGAGATACTGTGACTGTAAGATATACCGGAACAATTTCAGAGGTAGATCCGTTTGAGGGAGAGGTAATATCTGTTGAAAAGGCACAATAAGGCCAGAAAAGCGATTGAATTATCAGCGGTTATTATACTCGCATCTGCGATACTGGGAGCCTGTGCAGAAAACGTACAGAAACAGAAGATACCTGCCGCAACTTATATGGGCGGGAAGGCTTCCATTACCGGGATCTGCAAGGAATTGGACGCTGCAGGAGCTTCCCATGTAGATTTATTTCAGGAGTGGGTGGTCGATTTTGCGGATTCTGCGGGCAAGAATGCAAAGCTGGAGGATGCCTGGTCAGATCCTGCGAAGATGAAAGCAGATATCGTAAAATGTATGGATGGCTGGGAACAGAATCATGATTATTCAGACGCTGACTGCAGGATGACAGCGTTCCTTTTGCTGGATGGGATGCTTTGCTCGGAGTCAACAGAAGGCAATTATACAGGCACATATTTAATGTTTGACACGGAAGCGATAGATAACGTGGACAGATATGAAATCATAAAAAAGAATAGGGATATGTTTACTACACTCTATGGCGAAAAGCGTGTAACAGAGGGCAGCTCTCCGGAAACTGTGTTTTCCGACAGCTGGAAATATCATGGATTTCAAATAAATAGTGACAGGATATCTCTTCTTAGTATCGTGATATATGACCCGTATTCTGAGGTTGTTTTCGTAGGGCATACCGGCATACTGATAAAGTACAGTGACTATTATTTATTTGTAGAAAAGATCGCCTTTGAACAGCCCTATCAGGCGACAAAAGTGCATACTGTAGATGAATTGCTCAATATCATGTCATTAAGAGCGGAATACTTCGGAGAAGAGGGGGAAGCCGGACCATTTGTATATAATAATGGAGAATATATTGGAACGTTAAAGAAAAATATTGACATGGCAGAAAAAATACCCTATAATCGTTCTAAATAGAACGATTATAGGCGGGGTTGAGATGTATTTCTGGGATAAACATAAAACAATTACAGGATATTATGAACTGTTATCCGGCGAGGTATGCGACCGGTACGGGTTAACACAGATGGAATATGATATACTGATGTTCTTACATAACAATCCACAGCATAATACCGCAGCAGAGATTGTAAAGGTGAGGAAATCAACAAAATCCCATGTATCAACTTCACTGAAAAAATTGGAAAATGAAGGTCTGATTGAAAGAATACAAAGCGAAAATAATAAAAAGCATATTGAAATTGTTTTATTAGACAAGGCAGAGTTGATTGTGGAAGCCGGAATAAATGCACAAAAAAAGTTCGCAAAAAATGTATTAAGCGGGTTGACAGAAGAAGAAATACATATGTGTATCAATGTATTTGATAAGATCTGTAACAATGCAGAAGAACATTTGAGAGACTACAGGGAGAATGCAAATGAGAACTAAATTTTGTGTAAAGAAAAAACATTACTGTTGATTGCAGGCATTGTCTGGATGATAGCAGGAGTTATTTTTACCAGAAATTATTTGTTTTACAGCCGATTGATGAAAAAGGGGCAGGACTAACGATGAAAGAAAACAATTACAAACCACAGATCCCAGATGTGATGGAAGCAATATTTGATGCAGCGTATTTGACTTTTGATCTGGTTGCTGCAATGCTTTTTTTCATATTTTCAAAGGGAAATATGTTATTTATTCTTTATGGAATATTAACATTGACACTTTGCGGAGGGGATGCTTTTCATCTGGTACCGAGAATTATCAGGGCAGTACGTGGAAGTAATGATAAAATAAAGCGGCAGCTGGGAATCGGACTGCAGGTATCGTCTGTTACAATGACAGTATTTTATATTATTTTGATGTATATCTGGAAGCTTACATTTCCGGAATTTAAAATACCGGTGGTAATTGAAGTTGTTGTATGGATATCAGCGGTTGTCAGAATTGTGATATGCCTGTTCCCGCAGAACAACTGGTGCACAGATGAAGGAAATATGAGATTATCTATTATCAGAAATACAGTTTTTGCAGTTACTGGTACAGGGATAATTATTTTATATTTAATTTCGGGAAATACCTATGGATATCATATGACAAGGATGGCTGCGGCTATTATTATTTCATTTGGCTGTTATCTTCCAGTAACGTTATTCAGTAAAACAAAACCAAAAGTAGGACTATTAATGATTCCGAAGACCTGTGCATATATGTGGATTATTGTAATGGGACTACAGATTTTGTCGGAATATTAAAAATGAGCTGGGAAATAGCAAAATATCTGATGTGGCTATGTAGCTGGATTTGTGATAATTTCAGAAAAGCACAGAACAAAAAGCTTGCATTTTGAAAACAGGCGTGTATAATAAAGCTGTTATAAAACAGACCATTACAGAAGTGATAAGGATAATGAAAACGGGGTGCTCGCACGGCGGGCTGAGAGTAAGCGGATGCTTTAACCCAGAACCTGATTTGGATAATGCCAACGTAGGGAGATAATAAGTCACAAGAGTTATTTGTGCAGGAATCTTTGCGTTGGGTTCCTGCACTTTTTTTGGCCGTTTGCGCCGATAAGGCAGCAGTAAGAAAAATGATATATCACAGCGGCAGATTGGGGGCACCACCTTAGGTCGCTATATAAAATTAATGCAGAGGAGGATTTTATGTACACAGCATTAACAATCGCTGGAAGTGATTCCAGTGGAGGCGCCGGCATCCAGGCAGATATTAAGACTATGACCGCAAACCGCGTTTACGCGATGAGTGCGATCACGGCTTTGACTGCCCAGAATACGACCGGCGTAACAGATATTATGGAAGTAACTCCCAAATTTTTGGCAGAGCAGCTGGACAGTATTTTTACGGATATTTATCCGGATGCAGTAAAGACCGGAATGGTCTCATCCAGTGAACTGATTGAGACGATTGCGGACAAACTGACAGAGTATCACGCAAAAAATATTGTGGTAGATCCTGTCATGGTGGCAACGAGTGGAGCAAGGCTTATCAGCGAGGATGCCATCGGCACATTGAAAAGTAAATTATTGCCCCTTGCAACTGTTATCACTCCGAATATCCCGGAAGCAGAAGTTCTTTCCGGAATGGAGATTAAAACAGAAGCAGATATGGAAAAAGCAGCAGAAATCATCTGTAACACCTTAGGCTGTGCAGTTTTATTAAAGGGAGGACATCAGTTAAACGATGCCAACGACCTTCTTTTCCAGAAAGAAAAAGAACCGGTATGGTTTCACGGGAAGAGAATTGACAACCCCAATACCCATGGAACAGGCTGCACGCTTTCTTCCGCGATTGCATCGAATCTTGCAAAGGGAAGGGATTTAGAAACTTCCGTCAGGTATGCCAAAAATTACATTTCCGGCGCACTTGCCGCCATGCTTGACCTTGGAAAAGGAAGCGGTCCCATGAACCATGCATTTGCAGTCGAAGGAGAGTACAAAGGATGAATAAAAAGAGAACTTCCGTTTTTTCAAACGGACTAATCTGGTTTGGCGCAGGCGTATCTCTGGCGGAAATACTGACAGGTACCTATTTTGCACCGCTCGGTATTGGAAAAGCAATGGCAGCAATCCTGCTTGGTCATCTGATCGGCGGTCTTATGATGTTTGCGGCAGGAATGATCGGAGCGAAAGAGCGCAAAAGCGCCATGGAAACTGTAAAAATGAGCTTCGGCGAGAAGGGAAGCCTTCTTTTTGCCGTATTAAATGTGTTGCAGCTTGTTGGATGGACGGCGATCATGATCTATGACGGCGCACTTGCAGCGGATGGTGTGTTACATATTGGAAACTGGGTGTGGGCGCTCGTCATTGGTGTTCTGATTATTGTCTGGATTTTCATTGGGCTGACCAATCTCGGCAGGCTAAATACGGTTGCCATGACAGCACTTTTTATTTTGTCACTGGTACTATTTAAAGAGATCTTTTTTAATTCAGATTTTGTGATGCTGATTACAGCAAGTGATGACACAATGACGTTTGGTGCGGCGGTAGAACTTGCGGTAGCAATGCCGCTTTCCTGGCTGCCGCTTATCAGCGATTATACAAGAGAAGCAGAAAAGCCGTTTGCAGCAACACTTGCCAGTGTGCTTGTCTACAGTCTGGTCAGCATTTTTATGTACATGATCGGCATGGGAGCGGCTATTTTTACCGGTGAATATGACATTGCACAGATTATGTTAAAAACCGGTTTCGGCGTTGTCGGACTTCTTATTATTGTATTTTCCACGGTTACAACCACCTTTCTGGATGCTTACTCTGCAGGAGTTTCCAGTGTTTCCATTTCTTCAAAGATTCAGGAAAAATGGGCGGCGATCGTTGTTACCGTGATCGGAACGGCTGCAGCGATTGTGTATCCCATGGATAACATTACAAACTTTTTATATCTGATCGGTTCTGTTTTTGCCCCGATGATCGCAGTACAGATCGCAGATTATTTCATTTTAAAGAAGGCAGATGCCGAAAAATCTGCTTTCCAGTGGCGTAATCTGGTGGTATGGCTTGCCGGTTTTATAATTTACCGCATATTGATGCAGGTGGATACACCGGTCGGAAATACACTGCCGGATATGGTGATCACAGTCATTCTCTGCCTGATTGTGGAAAAAGCTGCGGGGGCATCACACAACAGAAAAAGAGGATGAAAAATGAAGAAACTGAATTTAAAGAAATTGACGGTCACAGCAATCTTAGCAGCGGTAGCAGTGGTGGGAAGCTTGTTTTCCTTCCCGGTATTCGGTTCCAAATGCGCACCGGTACAGCATCTGGTAAATGTTTTATGCGCGGTTACCGTAGGACCATGGTGGGCGCTGGCACAGGCTTTTATTGCGTCGCTGATCCGTAATCTGCTGGGACTGGGAAGCCCTCTGGCATTCCCGGGAAGCATGTGTGGTGCATTGCTTGGCGGACTTCTTTATAAGTACGGGAAGAAACTTCCGTTTGCCTATCTCGGTGAGGTGGCAGGAACCGGAATCATTGGTGGAATGCTGTCGTATCCGGTGGCATATCTTGTCATGGGGAATAAAGCAGCAGCGTTATTTACGTTTGTTGTTCCGTTCCTGATTAGTACCTGCGGTGGAACACTCATTGCTATTATTATTACGCTGCCGCTGAAAAAATCAGGTCTGCTTGGCAGAATGAAGGAAAGTTTAGAAGAGTAAAAATGTTGAAGGCTCTGTTGCTTAGAGCGATATGTAAGACAGATGCATGAATCATTTTTCAGTTGTTAGATGAACGCTAACATTTGTCAGGAAAAACAGGAACAGAAAAAGAAAAGCAATCGAGGAAGCTCGATTGCTTTTTTATGCCATAAAAGGGGATCTCCTTTAGTTTTCTTGTCAAGCTTTCTATAAGCGGATATAATATATTTGTAGGAGTTATAAGCATTTGCAAGGGGTGGAACTTTAGGATGAAGGAGAAAAAAACGCAAAAGAAAATCCAAATAAGCATTCGTGCAAAAATCTTAGTTGGAATGGTTGTATGTACACTGATTGTAGCAAATCTCAGCGGCTGGTTTCTTATGAATCAGGCAAAAACGATGCTGCTTGAGCAATGCAAGCAGAACGCAGGAAGCTCTGCCAAAATCGCAGCACAGAGAATCGATGGGGATCTGTTGGAGCAGCTGCAGGCAGGTGACGAGGGATCTGCGGATTATGAGGAAATCCTTAGTCAGCTGCAGGAGTTTTTGTGCGGGGATGAGATCAAGTATATCTATACGATGCGGATGAACGGGGATACGCTGGAGTTTATTGTAGATGCCGATACCGAGGAGGGCGCGGCTATCGGAGAAGCATACGAGATTTATGACGAAATCGCGGAAGCATTCGATGGAAATGTCACCGTAGACAGCGAGATGACTTCTGACGAGTGGGGCGACTTTTATAGCGCATTTGCTCCGGTGCACAACAGCGCTGGTGATATCGTTGGCATCGTAGGTGTAGACTGCTCCGCAACAGAGATACGGATTCAGCAGAGTGCCCTGATCAGGAAGTTTATGCTCATTGAACTTGCCGGACTGGCAATTGCGGTGGTGCTTTCGCTCGTCATAAGCGGGGTGTTGTCAAGAAGCGTGAGCGCAATCGCAGGTAAAATGAGTGAGCTTGCCCAGAAAGAGGGCGATCTTACCCAGAAGATAACGGTAAGATCTTCGGATGAGGTTGGAAATATAGCAGGAAGTCTGAATGTATTTCTGGAGAATCTGCGCGAGATCATTAAGAAGATCAGCGACTGTGAATATAAGCTGGCTGGCAATTCCGAGCATGTGAACAATATCGTTACCGCGTCCGCGGATGAGGTATCAAAGGTAAATGCCACCATGAGCGTGATGGAAGACAACGTCCTTGAAATGAGCGAGATGGTTCACAAGATCGCGGAGGACGCAAAGAACAACGACGAACGGATGACCTCAGTCATCGGGGAGACAAAAGCCCAGGCAGAATATATTGGCGAGATTGGTGTAAAGGCGAAAAATCTGGAGAAAGACGCAATACAGGCGAAGGAACGTATGCAGGAGACAATCGTGCGTATTGGCAGGACGCTGGAAGATAAGATTGAAGAGTCAAAGGAAGTTGAGAAAGTTCAAAAGCTGACCGGACAGATCCTGAGTGTTGCGGATCAGACCAATCTTCTTGCTTTAAATGCCAGCATAGAGGCCGCAAGGGCGGGAGAAAGTGGAAAGGGCTTTGCAGTAGTAGCAAACGAGATATCAAATCTTGCGGAAGAGTCCTCCAGGACAGCGGCGGAGATCCAGAAGATCAACACTTTTATTGTAAATATCGTGGACAGTCTTACGGAAGCTTCGTTTGAACTTCTCAATTTTGTAAAGACGAACGTCATTTCAGACTATGACGTTCTGGTACATACAGGAAAAGAGTATGCGAGTGATGCCGACAGCTTCCGGGAACAGATGCTTGCCTTTGAAGGATACATGAATGAACTGCAACAGAGCATGGCGCGGATCAATTCTTATGTAACAGATATTATGAGAGGTTTTGACTCCCAAAAAGAAGATGTAGTAAAAAATTCTGAGTATATGTCAGAAATCCACGGCGAGTTTCAGAAAATTGTGGATGCTGTTATGGACAACAAAGAGATTGTCGATGAACTTGAACGGATTATCGGGCAATTTAAGATCTGATAGGTTTTTGTTTTTAAGTATTGCAGACTGGCTGCGAGCCGAGTAACACAAGTTACAAAGCGTTGTAAATGGCATGGTGACTCCATCATAGGACGGAACAATGGCGGCACGCTAAACGAGGACTACAGCAAGTGGTGTTATGCCGACGGAACGTATACCTATCATAACATGGATGAGTTGCTGGATATCTGTGTCAAAAATATGGTAAATGAAAATTTCACAGAGGAACAGGCTCGCTCTTATATGAAATAGCAAACGGGCAGTGTGAATTGAAAAAGCATAAGAAAAAGTTATTGACTATAACCATAGTTGCTACAGCCTATTTCCTTATTTTGGAATTGTTGTTCTAAATGAAAAAAATGTCAAATTACACATTGTTTCATAGAGAAAATGCCACATAATACATAAGAAAGAGATACATCACAAATTTTGCGGAGGAAAGACATAGATGGAGAATCTGCTTGGAGAGATGATGCTGGGCGGACTGGGGATCGTCATTGTTATTCTGTCCTTTACCAGGTGGACGCGCGACCGGGCAGTCACACTTGGCATCGGGGGCTGGTTTCTTGCACTCGCCCTGGCGCTTGTTTTTGAAAAAGCACTGTTGTTTACCATTCTTCTAGGGGAGCCGGTCGGCGTGGCTGCCATTGTGGCGGGAGCGCTGCAGATTGCGGCTTTTGCAAAGGGAGAGACGCGTGGAATTGGCAGGATTTTAAAAAGTATCATGTTGATATTGTTCGGCATAGCACTGATGTATACGCCGGTCATGGTATGGAGAGGATAGGAAAATATGCGGTTATTGATCAAACAGAGAGTGTTTTCATGGACAGATTCCTATGACGTGTATGACGAGGAGGGAAAACCAAAGTATTTTGTGAAGGCGGAATTCCTGTCGTTGGGGCATCAGCTTCATGTGTACGATTGCAACAGGCAGGAAATTGGAGTAATCCATCAGAAGCTGTTGACGTTTCTTCCTGCGTTTGAGATCGAGGTTGGTGGAATAGTAAAAGGCGAGATCCAGAAACAGTTCACACTGTTTTGTACGAAATACGAGATCGATTATAACGGATGGCGCGTGGAGGGAGATTTTCTGGGCTGGGATTATGATGTATACAATGGCTGCAGTTCCATCATCCACATTTCCAAACAGCTGCTATCCTGGGGAGATACCTACGCCATCGACATCAATGATCCGGCCGACGAACTTGACGGGCTGATGCTTGTGATCGCTATCGATGCGGCAAACTGCACGCAGGGAGCATCATAAGAGGAACGAGGTGCCACAGGGCGGTGCGCGTATGAGCGCAAGGAAGAGATTTCTAGGAAGAGGTCAGTGCGGATGTTATAAGGCGGTCAGTGCAGGGGATTGACAAGCAGATAGAAATTGACGTATACTAAACTGGATTTTGAGGAAAAGAAAGGAGGACGCAGGATGAACGGTCTGGGTTATGCACCGGTCTGCAGCAGTGCATTGTCAAAAACATGTATTTTTCGCGTGTACGGGATTACTGCGCCCTTTTTTAAGAAGGTTTAGCGTTTCTGTACATAGAAAAATGCGGCAGTAATTCCGAAACAGTTTGATCTCACAATGGTGTGGGATCGGGCTGTTTTTTCAGTTTATTGATAAAAATAAAATGAAAAGAGGAATTACAGATGAACGAAAAACAGAATCTTCGACTTAAGAGAAATGTTGGACTGGACTATGTCCATACGTTTCTTTCCAATATGAACATGCAAAGCTCGATCTGGGTGTTGTATCTCGCATATTGCGGGCTGCACCTGGCACAGATCGGACTCTTAGAGGGAATATACCATGCGACAAGCATCGTGTGTGAGATTCCTTCCGGGGCGGCAGCCGATCTGTGGGGCAGAAAACGCTGCATGATTTTGAGCAACCTCTGCATCGCGGTTTCCTGCGTGATCATGCTGTTCTCAAAAAGTTTCGGGTGGTTTGCGGTAAGCTTTGCCGTACAGGCACTTGGAAATAATTTAAACTCCGGCTCGGAGGAAGCGCTTGTATATGACAGCATGAAGTGCCTGGGGCAGGAAGAACACTACATGGGTGTCTATGGAAGACTCAATGTACTGATCGAAGTGGCGCAGGGGCTTGCAACGGTCGCAGGCGGTGTGCTGGCAGAATTCTCCTACTTCTGGTGCTATGCGGCATGTGTTGTGATTGCGGTGCTGGCATTGCTGCCTGTACTGTGGATGGCGGAGCCGCCGCAGTGCGGCAAGGCAGCTGATACGGCAGGCAGGAGCGCAAAAGATGCGCCGGCGGAAGGAACTCCGGCACAGAGAACGATCTGGGAGACCGTGAAGCATCATTTTGCAGTCAGTGCATGTATCCTGCAAAAGGATGCCAGAATCGGAAAAATCATCGGGTTCTATTCTGTTGTTTTTGCGGCGCACACGCTGCTGTTTTTCTACAGCCAGCAATATTTTGCGGATTTCGGCTACAATAAAGTGCAGATCAGCGTCATTATGCTGCTCGTGGGCGGCGCTTCCTGCCTTGGTGCGCTCGCCAGTGCAAAAATGTACCGGCGGTTTGGGAAAAGGTGCCTGATACCGGAGACGGTTATCATTGCGGCGGCAATTCTCTGCTACGGATCAGAGAAGGCGGGCGTGGCTGCAGCGGCTCTTATGTGTGCCGGATTTGCGAACGCGGCGTTGTATCCGGTCCAGTCTGACTCCCTGAACGCATTGATTCCGTCCGAACAGAGGGCAACTTTAATCTCGGTCGACAGCATGTGTTTTTCCATTGCCATGATTGTGCTGTTCCCGCTCGCAGGAGCGTTTGCGGATCGGTGGGGGTTAAAGACGGTGTTGCTGCTGCTCGGCGCCATTTTACTGCTGTTTCTTTTGACAGTCTTTTGCATTGAAAAAGAAAGCTTTTCAAGCGATCATTCCTGATGTATGATGAAAAAAGCGAGGTAAACATATGTTAAAATTAGAGAAGGGACGTCCTGCCGACTGCGCGGGACGTCTGGAAAAAGAAGTCCGGACGTATGATTTTCTGGACAAACTGAATATCGAATATGAGCGGATTGATCATGAGGCGGCAATGACGATGGAAGAGTGTGCGGATGTCGACGAAGCGCTCGGCGCAATGATCTGCAAGAATCTGTTTCTGTGCAACCGGCAGGAGACAACATTTTACCTTCTGATGATACCGGGAGATAAGAAGTTCAAGACAAAGGATCTGTCGGCACAGATCCATTCGTCACGCCTGTCTTTTGCAAAAGAGACTTATATGGAGGAGCTTTTAGACATCACGCCCGGGTCGGTCAGCGTGCTTGGTCTGATGAACGACAGGGAACACCGTGTCCAGCTTCTGGTGGACCGGGATGTGCTGGAGGGTGACTATATCGGGTGCCATCCGTGCATCAACACGTCCAGCCTTCGCATAAGACAGAAAGACATGTGGGAAAAAATTGTTCCGGCGCTGGAACACGAACCGGTCTTTGTGACATTGGAAGAACCACAGGAGTGAGCAGATATGAAAAAGAAAATGCAGATAAATAAGAAGAAAGAAGAACGGCGGGGAACGCAGGAAAAAATGTTGAAACCGGAAAAGTCGGAAAAGGCGGCAAAAGCAGCAAAATCGGCAAAAGCAGCAAAATCGGCAAAGGCGATGAGACCGGTGAACGCGGAAAAAGCGTCGAAAGTGGCAAATGCGACAAAACCGATAAAGACGGCAAGACCGGTGAATGCGGAAAAAGCGATAAAGACCACAAAACCGGCAAACGCGGAAAAAGCGTCGAAATCGGCAAACGCGAACTTGCCGGCGGAGCGCGCAGATGCGGTCTGTCCTTACGCGAAAAAATGCGGCGGCTGCGACTATCAGGGCATGCCGTATGAGAAGCAGCTCAAAGAGAAGCAGGCGTATGTGCAGAAGCAGGTCGGATCATTCTGCAAAGTGCTGCCGATTCTGGGAATGGACGAGCCGTATCATTACCGGAACAAGGTGCACGCCGTATTTGATATTGAAAAAAAGCGTGGCAGCCGTCCCGGCGTTCGTGGGAACGGAAAAGCGACAAACGGAAAACAGGGAAACGGCAGGAATGGAAGATTAGCGGCAAAGCCGGCACCGGGAGGGATCATTTCGGGTGTATACAAGGCGGGAACGCATGAGGTCATCAATATCGATGCCTGCCAGATCGAGGATGAGCTGTCCGGCGCGATCATCCGTGATATCCGGGGGCTTTTACATTCTTTTAAGATCAAGACATACGATGAGGATACCGGTTACGGTCTGCTGCGCCATGTGTTGGTGCGCCGCGGATTCCACAGCGGTGAGGTGATGGTTGTCCTGGTACTTGGCTCGCCGGTGCTGCCGTCGAAGAATCATTTTGTGAAGGCGCTGCGGGAACTTCACCCAGAGATTTCGACCGTGATCGTCAACGTGAATGACAAGCGTACCAGCATGGTGCTGGGCGACAAGGAGAGTGTGATCTATGGAAAGGGCTACATTGAGGATACGCTCTGCGGATGCACCTTCCGTATTTCGCCGAAGTCGTTTTATCAGGTCAATCCGGTGCAGACAGAGCTCCTCTACGGAAAAGCTATTGCATATGCGGCGCTGACCGGAAACGAGACGGTTGTGGATGCGTACTGCGGCACCGGAACGATCGGCATTATTGCCGCGAAGGCCGCGAAGAAAGTGATCGGTGTGGAGCTAAACCGTGATGCGGTGCGCGATGCGGTGAAAAATGCGAAGTGTAACAACGTCAAAAATATCGAATTTTACAACGCAGACGCGGGACAGTTCATGGTGGAGATGGCGGAATACCGCGCGGATGCGAAGCGCGGAGAGAAGAGCGGAGCAGATGAGGTGGATGTCGTCTTCATGGATCCGCCGCGCGCCGGAAGCGATGAGGCGTTCCTCTCCTCTGTGGTGACGCTGGCACCGAAGCGTGTCGTCTACGTTTCCTGCAATCCGGAGACGCTGGCGCGGGATCTTTTGTATCTCACAAAGCATGGATACCGGGCACAGGAGTGCCAGCCGGTGGATATGTTCCCGTGGACGAAGCATGTGGAGACGGTGGTGTTGCTGTCAAGGAAAGATAAATAAGTGCCAGAAAATGGCGTATTTCTGAGCTTTTTCGGAAGTTGGGATTTGAAGCCTAACACTTGAAAAGGCTCGGATATTTTATATTGAAACATATCTACTGCGAAAATGTGTGTCAGGTTGTGACCTTGGATTAGATAACGCAAATTGAGTGAGTGGATTAGATGTCAGGTATTTTTGAGTAAGAGCTGAAAACTGGCAACAAAACTGGAAACTCGATACGAAAGGCATTTTCGGACAGTGGGATAGATGTTAAGGAGGAAAGGTGTTTATGGATAGAAATTATTTGTATCAAGTGGATATACGTGAATGGATAGAAAATGGATTAGATGCTGAAATTATGGTTCCAGTTTTTGGGAATAGAGTTGATAAAAAATATGATGTGTATCTTCAAAGCTTTTTGCTTCCAATTGATGCTGTTGAATCAGATATGCAAAATGATACGTATAATGCAAATACAATGGAGCCCGGAATAACAGTATATGGTTCATGGGAAAATGATGAAAAGGTGTATCATCGATGGGGAAATGGTGATGATTTTGAACCTCTTATCATTAAAAGAAATTTTAATGGTGTAGCAACAGATTCGGTTGAAGTTGCAGAAGAATTTAGGCTGTTGTTTAATCTATATTTTAATTCACAAAAAAATGAATATGTTGATGTTTCTGATGGAGAAGGAATTACTGTTGTTAAAATGAATGATAATGGATACATTACTATACATAAAAGATATTTAAAGACATATTTAGCAGTAAAGGAAAAGGCATTGATTATTCATATTGACAGTAGATGTGTTGCTCTTGATGCATCAGAAAAGGTTGAGGAGGATGGATTAGCGTACAGAAATGACGAAAATTCTATATTTTATACACTGAACATTGGAAATACATCTACTGGAACCAAAAGAGAGAATTATTCATATATTTTTGCTAAAAACGTTATTTGGGGTTGCAGTTTATGTGATAGCAACATATGGCCATACAATGAGGAAAAGAACTATGTCGATTTCGTTATTGGAATAGATGAAAATGGAAAAGAAATACGTCATACATGTAATCCAAGCTGCTTAAGTAATTATTTTGGTGCAAATCCAACCGCACCTCATTATTTAACACCAGTTTATTTTGATGCAGCAGTTTTAAACAAGTATTATTCTAAACCAGAGATTTATAAAGTTGAAGATGGTATTATACGATGTGGCGTACTGTGGTCGTTATATATTGATAATAGTAATTCTGATTATGTATCAGCATATTTGGGAGATTTAGGAAGAGATTTACCAAGTGAATCTGAGCAGCATTACTGGAGAGGTTTTAATAAAGCAGTTGGTGGTAAATTGAGTTCAACAAAAGTAAAAAGAGATTTTATGTGCATTGCATCTGATTCCGAGTCTCCGGATTTTGTATTTAAAAGAACATATAGGAGAGTAAACCAAGCTTATGAAGATAGATTTGGTTGGCCATTATTTTTGCCATTAACAGAGCAAGATACATATAACTTTGAAACCCTGCGAGTACCAGTTAATAATTCAATCGCAGAGATGGATATGCTTGTTCTTTCTTTAGTAAAAATACTAATTGATTCTTTGAATGAGAAGAAAATTACAAGTCAACTGACTGGAAGTTATGAAAAGTTGGTAGGAAGTATATCTAAATTAGAGGCTTGGTTAGTTGAAAAAAATATTGAGAATTGTGATGAACATATAAAGTTCTTAAGAAATTTACAGGAGTTGCGCTCAAGTGGAACAGGTCATCGTAAAGGAAAAGGTTATCAAAAGATAACTAAAACACTTGATGTGAAAAATGAAAATTATGCGGAAACATTTTCTAATTTATTAAATGGCGCAACTGACTTTATAATATTTATGGATGCTAATTCAGTAAAATTGGTATAAATCTGACAAGACTATGCAAGGAACGTTTTCACACGATGAAAATGATATTAGGCAGAAATACGTAACAAAAAAGGTGGCTTTTAAATGATAGACTTAGAAAAATATTTTCAAAAAAATGAAGATGCATTCTATATTAACGATAAGGGTGAAAAAAAGTTTCGAGGAGTACATAAATATTATGGGGATACATTAAGAAACGATGAGGCAAGAAAACAGTCAAATCTTTCGCCTACTCAAATTTGCAATGTATTCTCATATGTGAATGAATTCATTGAACTACTAAGAACCGCAAATGGGTATTGTGAAAAGAATGTAAGATTTGACCCTTTTGTATTAGATGATACAATTCATACAATTATGGATAATGGAATTTTGACCATGGGACTAAAATGGGATGCTCCTATATATGATTGTAAAAAACAGAAATATGTGGAATGGGATTACAAGTATGATGTTATAAAAAACAAATTTAATCTTGGTAAACCATCAGATATAGTCTGGATAAAGTTTACTACAAAGGGGCATGTAGGTGTGGTTGCTAAAAGTTTTGATATTAATTTTGATAGAAAGACAAGCGATGGACAGCCAATAAGTTCTACTGTATTAGTTGAAGAGGTAGGAGAGGCATGGGATAAATCTTTTGTAATGATATTTCCTATGACTTCTGAAATTCTTGGTAATCGTTCAGTTGGGGATTTAGAGTTGGGAATCGGGAATTATTTGATAGATAAAAAAGTACCAATTATAGATTTTTATTCGCACAATAATTAAAAACAGCTCCCCATCACCGGAATTAAACCCGTGGTGAGAAGCCTTTTTACCTCTATGGGTATTAACCTTCAATGTCAATTTTCAGTCCGGACTTGAGTTCCACCGTGAAGTGGTCATCCCAGACGATGATTTGTTTAAGCCAGCGCTTTACCAAAGTCTTATCGAATTCCGTAAGGTTGGCAGGCTGTTTTTTGATGTAATCTTGCAGGTCATTGATTCTTGCAATCTGTGCATCGCTGGCAGCAGTATTGATGGTGCTTTGCTGGCGCTGTTCACGGAGCTTGAAGATTTCATCGGCAATCTCATCGTAGGCTTCTTTGTTGTTGGCCTTTTTGAACAGTTCCTTTTGCAGCTTCTGCAAGCGTTCGCCAATGCCATCAGCGGTGGTCTTCTGCGCATCTCTGATGACCTTAGCAATGTTCTGCTGGAGCTGTGCCTGATAGGTTGACTTATCGCCAAGGAGCGTGTTAATGACCTGAACTACCACATTCTCTAATAACGTTTCATTGGCAGTTCTTGCATAGCATTCCTGTCCGGTAGGTTCCAGCCTGCTAAGGCAGCGCCAGACAATGGATTTGCAGCCGCGATTGTTCCAGTAAATTCTACGGAACATTTCACCGCAGTCGTCGCAGACAACAATCTGTGCAAAGCAAGCTATCAATGGGGCAAGTGAAGCATAGGAAAAGAGCAGAACAAATCACTTATAAGCCAGTCCTGCTTGTATCTCAAAAACAAATCTATTTTTCCCAGTGGCAGATACAAAGTGATGCATCATGCTGATTTTTTGCAGGTCAGATAGGGGACTGTTGTATTACTTTAGAACCCAAAACTGACGGATAAGTCATGGGATGTGCATCTTTATTGCGCACTCATGGCATGTTGAGTCGGTAGTTTTACTTCCCAAGGGAATAATCGACTCATAAAAGGGCAAGGTGGATTTCTCATTGGAGAACATGGATATTACATCTTTCCGTGGAAAGGCTACATTATGAGCAAATCAAGGAATGTGTCATTCAGCAGGGCCGGCATGAAGGTGTATTCTCTGTACATATCCCAGGTAAAGCGCAAATGCGGACTGGATGTAGGAAACAGCTATAACAAGCCCAAGACTAAGGATACAGAGCAACCGCAGTGTCCACCGGATAAAGAGATAGCGATAATGGACGCACTGAAGCACTTCGGAATAATGGAGCAACGAAAATATGACACAGGGGCAGCGTGTGGTCAGATTCTATGACCCGGACGGGAATTTAATTGAGGCGGGAACACCGGTTTAGAAGTAAAATAATAATTTCCCAATCTTTTGAGGTGATTGAGCAATGATAAAAATAAAGATGTCAATAGAGGATATAAATGAATATCAGATAGGCATATTACCGAAAAATGCCGTGAAAATAGAAACACCTCAGGGCATTGATGAGACGATGAAAAAGGCTGCACCTATTGCAGCAATGTTATGTATTTTAATGTTTGCAACTATGCTTTGTAAAACAATTATAAATAAGACGGTTGTTGTTTCTCCTATATTTATATTTATTGGATTTTGCTTGGGCTTCGTTTTGTTAGTGGTCCATGAGTGGTTGCATGGAATTGTCTATCCGACGGATGCTTCGGTTACGATAGGTAAAATAAAAGGGAAGCTATCATTTGTAGCGTTAGCGTCATATCCTCTGATCCGAGGGAGGTTTATCGTAATGTGTCTATTACCATTTATACTGGGAATAGTTCCGTTATTGATTTTTATTGGTAGTCCGGCAGGTTGTAGAGAATTAAATGGGCTAATGTTTGGTATGGCATGTATGGGGATGGTTTCACCATTTCCTGACGTATATAATGTTATTGTTGCCTTAAAAAATGCAAATAAAAATGATGCAATAATGTTTTATAAAGACGATATGTATAAAGTATCATAGATAGTTCTTTTCTGGCAGCAGAAAATAGCTGTCTGTGAAAAAATGGTCGGAATCAAACCTCCAAGTCTACAATGGATTTGGAGGTTTTTTCTACCCCTCCCCAATAATTTAGAAAATATTTATCTCCTTTGCCCTTTCCGTTTAGCTATGTCCCGCATAATAAGCACAAGCAAACGGAAAGGGGGCGTTCTTATGAAGAGAGAAATTGAATTTTTGATCATGTTACTTTTACAGAGATTGGAAAAATAAATCGGCAGGAGCCTGCAATAAAGGAATAGGGTGGAAACGCAGCGAGTGTTTCCGCCTTATTTTTTGCCGTTCAAGCGCTGAAAGACTGGATTTTAAACAGGAAAAATGAAAAGAGACAGAAAACTTTTTCGTAAATTGCAGAAATTACGAAAAATTTCGTTGCGCACATGGGAGGATAGTACTATAATGGAAGTATTGACGGGCACCAGAGAAGGAGAATGGTTATGGGAAAAAACGCAGCGGAAGGTAACAGGAAAAAGGGAAAAATTGCGGAGGAGATTCGCAAAAGAATCGGCAGAAGCGTGTTGATCGCGTAAATTGTCGTGGAAGTTATCATTGTGATTATCATGGGACAGACGGTTTATTACAATAAAAAAGCGCAGCTTACCCTGGAGTCGGAGTCAGCGGCGAATCGCCTGGCGGGATTTTTTGAAAAATACGAGAGAGAGACACAGACACTGGCGCTTAATCCGCAGATTCAATCGGTTTTATCGGAGACAAAGGCGGGAGATAATATTTTAAGTGCAAAAGCGATGGGATATGTGGAAAAATATCTCGTCGATGCTGCAGGAGCGGACAGCGAGAATGTGATGGCGGTGTGGATTGCGGATCTGGATGCGAGCGTTATTACGCAGTCGGACGGATACACTTCCCCGGACGGCTGGGACATTACAGGGCGTGCATGGTATTCCTGCATTGAGACCGGAAAAACAGTCCTGACCGAACCGTACATAGATTCCAGCACCGGAGAGATTATTCTGAGTGCGGCAACGCCGATATACGATGAAGGCGGCAATGTGCTTGGCGCTGCGGGAATGGATATTTCGCTGGATCATGTGACAGAGGTATTGAGCGGTTATACAATCGGAAGCAACGGATACGTCTGGCTGGTGTCCTCGGACGGAATGCTCATCTATCATCCGAATGCGGAACTGGTGCAGCAGAACATTGCGGATGTGAACGTTTCTGACAATGTGGTCAATGCAATCGTGAACCAGAGCACCGAGTTTTTGAAATACAAAGCGGACGGTACCACAAAATACGGTTCCGTACAGCTGGTAGGAGAAACAGGATATCTGGTGGTCAGCAACATGCCGTTCCTTGAATACTATCAGATGCTGTTTGCGACGATCGGTGTGCTCTTGGCCATTTTCGCAGTGGGAATTATCGTGGTGATGCGCAGTATCGACAAGAGCGCATATGCGCTGTCGAAACCGATCGCGGAATTGAACGAGACGGCAAGCAGGCTGGCAGAGGGAGATCTGGATGTCGAGCTGAACGTCATGGCAAAGAATGAGATCGGAGAACTGGCGGAATCGATCCGGGCGACGGTCGCACGTCTGAAGGAATACATTGCCTACTTAAAAGAAGCATCCGGCGCACTGGATCAGATTGCAGATGGAAAACTTGAGATTCATCTGGAGCAGGAGTATGTTGGAGAATTTGGTCAATTAAAGGAAGCACTTCTGCACATCTCAAGTTCGATGAACGATGTTATGAGAAATATCAGCGCAAGTTCCCAGACGGTGACTTCGAGTGCCGGTGATCTGGCAAATGCGGCGCAGCAGCTGGCAGAGGGAAGCGGCACGCAGGCGGCAGCAGTGGAGGAGCTGGTCGCAACGGCAACATCCGTGGCGGAGCAGGTGGAAGAGAGCAAGAAAGACGCCCTGCAATCCGCGGAAGAGACCCAAAAAGTAACGGCTATGATGGAACAGAGCCAGGATAAGATGCAGGAGATGATGAAAGCAGTACAGAAGATCCACGAGACCTCCAAGCAGGTGGTTGGAATTATTGCGACCATTGAGGAAATTGCAGACCAGACCAACCTGCTGTCTTTAAATGCATCCATAGAGGCGGCGCGTGCGGGCGAGGCCGGAAAAGGCTTTGCGGTTGTGGCGGATGAGATCGGAAAGCTTGCGCAGGAAAGTTCAAAAGCGGCAAATATGACACGGGAACTGATTGGTGTCTCGATGGAAGAGATCAATAAAGGCAATCAGATTGCAGATCATGTGATGGATTCGTTAAAGACGGCAGTGGAAGCAGTGGACAACGTTAATGGAATGATCCAGAAAACGGCGGGAAATGCGGCGGATCAGGCACAGAGCATGGAGCAGATCCGCGTGGGAATCGAGGAGATCTCGCAGGGAGTACAGGACAATTCGGCGATTGCCGAGGAGAGCTCCGCAACCTCCGAAGAACTTGCATCCCAGGCGACACTGCTTAATGAACTGGTGCAGCATTTTGAACTGCAGCCATAAAAACACCGAATCCCTTTTGCTGACATTATTTTCCTAAAGTGGTAAAATAACACAAAAGCAGCAAAGGAAGTGTGACAGATGAAGATCAAGTTTGCACAGACAATCAGAAATTATGACCGGAAGAATCTTGGAAAAGATCTGGTCGCCGGACTCATCATCATGGCAGTCTCAATTCCGATCTCCATGGGATACGCGCAGATCGCGGGACTGCCGGCAGTATACGGACTGTACGGATCGGTGTTCCCGATTCTTCTGTTCGCGCTGTTCTCGACATCACCGCAGTTTATTTTTGGCGTGGATGCAGCGCCTGCCGCGCTGATCGGAGCGGCGCTTTTAGATCTGCATATCGAGAGTGGATCGAAGGAGGCGCTGGCGGCAGTGCCGGTGCTGACCGCGTTTGTGGCGTTGTGGCTTTTCGCGTTTTACGTGATGCGGGCGGGAAAGTTGGTCAACTATATCTCGGCGCCGGTGATGGGCGGCTTTATCACCGGCATCTGCACGACTATTATTCTGATGCAGGTGCCGAAGCTTCTGGGCGGCACCGCAGGGACGGGAGAATTCTTTGAGCTTGCGGAGCATATCGCGGAGACGGTGGGAGAGATCAATCTGCCGTCCCTGGCACTTGGCGTGGCTGCGCTTGTGATACTGCTGATTGCAAAAAAGCTCATCCCGAAATTCCCGATGGCGGTGCTTTTGATGGCAGCGGGTGCTCTGATGACAAAGTATCTGCCCATGCGCGCCTGGGGCATCAAGACGCTGGATGCCGTGGAGCCGGGACTTCCGGTCTGGAGCCTGCCGGATTTTACGGCGGTGCCGGTAAGGGAGGCGGTTACGATCAGCCTGTCGGTGGCGGTCGTCATCATGGCGGAGACGCTGCTCGCAGAAAATAATTTTGCGCAGAAAAACGGATACCGGATCAACGATAATCAGGAGATCCTGGCATTTGCGATGGGCAATCTTGCCGCGGCGCTGACCGGATGCTGCCCGATCAACGGCTCGGTCTCCCGGACGGCGATGGGAGAGCAGTATCAGGCAAAGACACAGCTGACCGGGATTGTGGCGGGACTTTCAATGATCGTGCTCCTGCTTGGCGGCACCGGGTTTATCGGCTATCTTCCGGTGCCGGTGCTGACGGCAATCGTGATCTCCGCTCTGCTTGGCGCGACGGAGTTTGAGCTGGCGGTCCGGCTGTGGAAAGTCAGCCGCACGGAATGTCTGATCTTTGCCGGCGCATTCTTCGGAGTGCTGATGCTCGGGACGATCAACGGCGTACTGATCGGCATCATCCTCTCGTTTTCCGAGATGATTATCCGCACGGCAAAGCCGGCGCGCTGTTTTCTGGGAATTCAGCCGGGACACCGGCATTTCCGCGACCTGAAAGAGGGCAGCCAGATCCACGCGGTTGAGGGAGTACTCATCTACCGGTTCAGCAGCAACCTGTTTTTTGCCAACATACAGGTATTAAAACAGGATATTGAAGATCACGTGACCGATCAGACGAGAGCGGTCATTCTGGATGCGAGCGGCATCGGCAGTATGGATATCACCGCGGCGGACGGACTGGGAATGTTATATCAGTCGCTGAAAGAAAAAGGCATCCGCTTTTACATGACAGAGCACATCGCCGATTTGAACGAACAGCTCCGGAAACTGGGGCTTGGCTACATGATCGAAGAGGGAAGCGTGCGCAGAACGATTCATATCGCGTTAAAAGATATGGGAATCAAGCGCCCGTATCCGTTGGAGGGCGGTGTGGACAATGATGATCGCAGTGCCTCGAGAAAGCGCGCGGACAACCGTGTGCAGGAATTTGTCTGGGCGTTCGGCGCGGAGACGGAGGAGCAGATTGAAAAACAGATTCTTTTGCAGATTGAACAGCTGAAGGAGAGCGGGGATGTGGAAAATCTGCTGCACGGCAGATGGTCGCACATGGAAGCGATGGATGAAGACGAGTGGCTGGAACATCTGGAAGAACACTTAAAGGAGATTGTGAACATCTCCGGAAAGGATGAGAAGACACTCGCAAGACGTCTGGAGGAACACCGCAGGGAGGTGCATGACCGCATTGCAACAGAACATCCGGAGCTTGCGGAGCGCTTCAAGGAGCGCAGACATGTGCTGGATGAGCACTTAAAGCAGAGAAGACCGGAGGTCTATGAGCTTGTGGTGAGCCTGCGCGAAAAGGAAGAGACAGATTTAAAATAAAGAAACAACACCGTTATTTAACAGGGTGCCGGAGAGGGCAATCAGCCTCTCAAGCGGCACTCTTTTTTTGTCTGCCACCCACTGCCGGTAAATATTGACGGAGGTGACGCATAAAAACGTGTTGATGATATTCTGCTCCTCCCTGGAAAATGCGGCGTAGAGATTATGTCTCGTGCGGTTGTGAAGCATGGTGTTTAAGAATAATTTATCGGCGAATTCGCGGTAGCCCTGCTTCCCGCTCGTGCATGGCAACTGCATCGAGAATGGAAGTGCAATGCGGGCAGCGGCAGGCATCAATGGCAATCTCGGTCTTACACATCGGACAGAGTTTGCTCGTTGGTGCTTCTTCTTTTTTCTCCTCCGCGGGAACAAACTTTGCGGTTGCACGGTTTAATGCCTTTACAATCAGAAATACAACGAGTGCCATGCTCAGAAAATGGATGAAGAATACTGGCAAGTGCCGCGGCAGTTGTGCTATACTGGGAGACAGAACGACACAACAGAAGAAAGGGAGTATGATATTATGATGAATCCGGCTTCACTTATGAAGATTATGAATGCGAGAAACAAGTTCGTTGAGAACCATCCGAAGTTTGCGGCGTTTTTAAACGCGGTATTTTCTGCGGGCATTACGGAGGGAACAGTAATTGAAATCACCGTCACCAAGCCGGGCGAGGAGCCGATCACGACCAATATGAAGGTGCTCCAGTCCGATCTGGATTTATTGGACGAGTTAAAGAATCTGGCGCAGTAACCCGGCGCGCGCGCACTGCATATGATATAGCGAAGTTATCTATAGGGAGTATAGAGTGGACTATAATCAGGAGCAGTTTTTCCGCGCGCAGTTTGATGTGCCCAAGATGCCTTTTTATATGAGCTACCCCATGCAGAATCTGTATCTGACCGAGATGGAGTATGAGAAGGATATGGACCGCATGAAGGAGCTGTATCCCAAAGAGGTTGGCAGGATTGTGGAGTGCGTGGAAGACGAATGTGACAGAATGGAATACGAGGGCAGCCTGATGTTTGATGAGTATCCGGACCGTCTGATGATTGAGATGGTGGTAGACCGCATCCAGAAGAAAGTCACAGGAGAAGACGGCGAACTGGAGGCAGAGCAGTTTCACGGAGGCATGCAGCCGCCGCCCGGACACAGACCGCCGCCACCGCCGCCGCCCGGACAGAATGATCATCTGCGGGAGCTGATCGGTGTGATTTTAAACAACGAAATGTACCGGAGACGCTGCCGTCACCGCCGCTGCAGACGCTGGTGGTAACGGGGGTGCGAAGCCCCGGATAAGATCGAAAACAATTCTTAAAAATCAGAGAAAGTCATTGCGGATTTATTTTAAAATGCATACAATATAACTATCGCGTTTTTGTGCGATAGTTATTTTGTGTTAATATAACTATCGCGTTTTTGTGCGCGGTAGTTATTTTGCGTTATATAGGAGGAATGACCGTTGCGGAAGGGAACCATAAAGGCAGCAGTCTTGGCGGCAGTGTTCATCGGAGCAGTGCTTATATTTGGAAGATTTATGAATGATACTAACGAGGATCTGACGACGGAGATGAAGGAGGCGACGCTGCCGGTCATCACCATGTATCAGGGCGATCAGGAGCTGAATGAAGTACACGGGTATGTGACGGAGATGGATGCCGCATATATGCGCGATACCATTACGCCGGTGGGGGAAGACCGGAAGCTTCCGATTGTGATACAGACGAATCAGACGGCGGTCGACACGATTTCCTATGAGATCCGCAGTCTCGATGCCACACGCCTGATTGCGAATGCGGATGTCACCTCCTATGAGGAGCGCAGCGGGAAGATCACGGCAGATCTGCAGATCCAGAATCTGCTGGAAGAGGGCGAAGAGTATCTGATGATTATCCGCCTCGGGAGCGGAGACCGTTCGATCTGTTACTATACCAGGATCGCGGAGCCAGTCGACTGCTATGTGAGCGAGTGCGTCGCATTCGTCAAGGATTTTAACGATAAGACGTTCAACGATGAGACCTCCGGAACACTGGCGACTTACATGGAGCGGACGACCGGGGATAACACGACGCTGCAGTTCGTGTCGTTAAATTCTTCTCTAAAGCAGGTGAGCTGGGCGGATTTTAAGGGAGAGCGTCTGACAGAGCCGGTTCCGTCAATCAAGGAGATCACACCGACCTACAACGTGATCGTGCTCGATTATGTGGTATCCAGTGTCAACGAGAGCGGTCAGATTGAATACTATAATATAGAAGAATATTACAGGGTGCGCTACACCACAAGCCGCATCTATCTGCTGAATTTCGAGCGAACCATGAACCAGATTTTCCGCGGAGAAAATGACAGCGTTTACGATCAGTATATCCAGCTTGGAATCCGCGAAGCGAACGTTGAATACAAGGCGAATGAGGCGGGAACCAGTGTGGCGTTCGTGCAGGAGGGAGAACTCTGGAGCTACAATACGGTGGAAAATACGCTTGCAAAAGTGTTCAGTTTCCGCGGTTACGAGGGAATTGACAGCCGCGAGAACTACGGAGAACACGACATCAAGATCGTCGGTGTGGACGAAGCCGGAAGCGTGGATTATATCGTGTACGGTTACATGAACCGCGGAATTCATGAGGGGGAAGTCGGAATTGCGGTCTATCATTACGACAGCCTGGCGAATACCGATGAGGAACTGGTCTTCATTCCGTCGGATAAGTCGTATGAGGTGATGAAGTCGGAACTCGGGCAGCTCATGTATGCAAATGAGGGCGGAGAGCTTTTCCTGATGCTGGACGGGTGTGTCTACGGAATCGATTTAAATACCCTCTCGGTGCGGGAACTGGTGACGAATCTGAGCGTACAGGATTTTGCGGTGTCCGCGTCCAACCGCTATTTTGCATGGATGGAGACGGAGGGGGATTCCCAGATGGGCAGCAGTGTGATCCACGTGATGAATCTGTCGGATCAGAGCACGCAGGAGATTGCGGCGGGCACCGGGGAAGCCATCAAGCCGCTTGGCTTCATGGATGAGGATTTTGTGTATGGCATTGCCAGACAGTCGGATATTTTCGAGGACGCCGCCGGAAATGTGACATTTCCGATGCACCAGATCCGGATTGTGGATGTCTCGACAAAAGATCTTATTGTGCAGAAAACATATGAAAAGAGCGGCTATTTTGTAAGCAGCGTGTCCATCGAGGACTACACGATGCACTTGAACCGCATCCAGTATAACGGCACGGCATATGTCCCGGCGGATCAGGATATGATCATGAACCGTGAGGGAGACTCCGGAAAGCTTGTCAATATTGCAACGAGCAGTTCTGCGGAAAAGGAGACCCAGGTACAGCTTACGATTGCCGGGGCATCCGCGGAAAAGGCGCCGAAGCTTCTCACCCCGAAGGAGACGATTTTAGAAGAGGAGCGCACGGTGGCAATCAAGGAAGAGGGCAGCACAAAGCATTATTATGTATACGTGAAGGGGAATGTGGTGCTGGCGACAGATGATGTCACAGAGGCCGTCACGGCGGCAAATGACAGTATGGGAGTCGTGATTGGAGATAACCTTCAGTATGTGTGGAAACGCTCCAGAAAGTCCGCACAGCCGGCACTGTCGGATATTGCGGTCGGTGCGGAGGATGCCGGAGCAGGAAGCATTGCGCAGTGCATCAATGCCATGCTGGAAAAAGAAGGAATCAATATCAGCGTGAACGCACTCATTGAGGGCGGAGAGACGCCGAAAAGCATCCTGAACAATACGATGAAGGATATGCAGGTGCTGGATCTGACCGGATGCAATATCGAGGAGGTTCTCTACTATGTCAGCTGCGGCAGTCCGGTATTTTCCATGACAGGAAGCACGGATGCGGTGCTGATTATCGGATATGACAGCAACAGCGTCGTGATATTTGATCCTGCACTGGGAACGACATACCGGAAGACGCTGACCGAGGCGGATGAGATGTTTACGGCGGCAGGAAATGTATTTTTCACATATCTGGTGAAATGAAAGTGCATAAAAAAGCTCTTAAAGTAGGAAATTATTCGTGTAAGTTTAACAGATTTCATGTTCTTCTATTGCAAATTGGAAATAGATGGGTTATATTTTGAGACGTAGTACTTGAAAAGAGGAAATGGAGAGATTATGAGCAGAAAAGAGATTGTTGTATCGAATGTCTCAGAGGAACATAGTAATCCGATTGCAGAACTGGTTCAGGTTGCCTGCAGATTTGACAGTGATATTACACTTGAGAGTAACAACCGCCGGATAAATGCGAAGAGTATTATGGGAATCATGGCATTTAACCCGTCCAAAGGAATGACGGTGAACATCGTTGCCGAGGGCAGTGATGAAGAGGAAGCATTAGTAGCAATGGAAAAGTTTTTAGTATGTGAGTAGTTTTTTTGATGAGGAGGAGGGCTCTCATAATGGAAAAAAAGACGACAGCGAAACTTGATGAGACTAAGGCAGCAGTAAAGGCAGCAGAAGCAAAAGTTGCGGCGAAGGTTGAGGAGACCAAGACAGCAGCGAAGGAAGCAACTGCAAAGGTTGTGGCAAAAGTCGAGGAGACGAAGAACGCAGCCAAAGAGACAGAGGTAAAGGCGGCTACAAAGGTAGAAGAACCGAAGAAGACAGCAGCTGAGACCGCAAAGAAAAGAAAACCAAGAACAAAGACAGCGAAGAAGGCAGCAAAGGAAGAGCTTAAGCCTGAAGTGTATATCCAGTATCAGGGACGTGAAGGCGTGGTAGAGGATGCCATTAAGAAAGTGACAGAGCAGTTTGTGGCAGAAGGTCACAGAGCATCCACGATCAAATCACTTCAGCTCTACTTAAAGCCGGAAGAGAACGCAGCGTATTATGTGATCAATCAGAAAATTGCTGGCAGAGTAGACTTGTTTTAATACATAGGCATAATAAAGGGACTGACGCTTTTAGCGGGCAGTCCCTTTTTGGATTCTGTTTAGTTCTGCTCTGCTTTGTACTTTGCAACCAGACGCTGGATGCGGTCATACGGATTTAAGAGATCGCTGATCGAGCTGTCGTGATTTAACGTATCAATGATATAAGCAATGTATTTGCTCATGTCGCAGTTGATATAATATGGCTTTGCAAGCAGTTCCGGTGTCTGATAGGTCAGGTTGGTGGTTACGACCTTGTAGATTGTGCCGTCTGCAACCGCCTCGTCAAAACGCTCCAGGCCGTTGGTGAACAGACCGAAGGTTGCAACAACGAAGATACGGTTTGCCTTTCTCTTCTTTAACTCGGTAGCAACATCAATCATACTCTCGCCGGAGGAGATCATATCGTCGATGATAATCACATCCTTGCCCTCGACGGAGGAACCTAAGAACTCATGTGCAACGATCGGGTTGCGGCCGTCTACGATCTTGCTGTAGTCGCGGCGCTTGTAGAACATACCCATATCCAGACCGAGCACGTTAGCCAGATATACGGCACGGTTGGTACCACCCTCATCCGGGCTGATAATCATCATATGCTCTGCATCGATCTTTAAGTCTTTGACTTCTCTTAAGATACCCTTGATGAACTGATAAGCAGGCTGTACGGTCTCAAATCCCTTGAGCGGAATGGCGTTCTGTACACGCGGGTCATGTGCGTCAAAGGTGATGATGTTGTCGACACCCATAGCGGTGAGCTCCTGCAGGGCAAGCGCGCAGTCTAAGGATTCACGGGCGGTGCGCTTGTGCTGGCGGCTCTCATATAAGAACGGGATGATCGCGGTAATACGTCTTGCTTTTCCGCCGACAGCAGCAATGATACGCTTCAAATCTGCATAGTGGTCATCCGGAGACATGTGGTTCTTGTAACCGCATACAGAGTAGGTGAGGCTGTAATTGGTAACGTCAACCATCAGATACAGGTCATAGCCGCGGACAGACTCTTTGATGACACCCTTTGCTTCGCCGGTTCCGAAACGCGGCACTGCGGTTGAGATGATATAAGAATCTCTGCGATAGCCCTTGAACGCAGGGTCGTTCTGGTGCTGGTGCTGTCTCTTTTCGCGCCAGCCGACAAGGTACTGGTCTACCTTAAGACCGAGTTCTTTGCAGCTTTCCAGTGGGATGAGACCCAATGCTCCGTCAGGCATGGTTTCTAAGTTTCTTTCATCGTTTGGCATGAATGGTTCCTCCATTAAAGAATAGTTACATAGGTTTTATTTTCAATAGATTGCTCTAATGAAATACATGGATAAAAATGTTAACGGTTGCGCTTTAAGATACGGATGTCTGCGCCGAAGAGCTTTAATAATGTGTAATTGCTGGATATTCTGGATAAAACGCGCTCTGAATAAATATCGGCAAGCTGGTTCATCCCGAGGTTTGTGGAGATGATCGTGGATTTCTGCCGCAGAATGCGTTCGTTGATACATAAAAATAACTGCGAGGTCGTAAAGGAATTGGATAGTTCCGTGCCGAGATCATCGATGATCAGCAGATCGCAGTCGAAAATATTCCGGTGGGAAAGCAGTGCCTCCTCGTCCCGTTTGAACACGCCCTTGCTTAATATATCAAATAATTGGAATGCGGTAAAGTAAATGACGGAATGACCGCGGTCTAACAGCTCCTTGGCAATACAGTTGGACAAAAAGGTCTTGCCGATGCCGGTATCTCCGTAGAGGTAAAGATTGGAGAACGTGCTGTCGAAATGATCGATAAAATCGTGGCATTTTGCGACGGCATCCTTTGCTGTCTCAAGGGACGAGCGTCCGGTTGCCGGATTGATGTCATCCGCAGAATAGTAATCAAAGGAAAACGTGGAAAAATTCTCACGTTCCAGAATCTCTTTTAAGTTGGACTGGGTATAGACCAGATTGATGGCTGCCTGTTCAAAACAGTGACAGCGTCTGCCGTTCACATAACCGGTATCCTTGCAGTCCGGGCAGTGGTACACCGGCTTCAGATAATCAGAAGTAAGCCCGTGCTCCTGCAACAGCTGCTCCTTCTGCCTGCGGTAGTCCGAGAGCTTTTCACGGAGCGTGGTCAGAGCGGCCTCATCTCCGTCTAACAGCCGGCGTGCCTGCTCGACAGAACAGGTAGCGATCGCGTCATCGATCTCTTTAAGTGCCGGAATCCGGGCGTAGACGTCCTTTGTGCGGCGCTCGAGCTGGTGCTGGCTGGCTAACTGTTTTTCGTCATATTTGCGGAATATCTCGTCATACTGTGAATTGCTTAGCGGCATCTGTTTCCCCTTTAAATCAGTGTACGTTCGTGGTCAAAAGCATCTGCTCCAGTTCGTCGTAGTCGTAGGAGCGCTGCGTGAAATTGTTGAACTTGTTTTTGGATGCTGTATTGGCGGCAGCGGAAGCGGAACTTTTTTTGCGTTCCTGGTGCGCCGCATCAAGTTTTGCAATGTCGGACAGATGGTGAACCTGCTTTTTGTTCCAGTCGGAAAGAATGGAATCCGTGTATTTGAAGTTCGGCTGATGCAGACTTGCCATGGTGCGCTTGCATGCCTCAAGGATGATGTCGGAGTCAAAACCGTACTTGTTCGTCCAGCGGCTGATATAAGCGATCTCGGTGGAAACCAGCTTGCGTCCGGTAATGCCGAACGCGTTCATTACGGCGTAGTACATTTTGCCAAGAACCGGGGAACCCTGTTTGGCCTCCTCGACGGTCGTGATATGCTGATCTGCCCAGCCAAGTGCGACTTTTTCTATGTATCGGATGCTGGTGTGATTGTTGCTCACACAGCTCTCAATCAGGTATACGATCAGCTCGGTGGAAAATCCGAGCACATCATAAAAATAGAGAAGCGTATTGATGTCGGTGGCGCTTAAGGTGCGGCCGAGATAACGCTCTGCGATGAAGAACAGCTCTGCGACGGATTCATTCTGGCGGAAATTCAAAATATCGTCCGCAGAATAGCTCTTTTTGGCAGGAACTGTCTGCGCCGGTGCCGGTGTTTCTGACAAAGCGGCGGAAGCAGGGGCGTTCTGTACCGGTGCGCCGGCTGGCTCTGTCTGTGTTCCGGAAGTCCCCGGATCAGACGGGGCGGCATCTCTGGACGAAGAATCCAGCATGCGGATACCGGTCAGATTCTTATCATTGTCATATTCAAGCTGCAGCAGATGCATGCGCTCCCAATAGGCAAGGGCACGCTTGACATCCTTCTCCGTGTGCTCGAACTTGTCCGCGATGGAAGAAATGGAAAAAGACGCCTGCGGTGCATTCATAAGGCGCAGCAAGTAGAGGTAAATCTTGACGAATTCCCCGTTGGCATCAGACATATATTCATCGATAAACGTGTTGGAAACACTGGTTGCAGAGACTGGACTGTCACTGTGTAGCTTAATATTGGCCATTGAAACCGACTCCTCTTTCTCAAACGTAACAAGCGAAATGTACGGCAGCCGCCGACATTCCCTGATGCATTATAGCACAGGAAAACTGGAATGAGAAGTATCTTTTCCGGAACACATCCGGCACAGACAATCGACCGCAGAAATGTGGATAATGTGGATAAAGAAAACGAATCCGGTGGAAACCGGATTATGGAAACGAAAGGTTTGGCGCAAAAGACGGCAAAGATGGCAAAAGTGCAGGAAACGTGTATAAGGATTATGTAAACAAAAAAATCCACATTCAAAAGTTGAAGTTTTCCCCAATTGAATGTGGATAAAGTGGATAACTTATTTGCCGAGAAGATGTTCACCAACATTTACAATGTCTCCGGCGCCCATAGTTATCAACAAGTCTCCGTTTACACAATTTTTTAATAAAAATTTTTCGATCTCCTCAAATGACGGAAAATAATAGCATTCCGTGCCGCGTTCCCTGAGCTTGGAGAGGATATCGCGGGAGGAGACGCCGTAGGTATTTTTCTCTCTGGCGGCGTAGATGTCGGCAAGGACAACCACATCAGCGAGGGAGAGCACATCGGCAAAATCCTCTAAAAATGCCTTGGTGCGCGAGTAGGTGTGCGGCTGGAAGCAGAGAACCAGCCGTTTGTGCGGATAGTTCTTGGCAGCGGTCAACGTCGCGCGGATCTCCGTCGGGTGATGCGCATAGTCGTCGATGATGGTGACGCCGTCCACGCAGCCTTTGTACTGGAAACGCCGGTCGGCACCACCGAAGTCGGATAATCCTTTTGCGACCGCGTCAGCGGCAAGACCAAGATCATCTGCCATCGCAATGGCGGCCAGGGCGTTGGATACGTTGTGCATGCCCGGAACGTGAAGAGTGACTTTCATCAGAGCTTCCTGCCCTTTCATGGCGGTGAAGCTCGCACAGGCTTTCTCGTCAAACGTGATATCTGCCGGATGGAATGTGCAGCTGTCACTGAGACCGAAGGTAATTACCTGCGGCTTTAATCCGGCGGTAATCTCGGTATAATCCGGAATATCGCCGTTTATGATGATCGCGCCGTCCTCCCGGGTGTTGGATGCAAATTGGTGGAATGAATGGCGGATATCCTGAATATCTTTAAAGAAGTCGAGATGTTCTGCTTCGATATTCAGAATGATGCTGTATTTCGGATAAAAATGCAGGAAGCTGTTCGTGTATTCACACGCTTCCGACAGGAAGAAATCGGACTTGCCTACCCGCAGGTTGCCGTCGAGCGCTTTTAAAATACCGCCGACCGTGATGGTCGGGTCGCACTTGGCTGCAAGAAGGATCTGGCTGATCATGGATGTCGTGGTCGTCTTGCCGTGGGTGCCTGCCACCGCGATGGAGTTGCGGTAATTGTCCATGATCTGTCCGAGCAGCTCTGCGCGCGGCATCATCGGAATTCCTTTTTCGCGCGCACAGGCGAATTCCGGATTGTCCTCGTGGATGGCGGCGGTGTAGACGACAAGATCAATATCATCCGTGATGTTTGCGGCTGTCTGACCGTAGTAAACTTTGATGCCGAGATGCTCTAAGTGTCTGGTCAGATCAGATTCCTTTGCGTCGGATCCGGATACCGTAAAATGCTCTTCGGAGAGAATCTCGGCAAGCCCGCTCATGCTGATGCCGCCGATCCCGATAAAATGGATATGTATGGGTTCTTTGAAATTGATTTTATACATTATAATTCTACCTGCCTGTTTTTCTTTCTATGATAAAGTTCATTATAACCTTATCTTACTGATTTGCAAATTCTTTTGGGATAAAATATTTTCGACAGAAAGTGAAAGAAGAGTGTAGAAAGAAAAAAGATTTGGCGAAAATGTCAAAAAATAGAAAAATGCGCTGGTAAATTTGTGAAAAATGATGTACATAGGTGGACGATTATGTTATAATTATAAGTGCAAAGAGGAATAGACTGACTAGAAAGACGAGAGGTGATTGACGTGATTCGAAAAGAAATGATAGCCATGCTATTAGCTGGAGGCCAGGGCAGCCGCCTGGGAGTGCTTACAGCGAAGGTTGCCAAACCTGCAGTTGCGTTCGGAGGAAAGTACCGCATTATCGATTTCCCTCTGAGTAACTGCATCAATTCCGGAATTGATACGGTCGGAGTTCTGACCCAGTATCAGCCATTGCGTCTGAATACCCATATCGGAATCGGTATTCCGTGGGATCTGGACCGTAACAGCGGGGGAGTGACGGTGTTACCGCCTTATGAGAAGAGCGATAACAGCGAGTGGTATTCCGGAACGGCAAACGCAATATTCCAGAACATGAATTATATGGAGCAGTATCATCCGGAGTATGTGCTGATCTTATCCGGGGATCATATTTATAAGATGGATTATGAGGTTATGCTTGATTTCCATAAGGAGAATCATGCGGATGTGACGATTGCCACGATGCCGGTGCCGATTGAGGAGGCAAGCCGTTTTGGTATCGTGATCGCAGATGAGAACAAGAAGATCATGGATTTTGAAGAGAAGCCGGAAAAGCCGCGCAGCAATCTGGCGTCCATGGGTATCTATATTTTCAGCTGGGATACCTTAAAAGAAGCGCTCTATGCCATGAAGGATCAGAGCGGATGTGATTTTGGTAAGCATATCATCCCGTATTGCCACGAGAATGGAAAACGTCTCTTTGCATATGAATACAACGGCTACTGGAAGGATGTCGGTACACTCGGCTCTTACTGGGAAGCAAATATGGAGCTCATCGACCTGATTCCGGAGTTCAATCTGTACGAGGAATACTGGAAGATCTACACGAAGAGTGATATTATCGAGCCACAGTATCTCTCCGCGGATTCCGTTGTGGAGAAGAGCATCATCGGTGAGGGAACCGAGGTATACGGCGAGGTACATAGTTCCGTGATCGGACCGGGCGTCACGATCGGCAGGGGGGCAGTGATCCGGGATTCCATTGTGATGAAAGGAACAACGATTGGCGAGAATGCCATCATCGATAAATCAATTATAGCAGAGAACTGCCAGGTGGGAGCGAACACCGAGCTTGGCATTGGAGAAGAGGCACCGAATAAGCTCAATGCGAGCATCTATTCCTTTGGTCTGGTGACGGTCGGAGAAGACAGTGTGATACCGGACGGTGTTAAGATAGGAAAGAACACGGCAATTTCCGGTACGACGGACAAGGAAGATTACCCGAACGGAATTCTTGAGAGCGGTGAAGTAATCATTAAGGCAGGTGACTCGGTATGAAGGCAATAGGAATTATTTTAGCTGGTGGTAATAACAGCCGTATGCAGGAATTATCCAACAAGAGGGCGATTGCGGCAATGCCGATCGGCGGAAGCTATCGAAGCATTGATTTCGCACTCAGCAACATGAGCAACTCCCATGTGCAGACTGTTGCGGTTCTGACACAGTACAGTGCGAGATCGTTAAACGAGCATCTGAGCTCCTCCAAGTGGTGGGATTTCGGGCGCAAACAGGGCGGATTGTTTGTATTCAATCCTACAGTAACCGTGGATAACAGCTGGTGGTACCGCGGAACAGCGGATGCCATGTATCAGAACATCAATTTCTTGAAGAAGCGCCACGAGCCATATGTCATTATCACGAGCGGTGACTGCATTTACAAGCTGGATTATAATAAGGTACTTGATTACCACATTGAGAAGAAGGCAGACATTACGGTGGTATGCAAGGATATGGCGCCGGGAGAGGATGTCAGCAGATACGGCGTGGTCCGGATGAATGAAGATTCCAAGATTGTAGAGTTCGAGGAAAAACCGATGGTATCCAAGTCGAACACGGTATCGACCGGAATCTATATCGTGCGCAGAAGACAGCTCATTGAGATGCTAGAGCGCAGCGCAGCGGAAGAACGCTGGGATTTTGTGACGGATATTCTGATCCGCTATAAGAATATGAAACAGATCTATGGTTATAAGATGAAGGAATACTGGAGCAATATTGCGACCGTAGAATCCTACTATCAGACGAACATGGATTTCTTAAAACCGGAGGTGCGGAAATACTTTTTCCATGATGAGCCGAAGATTTACTCCAAAGTGGATGATCTCCCGCCTGCAAAATACAATATCGGTTCCGATGTGCGCAACAGCTTAATCGCCAGCGGATGCATCGTCAACAGCAAGGTGGAGAATTCGATCCTGTTCAAGAAGGTATTTGTCGGGAAGAATTGTGTGATTAAGAATTCCATCATTCTGAATGATGTTTATATCGGCGACAATACACATATTGAGAACTGCATTGTCGAGAGCCGTGATACACTCAAGGCGAACACCTATTACTGCGGCGACAACGGTATCAAGATTGTATCCGAGAACAACGAAAGATATGTACTGTAGAGAAGGGACTAAAGGGGGACAGAATCTATGCAGATTACGGACGTGAGAATCAGAAAAGTCGAGAAGGAAGGCAAGATGAAAGCGGTGGTGTCCATCACTATCGATGAGGAGTTCGTGGTACACGACATCAAGGTGATCGAGGGAGACAAGGGATTGTTCATCGCAATGCCGAGCAGAAAGGCCGCGGACGGGGAATACCGCGACATCGCTCATCCGATCAATTCGGACACAAGAGAGCGGATACAGACTCTGATCCTTCAGAAATACCAGGAGACAATGGCTGCTGAGGAATAAGACCGGGAGAAAGCCGGATGGCAGCTTACCCAGGAAAATAAATGCGCACAGGTTTTACGGGAAGGTAAAGCCTGTGCGCATTTGTTTATACGTGCAGGGATCGGGCAGTGGTGCAGAAAACTCTTGTAAAATCTGCAAACTAAGGTAAAATGAAACGTGAACTGTGACAAGATCAAACAAAAGACAGCAGGAATCGTCAATTACAATAGATGGCAGGAGGAGTATGATGAGTCAGTTAAAAGCAGTGATACTTGCAGCGGGAAAAGGCACACGAATGAAGTCGGATCTGCCGAAGGTGGTTCATACCATAGAGGGAAAATGTCTGGTGGATTATGCGATTGAGGCGGCAGAAGGAGCCGGCGCCGGTGAGATCTGCCTTGTGGTCGGCTACAAATACGAGATCGTGCGGGAGACCATTTCACACAAGGACGTAAAGTTTGTATTACAGGAGCAGCAGCTGGGAACCGGTCATGCGGTGCGGTGTGCAAAGGATTTTCTCGGGGAGGAAGGACAGACACTGATCCTGTTTGGAGATACCCCCCTTATCACGGCAGAGACCTTAAAAAAATTAAGGGAGCATCACATTGCGAGTGGAAATACAGTGACAGTGCTCTCAGCGATGGTCGAGGATCCGACCGGATACGGCAGAATTATCCGCGATGCAGACGGCAATTTTGTGAAGAGCGTGGAGCACAAGGATGCGACGGAGGCGGAACTGGCATCCCACGAGATCAACTCAGGTATGTATATTTTTGATACGAAGGAGCTGCGTGAGGCGTTGGATCTGATTCAGCCGAATAATGCGCAGGGTGAATACTATCTGCCGGATACGCTCACAATTATTAAGGAAAAGGGACTGAAGGTGGATGCGTATGCGCTGGATGACCCGGAGGATATCACAGGGGTCAACGATCAGGAGCAGCTTGCGGCTGCAGCAGTCGTGATCCGGCGGAGAATCGCAGGCAACAAAGCAAAGAACAGGAGATAGCGATGTTTTTGATCGTAGGTCTGGGGAATCCGGGCAGGCAGTATGAGCATACACGCCATAATGCGGGATTTGATGTCATGGATGCCCTTGCGGAAAAATATAATATCAGTATCAGCGAAAGCGGACACAAGGCGCTTTTCGGCAAAGGGATGATCGGCGGACAGAAGGTGATTCTGGCAAAACCGCAGACATTTATGAACTTAAGCGGCGAGAGCGTGGCGGAACTTTTACATTATTATAAGATCGATCCCGAGGAGGAGCTTCTTGTCATATTTGACGACATCAGCCTGGCGCCGGGGAACATCCGTATCCGCAAAAAAGGGAGCGCCGGCGGGCATAATGGAATCAAGAACATTATTGCAATGACCGGGACGGAGAACTTTAAGCGGATTAAGGTGGGCGTCGGCGAAAAGCCGGCGGGATGGGATCTGGCGGATCATGTGCTCGGACGCATGAGTGAGGAAGACCGCGCGGCATTTGAGGAAGCGGTGAAGGAATCCGTAAAGGCTGCGGAGATGATCCTGGAGGATGAGATTGATCAGGCAATGAATGATTTTAACAGGAAAAAGCGGGAGAGTCAGTCATGAAGACATTCACACAGCCCATGCAGGGGCTGAAGGAATTTGAGGACCTGGAGGCGGCACTGCCGAAGTTATCCGGCGTCATTCAGATTTCCGGCTGTATCGATGCAGCCAAACCACATATGATGTACAGCATTGGCAATGGTTCTGGAAACAGAATCATTGTTACGTTTCAGGAACAAAAAGCGAAGGAACTGGCGGAGGAATACCGCTTTTTTGATCCAAACGTTGCCTATTATCCGGCAAAGGATATTCTGTTCTACCAGTCGGATATCCGGGGAAATGTGCTGACAGCGGAGCGTATCAATGCCCTCAAGATGATGGCGGAAGAGCGCTCGTGCACGATTGTAACGACGTTTGACGGTCTTATGAATCCGATGCCGTCGCCGGATCAGTTTATCAGTGCGGTGCGGAAAGTGGCGGTCGGGGACGTGATCGATCTGGAGCAGTTTACAAGGCACCTGGCGGAACTGGGCTACGAGAAGAATTATCAGGTGCAGACAAGCGGTGAATTCTCCGTGCGCGGCGGAATCATTGACATTTTCCCGCTGACGGAGGAGAATCCGTTCCGGATTGAACTGTGGGATGATGAGGTCGATTCAATCCGCTCATTCGATGCGGAAAGCCAGCGGTCGATCGAGAATCTGGATGAGGTCCACATCTATCCGGCGTGCGAACTGGTGCTGACCAAAGAGGAGCGCGACGCCGGTATTGCGCGCATTCTGGCAGAAGCAAAGCAGGTTTCGGAAAAGCTCCGCGGGGAGATGAAGACCGAGGAGGCGTACCGCGTCAAGTCTGCGGCGGACCAGGTGGCGGAGGAAGCCGGGGAGCTGGGCCTCTCTGCCGGGCTGGACGCCTACCTGTCCTATTTTTGCGAGGAACGCGTCTCTTTGCTCGATTATTTTGGAAAACAGGATACGCTGGTGTTTCTGGATGAGACACCGCGGAGCATTGAGAGAGGAATGGCGACGGAAACCGAATTTTCGGAGAGCATGAAGCAGCGCCTGGAAAAAGGGTATCTACTGCCGGGACAGATGCGGGAACTTTTTACCTGCAAGGAGATTCTTGGAAAACTTGCGGGGCGCAGATGCATCTCGCTGGTGGCACTCGACCTTAAGAATCCGCATCTGGAGATCGGGACACATCTGAATATCCAGTCTAAGACGGTCAATCCGTACAACAACAGCTTTGAACTTCTGGTAAAGGATCTGGAGCGCTACAAAAAGAACGGATATCAGGTGATCCTGTTGTCTGGATCGAGAACGCGTGCGAAGCGTCTGGCGGATGATCTGATGGCGGAGGGGCTGAACGCTTTTTATTCGGAAGACTACGATCACGAGGTAAAGCCCGGCGAGATCATGACGGGTTACGGCAAGATCAAAAAAGGATATGAGTATCCGATGCTGAAGTTTGTTGTGATCTCCGAGAGCGATATTTTCGGCGGCGAGAAGAAGAAAAAGAAGCGCAAACGCATCTATGAGGGAGAGAAGATCGCAAGCTTTACGGATCTGAACATTGGCGACTACGTGGTGCATGAGAGCCATGGACTCGGCATCTACCGCGGCATTGAGAAGATCGAGGTGGATAAGACCGAGAAGGATTACATCAAGATCGAGTATGCAGGCGGGGGTAATCTCTACATTCTGGCGACACAGCTGGAGCAGATCCAGAAATATGCGGGCGCGGGGGCGAAAAAGCCGAAGTTAAACAAGCTTGGCGGACAGGAGTGGAACAAGACCAAGTCGAGGGTCAAGGGAGCGGTCAGGGAGATTGCCGAAGACCTCGTGAAGCTTTACGCAGTGCGCCAGAATGACCGGGGATTTGCGTTCGGACCGGACACTGTGTGGCAGAAAGAGTTCGAGGAGATGTTCCCGTTTGAGGAGACGGAAGACCAGGATCTTGCCATTGCGGCGACCAAGGCGGACATGGAGAGCACGAAGATTATGGATCGTCTGATCTGCGGCGACGTCGGATACGGAAAGACGGAAATTGCGATCCGTGCGGCGTTTAAGGCGGTGCAGGACGGCAAACAGGTGGCATTTCTGGTGCCGACGACGATCCTCGCCCAGCAGCATTACAACAACTTTGTGCAGCGCATGAAAGATTTTCCAGTCAACATTGATCTGCTCTGCCGGTTCAGAAGCAGCGCGGAGCAGAAAAAGACGATCGAAAAGCTGAAAAAGGGGCAGGTGGACATCATCATCGGCACGCACCGGCTGCTGTCCAAAGATGTGGTCTACAAGGATCTGGGACTTTTAATCATCGACGAGGAGCAGCGTTTCGGCGTGGCGCACAAGGAGAAAATCAAGCAGCTGAAGACCAACATCGATGTTCTCACACTGACCGCGACGCCGATTCCGCGGACGCTGCACATGAGCCTCATCGGTATCCGGGATATGAGCGTGCTGGAAGAACCGCCGATGGACCGTGTGCCCATCCAGACATATGTGATGGAGTACAATGAGGAACTGGTGAGGGAGGCAATCTCCAGGGAACTGGCGCGCGGCGGGCAGGCGTATTTTGTATACAACAGAGTGCGCGAGATCGCCGATGTTGCGACGAAGATTGCGGAGCTTGTGCCGGAGGCGAACGTGGCATATGCGCACGGACAGATGAAGGAAACCGAACTGGAAAATATCATGTACCGGTTTATCAACGGCGAGATCGATGTGCTTGTATCCACGACGATCATTGAGACGGGACTGGATATTTCAAACGTGAATACGATGATTATCCACGATGCGGACAATATGGGCCTTTCCCAGCTGTATCAGCTCCGCGGGCGTGTGGGCAGATCGAACCGCACAGCGTATGCCTTTTTGATGTATAAGCGGGATAAGATGTTGAAGGAGGTCGCAGAGAAGCGGCTTGCCGCAATCAAAGAGTACACGGAGCTTGGAAGCGGCTTTAAGATTGCCATGCGCGATCTTGAGATCCGCGGAGCGGGCAGCCTGCTCGGCGAGCGGCAGCACGGCCATATGGAAGCGGTCGGCTATGATCTGTACTGCAAGATGCTAAACGAAGCGGTCAAGGAAGCGAAGGGCATCGCGGTGGAGGAAAGCTTTGACACGTCGATTGATATTGTGATCGACGCTTATATCCCGATGGGTTATATTCCGAACGAACTGCAGAAACTGGACATCTACAAACGCATCGCAGATATTGAGACGCAGGAGGAGACGGAGGAGATGACGGAGGAACTGATCGACCGTTTCGGAGATCCGCCGAAGTCCGTGGAAAATCTGCTTTACATTGCAAAAATCAAATCAATGGCGCACCGGCTTTATTTTACGGAAGTGGCGCAGAAGGGTGAGAGTGTCCGTTTTACTCTCTATGAGAAAGCACGGATTGATGTGGCGAAGATTCCGGAACTGGTGGCTGCATACGGTCAGAAGGTGACGTTTACCGCTGATCCGAAAAACCCGTATTTCACATATCACCTGAAAAAGAATTCGAGGGACAAGAATGTGGACATCAAATCGGTGGTGGAGCAGTTCCTTGCCGATGCCGGGAAATTTCTGGCGGAGCGGGAAGCACCAAGGGAAGGCTGAAAAAGGCGATAGAGAGCCGGCTTTTTGGAATCCGGGAGACCGGCTCTCCGGCGTCGGAAAAGCTTGAAAAAAGTATGAAAAATATTGCGACCCGGAGAAAATTGCACTATAATAGAGCAAGACTGCCATGGCAAGCTGTCATGGCATATACCAGGAGGAACCTATGAGAGCAAAGAGATGGAGCGCACTGCTTCTTAGCGGTGTTATGGCAGCATCCATGTTAACAGGATGTGGAATGAATAAAAATGAGACAGTGGCAACTTTTGATGAGACGGAAGTGCCGCTTGGAGTAGCAAATTTTGCAGCGAGATTTCTGCAGGCAACATATGATGATTTTTATGTGGCATATTTTGGCGAAGACGTATGGTCATCCGATCTGTACAACAACGGCACCACGATGCAGGACAATATCAAGGACAGCGTGATGCAGTCACTGTTCGATATGTATACACTGGAAGCGCACATGGCAGAGTACGATGTGGAGCTGACGGAGGATGACAAGGCGGAGATCGCAGACACAGCGGCTGCGTTTATTGCAGACAACAGCAAGGATGCATTGGATGCACTTGGTGCAGATGAAGAGACTGTGGAGCGTTATCTGACACTGGCGACGATCCAGAACCGGATGCACACGGCGATCATTGCGGATGCCGATACCAATGTGACGGATGAGGAAGCCAACACAAGCTCCTACAGCTATGTCAAGGTGTCCAAGCAGTCCCATACGGATGAGGATGGCAATACCGTGGAGTACACCGACACCGAGCTCACACTGCTCGGCAAGACGGTCGGTATGTTTGACATGGACGCCAAGGCGGGCACGCTGGAGGATGCGGCAGAGCAGTATGACTATACGGTGAGCAGCGGAACGTTTACTGCCGACGACAGCACACTCGATGAGGCGGTTCTTACGGCACTGCAGGGACTGGACGAAGGGGAGGTGTCGGATGTCATCGACACAGATACCGATTACTATGTAGTTCGTCTGGATGAGAAGACGGATGCGGATGCAACCGAGACGACCAGACAGAACATTATCAGCCAGCGCCAGAGCGATCTGTACGACGAGACGCTCAAAGGCTGGGAAGATGAGCACGACTGGACCGTGAAGGATTCCGTGTGGGCGAAGGTAACATTTGACAACCTGTTCACCACAACAGTGCAGGATACGGAGACCGAGACCGTCACGGAGAGTGCGACGGAATAGAAGAAAAGCTGCGGCAATGACAGATATTGCGGCAGGAGACAGCGAATTATTGGAACGTTGTGCTGGTCAAACAGTGTAACGCGAGCGTTCCAGCGAAAACAGGCGGGAGGATTCTGATCACAAAATACGGAATTTCTAACTCCGCCGCTTTTGCCAGCTGTGATGATCTGTGTCTTTCCAAGTTTTGAACACTCCGGAGGCGTATCCGCAAGCCGCAGACAATTTAAGGACTTTTGTGAGTGCCCCTTGTTGGCACCGCTAAACAAAACATAACCGCGCGAAGCCGATGTTTGAATTGGCATCTGCCCTGTTTTCAATAGCAGATGCCAACGAGTTTCGGTTCGCGCGGTTTTATATTGTCTGTGAAGCGGTGCCGCTAGGGGCACCAGAAAGTCCGCTCATTGTCTGCGGCTTGTCGGACACATCCTCGCGGAGTGTCAAAACGTGGCCAAGACACGGAAGGAACTGGCAAAAACGGCAGAGAAGAAATTCTCGCATTTTGTTCCAAAGAATCCTCCCGCCTGTTTTTCGCTGGAACGCTCGCGTTATGCCCTTTAACGAGCAACAGCGATCCGACGAACCGCTGTCTCCTGCTGCATGTCTGACATTACCGCAGCTTTTCGTTCTTTACGAGCATCTCTTCGATGATGCCCTGGCAGTGGGCACCGATTTTCTTCTTCGTCTCTTTATCCAGCTCGTTCGGATAGATCGGCTTGCCGTACTCTAAGATGACGTGTGTTGCCGTTACCTTCGGAAAATGATTCTCTAAAATATCGGCGGAACCGGTGATTGCCATAGGGACGATCGCGCAGCCGGTCTTCTCTGCCATCTTGAAACTTCCCTCCTTAAAAGGAAGCATCAGGTCGTCGGTCTTGTTGCGCGTTCCCTCCGGAAAAATGCACATCGAGATGCCGTTCTTGATGTGATCGATGCCGGCAAGAATGGTCTTTAAGGCTTCCTTGACGTCATCACGGTTGATGAACAGGCAGTAGAGACGCTTCATCCACAGGGAAAGAAGCGGAACTTTTGCCATGTCATTCTTGGCGACGTAGCCGGTCAGACCTGGGCATCTGGCATAGGTGATGATAATGTCGAAGTAGCTTTTGTGATTGCCGATATACAGAACGGCTTCGTCCTTTGGTACATTTTCTTCACCGATAACGGTGACTTTGGTTCCGCAGATGAACAGAATGACGCGAAACGCCCACTGTACCATGCGTAGCTGGCTGATGTCGGCAGCCTTACGGTTGAACTTGCTGATGATCCATTCGATTCCGAGGACGGGAATTCCGATGATCAGATAAAGAATGGCAAACAGCAGAGCAAGGATGGCTCGTAACATAAGAAGATCCTTTCCGGGCAAGCGCCCCGTAGATTTTTACATAGTTTTTATTATAAAGCCTGAAAAGAGGAAACACAAGACGCGGAAAAGAGAATTCGCAGGCATATTTAAAAAAGATGCGGCATATACTTTGGATAGAACCGAAAATTTGGGGGACTGTCAGATGTTTTGGTATGGGAAGAGATGGAAGAAGGGGTGTCTGGTCTTTTTGGCAGCGGCGGCCCTGCTTGCTGCCGGGTGCAGCATTGAGACGACAAACGGAGCGAAGGTTGCCGATCTTGACTATGAGATCGTGGAGGAGGCGCAGATACCGGAGAAAGTGAAGGCTGTGATAGAGGAAAAAAAGGCGGCTGATTTTAAAACGACCTATGAACTCGACGGGGATCTGTACATAGTGCGCGGGTATGGAGAACAGGAGACGGGAGGTTACAGCATCTGCATCCGGGATCTGTATCTGACGTCGAATGCGATTTTGTTCGATACGGAACTTGTGGGACCGAGAAAGGGAGAACAGGTAAGCAGCGGACCGAGTTATCCTTATATTGTAATAAAGACCGAAAAACGTGACGAAAGTACCATATTTGAGTGAATTTTCTTGATATTTTTAAAAAATTCTCCGGTTTGTTTGACAAAAATTTAGTACAGTGATAAACTAAAGCGGAATGGTATTCGGTGTTAGGACGATAAGAAGCCGGAACAGGGAGGTAGACAATGCAACAGGCAGACATCCATAAGGTACGCGCTTCCGTGTATCAGCAGTGCGGACGGAAGGTACTGATTCAGCTTGACAGAGGACGCAACAAGGTCGACATCCAGGAAGGAGTCATTCAGAACGCATATCCGAGTGTTTTTACAATACTGGTGAATGACGAGCAGGAAGAAAATCCGCCTCAGTTACTTTCATTCAGTTATTCGGATATCATTACAAGAGATATTCGGATGAAATTATGTTAACATAAGGTATCAGGTATAATATTCCCCGTATTCGAATAAGATGTTTCAAAGATTCGGATATGGGGGATATTTTTTTGGAACTCGAAAAAGTAAAGATACATAGAATACAGCAGAATGGCACGGCGGTCAGCCAGATCACGCTGGATGATGACTATAATGTCCTGGACTACCGGCCGGACATCATGAAGGTTTTGAAAGAAAATGGCGAACTGCGGTTTGACGAGGTGAAGGCGGCAAACAAGGCGGTGTGGGTAAAAGGAAGCCTGGTGTTTCACATCCTTTACCAGTGTGAGCAGAGCGATGGAAAAATCAGCTGCCTCAAAGGAGAGATTCCGTTTCAGGAGAAACTCAATATAGACGGGCTGCAGGAGAACGGGGAGGTACATGCCGCCGGAGAGATCGAGGATCTGACAGTCGGCGTAATCAATTCGAGAAAATTGAGCATCCGTGCGGTGGTTGTGCTGCGTGCCTCGGCGGAGGAACAGGTGTTGGAGGAGTTTACGTCCAGACTGGAACTGCCGGGGGATTACCAGCAGAAGACGGGAACCTGGGGAGCGCTCAATCTGCTCGCATCCTGCCGGGATGTCTGCCGGCAGAAGAGTGAGATTGTTCTGCCGTCGAACAAACCCAATGTGCGGGAAATTCTGTGGCGCAGTGTAGAACTCCGCAACGTCGAAAGCCATGTGGAGGATGGGAAGGCGGTCGTCACAGGTGAGATTCTGGCGGCGGTGCTCTACAGCGAGGAAGAGGAGAGCGAGCGCCTGCAGTGGTATGAGACGACGGTTCCTCTGGAATGTGCGGCAGACTGTGACGCTGCCGGGGAGAATTGCATTTTTAAAATATCGGCTGTCCCGCTGTCGGCGGAACTGGAGATCAAGCCGGATTACGACGGGGAGGAGCGCATTCTTGTGCTCGAACTCTCCGTCTCGGTCGATGTCCGCGTGTGGCGGGAAGAAGAGATGGAACTTCTGACCGATCTCTACTCGCTCCGGGAAAAAGCCGTTCCGGTAGTCAGGGAGCGGATCGGTGAGAGACTCCTTGTAAAAAATGCGGCAAAATGCCGGGTAACGGAACAGCTGGAAATTCCGGAAAGCCAGGAGAAAATCCTGCAGATCTGTGCCTGCGAGGGAACGGTGCGCCTGGAAAAATACGAGCCTGTGGAGAACGGAATCCGGGCGGAGGGAACGATCACGGCGGAACTTCTCTATATCACAACGGATGACAATATGCCGATCCAGTCGGCAAGGGAAATCTATCCGTTTTCCCAGATCCTTGAGATTCCCGATATGCAGCCGGACGTGGAGGCGGAGATGGACTGCGGATTAGAGCAGCTGTCCGCGGTGATGATGGATCAGGAACATATTGAGATCAAAGCGGTGATCCAGTTAAACCTGATGGCGTTTTTGCCGCAGAAAATACAGAACATCGAAGAGATTACAGAAGAGCCTTTAGATATGGAAGAATTACAGAACCGCCCCGGTCTGGTGGGCTATATTGCAAAGGCGGGCGATGATCTGTGGACGATTGCCAAGGAGAATCATACGACCATACAGGATATTCTGGAAACCAACGGCTGGACGGAAAAAAATCTGCAGCCGGGAGATGCGGTGCTGATCGTCAAACAGATAGGATAAAGGTACTATTTGCACAGATTTGCTTGAGTAATAGAAGACGCTCTGTTATACTAAAGTGGTAATGAGTGTTATTTTTTGAAAGGAATTTTGAAAACAGGGAGACAAAAGATGGATCAGAATGAGAACAAAAATTACAATTTTGAGAACGACCCGGGACAGACACAGCCGGGATCTGCGGGGGCAGAGAATCAGCAGGGAACGCAGGATGTGTACGGTCAGCAGGGAGCACAGGGTGCATACGGTCAGCCGGACGTGGCAGCGAATAGCGGAATGACGCAGCCGGACGGCCAGCCGGGAGCGAATGCTTACGGCCAGCCGGGAAACGGTTATGGACAGGAAAGCGCAGGTCAGCCTTATGGACAGGAGAATGCAGGCCAGCCTTACGGTCAGAACTACGGTCAGGCAGAAAATGCGAACGGCCAGGGGAATGTGAGCCAGCCTTACGGTCAGCAGAATTACGGAGAGCAGAGCACGAACGGCCAGGGAGAGTATTCTTACGGACAGAATAACGCCTATGGACAGAATAACGCCTATGGACAGAATAACGCTTACGGACAGAATAATGCCTATGGACAGCAGACGAACGGTCAGCAGGCGTATGGTCAGGCGAACGGCCAGTATGCGGGAAATGCATATGCTGGCGTAAACTATGGCGAGGCGACGGTGCTCAACGACGAGAACGGTCAGCCAGTGAAGAACTCGTTCGGAATGAAGATTACATTCTCCATCCTTGAGATTCTGTGCTGCTGCGGATGCAACCTGATTACCATGATTATGGGTATTATCGGATGCGTATTCACGAGCAAGGCGAACAGTGCCTACAAGTCCGGAGATGTGCAGGAATATAAGCGCAACAGCAAGTCGGCGACAATCTGCCTGTGGATCGGTTTTGCGATCGCACTGGTATGGCTGGTCTTCAGCATTATTTTCAGCGTACTTTACAGCAACGACATCGAGGATGCGTTTATGGAAGGATATAACGAGGCCGCAGGTGTAAGCGATGATTACGACACGGATGATTTCATGGGTGATTCCGGTGATGAAGAGTACGACACCGACGATTTTCTTGCCGATGACAGCGAGGATACAGAGGATGCCAAAACGGTAGCTCCGCTTGACGTGACAGCAGGGGATGCGTTCGACAGCGGAGACATTACCGTCAACGGTATCCTGGTGCAGCTTCCGATGAGCTACAGCGATTTCAAGGCACTCGGTTTTTCCATCGACTCCGAGGATGAGGAGTATGTATCCAACAAGAATGAATATTACTATCCGACCTTCTACGATGCACAGGGAAATGAGCTGGGAGAGGTGTACATTGGAAATGTAACCGACGATCCGCAGACACTTGCAGACGGAACGGTGTTCGGCTTCTCATTCACCAGCATGGACTACAATGACGATCTGGAGATCCTTCTGCCGAACGGTCTGACAAAGGATGCGGTCAACGACGACTTTATGACTGCTTACGGCGAGCCGGATTATGAGTATGAGTCGGATACCGGCGACTACCAGTCTTATCAGTGGTACAGCCACAGCGACACCTACGAGGATATGGATGAAAACTCCATTTCCGTAACATTCTATGATGGCGAGCTGAGCGATCTGGAACTGATGTATATCGGATGGGATTGATCTGATTTCCGAAAAATCGAAAAATTATGGAAACTGTGACAATTTTATAAGGAAGTATGATATAATCAACGGGTATGATAACAGAGTCATACCCGTTTTTTGTACGCAATGAAAGATAATTCAGATATTTGGGATGGAGATACCGCATGAGACATTTTAAGAAACGTGTTCTGGCACTGCTTCTGGCGGGAGCAGTCGGAATCGGAAACTATGCGTCTGTGTCTGCTTCGGCAATCAAGGATGCACAGGATAAAAAGGATGAGGCACAGCAGGAACTGAATCAGGTGAACCAGCAGATTCAGAATATCCAGTCGGCGCAGAACAGCCTTCAGGCAGAGATGAATAATTATGACAATCAACTCATGAGCCTGCTTACCGATATGGACATCCTGCAGAGCGATATGGATACGCAGGAGCAGGAGATCGAACAGGCAAACGCGGATCTGGAAAATGCGAAAGCGGAGGAACAGCAGCAGTATGACGCCATGAAGCAGCGGATTCAGTATATGTATGAGAATGGAGACCAGTCCTTTTTGACGGCGTTAGTCGGCGCGGACAGCATTACGGATCTTTTGAACCGGGTGGAATATGTCTCGGACGTCTACCAGTATGATCGCGATATGCTGACGAACTATCAGGAAGTGGTGCAGCAGGTGGAAGATCTGACGGCACAGCTTGAGAGTGAGATGGCGGAGATGGAGGAGCTTCAGATCAGCTATCAGGAGCAGCAGAGCTCTCTGGAGCAGGTGATTGCGACAAAGCGTTCGGAGATGGCGGATTTTGACAGCCAGCTTGCCAATGCACAGAGTCTTGCAAGCCAGTATGCGCAGACGATCAAGCAGCAGAACCAGATCATCGCGACGGAGAAGGCAAAACAGGCGGCTGCGGAGGCGGCGAAGAAAAAGGCGGCGCAGGCGGCTGCTGCGGCAGGAACGACCGGCAGCACCACCGGAACGGATGCCTCGACAGCCGGCACCGGAACGACCTCGAATACGACCGGAAATACCGCTTCGACCGGGACGGATACCTCGACTTCGGGCAGCAGTACCTCCGGCAGCTCTTCCACAGGTCTGACGGACGGCGGACTAAATCCGTCCTACACGACCGGAGTCAGCGGCAGTGACGTCGTGTCCTATGCGAGCCAGTTTCTGGGGAATCCCTATGTCCTTGGAGGTACCAGCCTGACATCCGGAACGGATTGCTCCTATTTTGTCATGGCGGTCTACCAGCATTTTGGCATTTCCCTGCCGCGATCTTCCTATTCGCAGAGCGGCTGTGGACAGGCAGTCAGCTATGAAAATGCACAGCCCGGCGATATTATCTGCTATCCGGGACATGTGGCAATCTATATTGGAGGAGGACGGATTATCCATGCGTCCAACCCGAGAACCGGTATCTGCTACGGAAATGCAACTTACCGTACGATCACTTCGGTTCGGCGTGTGTTGTAGGTTTGTATTTTCAAAAGTAAAATGCTATAATCTGGATAGAAATGAAATAAGAGATGGAGGAATAGAAAATGCAGTTCAAACAGTTACAGGATGATATGATCGCAGCAATGAAGGCAAGAGACAAGGTGCGCAAGGATGCAATCTCCACACTGGTGTCGGCTGCGAAGAAGGTGGCAATCGATGAGGGCTGCCGCGATGACATTCGGGAAGAACTTGTGGACCGGGTCATTTTAAAGGAGATCAAGTCCGTGAAGGAACAGATCGATACCTGCCCGGCATCCAGAGAAGATCTGCTTGCAGAATATAAGACGCGTTACGATATTTTTATGGAATATGCGCCGAAAATGATGTCGGCTGACGAGGTGGAGGCGTTTATCACAGAGAAGTTCGCGGACGTGGTAGCAAGCCACAACAAAGGACAGATCATGAAGGCTGTTATGCCGGAACTGAAAGGCAAGGCGGAGGGCAGCGTGATCAATCAGGTGGTAGCAAAGCTTTGTCAGGCATGAGACAGAAATTAAGATTTACCGCTGTTCTGGTCGTTCTGCTCATCATTCTGGGGACAGCATCCTACCGCGAACAGGGAAAGCGGCAGAAGCTGTCATTCCCGGAATCGCTGGATCTTGTGGTGGTGGCAGTGGACGGGGAGCAGGTGACTCTGCGGGAGATGACATTTTATATCGCGTATGAGGAAGGCAGCATGGAAGATGCGGCCATCATCTATAATCCGGATAATACGGATGAATACTGGCAGCTGTATATCAATCATACGTTCCTGCGGGAGCAGGCGAAACAGACAGTGGTGGATATGACCATTCATGATACGCTGTTTTACCAGATGGCAACAGCAGAGAAAATCACGCTCTCAGAGGAGGAGGAACAGTATCTTGCCAATGATCAGCAGGATTTTTGGAGTGACCTTACCGAGGAACAGAGAGCGCGCCTGGGTGTCGATGAGGAAACGATTGATGCATCCATGCGAAAAATGGCGCTGGCGCAGAAATATCAGAGTATTCTTGCGGAGATGGAACAGGTCGATTACGAGGATTATTCCATCGGCGGCACGGAATACGAAAAACTTCTGGCACAGCATACCTGTGAGTTAGACGAGACTACCTGGGACCGCGTGCCGTTCGGCAGCATCACGGTAGATCATTGAACAAAGAGGGAAAGACAGAGATTTTCCATTGCGTGAAGCAGGATATGCGCCGATATGTGAAGAAAGCATTTGCGGCAGGCAGAATATAATATAAAAAATAAAATAGAGAAGAGAAGAAGAATATGTCAGTAAAAATTGGAAGAAATGATCCGTGCTGGTGCAAAAGCGGCCGGAAATACAAGGCATGCCATCAGGCATTTGACGAGAAGATTGCAGCGATCGCTGCGCAGGGACATATCGTCCCGACCCATGACATTATCAAGAATGCAGATCAGATTGCAGGGATTAAGGAGAGCTGCAAGATCAATATCGCGGTGCTCGATTACATTCAGGAGCACATTCATGAGGGTATGAATACGGCGGAAATCGACAAGATTGTCTACGACATGACGACCAGTATGGGTGGTATTCCGGCGCCGCTGCATTATCAGGGCTACCCGTACAGCGTGTGCACTTCGGTGAACGATCAGGTGTGCCATGGATTCCCGTCAAAGGATGTCATTTTGAAGTCGGGAGATATTATCAATGTGGATGTTTCCACGATTTTGAACGGTTATTTTTCCGATTCTTCCAGAATGTTCTGCATCGGCGACGTCAGCCCGGAGAAGAAACGTCTCGTGGATGTCACGAAGGAGTGTGTGGAAAAAGGTCTCGCGGAAGTAAAACCGTGGGGATTCTTAGGCGATATGGGTCAGGCGGTTCACGATCACGCCTTCGCAAACGGTTATACGGTTGTGCGTGAGATCGGCGGACACGGCGTGGGACTGGAGTTCCATGAGGAGCCGTGGGTCGGCTATAACAGCAAGCGCGGTCAGGAGATGCTGATGGTGCCGGGTATGATTTTTACGATCGAGCCGATGGTCAACATGGGAAAAGTGGACATCTATGTCGATGATGCAAACGACTGGGAGGTCTACACGGAGGACGGACTTCCGTCTGCACAGTGGGAGATTATGGTGCTTGTGACGGAGGACGGCCACGAGGTTCTTTGCTGGTAAGCAGGAGGCAGGATGAAAAAGCTGGGAAAGAAAGCGGGACAAGGAGCAACGGGAAAAGCAGCTTCGATGAAGAAGGCGGGGCACGGAGCGCTGGGAAAAGCAGCGGTTCCGGCGAACAAGACCGCGCAGGAGAAAAAGAAAAAGGCAGATGTGCCGGGCGAATGGCTTTATTTTGCACCGGAGGCAGTGGATGTGCGGCAGATTGCAGATGTGCTCGATGGAACCTGCGAGTTGGAGATCTGGCAGGAAGCAGGCGTGCTTGAAATTATGTACGGTGGAGAATCTTCCATGGATATGGAGGAGGGGACGATCCATCCTAAGGATCAGGTGACTGCGGCATTTGCAGAGGAACATGACTGCGACAGAGTGTATCTGGTGACATTTTCTGCGGAGGAATATGAAAAGGTACTGCCTGTAATGCGGCACATCTTACAGGAATGCGGCGGCATATTCTGCGGCGATACGGAAGATTTTAAGCCGATACTTACAGAGTAGAAAAGGGATGCTTTTTTGCTTTAGTGTATTGAAATGATAAGAAAAAACAGCTATGATACTGTTATTGGCGCAGAGAAAAAACGGACGCCGGAGCGGGAGGAAATATGGACAGCAGAATTTCAGGACACACAGGATTATTGGCATTGATTGGTTCGCCGGTCGGACATTCGGGTTCGCCGGCAATGTATAATTACAGCTTCGAGCGGCTGGGACTGGATTATGTGTATGTTGCTTTTGATATCAAGGTGGAGGAAGTGGCAGACGCCATTGCCGCCATGCGCACATTTAAGATGCGCGGCTGCAATGTCACCATGCCGTGCAAGACGGAGGTTGTCAGATACATGGATGAGCTGTCTCCGGCGGCACAGATCATCGGAGCGGTCAATACGATTGTAAATGACAACGGCAGGCTGACCGGTCATATTACTGACGGCGAGGGATTTGTGCATAATCTGAAGGATCACGGGATCGATATTAAGGGCAAGAAGATCACGGTTGCAGGCGGAGGCGGTGCCGCTACTGCCATTCAGGTGCAGTGCGCGCTTGACGGTGCAAGGGAGATTTCCATTTTTAATATCAAGGATGCTTTTTTTGAGAGAACGCTGAAAACGGCGGAGAAGATCCGTGCGGCGGTTCCGTCGTGCGTGGTAAATGTCTATGATATTGCGGATACTGCGCGGATGACTGCGGAGATCGCGTCCAGCGATATTTTTGCAAATGCAACGATTGTAGGCATGAAGCCGATGGAAAATGAGAGTGTGGTAAAGGACACTTCTGCATTCCGACCGGGGTTAGTGGTGGCGGATGCCGTCTACAACCCGGAGGAGACGAGATTGCTCCGGGAGGCGAAGGAAGCCGGAGCAACCTGTATCGGCGGCAAGGGAATGCTGCTGTGGCAGGGCGTGGCTGCCTTTAAACTGTATACCGGAAAAGATATGCCGGTCGAGGAAGTCAAAGAGCGTTTTTTTAGCTAGAAAGGTGAAACTGCGGCATGAAGAATTTATATCTGATCGGCTTTATGGGCGCCGGGAAAAGTACCATTGCGAGAGCGCTTGCGAAAAAATGTCCGTCGAAGCGAATCGAGATGGATCAGCTCATCGAGGAACAACAGGGGATGGCAATCACAGATATTTTTGCCGCACATGGGGAGAATTATTTCCGCGACCTGGAGACAGAGTTGTTGCGGTCTTTTTCGGAGAGCACAGGATATGTGGTATCCTGCGGCGGAGGCAGTGTACTCAGGGATGAGAATGCGGCGCTGATGAAGGAGAACGGTTGTATCGTGTTCCTTCGGGCGACGCCGGAGACGATCTACGAAAGAGTCAAGGACAGTACGAACCGCCCGATTTTAAACGGGAATATGAATGTGGAATATATCCGGGAACTCATGGAGAAGCGCCGGCCGCGCTACGAAGCGGTGGCGGATATCTGCGTGGACACGGACGGCAAGGACGTGGATGCCATCAGTGAGGAGATCCTGAAAGCGGTAGAAGACAGATCATAAGAGGGGCAGCGGGAGATGAATTTTGAGTTTATAAGAGAGTGCAGGCTGGAGTCGGACGAGCTTCAGACGATGTATGACAATGTTCTGCAGGAACTGGAGCGCGCGGAGCATTATTATTGGAGAAAACCGCAGGAATGCGGCATCATTCTGCGCCAGACAACAGAGCGGATCTGTCGTATCTATAATACATATTATCAAATCGGCTATCCGGGGAACGCTTCGCTGGAAGAGTTTTTGTGTTATACGGACGAAAACGAGCACAACGTGATGGTGAGCCGTTTTCTGAGCGTCGTCCGCAAGGAGCAGCGCGACCGGCTGAATAAGCTGCGTGTGCTGGGGGATGACTGTATCTGGGGCGAGGAGGCACCGGATCAGGGGATGACTTTTGAAGACCGCATGGGGCAGAATGCAAGACATATGATGGAGACCATGATGGAGGTCACCAAGGATATGTGCGAGAAGATCAACAAGAGGGACGATGTGTTCGACGAGTTCTTCCTCGAGGAGGCTCTGCCGGAGACGAAGGAAGAGGCAGGAAAAGAGGCGCTTGCCGCTGCGGAGATAACAACCAGTGCAGAGAATACGAAAAAATCTTTGTTTGCCAGAATTTTCCACAGGTGAGGATAAATGAAAAAATCAGTATCGATCGTTTATGGAGTGCTGCTTGTCATCGGATTTATTCTGATGGCGTTGAGCTTTGCGTTTGCAGGTAAAAAGAATACAAGCTTTGCGGAGGATTCCAGACGAATCGAACTGCAGCCCGATCGCGTGGTGGAAGTGGGTGAAGATGTCAGGGAGTATTATTTCGACAGCAATCAGATGCAGTCGGAGTTTTCGGAACTGACATTTTTTAGCGTACATCAGTGCGTGGAAGTGTATGCGGACGGCGAGCAGATTTATTCGCTGGAAAAGAGCAGTACGGTGTTCGGGAGGACGCCCGGAACCGGATGGAATACGATCCAGCTGCAGGAGGGCGTGAAGAGTTTCAGTGTGCGGATCGAGGCGGTGTACCCGGCAGTGCGGGATCATGTAACGAGGTTCTATCAGGAGAATGACGGACAGATGGTCTATCAGACGATGAGAGGATCGGTTCCGGAGATCATGGTCAGCACAGTTGACGGAGCGATCGGTATTATGCTGCTCATTTATTATGCAATTGCAAGACGCAAAGTAAAGATGGGACCGGGCATCCTGTATTTTGGCATTTTTACCCTGATGATGGGAATGTGGTCCATGAATGAGGCGGAGCTGGTTGCCTACATGGTAAAAAGCCGGACGGCGGCCTCGTACACCGGCTATATGATGATTATGCTGATGATTGCGCCGTTTGCAGCATTTTTGCAGGAGTTCTCCGAGGTGGAGGAGAAGTATATATCAAATATTATCTGCATCTGTTCATTTGCGAATGCTATAGTTTGTACCGTACTCCACATGACGGGGATCTGCGAGTTTAAAAATACGGTATTTTGCACACATTTTCTGATGGCATGTGACCTGCTCTATCTGCTCTATGTGATCTGGCAGCGTTACCGGGTGCGCGGAATGGACCGGCGGGTGTGTGTCTGTATCTGGGGACTTGTAATTTTGCTATTGTCTTACGCGGTCGACATGTCGGCGTACTACATCGGATGGAGAAGAACGGATGTGATCGGCAGGTTTGGATTCCTGCTGTTTATCTGCCTGCTGGCGAGAGAGGCGACTGCGGTGTCGATAGAGAAGATTGATGAGGGACGCAAGGCGGAGATCTACCGGGAACTGGCGGAGCATGATATGCCAACCGGACTGCATAACCGCAATGCTTATGATGAGTGGGTATCGAAAAATGACAGAGACTGCGAGACTGCGATTGTAACGTTCGATCTGAATGATCTGAAGTACTGCAATGACACGTTCGGACATGCGGCGGGCGATAAGTATATTCAGGATGCGGCAAAGCTGATCTCGGAAGTGTTTGAACCTGCCGGGGTGTGCTACCGGATCGGCGGGGATGAATTCTGCGCCGTGATCCGCCATGCCAGAAGTGAGTGGGTCGAGGAACGTCTGCGCAGACTGGAATATCTCGAGTGGAAATATAATGAAGGGAAAATGGACGTCCCGATGCGGATCGCTTACGGCTACGCGATCTTTGACGAGCAGTATGATAAAAATATGGAAGAGACAAGGAACCGTGCGGATGTGAAGATGTACGAGAAAAAGAGAGCGATCAAGGCGGAAGAGAGAAAATGAAAAAATGCGGGAATTCCCGCATTTTTTCTGCTGTAGTCAGAAGTTGCTTCCGTTCCAGCCCCAGTTGTCAGTCGGGAAGTATGCCACGTAGATGTGGTCGGCAGGAATGGAAAGTTCGCCGGAGAGCAGATGGCAGAGCTTTCCGGTCATCTGGCTGGTGCCTGCAGCGGACGGCGTGCCGAAGCTTTTGACCTCCACATAAGCGACAGCGGCAGAATCCCCCTGAAAGAACAGGCTGGCATTGTCCTCAAAACCAGTCATAACCCAGTTCTCTCCCTTGCCGAGACACTCCCTGGTAATGCGGCAGATCTCTGCGGTCAGGGAATCCTTTTTGGATTTGCTCAGGGAAACGGTGGTTTTCGTATTGATAAATGGCATGGCAATATCCTCCTTTACATCTGATAAAGATAGTATATACGAAAATAAGCCTGCATACAATGTAAAAACAAGTATTGCAGGGGATTTCGTTTGAAAGGTTATATTGAGGAAAGAGCCATGGAGATTGCCAGATATATCATTGACAATAACACGACCGTGCGGCAGGCAGCAAAGCATTTCGGGATCAGCAAGAGTACGGTACATAAGGACGTCACCGAGCGTCTTGCGCAGGTCAACCCGTCTCTCGCGGCGGAGACGCGCAAGGTGCTGGACGTCAACAAGTCCGAGCGGCACATCCGCGGCGGGATGGCGACAAAGGAGAAGTATCTGCATCAGCATGTGTAAAACCGCAGAAACATTTGACGGCATGAAAACGTTTTTATATAATAGGAGAAGATAACGGCAGGATAGATGGAGGATAAAATGAAGAAGATAGCGTTGATCATGGACGGATGGAAGCGATTCTTCACATATGCATGGCCCGCCGGAATGTTGGAGCGTATCAGAGAGACGAATGAGGATGTGAATCTGTATATTTTCAACAGTTCGGGAGACTGGAGCAGGGATGAGGATTACAATATCGGAGAGTACAACATCTATCGGCTGCCGGATTTAAACGATTTCGACGGCATTATTGTGGATCTGAACAACATCCGCTATCCCAAGGTGCGGGAGTATGTGATCTCATCGGCGAAGGCAACCGGGAAGCCGGTGATTTCCATTGCAAATGAGATCGCGGATTTTTATTATGTCGGCATAGACAACTATTCCGCCATGCAGGAAATGGTGGCGCATCTCTATGAGGTGCACGGCTGCAGGCGCTTCTGGTATGTCATGGGACCGGACGATAATTACGAGAGCAACCGGCGTGTGGCTGCGCTGCGCGATTTCTCAGAGACACACGGGATTTTGTGGGATGATGGGGATCTCTACTGTGAGAGTTATGAATACAAGTGCGGAGCGAACGGATTTGAAAAATTGCTCACGCTGCACGGGAAACTTCCGGATGCCATTATCTGTGCCAACGATAACATTGCCGTCGGCGTGTGTGAGACGGCGGCAGCCCACGGTTACAAGGCACCCGACGATTTTCTGGTGACCGGATTCGATAATTTTGACAAGGCGAGCTATTATTCCCCGCACATCACAACGGTCGGACATATCCGCGAGCAGGTGGGATACCGTTGTGCGGATATTCTTCTGCGGCTGTGGAGAGGCGAGACGGTATCGCGGTTTAATTATACGGGGCACCAGTGTATTTTCTGGGAAAGCTGCGGCTGTGACGCCGGCATTGCAGTGGATCAGGCAGAACATTCCAGGGCTCAGATTGTCTACGGAATCGAGACGGATGAATTTGAGGAGCAGGTGCTTTCGCTGGAGTATGAATTGCTGCAGTGCGAGACGGTGCGGGAGATGTCGCGCTGGATTCCGAAATGTATTCCGGCCATGCGGTGTGACGCGATGTATCTGATCATGGATGAGCACATGAATGATTTCCGGGAATTGAGCGATTATTATGACAGACATCTGATTGAGGATGAAGAGTTCTGCGTGCACGGTTATCCGGAGAAAATGCAGATGGAGTTCGCCTATGAGGATGGCGTGGTAAAAGAGAGTGAGGAGACGGTCGTGGAGGGGATTTTCCCGACCTTCGATTACGCGGAGGGCGGAAAAGATTTTCTGTTTCTGCCGCTTCATTTCCGGGAACACACGGTGGGATATTTTGTCATCCGGAATGCTGTGTATCTGATGGAGAAGCAGTATCTGTTCCAGGTTATCAACGTGCTGACGTCTGCGATGGAGAATCTGCATAAGAAGGAGCGCCTTGCCTATCTGAATCAGGTGCTGTCAGAACTGTACGTGAAGGACGCCATGACGGGAATGTACAACCGGCTCGGTTACCAGAAGCTGGCGTGTCGTATGTTTGAGAAAAAGAAGCTGACGGGGGAGAATCTTTCAATTATTTTCATGGATATGGACAGGCTCAAAAGCATCAACGATGAATTCGGGCATATCCATGGGGACTGGGCGATCAAGACGATTGCGTCGGCCATTTTAAAATATATTCCGGAGGGAGCGGTCGCGGTCCGAAGCGGCGGGGATGAGTTCCTCGTTGTGCTGGAGCAGACTGCGGATGCAGAGATCGGGAAGATCATCGGAGAGATCCGGGAGGAGATCCGGGAACGTTCGGCGGAGATGAAACTGCCGTTTCCGCTGACGGTCAGTGCGGGATGTGTCCACACGGATATGACGACCGGGCGCGATCTGGACGACTACGTGCGTGAGGCGGATGCTATCATGTATGAGGAGAAGACCGCGAAAAAGGCGAACCGCACCTAAGCAGGATGAAAAGGCTTCCAACCGGGCAGGGGAAAAGAATAAGAAAGTCAGAAGGAGATACCGGCAGATGAAAATCGAGCGTGAACGGGTCAGAGAAACATTCCGGGAGTATACGGATGCTTATGATGCGACCGATGAGAAAATAAAATTGAAAATTGACCACACTTACCGGGTGGCGGAACTGTGCGAGCGGATCGCGAAGGCAGAGCAGATGGAGAAGACAGAGGTTGATCTGGCATGGCTTCTTGGAATGCTGCACGATGTGGGAAGATTTGAGCAGCTTCGGAGATATGGAACATTCAGTGATGCAGATTCCATTGACCATGCGGCACTCGGAGCGGATATTCTGTTCGGTGGTCCGCTGTCTGCGGGGAAAGGTCTGATCCGCACGTATGTGGACGATGCGGCGGAGGATGAGGTGATTGAGACTGCCATAAGAGTGCACAGTGCCTACCGGATTCCGGAGGGGCTTGCGCCGCGCACGGAAAAGCTGTGCCATATCCTGCGGGACGCCGACAAGATCGATATTCTGCAGGTCAATGTGGATGTGCCGCTGGAGGAGATTTACAATACCACGACGGAGGAACTGCGCAACGCAGCCGTCACACCGGCAGTGATGGATAGCTTTTACGAACATCACGCGACACTGCGCAGCATCAAGCGCACGCCGGTGGATCATGTGGTGGGGCATATCTCGCTGGTGTTTGAATTGGTATTTCCGGAGAGTGTGCGGATTGTAAAAGAGCAGGGTTATCTGGAAAAGCTGCTGCATTTTGAGAGCCGCAACGCTGCGACAAACGCGCAGTTCGCAGAACTTCGGGTGGAGATGGAGCGCTATCTTAAGGGAAGGTAATGCCTGCTCCGCGGTTTGGAAAAATGAGCGCAGCCGCGCAGTCTGCGGCAAAGAGCAGCAGAAGCAGGGTGTTTAATCCAAGGCGCACTTTGGGGGAGAGACGTTTCCAGAGTCTGGTGAGCGGCGCCTCCAGCACACAGATCCAGAGCACGCCCGCGATGCCGAAACCGACCGCCGCGTACAGGCAGATATAGCCATGAAAATGAAAAGGATAGCCGCTGTAATCCCAGTAGCGCAGATTCCAGAAGGCATCCAGAAACCATCCGATCAGGAGTTCCAGACCGGTGCCGATGGCGGCACTGAGGAAAAAGACGCTGGCCGGGTGGATTTTTTTTCGCCGGCAGCCCAGCAGCAGATAGAAAAGCACTGCGCCGATGCCGTAGACCGGAAGCCACGGCCCGTAGAAGAAGCCGCGGTTGGCAAAGGTTTTGTCCCGATACAGAAAGATGGCAACCTCCCAGAGAAAACCGACGATCGAGCCGAGAAAGAAGAAATAAATCTGCTGGGAGAGGAAAAACGATATAGGAGTCTGCTCCGGTGCGCAGAGTTTGGAAAAATCCGGAAGACGGTCATGTTTTTTCATGGACATAGTATAACCGGAACATTGAAAATTATTGAATTGTGAAATGGTGGAAAATATAGAAATGCGCCTTGTAAATTGCGGGAGCGTATCTTATAATAGTAGCAATTGAGCAAACCGCCCTTTGCGGCGGAAAAACATCAGGAGGAAAAGAGTGTGGAAATGAACAACAATTTTTCACAGGAAAAAGTCATTGTCATCGACTTTGGCGGTCAGTACAATCAGCTGGTTGCCAGACGTGTCAGAGAGTGCAATGTTTACTGTGAGATCTATTCCTACCGTACAGACATCGAGCAGATCAAGGCGATGAATCCGAAGGGTATCATTTTAACCGGCGGTCCGAACAGCTGCTACGAGCCGGATTCTCCGACGTACACGAAGGAACTGTTTGAACTTGGAATTCCGGTTTTGGGACTCTGCTACGGTGCACAGCTTATGATGCATGTGCTGGGCGGAAAGGTTGAGAAGGCACCGGTGCGTGAGTATGGCAAGACAGAGGTGTTTGTCGATACGACATCGCCACTTTTCGGCGATGTGTCTGAGAAGACGATCTGCTGGATGAGCCATTTTGATTATATTTCAAAAGTTGCTCCGGGATTTTCCATTGCGGCGCACACGGCAGACTGTCCGGTGGCGGCAGCGGAGAACCGGGAGAAGAAGCTTTTTGCAATCCAGTTCCATCCGGAAGTGCTTCACACCCAGGAGGGCACCAGGATGCTGCACAATTTTGTGCGCGGTGTCTGCGGTTGTGCCGGAACCTGGCGTATGGATCATTTTGTGGAGCACACGATCGAGGCGATCCGCGAGAAGGTCGGCGACGGCAAGGTGCTCCTTGCACTGTCCGGCGGTGTGGATTCCTCAGTCGCAGCAGGACTTTTATCCAGAGCGATCGGCAAGCAGCTCACCTGCGTGTTCGTGGATCACGGTCTCCTGCGCAAGAATGAGGGCGATGAGGTGGAGAGCGTATTTGGCCCGGATGGTCAGTTCGACCTGAATTTTATCCGCGTCAACGCACAGGAGCGCTACTATGCGAAGCTGGCAGGCGTGACGGAGCCGGAGCAGAAGCGCAAGATCATCGGCGAGGAGTTCATCCGTGTCTTTGAGGAAGAGGCGAAGAAGATCGGTGCGGTGGATTTCCTGGCGCAGGGAACCATCTATCCGGACGTCGTGGAGAGTGGACTTGGCGGGGAATCCGCCGTCATCAAGTCGCATCACAATGTCGGAGGTCTGCCGGACTATGTTGATTTCAAGGAGATCATCGAGCCGCTGCGCAATCTGTTCAAGGATGAGGTGCGCAAGGCAGGTCTGGAGCTTGGCATTCCGGAGAATCTGGTATTCCGCCAGCCGTTCCCGGGACCGGGACTCGGCATCCGCATCATCGGCGAGGTGACGGCAGAGAAAGTCCGCATTGTGCAGGACACCGACGCCATCTACCGCGAGGAGATTGCGAAAGCCGGACTGGACCGTTCGATCGGTCAGTATTTTGCGGCGCTCACCAATATGAGAAGCGTCGGAGTCATGGGGGATGAGAGAACCTATGATTATGCAGTTGCACTGCGCGCCGTGAATACGGTGGATTTCATGACCGCGGAGGCGGCGGAGATCCCGTTTGAGGTGCTGCAGACGGTAATGAGCCGGATTATCAATGAGGTGCGCGGGGTGAATAGAGTATTCTATGATCTGACCAGTAAGCCACCGGGAACGATTGAGTTTGAATAAGCAAAAATGCTTAGTAAACCCAGCGTTTATGCGGGTTTGCAGCATTTTTAAAAGTCTTTTGATAACAAATTGATAACAGTTGCATGAGCGCCATTATTCTTGTAATCCAGTGGTTTTAGGGTTAGAGAATGATTGACAGGTGGTTGTGCAACAAATAAGTCCATATTATTTAGAAAGCCCTTAGCTGTGGGTAAGAACTCATAGCTAAGGGCTTTTTTGTTGTATTTATTTATCTGGTTTGAGTTTGTCTTGGAACATTTCGACCAGAGCATCGCTAAGTTCCTGTGACGGAACTTTCGCCCATGTTTGCGTAGTATCAAACTCCGGGTAGTGGTAACGCCACTCATCGTATTTGTCTTTACTGATTTCTTCAGAAGATAGCTTGTCAGCCTGCTCTTTCCAGGCATACAGCATTTTCAGAAGTTCGTGAGCGTCTTTACCTTTGGAAGTATCGACTTTCAGACAGATTTCTCCGTCTGATTCACTGACAGTCAGACCGTACAAATCTTCAAGGGTAAATAAAGTGTGCATCAGTCCGATATAGCTGTCAATATCAGGCACATCGAGGGCATGAGGGGAAACATCCAGAGCCTGTGCCAGTGCAGCAGTAAGTTCCGCCTTCGGTTTTCTTGTTCCTGTTTCGTATTGTGCTAAACGTACATCGGCACTTCGCTCAGGAAAGCCGACAATCGTACCAAGATATTTTTGTGTCATCCCACGCAGAATGCGGAAAAAATGTATTCTCTCTCCAATCGCCATAACGTGTCCACTCCTTGTATATATTTTACAATGAGTATAGCAGATATGTTTAGGAGAAGTCAAGATAATACAAAACAAAAAAGTTTAATATTTTCCAAAAAGCCACTTGACACAAGCAAATATGCTTAGTATAATAAGCTCAAATTAAGCAAATAAGTTTAATAAAAACAAAAATGACCGTCCGAACAGTATAAACCGCAAAGACCTTGCCAGATAGCAAGCGAGCGCCTGACATATTACGATATATCGAGACAGCACAGTGCCGAACAGGGAATACCTGCTGGAACTGCATTCGGATAGAACGGCGATAAAAAACAAAAGAAAGGACTGATTATTATATGAAAAACAGATTTATTTGTGCCGAAGAAGTGGCACAGGAACTAAGCGTATCAAAGCCTTATGCCTATAAGTTAATTCGACAGTTGAATGAGGAATTGAAAGAAAAGGGCTTTATTACGATTGCGGGGCGTGTGAACCGCCAGTATTTCTATGAAAGGCTCTACGGAGCAGGAAAGGAGGAAAAATAATGCCGGTATTTAAGAATGAGGACAATGGAACATGGTATGTGATGGCAAGGTATGTGAACTGGAAAGGCGAGCGTAAACAGAAATGCAAACGTGGTTTTGCCACCAAGAAAGAAGCACAGGAATGGGAGCGGATGTTCCAGTTACAGAATGCTTCTGACCTTGATATGAGTTTTGAAGCCTTTACCGAATTGTATATCCGGGATGTGAAAACACGTCTGAAGGAGAACACATGGCTGACAAAGGAGCATATCATCCGCACGAAGATACTTCCGTATTTCGGAAAGTTAAGGATTAGCGAGATTTCCACAAAAGAGATTATCACATGGCAGAATGAACTGCTTGCCTATCGGGATGAGAAGAAAAAGCCATACTCACAGACCTATCTGAAAACACTGCACAATCAGTTGTCCGCTATCTTCAATCATGCGGTGCGGTATTATGAGCTGCGTTCCA